>Ga0307417_10000492_pt1 | contig 16149 bp, 17 predicted proteins | sample SalMarWE160210MG_2_FD_202514 | JGI IMG/M metagenome (GOLD analysis project Ga0307417, IMG submission 202514) | Salt marsh sediment microbial communities from the Plum Island Ecosystem LTER, Massachusetts, United States - WE1602-10 | ecosystem: Environmental > Aquatic > Marine > Intertidal zone...
CCCTGTCGGGGGACAGTGCAGCTGAAGCAGATCGATGCTGCCGGCGTTCAGTCGACGCAGGCTCATGTCGACGAACGGCTCCAGATCGACATAGCCGTCGGCGGTGTGAGGACTCAGCCCTCGTCCCGCCTTGGTTGCAACGATGAGGTCCGGGTGGTCACGAAGCAACGATCCGACAAGCTGCTCCGATCGACCGTCACCGTATACATCGGCTGTGTCGACGAAGGTCACCCCGGCATCCACGGCGCGATGGAGCGCTGCGAGGGACGTCTCGTCATCGACGGGGCCCCAGCTTCCACCGATTGCCCATGCGCCGAAGCCGATCTCCGATACCTCGAATCCCGTTCCACCGAGTGCTCTCAGGTGCATTGCCGCCTCCTTGATCCGAACGCTACCGCGGTAGTCGGCCAGAGTCTCCAGTCCAAAGAAACAAGGGCCGATAGGCTTCCCAGATGGACATTGGGCGTCGGTTGCGGACCCGCTGGAACGCAGATAGCTGGTCGGAGCTCATCGGGCTCTCGACCTTCGCGTCGCGTGTTGCGATGGTGACCACGGTGGTGACACTCATTCTCGACGAGACGTTCCAGGTAGCAGGGACCGTCTTCTACGGCGTGGGAAGGCTCGATGGCGCAGGCAACTTCCTCTCCTGGTGGGATCTGCTGAAAGTCGTTGTGACGGCCGCAGCGCTCCTCTATGTCGCGTGGCGGTACAGATCGGCGTCGTTCGGGGGTTTCACGATTGTGTACTTCCTCGTCGCGGCCGAGGACCAGCTCGGTCTCCACCACGCCGCCGGGCGGCGCGTTGGGAGGCTTCTCGCACGGACGTGGGAGGGAGGCTGGATTGCCGCCCATGATCGGCAGATTGGAACGCTCGTTGTGATGACGGCGTTCGCAGTGGCAGGTTTCTTGCTCATCTGGGTGTGGGAGCGCCCGCAGGATGCCCGTGTACGTCGTGCCCAGATCGTGCTGACGGCGCTCCTCTTCGTCCTCTTCGGGCTGGCAGGAGGGCTGAACTTCGTGGACACGGTGCTGAATAGCCGACTGCTGCCTGCACTCGAGGAGACCGGCGAGCGAGTGGTCATGACCTTGTCGCTGGGCTACACCCTTGGCTTGGCTTCGATGCGGCGGCGCGATCCCGACGGAGGCACGAAGGCACTCGGAGTGCCAGGGTCGTGACACCTATCATGCGGGTTCGCATCGTTGGGACTCGTTGTGCACACCGGAAAACAAGGCCACAGGCCGCGGCGGCCCAGAAACGGCGGCTGAGGTGCCGCGAGTGAATCCAGCGGATCACGCCGAAGTCGGCCTCGACACTGTGATTTTGGCCAAGCAGGGAGGACACCGGCGCACCGGTCAGGTCGAGATGGCGCGAGCGGTCGCGGAGGCCATCGAGGGCGGAACGCACCTGGTGTGCGAGGCCGGTCCCGGAACTGGCAAGTCGTTCGGGTACCTCGTTCCCGCCATCCTGTCGGGCAAGAAGGTGATCATCGCCACGGCGACGAAGAGCCTCCAGGACCAGCTCGCGACCAAGGATCTGCCGTTCCTCGCCGAGTCGCTCGGAATCGACTTTTCATGGGCTGTGGTCAAAGGGCGTCAGAACTACCTGTGCAAGTCCAAGCTCGCCGAGCGGCTCGAAGCAGAGGGGGTGTTCTCCCGGCAGTTCACGTTCGAGGGACTCTCCTACGACATCCCAGAAGAGCTACGCCTGATCGCGGCGTGGGCGGATGTGCACCCGACGGGGGACCGCGACGACCTGCCTGAGCAGCTGCCGGATGGGCTTTGGGAGAGCGTCTCGGTGATCGGCATGGAGTGCCCTGGAAGGGAAGACTGCCCGCACGGTGAGGAGTGCTTCGCGATGGCAGCGCTCGACGCTGCTGCCGAAGCGAACCTCGTGGTTGTCAACCATCACCTGTACGGCAATGACCTGGCGATGGGCGGCGGTGTGGTTCTTCCCGAACATGACGTCTTGATCGTCGACGAGGCCCATCGCCTGGAGGACACGATGGCGTCGGCACTTGGCATCGAGCTCGCCGAGGGCCGGTTCTGGCACGTTCAGCGATCCGCCGGAACCTACCTGCGGGCGCAGGGTGCTGGAAGCGTCGACGAAGTGCTTCGCCCGCTCGGTGACGGGACCAAACGTGTGCAGCAGTCGCTCGACCGGGCCGATCGCGGTCGGATCACAGAACCGGGTGATGTCAGCGCGGCGTTCTCTTCGGTGTCGTCGAGCCTCGGCGAGGTGACCCGGGCGGTCCGCTCGTCAGAGCCCACTTCCCCTGGCGCGCTGGGTGCGAGGGCCAGAGTGTTGCGACTCTCCGGGCATCTCGCCGGCGATGTCGCCATGGCTGTCGATCCACCGGACGGGTACGTGTCCTGGATCGAACGCGAGCCTTCAAAGGTCTCCTACCGGATCGCACCCGTCGAGGTTGGACCGCTATTGGCCGAACTCCTTCTCGCGAAGCTTCCTGTCGTGTTGACGAGCGCCACGCTGTCGATCGCAGGCTCGCTCGATCCCTACGCGAGGAGACTCGGATTCGGCGATACCGACGATTACCGGGCACTGCGGGTCGCCTCTCCGTTCGACTACCGGATGCAGGGATTGACGTACGCTGCGGCCAGGCTTCCAGAGCCACGATCGCCCGACTACGAGGACAGGGCAATCGAAGAGATCGAAGCGCTGGTCATGGCATCCGGAGGTCGGGCCTTGGTGCTGACGACCAGTTACCGGATGCTGAACGCGATCGGAGAGCGGCTCGATGTTCCGTTCACCGTGCTCACCCAGGGGGACATGCCGAAGCGCCGACTCGTCGAACGCTTCGAGGACGACGAGACGTCGGTGCTCATTGCAACCATGGGGTTCTGGGAGGGTCTCGACATCCCTGGGCGGGCGCTCGAACTCGTCATCATCGACAAGGTGCCGTTTCCGCGACCCGACGAGCCGCTATGGCAGGCCAGGAGAGAAGCGGCCGAGGCAGACGGCAGATCCGCCTTCATGAGCGTCGATCTCCCGCGCGCAGCGATGCTCCTTGCCCAGGGGGCGGGCCGGCTCATCCGAACCACCGAAGACCGTGGTGTTGTTGCCATCCTCGACTCTCGCCTCTACAAGCGCCGATACGGTCGAATACTCCTCCAAACGCTGCCACCGATGCCGAAGACGACCTCACGGGCGAACGCCGAGGCGTTCCTTCAGGGAATCAACCGTTCAGCGAGTTCAGACAGCTCACCGGAGATGCCGGCCACGTAGTCGTCTGCGATGTGACGTAGCGCGACCATGACATCTCTCGAAGCGTCGTCGAGGGCGATGTCGGTGGGCAGGATCGGGTCGAATCTGTGGAAGTGGTCTCCGAGAAGGTTGCGCAGCAATGCGTTATCGAGGGCGGACCGGCCTCGATTACCGGCCTGGAACATGTCTTCGGCCAGGTGGACCCACGACTGGCTCGTAAACCGGTCGTACGTCACCCGGTTCGACCTTCCACCTCCGGTGCCGATCGATACCAACCGAATCGACTTGATGCGTAGCCCCTTCCATCCCGCGAGTTCCATCGCTTCGGTGTAGCCGATCATTGCGGGGTTGTTGGCGAAGACGCCACCGTCGATGTAGATGTGCTCGGATCCGTCATCGGCGGCGAGTCGCATTGGAGGGAACACGGTTGGGGCCGCCGAGGTCGCTCGTGCGATGTCGCGCATCAAGTGGGTGTCGTTGCGCGACCGGAACAGGACCGGCCGGCCCATCGTCACGTCGTATGCGACGACGATGATTGGAAGCAATGCATCGGACATCCTCGCGCTGCCGAACTGCTCTTCGAGCGCCTGTTCCAGCGGAGTTGGGGAGTACCGGGCGTTGCCGACTTCCGGATTCGATCCAAACATCGCTGCCTGCATCCCGGCCCGAGCAATCAACTCCTTCAGCTCTTCTCGCGTGCGGGGGAATGACAGTGCCGTCTTGGGGAAGATCAGCGGCCCGTGCTCGGCGTAGAATTCTCCGATCTGCGCTGCCGTGTCGGGCATACCGTCTTGCCGGGGCAGCGTGAGGTCCATCGCGGCGATACCACCGATAGAGGTACCGACGATCACGTCGAACAGTTCATGGATGGGCCGGAGAGAGATGGCTTCCAGCTCCGCGAGTATTCGGGCAGGGATGATCCCTCGGATTCCACCACCGTCGATGCTGAGCACCCGTATCGGTCTCATGTGGGAAGCGTACCCGGGTAGCGTGGGAGGACTGGAGGTACACGCTGCTGATCCCTGGACAGATCCACGAAGCCATCCTCAACCACGCCGAAGCGTGCGCTCCCGAAGAGGCCTGTGGGCTCGTTGCCGCCGACCGTTCCGGAGCCCTGAGAATGGTGTACTGCCTTACCAACATCCAGCACTCCTCGGTGTCCTATACGATCGATCCAGAGGAGCACTTCCGAGCGATGCGGCATGCGGAAGCCAAGGGCTGGCATCTCGCCGGAGCATTCCACTCGCATCCCGGCGGTGAGCCCTACCCTTCGGCAACTGATCGTGCGCTGGCCGCAGAACCCGACTGGGTGTACCTGATCGCCGGCGGGCGAAAGATGGTGCGCGCGTATCGTCTCGGGGGCGGTAGCGTCGTCGAGGTACCGCTCGAGATCGAGACGTAGATGGTCACTGTGAGGGTTCCAACGCTTCTGCGCCGGTACACGGACGGACAAGCGACCGTTCAAGCACATGGGGGCACGATCAAGGACGTGTTCGTCTCGCTCGAGGCCAGCCACCCTGGCATCACAAGCCGTCTTGTCGACATCGATGGCGGGCTGCACCGGTTCGTCAACGTGTTCGTGGGCGATGACGATGTGCGGTACCTCGAAGGCCTGGCGACACACGTCGAGCCCGGAGATGAGATCACGATCATCCCCGCCGTTTCCGGCGGTGGGTGAACCACGGGTAGGCGCCACCTACACTGCCCACCATGCGTCTCGTTGTTCTTGGTTCGAACGGTACCTTCGCGACGCCCGGGCGTCCGGCGTCCGGTTACCTCGTGGAGCACGATGGCACTCGGGTGTGGGTGGATGCCGGCCCGGGGACCTTCGCTGCGCTCCAAGGGGTCGTGGACTATCGAACCGTCGATGCCATCGTCATCACTCATGGTCATGCCGATCACAGTGTCGACCTGTTCGGCTACTACCACGCCGTCAAGCACGGACCGGGAGCCAACTCGGGAATCTCGGTCTTCTGTCCTTCCGGATTCGAGAAGTCGTTCACCGACTATCTGGGTGGTCCGGGGCATGAGCCCGGGAACACGCTCGCGTTCGTCGCGTCGGGAGAAGCTGACGAGGTCCTGGTCGGACCTATCGCGCTACGTTTCACCATGACCGATCACGGCGTTCCCACGCTCGGAGTCCGGTTCGAAGCGAACAGGAGGCTCCTCTTCTACTCCAGCGACACAGGGCCGGCGGGCACATGGATGAACCTTGCCGAACACGTCGACGTGTTCCTGTGTGAGGCCACCTACCAGGGCAGCGCACATCAGAAGCCCTGGGGACAGCACCTCACCGCCGGGGAGGCCGGGGCCATCGCGCGCGCCCAGATGGTGGATCGTCTCGTAATAACCCATGTCTGGCCGTTTCTCGATCCCGGGCGATCCGTCGACGAGGCAGAGGCAACGTTCGGACGTCCGGTGGGACTGGCCGTGCCGGGAATGACGGTGAAGGTATAGGAGGGGGAGTGGCACAGAGAGAACGTCCGGCAGACGAGCTACGGCCGGTGAGGATCACGCAGGGCTATACGGAGATGACTCCGGGTTCGGTGCTCATCGAGGTGGGGAGAACCCGTGTGCTGTGCACTGCCTCGATCGATCAGGATGTGCCCCGCTGGCTCAGGGGCGGCAAGAAGGGTTGGGTCACAGCCGAATACGCGATGCTTCCCGGCTCGAGCAACGAGCGGATCAGACGCGACAGCTATACCGGGGGACGGTCGAAGGAGATCTCGAGGCTCATCGGACGGTCATTGCGGTCGGTCGTACGTCTCGAGGCGATGACGGAGATGGTGCTGAGGGTCGACTGCGACGTGCTTCAGGCCGATGGTGGCACCCGATGTGCAGCGGTCACCGGAGCCTGGATCGCCATGCACGATGCATTCGAGGAGGCGGTTGGGAGAGGTCGGATCGAGTCGAGTCCGATCATCGACCGGGTTGCAGCGATCTCGGTCGGATTGGTGGAAGGCGAAGCGCGACTCGACCTCGACTACACGGACGACGTTGCTGCCGACGTCGACATGAACATCGTGATGACTGGTCAGGGTTTGCTCGTCGAGGTACAGGGAACCGCCGAACATGCGCCCTTCTCTCGCGGCGATCTGAACGATCTGCTCGACCTCGCCGAGGCAGGCATTGCCGATCTCCTCGATCTTCAGCGGCAGGCGGCTGGGGCGTGAAGCTCGATCGGCTGGTCGTCGCCTCCAAGAACCGGGACAAGATCACCGAGATCGAAGCAGTGCTCCGGTCACTGGGGTTGGTGGAGACGATCGTGCGTGATGCGGATTGGCCCGATGTCGAAGAGACTGGAGACACCCTCGAGGAGAACGCTGTACTCAAGGCCACCACGGTTGCGCGGCTGGTCGGGCTACCGGCACTCGGTGATGACACCGGGTTGGAGGTGGCCGCTCTTGGAGGCGCACCCGGTGTCCGCACAGGGCGGTATGCGGGTCCGAACGCTTCCTATCAGGACAACGTCGAGCGTCTCCTTGCCGAACTCGACGGAGTAGCCGATCGGAGTGCACGATTCCGTACGGTGATGGTGCTGGCTTTTCCTGATGGTCGCTCGATCATCGCCGACGCGACGATGGACGGTCACATCGTCCACGAGCCGAGAGGCAGCTTCGGGTTCGGGTACGACCCGGTCTTCGCCGTAGGATCGAGGACTCTGTCGGAGATCGGTCCCGGGGAGAAGAATGAGATGAGTCATCGAGGCCGCGCCTTACGGGCGCTTGCCGACAAGGTGTTCGCGGCGTGACGATCGAAGGCCGGGGTCGACTCTCGCTCGTGCGCGTGCTCCTGGGCATCGGAGCACTGGCATTCGCAGTCCACCTCCTCCTTCCACGCGTCAACGAACTCCCGCGCGCGATGCAGCAGGTCAGAGGAGGGTCCCCCTGGTGGTTGCTCGCAGCACTGTGCATTGCAGTGCTACCCAAGATCGGAGGGACCATCTCGATGATCGGATCACTCGAGACCGATCTACCGTTCTGGACCACCTTCGAGGTTCAGGTCGCAGCCGGCTTCACGAGCCTGTTCGCACCCCAGGGGGTGGGCCTTGCAGCGATCAACGCGCAGTACGTGGAGAAACGGGGCGAAGATCGGACCGTCGCCATGACCGCGTCTGGCCTCAACTCGGTCGCCGGGTTCGCTGCACACGTGCTGTCGATGCTCGTCGCCGTGGCGTTGATAGGTCCGCAGATCGTCCAGCATCTCCGGACGCCCCCCCGATGGTGGCTGCTCGCCGGCGCCGCCGTGTTCGCGCTCGTGCTGGGGCTCGCGGTCTGGACACCGCTTGGTCGGAAGTGGCTGTGGCGGCCCGCACTGCGCGCCGGCGCCGCCTTCTGGTCCACGGTGAAACAGCCGAAACGGACTGCGCAGCTTCTCGGTGGGTCGCTCATCGTGACGCTCTCCAACGCGTTCACGCTCGCACTGACGTTGAAGGCATTCGGTCACTCGGCGTCGTTGATCGACGTGGTGTCCGTGTATCTGGCCGCTGCCGCCATTGCGGCGATTGCTCCTACGCCTGGGGCATTGGGAGCGCTGGAAGCGGCGCTGATCGCCGGTCTCACGGCCGTCGGGGTCGATGCGGGTACGGCGGTCGGCGGCGTCCTCGTGTTCCGGCTCCTGACCTTCTGGCTACCGATTGCTCCTGGCGTGTGGGCACTGCGCGATCTGCGACGCCGCGGCGTTGTGTGAGGAGAGGTAGTCCACCACTCCAATGCCGGGTGGAGCAGATTGACCATTGGTCACATGAAGCTGAGGTACACATGCGATCTAGATGGATTTCTCTCGTGGTGGCCCCAGTGTCGGCGCTGTCTGCACTGGCCATGGGCAGCGATTCGCACGAAGCCTCGACCGGACCATCACCCCAGGCACCGCCCGGGCGTCGGGATCGAAGACGATCACAGTTCATGCGTCGCTGATCCCGAAGGACGGTCCAGATCGAGACGAGGCGATCACACTTGCCGGGGTCGACGACTACAACCTCCGGCGATGTCGGCCCAGGACACTGCTCGAGATGAAGGACCGGAGCAAGGCGGCGCTCCGGGTGCCCCATCATGTGGAGTTAGGCGAGACTGGGGGCTACTCTCCGTGGTGCAATTCCCGGGGAGATCGTGGCAGGCAACACTCTGACAGAACCGACATTGTTCAGCGCCGCATGGCGCTACAAGTGGGCGGTAGTCACGACCACGATCGTCGCCGTCGGCCTCGGCTTCGTATACGTCATGCTGCATCCGGCGACGACGAAGTACACGGCGCGGGCGTCGCTCGTCATTCAGGCGACCGGCAGTGGTCTTGATCTGGGGACATCCGGGAGCCCGCAACGGTTCGTGGCCAACCAGGTGGAGATCCTGCGGTCGGAAGCGGTCGCGCTGAAGGCCAGCGAGTATGCGCAGAAGCAGGATCCTCCACTCGACCTGTCTCCCGACGACATCTCGGCCGGCCTGTCGATCGGGAGTTCGAACAACAGCGATCTCATCGATATCGTCTTCTCCTATACGGATGATCCCGACGTCGCGATCGGCGGTGCGAACGCCGTGGTGGACGCCTACCAGGAACTTGTCGTTACCGAGAAGGCAGCGCAGAGCAACGCTGCGCTCGAACGCATCGATGCGGAGATGGCGACATTGGACGACCAGGCAGCGAGTCTGGAAGGCCAGATCGCGGCCCTGAACGCCCAGAACACGACCTTGATCGACCTGCGTACACAGTATGAAGATGCGCTCAAGGAGATCGTGGCACTTCAGGCAGAGGCCATCGATGCAACGCCGACCCGTCTGACCGAGATCCGCGCTCGTCTGTCCGACCTGAGAAACCTCATCAACACGTATCAGGCCGTTCGGAGCGTCGGGAGCGACTCCCAGGAACTCAGTGACCTTCAGACTCAGCACGACCAGGTCGTCGCTCGTCGGGATGCGCTCGTCGGGCGTCGGGACACGATCTCGGTGGACGCCGAACTGTCCCCCGATGTCGTCGCGTTCTCATCCCAGGCCAGTTCCGCGATACCTCAATCCGACTCGGGTCCTGGACGCACGTTGGCACTCGCCCTACTCGTAGGGCTGTTCGGAGGGATGGGACTCGCCTATTTCTTGGTGCTGCGCCGTCGGGTCTTCCATGATCGGATGGAGCCTGAGGTCATTCTTGGGGTGCAGTTGCTCACCGACATTCCGAACTTCTCTGAGGAGGGGCTCAAGACGCTGCTTCCGGTTCGTGACGAGCCGCGGTCGGCGTCGGCAGAGGCATTCCGCTTCGCAGCAGCGTCGCTCGAGTTGAAGATGAATCGGCAAGGTATCAAGTCGATCGTGATCATCTCGCCGACGATTGGTGCAGGGAAGAGCACAGTGCTGGCGAACATTGCCGTTGCCGCCGCCCGGCAAGGAAGCAGCGTGCTCGTCGTCGACGCCGACTTCGGGAACCAGGCGTTGACGTCCATGCTTGCCGGAGATGAAGGTACGTTGGAACCCGGTCTGACCGAGGTGGTCAGTGGTGGACTCACCCTCGCTCAGGCGATCCGCAAGATTGGGGTGGGGCCAGACTTGGTCATCTCACTGCTGAGCAGGGGCCGTCAGCCGGTTCCCGCTGCTGATCTCCTTCGTTCGGAGGGGGCGAGGGAGCTCTTTGCGACGGCAAAGGAGGAGTACGACATGGTGCTCGTCGACTCGCCACCGCTCCTGCAGGTTGCCTATGCCAGCACGATCGCCGGCCTCGTCGACAGTGCGCTCGTTCTCGTTGCGCATGGCGGACCGGTCGCACAGCTGGACGAGGCCAACAGCCGTCTTGGTCTGATCGGTGTTCCGGTGCTCGGCTATGTCTACAACGCTTCGCCGCTGAGAAGAGAGATGACGGTCTCCGAAGGTTCGACTGCCGATGTGCTGGGCGATGCCGGTCTTCCACCGGCTTCCGGCTCCAAGAAGCCGAATTCCGGATGGAAGCGGCCGCGCTAGCAGCGTCATGAGCCGGCTGACCGTTCTTCAGGTCCACAATCGGTATCGCGAGGCCGGAGGCGAGGACACCGTCGTCCGAATGGAACGCGACCTTCTACGCCTAGGCGGCCACCGAGTGATCGAGTTCACCGCGGAGAACCCCCGCGGCCCCGCCGCTCTTCGCAGCTTCGTTGCGTCGGCATGGAACCCCGTGTCCGCCAGACGGATCGGCCAGCTCGTTGATACTCAGCAGCCGGATGTCGCTCATGTCCACAACACCTGGTGGCAGCTGACTCCATCGATTCTCAAGCCGCTCGAGGAAGCGGGCATTCCCGTTGTGATGACGCTGCACAACTATCGGCTGCTCTGTGCAAATGCGATGCTGTTCAGGGAGGGGAGAGTCTGCGAGGACTGCATCGGCACGTCCCCGTGGCGAGCCGTTCCCCATCGGTGCTATCGAAACTCCATGTTCGCATCCGCGGTGGCGGCCACCGCGATCGACATCCCGCGGCGTTTAGGGGTATGGGACGATGTCGATCTCTTCATTTCGCTGACTGAGTTCGCGAGAGAGCGCTTCGTCGCAGGCGGTCTTCCCGCCACGAAGCTCTTGGTGAAACCCAACTTCGTCGACGATCCAGGTCCTCGGCCGAACCTTCCGTCCACGAGCAACACCGTCCTTTTCGTCGGACGGCTCAGCACAGAAAAGGGCGTCCGCACGCTGCTGGAAGCTTGGCACAGTTCCGATTTGGCAGGGCTCGAATTGCTTGTCGTTGGTGACGGTCCACTTCGCGAAGAGCTCGAGTCGACGGCTCCGAGGGGAGTTCGATTCGCCGGGCGAGTAGCGCCGGAACGAGTCTCGGAGCTCATGTTGCGCTCTCGTGGCATGGTCTTCCCGTCAGTCTGGTATGAGGGGCAGCCGATGGTGCTGCTGGAGGCGCTCGCGGCGGGTCTGCCGGTGGTTGCTTCTGACATAGGCGGCATCCCTGAAACGGTTGCCGGTCACTCGGTCTTGGTGGCGCCGGGTGACCGAACGAGTTGGACTCGAGCCCTCGAACGACTGGCCGACGCCGAGTGGGTCGACTCTGCGTCGGCTGCGAATCGCGCCGTCTATGAGAGCCGCTATGCCCCTGAAGTAGCGCTTGGTGAACTCGAAGGCGCCTATCGAAGAGCAAGAGAGGAGCGAGGTCTCCGCCCCTAGCGTGCCGACTCTGAATCTGGACGAGGTGCCAGGTTATGGCGACCGCTGTCGTCGCAATCTGGTCCTCGTGAGATCCCTGGCAAGCAGCGCAAGGTAGGCGGGGTTGTTGAACAGGTACCTGCGCCACAGCCGTCGGGGTTCACTAGCGAGTCGATGAAGCCACTCGAGGCCCGTTGCTTGCATCCATCGGGGTGCTCTCCGGGTGGTTCCGGCGAGGAAGTCGAACGCAGCCCCCACACCGAGCAGCCCGACACCGGGGAGTTGTGAACGGATGCGCTGCATCCACAGTTCCTGTTTCGGCATGCCGAGTCCGACCCACACGAGATCAGGGCAACTGTGGAGGATTCGTTCTGCGGCATCGCGGATGTCCTCGTCGGTCGGTTGCCGGAACGGAGGGGAGAAGCTCCCTACGACGTCCACCCCCGGGAAGGTCCGTTGTACCGTCTCCACGAGCGAATCGAGGTTCTCTTGGGTGCTGCCGTAGAAGTAGTGGCGCCATTTCTTCGCGATTCCGTGCTCGATCGCCCGTCTCATGAATGAAGGTCCGTCGACCCTCGTTTGCATTGGGTGTCCCTGCGATCGGAGCCCCCAGACGATCGGCATCCCGTCGGGCGTTGCGATGTCCACGCCCGCAAGTGCGGATGCCACCGCTGTATCTCCGCGAGCAGTCATGACCGAATGCACATTGCAGAACGCGACCACCGTTGCCCGATCGGCCGGGCGGTCGGTCAGGAGAGCCAAGAGTTGGTCGCTCGAAACCAGCGAGATTGGCGTCCCGACGACGTCAACGCGTTCGGGAATCATCACGACGTCTGGTGTTCTTGCCACCACGACGCCGTTCTGCGGAGCCCGTCTTCAAGCGAGACGGTCGCCTCGAACCCGAAGAGCTCCTTGGCGCGTGTCGTGTCCAGCATTCGCCTCGGCTGACCGTCCGGTTTCGTATGATCCCAGCGGATGCTGCCGTGGAAACCAATGATTGCGGCGATCGTCTCGACGAGCGTCCGGATGGTCACCTCCTGTCCGGCCCCCACGTTGACAGGGGCGAGCCCGTCGTAGCGCTCCGTTGCCAGAACGATTGCTCGGGCGGCGTCTTCGACGTACAGGAACTCACGGCTTGCGGACCCGGTACCCCACACGTCGACCGATGGGGCCGACGTGTCGCGGGCAGTACTGAACTTGCGAATCAAGGCCGGGATGACGTGGCTGGTCTCGAGATCGAAGTTGTCGCCGGGACCGTAGAGATTCACCGGCAGTAGGTAGATGCCATTGAACCCGTACTGATTCCGATAGGCCTGGAGCATGACGAGGAGCGACTTCTTGGCGATTCCATACGGGGCGTTCGTCTCCTCCGGGTACCCGTCCCAGAGGTGCTCTTCCTTGAATGGCACGGATGTGTGCTTTGGGTACGCGCACACGGTTCCCACTTGTACGAGTTTTTCCACCTCGACCCGGCGGCTTTCCTCGATGACATTGATGCCCATCGCCGCATTGGCATAGAAGTACCGTCCCGGGTTGGACCGGTTTGCGCCGATCCCACCGACCTCTGCAGCGAGGTGGACAACGATGTGAGGTCTCGTGTCTTCCATCATGGCCCTCACGGCCTGCTGCTCAGTCAGGTCGACGTCACGACGACGGGGAATGATCAGATCAGCCGACCGGCTTCGGAGCTGGTCGCATACATATGAGCCGAGGAAGCCGGCGCCGCCGGTCACGAGAACGCGCTTGCCCGAAAGTTCGGTCATTCCGGTCTCCCGTTGCGCCACTCGATCTGCTTGAGCCCTGCGTCGACGAGCGTCCTTTCTTGTTCCGCAAGCTCGAGGTCGGAGCGAACCATCATGCCCACCAGATCGTCGAATCCGACTCTTGGCTCCCAGCCGAGGATTTCCCTGGCCTTGGAGCTGTCGCCCTGGAGCATGTCCACCTCTGCCGGCCTGAAGTACCGAGGATCTACCTTTACGTGCTCTTGGTAGTCGAGATCGAGCAACGCAAACGCCTTCTCAGCGAACTGCCTGACGGAGTGGCGTTCGCCGGTCGCGACGACGAAGTCGTCCGGGCGTTCGTGTTGGAGCATGAGCCACATCGCCTCCACGAAGTCCCCGGCGAATCCCCAGTCGCGCTCAGCATCGAGATTGCCGAGGAACACGTAGTCTTGAAGCCCCAGCTTGATACGGGTTGCAGCGCGCGTGATCTTGCGGGTCACGAAGGTCTCTCCTCGGCGGGGGGACTCGTGGTTGAAGAGGATGCCGTTGGCGGCGAACAGGTCGTAGGCCTCCCGGTAGTTCACTGTCTGCCAGAACGAGTAGACCTTGGCCACTCCATACGGACTTCTGGGATGAAACGGGGTGCGCTCGGACTGTGGTGTCTCGGCGACCTTGCCGAACATCTCAGACGATGAGGCCTGATAGAAGCGGACGTCTGGGGTGACCTGCCGTACCGCTTCGAGCAGGCGGAGCGTTCCGACGGCGTCCACATCTGCGGTGTAGATCGGGTTCTGAAACGAGACGCCGACGTGCGACTGGGCCCCCAGGTTGTAGATCTCCGTGGGCTGAACATCCTGCAAGAGGTGTACCAGGCTGTTGCCATCGCTCAGATCCCCGTAGTGGAGAAAGAGGTTTGCGGTCGTCGCGTGAGGATCTACGTAGAGATGATCGATCCGCTCGGTAGCGAATGTGCTGGATCTTCTCAGTAGGCCATGGACTTCGTACCCCTTTCCGAGCAGGAGCTCAGCGAGGTATGACCCGTCCTGTCCAGTGATTCCGGTGATGAGTGCGCGCCCCGGCATACAACCTCCCTGACCACCCAGAGTAGTTGTGGTGCTGCGTGTAGTGCAACCTTCTCGCCGGGTAGTACGCTGCTCGACACCCATGGACGACAGGTTCCCACGTCGCCGCCGAGGAGGGCGGTTCATTGTCCTGACAGGCCCCGACGGTGTCGGCAAGACCACGGTGGCCCGACATCTGGCACGGCTCGCCGGTGGGGCCACTGTCTACTTCCACTTCTGCCCACCGATTGTCGGGCAGGAGGCATCTGCCCCACCTGAGGTTCCGGACCCTCCAATGGAGAAGCCGCCGTCGTCGGGATCCGTCGTGCTCGGGTGGGCGCGACTTGCACGCAACTTCGTGCGATTCTGGATGGGGTATGTGCTCACGGTACGTCCGGCCGTACACCGCGGGGCGACGGTCATCGGAGATCGGTGGGCCTTCGGGTACCTAGCGCAGCCGGATGCCCTCAAGTACTACGGCCCGGCATGGCTTGCCAGGGTGGTACTGGCGTTCTTTCCGCGTCCCGATCTCGTCGCGAACCTCGTAGCACCGGCGGACATGATCCAAGATCGCAAGGCAGAACTCTCGATCGAGCAGATCGAGAGGGAACTGGCGGTGTGGGCCCGCGTTCCAGACGCTGTAGGCATCGACGCAAGCGGAGACCCGGAGCTGATCGCGAGGGCGATTCTCAGGTGGTTCGATTGAGGTACCGTTCGTTTCCGCCGGGAAGGGGTCATCTGAAGATCCCACTGGACTCGAAGCAGGCAGTTCGCGCAGGGCTCGCCATGTATGCCCCCTGTCGCCCGAAAGGACGCCTCGCGAGGACGCTCTCCTGGCGAGTTGTCGGAGTCCTCGGTCCGTGGGCTCTACCTGGACGAACCGGCGACTGGTCGCCACCGATGGACGACGAAACCTGGTCCGCACTTGGCACGGCCTGGGCCGGTTCGGGGATCTCGTTCGACGGCCTCGTCGTGCATGAGCGGCTGCAGGCGTCGAGAACCGGTTTCACGCTGATGCTCTTGAAAGCAGGCGACCCCGTCGCTTTCGCGAAGCTGCGAGACGGAGACGGGACGACTATCGAGACCGAGTTTCGGGCACTCGACGCCATGTCGGCGTACGGGCCCAGGACCTTCTCTGTACCGTCGCCACTTGCAGTCGGTGAGGTGATGGGTTGGCACTACGTGCTGACGACGGCGTTCGTTCCACAGCTTCATCGCGTGCCGAAGGCTCCCCGGCTGGACGCGATCACAGACGAGATCCGTCAGGGGTTGGATGCCCTGGAACGCTCGGCGACCGTGGATGAGGGCTGGGAACCGATGCACGGTGACTTCACCCCATGGAATCTTCGCCAGCGCCTAGACGGAACGCTCTTCCTCGTCGACTGGGAGGACGCAGGTTGGGGACCGCCCGGAGCGGATCAAGTGATGTATCGGGCGACTGTCGCCCAGCTCGCGAGGCAACAGGCGACGCTTGGCACTGCCTCTCCCGAGGCACGGAGGTTCTGGTCCGATAGGCTTCGACTTCGAAGCATGAACGCGGCAAGCGATCGAGACGCCGCGCTACGAGAGGAACTCCTCCGCCTGCTGGACGCGTGACAGCCGTCGTGGAGACCCACGCATCGGACGCCGCCACGGATCCACGTCGCTGATTCCCACGAGGCAACCGATCAAGACCAGGTCGGAGTTGACCCAGCCGCCGAATCCGAGACTGACGAACGTATGAAGGAGCAAAGGCACGATCAGGATTGCCAGCGTTGGCTCGGACCTCGCCGCCAGTTTGAAGAAGCTCCACAGCGCCACCCTCACCACAGGAATCATCAGGCATATGAGGCCGATAAGGCCCACTCCTAGAAGGGCCTCCAGGTAGCCGTTGTGGATGCTCGACGCGCTATCTTGACCGATCTGCTGGAGGGCAGCCCACCGGCCGCCGGCCCCGTACCCGAATCCGGTCAGCGGATGCGTCGATGCGGCGTCCAGGCCTACTCCCCACCATGTCAGCCGGCCGCTCCATGTGGAGATGTTCACTGCCGCCTGATCTCGCGTGACGATCGACC
>Ga0307417_10000493_pt1 | contig 16147 bp, 13 predicted proteins | sample SalMarWE160210MG_2_FD_202514 | JGI IMG/M metagenome (GOLD analysis project Ga0307417, IMG submission 202514) | Salt marsh sediment microbial communities from the Plum Island Ecosystem LTER, Massachusetts, United States - WE1602-10 | ecosystem: Environmental > Aquatic > Marine > Intertidal zone...
ATCCGGTACCGCCACAGGGCCACCCCGGGCACCCTGGAAATCATCTCCCCTGAAAAAGTCCGTTTCGTTTTTCATGAACCTCAATGGGCCGTTGCACCCGGCCAGGCCCTGGTCTGCTATGAAGGAGCCCGTGTTCTGGGGGGCGGCTGGATTTGTAAATCAGATGACAAAAACCTTTAAGATCATTACGCTGGGATGCAAGGTGAATCAGTACGAGTCCGCCTATCTGAAGTCAAGGCTTCAGGAGGCGGGCTGGGTGTCCGCAGACCCTCATGAAAAGAGCAATGTGAGCATCGTCAACACGTGTATCGTCACACAGGCCGCCGCGCACCAGTCCAGACAGGAGATACGAAAGGCGATCAGAGCGAACCCAGGAGGTTATGTTGCCGCCACGGGTTGTTACGCACAGGCCTTTCCGGATAAACTTCAAGAGATCGAAAATCTGGACCTGATTACAGGGAACGTTGGCAAGATGAGTCTTCCCGAACTGATTCGAGAAAACCTCCATTCCAGGGGCAGGAAAACCGCCCTGGAACCATTCACTCCCGGGATGGGCTTTGAGACCATGAGTATAAAACGTTTTCCCGGTCGGAGCAGGGCCTATCTCAAAATCCAGGACGGGTGCGAGGCCTATTGCAGTTATTGCATCGTACCCTTTTCCCGGGGACCTTACCGTAGCCTCCCTCCTGAAAATGTTCTGGGGATGCTGGAAGGCCTGGCGGCGGAGGGATATCTGGAGGTGGTGCTGACCGGGATTCACCTGGGCAAATACGGTGTTGACCTTGCAGGGGACAAGAATTTGAAGACCCTCCTTCGGGCAATCGGGAGGGCGAAATTCCCGTTGCGCGTGAGGGTCAGTTCCATGGAGCCTGGTGAGATCGATACGGAGCTCATAGAGATGGTGGCGTCGGAGGAATGGCTCTGCCGCCATTTTCACATACCGCTCCAGAGCGGGGACGACGGTATATTGAAAAAGATGAACCGGCGGTACGCAGCCCGGGCATTCGAGCGTCTGGTGGAAGAGATACATGAGAAAATCCCCCTGGCCGCCATCGGCGTGGATGTGATGGCCGGCTTCCCCGGAGAGGAACCAGGCGCCCATTCAAATACCGTGTCCCTCCTGAAGGCACTGCCGGTTTCATACCTCCACGTGTTCCCCTATTCCAGGAGGTCGGGCACCGCCGCGGCAAGGTTTTCAGACGCTGTTTTGCCGCAGGATAGAAAGAAGAGGGCGGCCGCACTCCGCGCCCTGGGCAAGGAAAAAAAGAGGACCTTCCAGGAGAGATGTCTGGGAAGGGTATTCGAGGTTCTGGCGGAAGGGTGGCATTCGGAGGATAAGCATCTCTTGAATGGAACCACCGACAACTACCTCTCCACCCTTTTCCCGGCCTTAGGCCCCGGGCCCGGTCGACTGGTCAAAGTTCGACTGGAAAAGGTGGAAAAACAAGTGGTGACGGGCCGGCAGGAGGCCCCCTAATGCCTTCCCTCCGCGGGGAGAAAACACTGGAGACGAGAGTCAATGGCTAACAAATTCAAATCATCGGCGAAGGTCATATCGCTGGAACAAGCGGTGGGCAAGGTTTTGGCCCATGACATCACGGAGATCCGTCCAGGACAATTCAAAGGGCCGGCTTTCAAGAAGGGATATGTTGTCAAGGAGGGTGATCTCGAACATCTCAGACGGTTGGGAAAGGAGCACCTTTACGTCCTCCATCTGGGTCCTGACGAGGTACACGAAGATGACGCGGCCATAGAACTGGCAAGGGCCCTTGCCGGTTCCGGGGTCGTCTTCAATGAACAGGCAACAGAGGGAAAAATCGCCTTGAAGGCCGGGCGACGCGGGCTCTTGAAGGTGAATGTTGATGCCCTGACGGCATTCAATATGGTTCCCAACGTCACCTGTTCCAGCCGCCACAACAACGTGGTGGTGAATGAAGGGGAGATCCTCGCCGGTACCCGGGCCATCCCCTTGGTGATTGATCGTGGGGATCTCGATCAGGCCGTGCGCGTTGGGGAAGAAGCCGGGGGCATACTCCGGGTGCGAAAAATGGAGCAGCCTGATACAGGCCTTATTATTACGGGTAACGAAGTCTACACGGGAAGGATCGAAGATAAATTTGCTCCGATTCTGAGAAAAAAACTCAAATTTCATGGCTGTTTTGTGAGAGAACCCGTGTTCATGCCGGATGATCGGGATAAGATAAAAAGAGGCATTGAGACACTCCTGTCATCCGGTGTGGGCCTGATCCTCGTGGCCGGGGGCATGAGCGTGGACCCGGATGATGTGAGCCGAATGGCCATTGCGGATGCAGGTGCTGAAGATGTGGCCTATGGAAGCCCTGTCCTGCCCGGTGCCATGTTCCTCTACGGGCGGTTCGGGGAGGTCCCGGTCATGGGGCTCCCCGCCTGTGTACTCTATTACCGGGCAACAGTCTTTGATCTCATGCTTCCCAGGGTCCTTGGCGGAGAGCGGATCACCCGGAAAGACCTGGCGGAGATGGCCCATGGGGGACTTTGCCTCAATTGCGAAGTGTGCCGCTATCCTGTCTGCCCTTTTGGAAAATAAAAGGGTTTTATGTTTATTTGACATTTGAGCTTTGACATTTGCTTATTCCCGGCTTGGCCGCCTCTGGCGGGCTGGTTCGGGGGAGGTATTCACCATCCCGGCTATAATCAAAGTACTTTCCATATTTGGTCTGATCCTCGTCCTCAACCGGTTGAAGATTGCATTGAGCATCGCACTTTTCATCGGCTCCCTGATCCTGGGAATCTGGATGCAACTCGGGCCCGCCCGATTGCTGGAAAGCGCCTTCGGCAGTCTTGTGGACCTTCAGACCATCAGCCTGATCCTGATCGTGGGGATCATACTGCTCATGAGCCGACTCATGAAGGAGACGGGGCACCTGGATAGGATCGTCACGAGCTTCAGTGCCTTGTCAAAAGATCCACGGGTTGCAGGGTCCGTGATGCCGGCATTGATAGGTCTTCTTCCCATGCCGGGAGGAGCCCTCTTTTCCGCGCCCATGGTGGATACGGCCCTGTGCAAAAACGAAATGTCCGGGGAGGAGAAGACCGCGGTAAATTATTGGTTCCGACACATCTGGGAATACTGGTGGCCACTTTACCCGGGGGTGGTGCTTGCGGTGGCCTTGCTCAAGGTGGAGGCCTGGCGGTTCATGATCATCATGCTCCCCATGACGCTGGTGTCGGTCTTTGCCGGTGTATTCTTCATCCTGAGACCCCTTGGCAAAACTCAAGAAAGGGGCGACGGCGTCTTTTCCTCCAAAGATATGCGGGGGTTCCTCTGGGAGATCATGCCTATCCTCATTGTCGTGGGCGTTATTCTGGCCCTGGGCGGCGTGACGGGTCTGCTTGAAATGATGGGGATTCAAGTCAAGATCCCGGGGTCGGTCTCCATCCTTCCGGGTCTTGCTGCCTCGACCCTATGGATAGGCTTCGTGAACCGCATAAAAATGAGAAAAGTCTTTCAGGAAGCCACAAGCAAGGGGGTCCTGCCCATGCTGCTCCTGGTGGTCTCCATCATGGTTTTCAAGGGCGTGATGAACGACAGCGAGGCGGTCATCCAGATACGAAATGAATTGATGGCCTACAGGATTCCCGTTATCATGGTCATCTTGATCATGCCGTTTCTTTCCGGCCTGATTACGGGAATAGCCATCGGCTTTGTCGGGACCTCCTTTCCATTGATTATTCCCATGTTTCCAACGACCGACCTCTTCACCTACCTTTCATGGGCTGCTATGGCCTACTCCTTCGGGTACATGGGCATGATGCTCTCGCCCGTCCATCTCTGTCTGCTTGTCACCAAGGACTATTTCAAGGCGGGCCTGGCGCGCAGCTACAAATACCTTTTTCTGCCTGTGCTGGCGGTTATGGTGACTGCGCTCTTGTTGTTCGCAGCATCAAGATTGATGGCTTCGTAAAAAGCTAATTTATACTACAAGCGGCAGCCTATGAGCAACAAAGTTGAGCCGAACCTGAAACTCTTTTTCAGACCCTTTCTAAACACTTCGGAGGGAATGGACGACTATTTGGGGTCTAGCGTAAATTCTAGAAGCGCGTGGGGTTTGGAGACGTAAACCCCAAATAGTCGTCCATGTCGGCGTCTATTGCCAAGTGCACTATGAGAAAGTATCCGAAAAAGAGCCTCACGCCCGGCTCGTTGACTTCGGCAGAAAAGAAGACTTCGTTGGAAGTCCAATCTCTGCGTTGCGCTTCATCTTCAGTCACTGCGACGTACCTAACTGTACGTCTCATTCCTAAAGATTCGCACGCCTTAATCTTGGCTCCTTTTACTGTGCCATCCAGCTTATGGACGGGTGAATAAAAAGTCCTGAGGACCGGACTTTTTACGGTTCCATCACAGAGTGATAAAGAATTATTAAATTCTAAAAGAGCCTCCCGCTCTCCAGGGACTTTAAGCCCCCAGCCCCGCAACAACTCCAGTAAAACTGGATCTACGACCCGCAAGCTATAATACCAATTCATCATTTGGAGGAACTTCTATGAAAGGACTTGCCCAAGTCGAAAAGAGCATAGGGATATCATATGATGACGACCCCCGGAAAGCCATAGAGGTCATCCAGGAAGCCCTGAAGAATATTTCTGAAATTGTGGATAAGCCGGCACCTCAGATCGGCATTGAGGAATTTGCCGAATACAGCGTAAAAATCGGCATGCGTTATTGGGATTCCATTAAACAGTATTTCCAAATCCTTTATCAAGCCAATCTGGCAGTTCATGAAGCATTAAATAAGGCCGAAATTACTATCCCGCTTCCGCGGCGGGACATTCATTTGCTATCCGGGACAGAAATGTTTCCGGGTCGGACCGAGGCAACTAATTCGAAGGAATAGACCACTGGCATGGCCATCCATAAGTGGCTATTTTTCCCGATATCTTTGCTACGCTCAAATCTTAATCCTCGAAAGACTTCAATGTATTCCTGTGGTTAAGATTTTCGCATGCCGCCGCTCGAAGTCCGGGTTCGTTGACTTGATCTCAAAAAGACTATCTCATTTATGAACGAACACTAACTGCCGCTGACAAGTAGGGTCATTATGAGATCGTGGATCAGCTGAGCAGCGCTTTGCTGCATTTTTCTCTTCTCCTGCGTCCCGATGCAACAGAGTATTCGTTCGTCGTCAGATGGGTTCGTCATCTGGGGATATGTGGGGAAAGGGATAAAAGGATAAACTATACAACATGCTGTATCCACGAGAATATTGACACACAAATGCCCATCTGCTATACCCACTCACGGAAAAAGCAAGCTTTTATCCTTTTGACTGAGAGGCCTTTCCATGACGAATTTCTCAATTCATATCGCAACGGATCAGCCCGATCCAATCAGAAAAAAATACATGATTGCTATCCTTAAATGGCACTGGGAACGCGCCGGGCACCGAGTCACGACCGGGCTTGCAAACGATATCGATGCTGATGTCGGCATTCTTCATATGGATCGAACAAAAATCGACCAAAACCTGTTGCCTGAAAATTCCTCTCATCGCCCTTTCCTGAATGAACGTGTACTCGATATTTCAAAAAGTCAATTCTCAACATTGAGGGTCATGGCAGGCGATAGTTGGGACGGACCGGTTATTATAAAAAGCAACCTGAACTGCTACGGCGGCCCGGAATGGAAAAGGAATCACCATAGCTTTTTCGAACGGATACGCCGCCAACTTGCGCAAAAATCCTGGCGTCTAGCGCGGATGTTGTCTTCTAAAAGGTATCCGGTTCTTCCTAAGCTGTCAAATGTTCCGGGATGGGTCTGGGAACGCCCGGAACTCATTGTGGAGCGTTTCATGCCGGAGCGTGAGCGTGGCCTTTACTGCCTGCGAGGCTGGGTATTCTTTGGAAAACGAGGCTACACCTACAGACTGTTTTCCAGGGATAGCGTTGTCAAGGCCGGAAACATGACGGAATACGAAATCCTCGGAGATCCACCGCCGGAACTTGAGGCATTCCGCGAAGCGAATGGTTTTGATTTCGGTAAATTCGATTATGTCGAAGTCGCTGGTCGTCCCATACTGCTGGATATTAACAAGACCCCAACGATCGTTTTCTCTAACTCTGCACCGGATACACCGCGCATGCGACATTTGGCGGACGGGTTATATGATTTTACAGGAGCATCATGATGCCAAACAATCTTGCCCCAGTGATACCAACCGATGGGTTATACCCTGCCGACGCGGCATTCATGGCTCGTACCGACCTTTTCGAGACGAGAATGCTCGGATACAAAGCCCTGAGTCTCGACACGGTTACCGCGCACCTCGCGGGGCTTCTGAATGGTCGTACGGCGATTCGCCATGAGTGTGGTGCAGGGGAGGAGGTCTTTGCCGTTTACCATAGCGCAGGTATTGAAGTTGAGGAAGAAACACTGATCTATCGTACTTCGGAAGAGGCGCATGCCTTCGCAGATACGCTGATTGCAAAAGGGAAACGTCTTTTTAGCCCGTATCCTCTCCCTGCGGGCCGTTTCCCCGACAATGACCTTCTTGTGCCACCAGCGCTTTGGCACTTCCTCAACGCGAAAATCAACCTGGATGCCATTGTCCCGCCGGAATTTCTGCCGGAACGGGAAACGATGCCCTGTAAGGAACTGGCCTCATTTGAGCCGCCAAGACCGCTTTTCCTCAAGGCTGGGGGGGATGCTGCCACAGGATGGGGTTACGCAGTACATCCGTGTCATGACAGGGTCTCATTCGATAATGCCTTGCGATGGTTTGCCGAGCATCACGACAGTGTTCCTGATGTCCTTGTGGAGGAATGGGCGGAGGTTTCGATTTGTTGGTGCACAGGCATCGCCATTAGTGACAACGAAACGCTCTGTTTTGGAGGTGCTGAGCAGATTTTCTCCGCGCCGGCCAAACAATCGGGCAGCATGATCGATCCTGAACGCATGTTCCCTGAGGAGGGGAGGTCTCTTGCCATTCAAGTAGGTGAAGCTGCCCGTCGTCTGGGTTACCGCGGAATTGCAGGCCTTGATATCGGCCTCCGGAAGGATGGCAGATTGATCGTCTTCGATCCCAACTTCCGTTTCAATTCGTCCACGGCCCAACTTCTTTTCCATGACTCGGCCGTAGCCAGAACCGGCCACTCGGTCACATGCTCTTTCCATTCAGAACCTAGTTGCGCATACAGCAAGCTTTCTGTACGCCTTGAAGCGCCAATCGGGGACGGATGGTTTGTCCCGACCCGCCTATTCAACGGCGAGAAGCATCCGTTGTCCATGGGCAAACATATTGTAACCGGCTTTGTTCTTGGACACAACAGAATTGAAGCTGAAGATGCGGCAAAATCATTAAAAGGTTGCCTTGAGGCATAGGCAAAAACTTTTCATTTTTCCGGATCTCTTCCGGCTTGTTGAAGGACTCAACAACGAAATCACAACCCTGAACGCCAGGCCTACGGGTTTTGAGATATGGCCTATCTCAAACTGAGATTGTACCATTTGCATTCTCAAGCGTACTCATTAACCGGATGAACCCGAAAATCGGTGTTAAATATTCATACGGAAAACTGAGTCAAAACAGATGGTGGCGAAAGCATGACCATTCCATTGAGCAACAATATTGATGGACCCAATTCCAGGTACTTGGTTTTCACTTCAGCGGGAGATAATGCCAATTTATATTATTGGCTAAAAGGCTATCGAAACTTCGACTTATGGGTGAGCTACTATGGGGAAGAAAAGAATCGCTATAAAGATTTTAGTGATTTCTTCATCGCTAAAAAGGGCGGAAAATTCCCTGCGTTACATTACGTTTATCAACACTGGAAAAATATCTTGAATCATTATCAAGCAATTCTTGTAATGGATGATGATATTATAATTGATGGTTCTGCCATTAGTCGTTTATTTGAGATTCGTGATCAATATGACTTATGGTTACTTCAGCCTGCCTTTGACCCAAGGGGAAAAATAAACCATCGAATTACCCGGGTAAATCCATTTACTTTTATGAGATATACAAATTTTGTGGAAGTTACATGTCCATTATTTCGCAAGGACAAGCTGGATGTTTTCATGAAAGGATATGATCCTGTACTAGTAGGATTTGGAGTTGATTGGTGGTATATGGATTCATTGACACCGGAGAGTATCGGAAAGGTGGCAATAGTTGATGAAATATCATGTATTAATCCAAAGGACTGTACGAAAGGTGGACAAAGGGAAATCGATCGTCTCCAAGATAAGCCTACAAGAATCGAAAATTGGAAAAGGATAAAAGAACAACGCAATGTTAGTGAATTGCCAGAGTTTATTGAGTTTGATTCTATAACGAGTCCTTTGAGTTTTTCTAAAGTTATTCATGCCATAACTATCTACTCATTTATAGTTGTCAATAGATGTGTAAGAATAACCAAAAAATTAATAAATCGCTTCACCTGACTGCTATTGCGTTGTGCTTCATAGCGGCAGGTGAGCTTTAGCTTAGACGTTTATATTCTCACCAAATGGTATAGCCACTATGAAAAGATGGTATCCCGTGCAATACTTGCGACATCTACTTGGCTATGAGGACAAATGCGAACTGGATAGATAGGAGTGCAAGTGTAAGAAACAAAATCAATGCTGTATTGTCTAGGCTTGTTCCTCGGCGGGTTAGAATTCGGCAAACTCGCCGAGGCCTGGCACATGAAAGAGGTGAATATATCATTTGAAGGCCACAATGCCGAGCGCACCCAGGGCGTCCGGGTACTGAGCCCGGAAAAGCTGCAAAAGGGCGACGTGAGCATGGAAATTGTGTCCAAGCGGATGAAACGCACTTACTCCTCAGCCTTTATTTTTCATCCCACCTCTGCGGTCTGTCATCCCCTTTCTGTTGCCTGTCATTAGACTTCTGCATGCGGTCCTCCGACAGTCCTCCTCTGTTCCCTGATTTCTTGACCTTGTCCTTTGAATCATGTCCCCTGACCACGGCCTTCTGCCTTCTATCTTCCGACTTCCGGGATTTGTCCCTCGAGCGGGACAAATTAGGTTCTCTTTGCAGGGGCTCAACATTCGGATTCGGTTTCGGCGCCTTGTACCGAGCGGGCGGAGCTTTTTTTCGACCCGCTTTCGTGTTTGACCTGTCCATAATCGGGGATCTGGAAAATTTTTCTTTGTTCCGCGCCGGTTTTCTTGAAGCCTTTCCCTCCAGCACATTCCGCCGTTGGGTCTCTCGACTCTGACGTTCCTTTTGATATGTGCGAACCTCCTTCTCCCGTTGAGAGAATCCCCTTCGCTCTTTTTCGCTCAGTGGCTGGAAGCGGTAGGCACGGGCCTTGCTTTTCCCGGCACGGTTGAGCGGCATGATAAAATCGAGCCGTGCGGGTCCTGACGATCTGCCTACCTTGGCAGGCCCTGTGCGCTGATTAAAGCTCCGGGGCGGTCGTAACCCTTTGTTTTCTCGACGTTCACGAAATCTTGTCTGCAAACGGTTCTCCCACTTGTGATCGTTCCTATGATTCCAGCGTTGATGGGCATAGATGGGATCATAGACAACCCTTCTTGCATGCAGCGAAAACAAGGGATAGATCCCTCTTCTGTAATACTTGGCGGCGTAATAATCCCCATAATAATAATGGCCATACCGTGGTCGCAGAAACAGGGCGTCATCAAAGATGTCCAGATCGATCATAAAACCGGGTGAGAACGAAAAGGTCAACCCAAGGTGCGCCCGCGGGAAAAAAACCGGCGCGAACAAGAATCCCCGATGGATGACGGTGTAGTCCCAGTACCCACTCACAAATATATATCCACGCGGCGTCCAGTTATAGTGGGAAGGCACCCAGGTCCAGTCCGGGTGAACGGCGGCCCAATAGCCGGGCCGCCAGGCATAGCGTCCATATTGCCATAGCCAGCAACCGGGCATCCAGATGTAATCGGGCGAAGGGGCATTACTGCTGGGTCCGACTTCTACCGATTCAGGCGGCTCGGGCAGGTATTCCGTAGCTGCCTGCCTTACACTGGCCCAATAGCCGGAAGTCCACTGATATCCCTGTGTTACGTGGTTCCAATAACCGGGTACCCATTGCCGATCCGGCGGTGGTACTCGCCAGATCCCGCTCACCCAGATATATCCGTTCCTTTCATCATCCCAGGCCCAGTAACCGGGAATCCACTGAACGTCTCCTTCAGGCTTCTGCTCGGGCGGGATCTCCTCGATGAGGGCCGGCGGAGCCTTGGGCGCCACGATTCCCGGCTCAGGATCCAATTCCACAGCCTCAGCAAATGCCTCATGTATGGGACCCGAGGTAAGCACTTGAACATCTTCCGCCGGCACCGGAGCTGCTTCCACGGTATCGCCAATCAATCCTGGGTCGAATTCCAGTCCAAATGCCGTCAATGCCACAACCATGCAAAAATATTTGATAAATCGGAATGTTAACATGTGTCCCTCCTTTATCCTTTTGGTAGCATCAATGCAATCACGTCAGTCTGGTTTCCGGCAGTGATGGCCCTAACCGACTACTCGCTCACTTTCAATGAGTTAAGGATACTGATTTTTTCTTAATTTGTCACTATAATTGAATTTGTGCGGCATGCTGCACGTATGCTTGCGAAAAACTCGAGGCATTCTTTCAACTGACGGAAGAAGTGCGCAGGATTTCAGAAAACCTCAAGAGTTACGGCATTCGGCAGATGGGATTTTTTTTGCTGGGCGGTCCAGGAGAAAATAGAAAGACGGTTGAAGAAAGCCTCGCCTTTTCGGATTTACTGGACCTGGAGGCTATGAAAATTACCATGGGCATACGAATCTATCCTTCTACCGATCTTGCGTGCACGGCGATTAAGGAAGAAGTTATCGCACCGGATGATGACCTTCTCTTTCCAGGAGGTATAAGCCGAGCTGGAAATCTTCTATGAGCAGATTTCCAGCTCGGACTTCTCCCGGTGCCGAATCAATGCTGTATGTAGGATAAAACCTGAAAATCGGGATAGGCATTCCCGCCGTGTTCCCCATAATCCAGACCTTCAGCTTCCTCTTCAGCGGACACCCGGATACCGCCGAATATTGCCTTTGCAATGCGGAAGGTAATCCACCCCATTATGAAGGCCCACGCGATACACACACCTGCTGAAATTAATTGTGCAATCAACTGGTCCACACCACCCCCATAGAAGAGTCCCTTAACATAGGGGGCCTTGGTGGTATAGTTGCCATAGGTTCCGTCAGCAAACAACCCGACGCTGACCAGGCCCCATATTCCGTTTATGCCATGAACCGAAACGGCCCCAACGGGGTCGTCAATATGGAGTTTGTCCAATGATTGGACGCCCAAACAGACCAGGACGCCTGCAACAAGGCCGATGACCACGGCAGCCCAGGCCTCCACCCATGCACAGGGGGCCGTAATGGCCACAAGCCCGGCCAAGGCGCCATTCAAGGTCATTCCAAGGTCCCAGTTGCCCACCTTCAGTTTCATGAAGATCAAGGCAGCCAATGCTCCTGCTGCTGCAGCAAGGTTCGTATTGACCGCAATTACAGATATTCGCAGTTCATGGGCCGACAGGGTTGATCCGGGATTGAATCCGAACCACCCGAACCAGAGGATGAACACACCCAGTGCGGCCATGGGCATATTGTGCCCCAGGATTGGCTTTACCCTGCCCTGATCGTCATACTTGCCAATCCTCGGGCCAAGGGCCATGGCCCCGGCCAATCCAATAAATCCTCCCATGGCATGAACAATGCCGCTTCCGGCAAAATCAATGGCCCCTACGCCGAATGGAAGCTTGGACAGCCAGCCGCCACCCCATACCCAATGACCGTAGATCGGGTAAACGATCGCGGACACAATGGCGCTGTAGAACAGGTAGACGGAAAATTTGATCCTTTCGGCTACCGCCCCGGAAACAATGGTGGCGGCGGTGGCGGCGAATACCACCTGGAACATCCAGATCAAATAGGTGTGCACGTCATAGGCATCTCCGTGTAAAAACCATCCACTGATGCCTATGAGGGTATGCCAATCCTTACCCATCATGAGGGCATAACCAAAGGCAAAAAACACCAGACTGCCCACGACAAAATCCATCAGATTTTTCATCATCAGGTTAATGGCGTTTTTTGCTCTACAAAACCCTGCCTCAACCAAGGCAAATCCCGGTTGCATGAAAAACACCAGGAATGCACATATCAGAAGCCAGACATAGTCCACAGGCGAACCGGGATCAGCTTTCAGGGTGGCCGCACCTGTCGGATCTCCGGCATATGCGTTTAAGACAAAGCCGAGCATGATAAAAGTGGTCGGAAAAAACAACCATCTCCTTTTCTTAATCAAATTAAGCATAGCGAATTACCTCCTCCTTATAGGGCATCCTTGCCGCTCTCTCCGGTCCTGATGCGAATGGCCTGTTCAACGGATGATACAAATATTTTACCATCGCCTATACTGCCGGTCTTGGCATTTCCCTCAATCGATTTCAGGGCCTCGTTCAAGACGGAAGAATCAATGACTATTTCAATTTTTACCTTTGGGACGAAATCTATCTGGTATTCCGCTCCGCGGTAGACCTCCTTGTGACCTCGCTGGCGTCCAAACCCTTTCACCTCGCTGACCGTCATACCCTGGATACCAAGGCCCATGAGGGCCTCCTTCACTTCATCGAGCTTAAAAGGCTTGATAATGGCTTCGATCTTCTTCATGAGTTTTCTCTAACCTCCCTTTTCAAATTTAAAGAGTGCATTCTTGCCCGGGACTTGTTTCGATAACAAAGCAAATATCAGTCCAAAAGAAACAACATGGGAAACATGCGTGTTACTATCTGATATTATTTATTATTTCAAAACAAAGTGTTAGTATGCAAATTGTCATCTCTACAGTTTTGTCATTGATAGGCTTTATAACAACAAAATTGTCATTAAAAATCATCCGAAATGGAATATTGAACCAACCAGCATCTGGTTCAATTAGGTGTGAACAAAACCATCTTGAACAAATTCGAGATGACAATCAGTGCGTTTGAACCGTGAATCGCTCGTTTTGCTTGTTGCTTGAATGGCAAAAATGGTATATTTATCAAAGGATGTAAGACCGATTGCCAAGAGGGTCGCCGAACATCTGCCGGGAACACCCTTCACCATCCTGTGCGTAGGCTGCACGATGACTGCCCCAAGGCTTGTCTTTTGCATCCCGTTGATCTGCCTTTTGAACTGATGGGTTCCACAGCTGGTGGGTAAACGGAAGCTGAAAAGGCCGCTTGTTCAGAAACCTGCTCTGAAATGAGCCCGGATGATTAGCCGCTCAAACACGTCGTCACAAGCGATTAGCAAGCGGCCAAGAATATGATGGCCGCTGGCCCAAAAAATTCAGGATAGGTTTGTTTAGAGAAAATATGACGGCGAGGGTTGTAATGCCGAAAAGCTGAGTTACTTTAACCGGTCACTCTGCCGAACCGCGGCGGGGTGTTTTTTTTGCATAACCGCACAACACCTTAAGAAAGTCAGGAGGAAAAAATGAAAGACATTTCAAAAATCACACTTTACAGCGGTGGCCACAAGGGTGCTGAGGCGGAATTCGGCAAACTTGCCGAGGCCTGGCACATGAAAGAGGTGAATATATCATTTGAAGGCCACAATGCCGAGCGCACCCAGGGCGTCCGGGTACTGAGCCCGGAAGAGCTTCGTAAAGGCGATGTGAGCATGGAAATTGTGTCCAAGCGGATGAAACGCACTTACTCCCGGACGGACAAGATCCGAAAGGTCATCCAGTCCATTTTTCACATGGTGAATAACGGTTACCATGTCATTGCGGTCGGCTGGATACAGGCGGACAATACCGTCAAGGGGGGGACCGGCTGGGGGGTCGAGTTGGCAAAACTATTTAACCGTCCGCTCTGCGTCTATGATCAGGAGCGAAAGGGGTGGTTTTCCTGGGAGAACAACCAATGGGTTGAGGACACACCGGTGATTACTTCAGATACGTTCGCTGGCACCGGAACCCGCAACCTCTCCGATGACGGCCGGCAGGCCCTCCGCGATCTTTTCACCCGCTCCTTTGGTCCTGCAGAGCAAAAATAGTGAATGGGGTCGCACCAAGACAACATATTGAAGAGATATGGGGCCTTGCCGGACAAAATGCCCCAGCTGGTATATTACCGAAAAGATACTGAAAGGAGGGTTGTTTGATACAGTTCTGAGATGGCTTCTAGTAATAGTACCAGATCGTTTTATAATGTGACGGATTCTCGCCGCTCTGCTTTAATCGCTTAAGATAATCATAAATTGATACATCTGTATAGATGTAAGTATCCACCAACGACAATTTCTTTTCCCAGGGATGGAATTCATAAACCCGGCGGCCGTCCGGTAATATGGCGATGATATCGTGGTGCTGGGAGGCGCGCAGGTAGTTCTTGCCCAGTTTTGGGACGTTAAATACGATTTCGTCGGTACGGACGGTCCCGGGCAGCAGGCGGGCTTCTTCTTGCTGTTCCTGCAGCAGTCGGGCGATGGGGACCCGGTAATCGTCTGTTTCCTCTTTTCCCTTGGTGTTGAAGGTATAGTAAGGTGTTACCCCGATCAAACGCAGTTTTAGCCGGAGTGCGGCCGCCTCGAATTTTCTGGAATTGTAAAAAGTATATACCAGCTGATTGTTGACCTCCATGCCGAAGCGCCGGAATTTCTGGATCGCTTCCATGGCTTGGGGGGTTACCTCATAGGGGTGTTCAAAATGGGTCACGATGATAATTTCGCGTTTGCCGGGATTTTGGAAATGATTGATATCCCGGACCAGTGAATCCGTCACCCTCTGAGGGAGGGTCACCGGCATGCGGGTTCCGATCCGGATCCTTTCCACATGCTTGATGCGGGACAGTTTGAAAAGTAAATTCTCAAGCCGGGCGTTGGATAAAAGCAAGGGATCGCCGCCGGTTATCAGAACCTCGTTGATTTCAGGGGTGTCGGCGATCCAGCGGATGGCTCTGTCCAGCTTGTCCTTGGGCAGCATTGCGCTGGCGGAATACACGTCTTCGATTTCCCAGTTCCGTTGACAGTATACGCAGATCTGGGGACAGGTCATGATCGGTTTTAGAATCACGATCATGGGGTAGCGCCGGGTAATTCCCTCAATGGGTGAGGTGTCCCGTTCGAGCATGAAGTCGATGGAAGGCTCCGAACTTTTTCGCATCGCGTTCAGTTTATTAACATAATTGAGAGAGGGAATCACCTGGGCACGCACGGCGGCATCGGAGCCCCCCGCGGGCCGGTAATCCATCAGCGACAAATAATAGGGGGTGATCCCAAAGGGAATTTTATAGCGGCGGGCCAGTTTGACGGCCTGGTATTCCTCGGGGGTCAGTTTGATGAGCGCTTTTAATGTGTCGGCGTCCCGGATGATATTTCCGGTATGCCATTTCCATCGTTCCCATTCCAGTTCGGTTGCGCCAAAGAATTTCAGAATCCGGGCTTTATTGAGACTTCTCTTGCGTATCACATCGCGATCCATTCCGCTGGGATAACGATCGAGAAACCGGTAGGTCGATCTGGCCATGCGGGAGAGGTCGTCAGAGCGGACCCGGGCGGCTTTCTGGCCCTGATACTTCACAAACACCGGTGATTTGATGGTGTAAATGCCGGTTTGGCCGCTGATCCCCTTGATTAAATGTTCGAACTCGGCGAAAAAACCCGGACTCGGTTTTGGCAAGTGTTCGGGTTGAGTGCCCCCATTCAATAACGTGTCGACATATTTCAACAGGCTGAAGCCGGCCAGACGCTCGCTTCGTTTGGACAGAATTCTGCGACAGACATTACTGGCATCCCGGGTCAGCACCCATTCCAACGGAGGGATCTTCGGGTTGTCGTCAAAGGTCGCCACTAACATTCGCGACAAATAGTTTCTGATTTTTATACGCTTGGTATGCAGTGATTCGGCCGATAGAAAAATGGGTTTTAGCTCAGGGGCATGATCTATAATTTTGATCAATTTCTTCTTGATAGTCTCTTTTGACACAAAAAAACTCCTTGGCCTAAAATGATTCCAAATCGTGGTTAACCGGAAATGATATTTTAGGGGAACCGCACGGGTTTTGATTTCTTGCCGAGGTGTTTTACCATCGCATAACTATTAGTGTTTTGCAAGACAGCGATTCGAAAAAAACCTACTGTTGAAGGTCAGCGGGAAG
>Ga0307417_10000494_pt1 | contig 16139 bp, 10 predicted proteins | sample SalMarWE160210MG_2_FD_202514 | JGI IMG/M metagenome (GOLD analysis project Ga0307417, IMG submission 202514) | Salt marsh sediment microbial communities from the Plum Island Ecosystem LTER, Massachusetts, United States - WE1602-10 | ecosystem: Environmental > Aquatic > Marine > Intertidal zone...
AGGAAGGCTTAATAAAACACCTGTTAATGCAGCTTTAATAGCTCCCTTTTCTGTTTTTGTAGTTAAGTATCTTTGTATAATTGTTTGATCAGTTCCATACTTTTGAATTCCATAAAAGATTCCATTGAATACCATTACTACAAAAGTTAACTTTGTAAAGTCCCAATCATATGGACCAAAACTTATTTTCCCACTATCTGCTGCATAATTAATAATAGCGGAAGGACCACCTTTCACACTAAATAGAATAATTATTACACTAATAAGTCCGCCGCCTATTAACATAAACCCTTGCAGTACATCAAGCCAGACCACGGCTTCTATTCCACCTTTCAGAGTTATATAAATTATAAGAATCCCAACAACCCAGATTAAGAGATATGTATTAACACCCATCATACTTGTAAGAGCCAGACCCATTAAAAAGAATACACTTCCCATCTTAGAAAAATGAGTTAGTGTAAAAGCTATTGAACTATAAAATCTCGCGAAAGCACCGAATCTTTTTTCAAAATATTCATAGGCACTTATACCAATCACTTTGCGGTAAAGAGGCACGACAAACCAAACAAATCCGGAAAGAACAATTACCACCATTATTGCCTGTACTAATAATATCCAGTTTGATTTAAATCCTTCGCCAGGGTATGCAAGAAAAGTAATACTACTTATTAATGTTGCGAGGATTGAGATACCTACAGCCCATGGAGGAAGGTTTCTCCCACCTGCATAGTAGGCATCGGTACTGGTTTGTCTTTTCGCAAAGTATCTTCCGTAGAAAAGTGCTACAAATAATGTCGCAACAATAATTATATAGTCAAGGTAATGCAGGATATGATTATCCATGAAATCTCCTTAGTGATTTTTAGATTAATCAGGCCTATATTAAATTTTGAGAATAATGATTAATCGAATTTCCAAACCTCTTCCGGCCATGAATAACTGCCCGGTTTAATTGTAACGTGAAGTTGTGGTTTTTTTTCTACCTTCATCCTTATTACACCGGGAGCAATTTCCTGGTGCGGCAAAAATTTATCCAGTTTTAGTTGTTGTGCTATTGAATAAACTGTAGCTCCCCCGTCAATAAACAATTCATCTATTCTGACATTTTTTATCACTTCATCTACGAACCTAGCGGTTTCCATACGCAATCTTTTTGCAAACCCGGGTTTCTTTATTACCGGCTGGTTTATTTCAACGATAACCTTGGTAGTATTGGCAAATGAATTGCAAGTATCTTCTACCCATTTATTAAAATGGTTCTCAAAAGGTCTCCTATAATAAAAAACGTCGTCAGGCATTTCGCATATTCTCGCACCTTTCATTCTTGCTTCTTCCACGGCTATTCTGCCATGCGAGAATGCACTTCCACATATAAATAAAAAGTTTTGTCCATATTTAACCTTTTCTTTTTCTCTATCGTTCTTTGTTTTATATCCCATAGTTTTTAGAATCGACAGAAAAAAACCTGCAGCTCCCGCCGGAATTATTTTTTTATTAAGCATTTTTGCCCAATAATCCAGATCATCGAGTGAAGAAGCGTCAGCAACAGAAATTCCCTCCTGTAGATCTTTTAGTTTTTTTGATACAAGGTGTAGAGGCAAACCATTTGATTTCCCGAGCATTTCAATTACGTTAGAAGATTTAAGTGAATATTCGGGATCATCTGCAAAGCCTGTTAAATGAACTGGTTGATTATCTACATAATAAACACCATTTTTTATAAATCTGCCGTAAGCGGGGTTTGAAGGAACAAGTATTACTTTACTTTTCCCTGTTGCGTCGAGCATTGCTCTAAGTTCATTTAACACGTGTCCCCTTAAAACCGAATCAGTTTTCTTGTATATCCAATCGATATTATTTTGTAATAAATCGGTAGTAATTTTTTTAACTTCATCATATGCTTTGGTACTGTCTTTCGATCTTGTGTCGGTAGCAATAATTAATAAGTCTGCATCAGGATTTTTAATATGATTAGAATCGATTTCTACTTTTAATCCATAGCGTAATCCTAACCCCGCAAGTTCGGCTGCACCAGTAAAATCATCAGCTATAACAGCAATCATTGTATACCTGTAGTTTTTTCCAGATTAAAATAGGTTCATAATAATTCCTATTGAACTAAAGCCATAGATGTGGCATTAGCAATTGCGTTCAATAAACTTTCTTCAGTCGCAGTTCCTTTCCCTGCCTGATCAAATGCAGTTCCGTGATCCACTGAGACCCTGATTATAGGCAGGCCAACAGTAATATTAACACCACTAACGCTGTCCCATTTCTTCTTTTTTTCATCCCATTTGAACCCGATAAGCTTTAAAGGTATATGTCCCTGGTCATGAAACATAGCAACGACAATATCGTAAGCTCCTCCTTTAGCTTTAGGGAATAGTGTATCACCGGGTACAGGACCAACCACCTTGCAGCCTAACTTTTTGGCTGCTTTAATAGCCGGGATTATTTCTTTCTCCTCTTCCCACCCGAACAAACCGCCGTCACTGGAATGTGGATTTAATCCTGCAACAGCTATACGTGGGGATTTTATCCCTAGATTTTTGCAAGCTTTGTTAGCTAGTTTTATAACATCCAGAACCCTTTGTTTCTTTATAAGATTACAGGCTTTGCGCAACGAAACGTGCGTTGTTACATGAATTACTCGCATATTGCCTTCAACCAGCATCATAGCATATTTTTTAGTCTTCGTATACTTAGCGAATATTTCCGTGTGTCCTGAGAAATGATGGCCAGCAAGATTTATTGCCTCTTTATGTATCGGTGTAGTCGCAACTCCATTAATTTCTTTTTTAAGAGCAAGATCAATTGCCGTTGTCACAGATTGAAATGCGGCCTCTCCTGCCATTATAGAAACTCTACCAATTTTCAGTTTTTTTATCACAACGTTTCTTAAATCAAAAACGTCAACTGTCCCATAAGTAAACTTCGCATCTTTAATATTTTCAATTGCATTTACAATTAGATTGCAATTAACAAATTTTAATGCGTTTGATATCGTTGAGGCATCTCCGATCACAACTGGCCTAGCTTCTTTATAAATCTTCCTGTGATCTAAGGCTTTAATAATTATTTCCGGACCTATTCCAGCCGGATCACCCATAGTAACTCCAATTATTGGTCTCTTCATATTTGTTTTTTCATGCTTCATAATTAGTATATCTTCATCTCCTGTTGAATTTTTTCCAGGTTTTCGATGATTGACTTTTCTTCTTCTGTCGTTAGTCTTGTTAGCGGAGGCAACATATAGATATCACAAAGTCCAAAATATTTCATTATTACTTTTGCTGAAGCGAGTGATTCCCCGAGCGTTCTGTCTTTCTGATAAATTTTTGAAAGCTCATCGGTTTCTTTCTGCAGTCTTTCAGCATTTGCAAGATCCCCGCTTTGTACTGATTCGTACATTTCTCTATACATTCCTGGCGTAAAATTTCCTGTGCTTGGCACCAGTCCGTCAGATCCTTTTGCAAGCGAATAATATGATTTTGCTCCCCAGCCTACCATGTGCGAAAAATCACTACGGTCTTTAAACATTTCAATTGCTTTATCAAACCTTTCCAGATCTCTTTCCGAATCTTTGAGTCCAATTATATTTGGGTGATAACTCAACTTTTCGACCACATCGAGTGGAACGGATAAATGTGTGGTAGAAGTAATATTGTAAAGTAAAACCGGTTTTGGTGAATTATCAGCGAGAGATTCATAAAACTTAAGCATCTGATCCGGTGTAAGAGAATAATAACTTGGAAGTACTGTAACTACAAAATCAGCTCCCATATCTGAAAATTCTTTTGCACTTTCTATAATATCTCTGACACAATTACTTGATACATTAGAATAGATTTTCACTTTTCCGCCAAATCTTTTCACAACAAATTCCAGCATTATTTTTTTTTGTTCGTAGTTTACCGATGTTCCTTCTCCTGTTGTACCGAGCAAAAAAGGACTGACACCAAAATTTGAAAAATTATTTATCATCTTCTCCAGGGAGTTTAAATCAATTTCCAGTTTTTCATTCACCGGGGTCAGCATAGGTACGACAATACCGGATACTTTCTTTTCCATAATTTAAAATTAACCTCCTATAAAGCAGATTTTATGATTTCTTTTGCATCATTAAGGGTTATTTCTTTTACATTATTTCTGAGCAGTCTTGTTACCGTCATTCCCATTTCAGCAATTTTATCAATGGAATCTTCGTGAATATTAACTTCACTAAGCTTTGTGGGTATATTTATATCATGACTTAACTTCCTTAACAGGATCACCGTTTCTTCTGCAGTTTCATTATCCGGCATACCTTTTTTCGCACCCATAGCAATTGCAATGTCCGCATATCTTTTAACCGCAGCGTCAATATTAAATTTAATGACGTGTGGTAAGAGAAGGGCATTTGAAAGACCATGAGGAATATGAAATTCTCCGCCAAGCGGGTAAGATAAAGCATGAACAGCCGCAGTATTAACAGGCCCAAGACACAATCCTCCGAACATACTACCAAGGGATAATTTCTCTCTTGCTTCTATGTCATTGCCATCGTGAACTGCTCTCTTTAAATTTGCTGCAATTAATTTTATACCTTCGATCGCATAAATATCTATTACCGGATGAGCAAATTTATTTGCATAAGCTTCAATGCAATGTGTTAGCGCATCCATACCCGTTGCAGCAGTTACCTGCGGGGGCACAGTTATCGTTAGTTTGGGATCAACATAAACAGCATCGGGAACCAGATATGGACTTATAGCCGCTTTCTTTAAGTAATCGCTCTCGTCAAGCAGAATGGCATTGGGTGAAACCTCGCTACCCGTACCTGATGTTGTGGGAAGACAAACTAAATAGTTTTTCCGAAAATTTAGTTTACCAATTCCAAGTATATCATAAATTGTCTGTGAATTACTCAGTAATGCTGCTATTAGCTTTGCAACATCCAGGACACTTCCTCCTCCTATACCTGCTATACCATCTACTTTTAAATTTTCTGCAATCTTAAGAGAATTCAAAAATGATTTAATAGTTGGTTCAGTTAATATTCCATCATCAACTATTACATCCACTTTATTCGATTTCAACTTATCTATCGCTGGTTGAATAAGTGGTAGAATCGGAGATGCCGTAACTATTAGTAGCCTTTTTAGGCCCGTAGCTAAAAAATCATCTACAAAATTATTTATAGAGTCGTTACCAAAAACTAATTTACTGGGATGATTCAATACAATATTTCGCATTATCTCACCATTAATGATATTGCCCCAGAGCATCAGCACTGTTGGGATTAACAGAACTATTCCAGAACAAAGCTTTTGCAGGATCAAAATTTGGATTTTTTGTCATTTCCTGTGCGCCAACATTTTTACGCCATTCTTTTAAATCTTCCCAGAGTTCCTTAGCCTTTACTGGCATTTCATCTGCGATATCGTGTTTTTCACCAAGATCACTCTCCAGGTCAAAAAGCGAAACAGGATGGTCCTGATTGAAGAATGATCTTTCATACCATTCAATTAATTTATACCGGCCTTTTCTAATTGCACCCGAAGGCATATAACCAAACCGGTGATAATGAGGATAGTGCCAATACAATGCACTACGATTTATATCGCCGGCTTGCTTTAGGAGAGGAGCAATATTTTTACCATCTACATTCGCTGGTAACTTTTTAATGCCTGTTATTTCCGCAAACGTAGGAAAGAAATCTATCCCGCAAACCGGAACTGAGCTGGAAGAATTTGGTTTGATAACACCCGGCCAGCGTATAGCAAAAGGTACTCTTATACCACCTTCAAATAGCATGGATTTTCCGCCGCGAAGCGGGTCCTGTGCTTGAAGCTTATTATAGCCACCGTTATCAGAGAAAAACACTACAATTGTATTATCAGTTAATTTAAGATCATCAATTTTTTTCAAAAGCCTGCCAATTTGTGTATCCATTCTTTCAATCATAGCGCCCATTATAGGATTGTTAATTAATTCATCACTTCCCTGTTTTTCTTGGTATTTGTAAATAAGATCTGCGTGTTCCATTATTGGCCTGTGAACAACATGATGAGCAACATAAAGAAAAAATGGTTTATTTTTATTTTGATCCAAAAATTTTAAGGCCTCGTTAGTAATTTCTACGGCGTGATGAGCATCATCATATGGATTAGCTGTGCCTTTGGGTTTTACTGTTGGGTGTGAAAAGTCAAATCCTTGAGACTCAGGATCACCGGGACGACCTAATTTATAATTCTTGTCTTTATTGAGATGCCATTTTCCTATCATCGCACTTACATAGCCAGCGGGTTTCAACATTTCAGCCAAAGTTATTTCTTCGAGTGGAAGCCTGTCAACCATTTTAGGCGCACGAAGTTTTGCCCATGGATACGGATCACCGGGAATATATTCAGTTAGGTGCAGCCTCGCAGGATATTTACCAGTCATTATACCCGCTCTAGACGGTGAACAAGTCGGAGCTGGCGCATAAGCCTGAGTAAGGTGCATACCACTGCGTGCAATTGAGTCAATGTTGGGCGTTTCGTAAAAATCTGTTCCACCATAACCAACTTGATTCCACCCCATATCATCCGCAAGTATGAACACAATATTCCATGGTTTATCACTTTCTAAGTTCATTCCTTTTAGATAACCCGGAAGCGCAACAATTCCTGCGGCTCCTGCTCCAAGTATCCCGATGCTTTTTAAAAAATCACGTCTTTCCATATTTAATTCTCTCGTTTAAATTCATTTAAGAATAAAGACTATTATTTTTCACTGAGGAACGCCATTTTTAAATTCTACCTGCTTGGTTAAATTCCCATTTAGATCCCACTCCGAAGCAGTACCATAGCATATTTTATTTTTCCAGTATGACTCTGTTTTCTTTTTACCGTTCTCCCAATATGTAATCCAGTCAGAAGTTCCATTTTTATTATATTGACGACTCCATATTTTATTCCCATAAACATCATAATAAATTTCAGAGCCTGTCTTTTTGCCTTTGTCGTACTTTGCTGTTTTCTGAACCTGCCCGTTATCATAATAAAATGTTTCTTTTCCTTGTAGCAGGTATCTTCCATTATTTGCAATTCCGCCTGACCATCTTGCTTTAATTTTTCCATTCGGATATTTTTCAAAATATTCTTTAATGTTATGGATTCCTGTTACAGCTGGATCATCTTTATGTATATCAATATTCGTATTTGTAGCCGGACTAAGAATCCAGGCTTCATTGAATTCAAAATCAAGGCAGGGTTGGTTCATGGAAGTAATGAGATGAATATCACCGTTTGGCGCCTGCCTTGCAACAGAATATCCAAGTGTGCCACCACCCATTCTTTTGGCCCTATCTGTATCTTCGTGTCCCTGTGTTCCCGGTAATTTTTTGATATGCCAGGTTACTCCGTCATCATCCGAAAGTGCGACATAAGATCCTCTTTGTTTAAATCCTTTAGGTTGATTACCTTTTATATCTTCAAAGTCGCCAGCCATAAAAAGCCTCCCACTTTTTAATCTTATTATAGTCGGCCTTTGATTGCTGCCCAGCGAAGCAAAAGGTGTTTTACTAATCGTCCAGGTTTTACCTTTATCTGTTGAAATAGATTGAGGCATATAACCATCAATATTACTACTCTTTCCTCCCATACCTAAAATTCTTCCATCTTTTAACAATGCAAAAGTAGTATGGCGTCCTCCGGATCTGCCGCCGTTATCAATCCAGGTTTTGCCATTATTTGTGCTTTTCCATAACTCAGATTTAGCTCCTACTCCATCACATGCAATATATATAGTTCCCTCTTTGTCCTTGAAAGCCGAATTTATTGGTTGTGCAGAATGTGGTCCAATCGGTGTTTCGAAAACCGGAAAATGGACGTTACTCCAGGTTGCACCGTTGTCAGTAGATTTAATCCATTGAAATGGAAATCCCGAATCGAGTTTACCCATACCCCAAAAGAACCAGACTGTATCTTTATCCTTCCATAACATTGGCGAAGTATCATCAACATCGGCAAAATCAAGAAAAGTACTTGGCATATCCCACTCATCCGTACCAAACCTTAGTCTAGCCGCCATCATTGATACGTCGGGTGTAATTTCTTCAACTGCTGAAAAATAAATAGCAAGCACATCACCATTTGGTAATACCTCAAGTGCCGGACTGTGATTATGCCTTAGAAATGATTTTGACAATCCTGTTATCGGAATATCTTTCAACTTACCTACAGGGAGATTTTCTGGTGGTGTCGGAAGGAGATATCTTTTCCGAAAAAATGGTTTGTCTTTGGCTGGCCCGATCAACGCAATTCCGTTATTTTGTTTAATACATTCAAAAACAAAAGGCTTTTTTACTTTTATCGGTTTAGTATCCGGCATTGGGGCTTCTACAATTCTAAAACCGATATTAGAATTCCCTTCATTGTTTAACACATCCCTGTAAAAATTCTTATAAATATTTACATCTTTAAAACCTTCAGGTTTATTTTCATTTTCTTTTTTTTTCTTAACAGTTACTGATGCTTTTGTCTGAAGTTTTAACATTTCTCTATTTGTTAAAGGAGGGAAATCAGGTGCAATACTGGCTCTGTTTGCCGAACGCGAATAATAAGGTGTCTGTCTGTCCAAACCTGCCCCTCTTACAACTTTTGCAAAGCCGCCGTCCGGGCCAACGGGATCAAGCTGATCTTTATATGTGTATGAGCCGTACCAGTCATAACACCACTCAGCAACTTTATTATTCATATTTTTTATTCCCCAAGCATTAGGAGTTTTCCTTAAAGTATCGCCTGTAGGATAAAGAGAAGTTGTACCTGCCCGATCAGCATACTCCCATTCCGCTTCAGTCGGCAGTCTGTAACTTCTGCCTTCTTTTTTACTCAGCCATTTACAAAATGCAACGGCATCATACCAGTTTATTCCTGTTGCATAAGGATAAAATTCTTTAACACCAACGTATCCCGGTTTAAATTGTTTGTATTGTTCAACTGTAATTTCCGTTTCGGAAATATAATAAGGCTTTGTGATCCTAACCTTGTGAACCGGTGTTTCATCGTAATCACCTTTGGCTAAATATTCCATTGCAGAATCAGGATGTGTAATATTATATTCTCCCATAAAAAATGAACCTGCAGGAACCTGGATAAATTTGACCCCGATAGAATTGGTTACGAATCTTTTCCCCTGCGCCTGAGAATTTGGGAATACTCCGAATAAAAAAGTTATAATTACAAAACAATACTTAAACATATTTTCCGTACTTACAATCATCACTAAATCCAGGATAAAGAATTTTGAATTACTCAAAGAATAATTGTGAGTATTTATTCTATTATTTTTTAATTTAGAGGAACAATAATAAAAACGACTTAGCAAATGTTAAATCGGGATGAAATAATGCTCATCCCGATTTTTTAACTAACCAAGGTCACACCATATTTACAAATCAAGTTTAATACCGGAACGCATTGACCAACCGAAATAATTATTTAATCTCGGTCTGGTTGCAACACCATAATATTCTCTATCAGGTTCGTTTGTAATGTTACTCCAATCAACATACAATGACAGATTCGCAAATAATTTATAAATACCTGTAAAATCCAGATGTGTAGATTTATCATAGTACCTGTCATAATCAGAACTTACGCCAACCTGATAAAGAACAGCTGCTGAATAGTTCAGGCTGAGTCTTGCAGTTAAATTACCCTTTTCATAACTAAGTCCTAAATTACCAACATCACCTGCCTGACCTGGTAATACATTCCAGTTTCTATATTGAAGCTTTGCTTTGGATTTGGTGTAGGTATAGTTTCCGTAAATTCCAAAACCATTTAGAAAGCCAGGAAGAAATGAAAACTGTTGCTGCCAGTTAACTTCAAATCCATAAAGTTCAGCGCTACCACCATTAACTGGTTCTTCTATATCGTAGCCATCATAAATTCCGCCAACCTGCTGATAGGTCCTTGTATATGTGACATCTTTCATATCTTTATAGAAAAGGCCAAATGAGAATACTCCAATTCCCTGGAAATAGTTAGCAAACATAAGGTCAAGATTTGTGGAAATTGTAGGAACTAACCCTGGATTACCTTTCAATATAGACTGACCATCGGGATTCAGCCAATAGTAAGGAGCCAGGTCAAAATAATTTGGCCTTGCAATTGTACGGGTAACAGCAAATCTTAAATTTGTTTTACTAGCAAGTCTATACCTGAGATGCAAATAGGGGAATACATTGTTATAATTTCTCTTATTCTCAATAGGAGTCATACTTAGGAAATCACCGTTATTATCCAGAAATATTTGATTCCCTTTGTAATCAGTATTTGTATATTCGTCACGTGCACCTGCGAGAACTGTAAGGTCACCAAAATTAAAAGTTGTCATTAAATATGCTGCATAAATATCTTCCCTGTTTTGATAATCTCCACCTGAGCCATCGGTATCATCATACACAAGAGTTTCAGCCAAACCATTAGCTTGTCCTTTGTACATATCAAAAAACTGACGAACTTTGGTATTGTCAATTGTCGGGGCAAATGTATAATGATCCTGCAAAAATTTATCAATTGTTCCATAATTAGAAACGGCATCCATATAGGCTGTATTAGCACCATTCCATTTATATTTTGCCCGAATACCTGCCCTGTCTTTTCTATCTACATTAAATTTTACTCCTCCTTTTAATTCAGCTGGTGAAGAAAACATATTATATGGTAGTTTAACATTGGCTGTCGCGGTAAAAACGTAGTTCTTAATATTTGTTACTCTGTAATCCTGTGTATCAATTTCCCAGTTTGCAGGATCGCTGGCATATGCCTGAGTTACATTAGTGAGTGTTATTTGTGGGAAATCTGCATTAGTAACATCCACCAGCATATTTGGTTTTTGATTTAGTTGCCAATCTGATTTTAGCTGACCGGGATTTTCTTTATGCTGAAGTGCATAACTGTAATTGATATCATAATCAAGTTTTAGATTATCAAAATTATGAATTCCCCCAAATGCTCCACCTATAATATCATGTATTTCATCCCTGTTCTGAAATTCAAACGCCATTCGGGCTTTCGAAACTGTTGTTGCGTTAAGATAGTCTCCTTTATCGAGTCTCCATCTTACATTGTTCCTTGATTGTTCATCATTCAGATGATTATACATTGCGCGAACGTGCAGCGAGTTATTATCATTCAACTTGAATTCCATCACTCCACTCAATCCGTAATGATCTCTTTTTGTGTTATAGTCAAAAAGATTAAAGTCAGTTAAAACAAACGGGAGTGTATTTCCATTTATATCTTTCACATTATCCCAGGTCATCTCATCTGAATATCCGCGAATATTATTTCTGTAGTAACTACCACTTATCGTATAACCAATGTTTTTATTTTCTCCTGAGAATCCTGTATAAGCAGCAGAGACTCTGTAAAGAGGTTTCTGATCTTGAACCGCATAACCACCTCCAAGATCAACTTTTAGATTTGATTTTTCATAATCAAATGGACTTCTTGTTACCAGATTAACTACTCCACCAATTGCATCAGCATCCATATCAGGAGTTAATGCTTTTATCACCTCAACAGAAGATAGCTGACTGGAGTTAATAACACCTAAATCAATTATTCTTTCCTGATCATCTGACGAAGCTAGTTTCTGACCATCAACAGTTACGCCAGTTAAGCGAGGTTCCGAACCTCGAATATAAACAAATGCACCCTCTCCCAGGCTTCTTGAAATGTTAATTCCGGGTACTCTTTGTAAAACATCCGCAGTATTCAAATCCGGGAACTTCTCCATTTCCTCTCTCGAAAGAACATTTTTAATATCATTTGCATTTAACTGCTGGTTAAGTGCCTTAACCTGTCCCTGCAAGAGACCAGAAACAACCACTTCATTCATTTCGACAGCAGATAGTGAAAGCTTTGCATTTACTTCAACTGTAGCTTTTGAATTAGTAAGTGTTATGGAGGTAGAAAAATCCTGATATCCGATATAACTTATTTTTAAAGTGTAATTGCCTAATGGAACATTATTAATCTGATAATTTCCATAACGATCACTGGAAACCCCGTAATTTGTCCCGACAAGCACTATATTCGCACCAGGTAAATAACCACCGTTGGATTCATCTGTTACCTTTCCAGCAATTTTGCCAGTATTCTGTGCTAAAACAGAAAAGGTTAACAACAGAGTAACTATAATTGGGAAAGCAAACGAACGGTTGTAGTTGTAATGTAACATAAAACCTCTGCTTTGATTGTTGTTAAATTTTTTAATTAAAGAGACAAGTAAACCAATTTTGTTTGATCATTATTTTAGCAAAATCATTTTACGTGTGGAAATAAATTTATCTCCAGATCCGGGGCTTTCAGCCTGCAATTGATAAATATAAATACCGCTGGCCAAATTCGTAGCATTAAAAGACACTATGTGTTGTCCTGCGTTTTGAATATTATTAACCAAGGTCGTAACTTTTCTACCAAGTATGTCGTAAACTGTTAATGTGACAGAACTTTCATTTTTTAGACTGTAAATAATTTGAGTGCCGGGATTAAAAGGATTAGGAAAATTCTGAAATAATTTATATGTCAACGGTGCGTTAGTAAGATTTGTGTTCTCAACTTTAGTGATATTACCATCTGAATTTATCTCAATAAAGTAAATGCTTTGTTTGGGATCATAGCTTGAAGTTCTTCCGAGAATAACAAAGCCTCCTGATGAATTTGAAATAACATAAGAAGCGTTGTCTTCGAGGCTTCCACCAAAGGTTCTTTGCCAGGTTTGATTCCCCTGCAAATCGGTTTTAATTATTAGAAGATCATTGTATATAAATTGTTGAGAGAAGTATGAATTAATGAACCCTACACAAAGATAGCCATCAGTTGTAGTAATTACATTTGAAAATTCATCAGAATGAATTGTTCCAAAAGTTTTATGCCACTGTTCATTTCCACTGCCATCAGTTTTCACAAGATATGCATCTCTTCCCCCGTTTCCGTAGCTTGCCGTATAACCACTAATAATATAACCACCATCTCCGGTTTTGTCCAAAGAAGTACCAACATCTGTTTCGGAACCCCCTAAAGTTTTTTGCCAGCTTAGATTTCCTGAGCCATCAATTTTTACTAAATAGACATCCGATTTACCGTCAGTTGGATTTGAGGATGAGCCGGCAAATACATATCCTCCGTCAGTGGTACTTACAATATCTGCAGCGCCTTCTCCTCCTCCATTATTATCAAAATCCTTTTTCCAGATACTATTGCCGTTGTCATCGATTTTCATCACAAGTGCATTTGTACTATTGTCTGACGTATTTTTTGTACTCCCAACTATTATATAGCCAGTGTCATTCGCTTTAATTATTCTTGAAGCACTTTCGTCATATGTAGTTGTGAAAGATTTTAACCATAGTGAGTCACCTGTAGAGCTTAATTTCATAACAAAGATGTCGTTTGTACCTGTACCATAAGAATCAGAGTGGCCAACCATTAAAAAGCTGCCGTCTGTTAAAGGCAGAATATCCGAAGCGCCGTCTGAATAATTCCCTCCATAAATTTTGGTCCAAACAGGTTTCCCGTTTCCATCTGTTTTAATTATATAAGCATCAGGATAATTTTCATCCGGCTTAGTGGTACTTCCAACTATTATATACCCATCATCATTGGTTTGGTGAACCTTACTCCCTGAATCATCCTCCGAAGTGCCAAAAATTCTTTCAAAAGTTGGAACGTTACTTATAGTAACTGTGCCGTAAGCTTTTAATGAATCAGTATAGTTTCCGCTGCTAGTTTGTATTTCTAAAATTCCAACATCCATTCCAGTAGCTGTTGTCGGCTGAAATACTATGCTTAGATTAAGTTTTTCAAGCGGACCTAGGGTTACTGAACCCGGGTTGTTGCTAATATTAAATTTTGAAGATGAAACTCCACTTACTGACAAATTTGTAATATTAATTGCACTGGCAGATACATTATAAATTGAAACATCCCTGGTAGCTGAACTTCCAATCGGAATTCTGCCAAAATAGGCCGGGTCGGGAGATATAGATAGAGATTGTGCAGAAAGGTATGAAGTAGTAAGGACGACAGTGAAAATTAATAGTATTATTTTAATATTTTTACTAACATTTTCCATTTAGGCTCCAATGTAATTTTATATTATTAACAAGATTCCCGTTTAATCAATTCTGTCCTTAAAATTAATTTTACAGGTTTCCTGTCTGGTTCTTTTACTCTTTGAAAAAGCATTTCTGCAGCTCTTTTTCCAATCTCATATCCAGGTTGACGAACGGCCGTTAAAGGGGGGTTTAATGAGATTGCCCAATACATGTCATCAAAACCTATTATTGCAATGTCCTGGGGTATTTTTAGTTTTTGGTTATGTATAGTTTCTAGTGCTCCGAGTGTAATCAGATTATTACCTGTAAACAAAGCTGTCGGCCTATTCTTCAAATTCAGTAACTCTTCTGCTAACTTTTTTCCGCTCTGATGTTTTGAATCTCCAAATCGCATTAATTCAGGATCAATCGGAATTCCATATTTCAATAGAGCATCTTCATATCCACTTTTTCTTTGCATTGTTGTAGGAATTTGAGGCAAACCTCCTATATATGCTATTCTCTTATAACCTGACTGAATCAAAAATTCAACCGCATCAAAAGCACCTTTTCTGTTATCAACTAAAACCACATCAACATCTATTTCGCTCAGGCCTCTATCAACACATACAATAGGCAAGCCATCTTTAACAAGCTTCATTACGTCATCGTCTTTTTCATTGCTCGGCGCTACAATTAAGCCATCAACAGATTCAGATTTCATTATATTCAAATACATTTTTTCTTTTTCTTCATCCTGTGCAAAGTTGCCCACGAATACAACATAATCCTTCAGGTAAGCAAGTTCCTCAACACCTCTAACGACATCTACATAGAAGGGATTTTGTATATCGGGCACAACTAATCCAATAATTCTCTTTTTTCCATCTCTTATCCTAAGTCTTTGCGCAACTCTACTGGGCTTAAAATTAAGTTCCTTTATAGCTTTCTGGACTTTGACTCTTGTAACCGGCTTAACATTTTCAGCATCATTCAGAACTCTTGAAACTGTAGCGGTTGAAACCCCAGCTATTTTAGCTACATCTTTTAAGATTGCCATACAAATTTATTTTAATGATTATTTTGTTGTAAACGATTACATTCCATAATTGTTTGTTCTATAATGAATTATGTTGCTATTTCCTAACAAATTATAATAACGATTACATTTTAATAAATTTGATTTTTATTGTCAAGAAAAAAATCAGCTTTACCTAAAAAAAATGATAAAAGAAAATCAGATAAAACTGAAGCCAAGAATGCTGTACAGTTTAAAGTTTCATTTTGTAGAAAAGCTTCAAATAATTATTATACAACTATATAATAAAATATAAATTACCTGAACGACTTTTTTTACTTCCTAATTAATACTAATTATGCTAATGATCCCCGATAAATAGGTATGCCTTGTCTAAGGCATTAATTACAAAAACCTTACACAGATTGAAGACTGCTTAATACAAACTACACCCGATAAATTACCAGGCCGGGCACCAATGTCCCGACCTGTTTCCTGTTGGCTATTTCACCGGAATCTTGCTACGTGCTATGAAAAGCGTAACCGCAGCTTTTTCAGGATCAATGTTTTGATTCAGCTCCTTCTGCATCTTCAGTGCATCCTGATAAGATTTCAACAGCACATCATAGAAGAAATCTGTCAGATTTGGTATTGCAGCATTTTCATCAACTGAAATTTCCTGCTTGTCTGATTTCTTATGCAGTGCTTTATCCATATCCATACTATCTGCAACCTTCTTGACAACATCAGCAACATTTGCTGTCTCATCATCTGGATAAAGATTGACCATATACTGCAGATGAAATTTACCACCACGCCTGGATGCTAATTTAGTTATACCAACCCGATCACCTTTCTTACAGTTCTTTAGCGATTCGTGAACATCAGCCGTGGCGAAATACGAGTATTCTTGATCGTTTTCTTCACCGCGTATAAATAATAGTTCCCATATTGATTCTTACCAGTTACTGGCTCATCGAATAGCAATTCTATAATAATCATATTATTTAACGGGATATTTAATTTAGGTCTTGTTGTCATATC
>Ga0307417_10000495_pt1 | contig 16135 bp, 12 predicted proteins | sample SalMarWE160210MG_2_FD_202514 | JGI IMG/M metagenome (GOLD analysis project Ga0307417, IMG submission 202514) | Salt marsh sediment microbial communities from the Plum Island Ecosystem LTER, Massachusetts, United States - WE1602-10 | ecosystem: Environmental > Aquatic > Marine > Intertidal zone...
TTTGTGTTCGACAGTTCAGATGTCAACACATTTAATTTTGCTATCACAGTATTTATCCGGCTTTTAGAAATTGAAAGCTGTGCCTTCATTTCCTGGAGAGTGCTGGTAGCATGATCGAACTGCTCTTTTGGAATAAGTTTATTTTTATACTGTAGCTCTGCACGATCAAAATCCTGCTGTGCTTTATCCAGTTTTACTTTTGATAAGTTTATATTTTCTTTAGCAAGACTAAGTTGTGCTTCGGCTTCTTTTTTCTGTGCATAAATATTTGAAGAATCAAGCACTGCAATCATATCGCCCTGTTTAACGGAATCACCTTCATCAACATATAGTTGAGTTATTCGTCCTAAAATTTTAGAACTTATGCTGACTCTGTTTCCGTCCACATAAGCATCGTCAGTTGAGATATGCGAAAGCTGTATCTGGTACCAGTACCAGAATCCCGCAAGCCCTGCTATTAGCAGGATTGCTGGTATAAAGACTTTCTTCAATTTGTAAAGTGGTTTTGAACTTCCTGTTTTCTCGTTATCGCTCATAAATTATTCCTGTCTTTAGTTAATTCTCATAAAAGTTTTTCGATTACATTTTTAATTAAGTTTTAAATTTTTATTCCCTGCAAAAAGATTTTTATAGTCATCAGCATTTCATCCTTTAGTTCCTTGTATGATCTATTATCCATTTGCTGCCCGGCAATAGATTTTAGCGTCCTTAACCGGAGTCCCTGTAAAATATGCAGAAGTACACGGACAACTTTTTCATCAACATCTTTTTTGAATTCGTTCTTCTTTTTCCCTTCCTCAAAAATTTTACTGAGTAATTGTAATTCACGTTCCTCGAAATCTTTATAATATTGTTTGAAGTGAGATTTCTTTTCGATAAAAGAATAAAAAGATAAAGCGCCAAGATTAAATAATTTCTGAAAATATTTTAATCTTTGATCTACATATTGTAGAAGTTTGTCTTCAGCACATGTTTCATTCTGTAATATTTTTTCGATTTCATTTGCAAACTCATCCTGTTCCTGTAAAAGCACTTCCTGGAAAAGATTTTCCTTTGTGGGGAAGTAGTAGTATAAGGAAGCCTTTCCCATATCTATGTCGCTGGCTATTTCGTCCATTGTTACCTTGGAATAGCCGAAATGCGCAAATCTTTGTCTTGCGGATTTTATAATTGCGTCTTCTTTTGATTTATCTTTTGTCATTTTTATCAGGCTACCTGTTTTCGACTATTTTACTTAAACAGTCGAATGCGAAAATAAGTTCCGGAAGCTTATTTGTCAAGTGATATTCTGTGTTTCAACATTAATTTTTTGTTAAAACGGGAAAATTCATTCTAATTATAACAGCGGTCATCCCGAACTTGTTTCGGGATCTTCTAGATATCTCCGATTATGAAAAAAGCCTGACTGACGGACAGGCAGGTACAGAATGACAGTTTGCTTTAATTGGGCTCATTCTCTAACTTGCACGTGAATAACTACTTAGCCTATTTAAATCTGACCATCAAAAGCAAGTAAAATTAAATGAACACCGAGGAACTTCGATCTTTGCAGGCGCCGCTAAAAAATAAGTATAAGGAAAAACCTGAATCGGCGATGGCTACATTGAAAGCGCAGGGAAGGATAGGCGAGGGAGTTTCGTGCAAAATAGAAACAGGAAAAGCACTTGCGGAGGCAGGTTTGCATCCGGCAACAGGCGGTAACGGTTTAAGTGTATGTTCCGGTGATATGCTGCTTGAAGCGCTCGCAGCTTGTGCCGGAGTTACTTTGAGTGCAGTTGCTACTGCGATAGGAATAAAGATAGATGAAGGAATAGTAGAAACGGAAGGCGACCTGGATTTCCGCGGAACGCTCGGAGTATCAAAAGAAGTGCCGGTCGGATTTCAAAACATACGCCTTAAGTTTGTTCTTAAAACAAATGCTTCGGAAGATGAACTCTCTACACTTATTCGTCTCACGGAACGTTACTGTGTGGTTTTTCAAACTTTGAATTCTCCTCCCAAGATTAGCATATCACAGCAGGTAACAAAAACCTGATTTAGATTTGCTTAAAATTTTTGTTGCTTTAATTACTCTCATTAATTAACTTGTTAGAAATAATAAGGGGCGCCCTTTCTGAATACCTGCTTGGGGAGCGTGGGGTAGAAATCAATCAAAACAGTTTGACGTGATAATTGTATTCAACTTAATTAACAAGTACAGTATGTAATAGTTATATTGAGAAATGAAATGGCAATTAAAATTTATGGAAACTGGGAAAAGGGCTTTTCGTTGGATTTACATACGGAAAGTAGTGAATATCTTGGGGTTGATGAATTCGGCCATGATAGATTTAAAACCAAACGAACAAAAATAGGGGAATTACTTTGCCGACTTAAATATCAATCTGACAAAACTGTTATTTCAGATATTATAGACACAATAAAAAGTTCTATAAAAAATATTCTGTTCTAATATTGAGTAACATATAAGAATGTAAAAATTAAACCTTGAATCTTAAGGAGTGTTTAATTATGTTATAAATATTAACTTAATTCAAATAAATTTTAGTAAAGGGGGCTAAAATGAAATACTTCAAAAGTGTGCTTCTGTCAATCGCTTTGTTTTCTTTTCTTACACAACCAGCCAGAGGCCAATGGATAAAAAAGAACTTTCCTTTTACAGATAATCTTGTAAAAGTCAGTTTTGCCTCTGAAAATGTCGGGTGGGTGCTGGGCAATAAACATATTTACAGGACATCCGATAGTGGTGACAACTGGGTTATGCAGGATAGTGTCTGGGAGTTTGGAATAGCACTTTATGCCTTAAATGATTCAACAGCTCTCTATGGCGATTATTCACGTGGAATAATCCGAAGAACTTCCGATAGAGGAGCAACCTGGAGTACAGTCGATAGCTCACGCTACTATATATATGATTTCAAATTTATAGATTCATCTACAGGTTTTGCTGTTGGTGGTTTGATTAGTTCTGCGGATACTGCGGTAGTTGAAAAAACAACCGATGGCGGGGAAACCTGGGGTACAATATCGCAAGTTTTTATAGGAGTAGGATCAAACAAAAATTTTGATTTTGAAAGTATTTCATTAGTTGATGCTTCCACCTTTTGGGCTGTTACCTATGGTGGAAATATCTATAAATCTACAGATGGAGGAAATAACTGGGCTTTTCAGGATAGTATAAGAGTTGCAGATGCAGGGCAGCCGCTCCGTGATATACAGTTTATAAATGCAGACAGCGGATGGGCTGTCGGAGGAATTGCGGGAGATGCTGTTATGGCCATAACAACGGATGGCGGTGCTAACTGGACTTCATCAATTTTGTCTGCATATTCCAGCGGCAGCATCCAGGAAATCCATATGACGGATTCTCAAACCGGGTGGTTTGTTTCTAAATCAAACGGAGCATCTTATCTGGCAAAAACCACGGATGGAGGAAATACGTGGCAGGACCAGACTCCTGCAATCCAGAATATAACCTTTGACGGATTTCAATCAATGTCAGTAGTCAATGACACTGTTTCGTATGTAGTCGGTGATTTCAGTAATGTTTGGAAAACCACTACAGACGGAGTTACTGCTGTTGATAATACAGGTTCAGCAAAAATAACTAATTTTTACCTGGCTCAGAATTATCCAAATCCTTTCAATCCTACAACGGTTATAAGATATCAAATGCCAAAGGCTGGTTTTGTATCCATTAAGCTTTATGATATTCTTGGCAGGGAAGTAAAAACTCTGGTTAATGAATCTAAAGGGGCAGGAAGCTATAATGTAACTTTTAACGCAGAGAATCTCTCAAGTGGTGTTTACATTTATCAAATGAAAGCTGGCGGTTTTATCTCGAGCAAAAAACTTGTGTTGATGAAATAAGAATTATCATTTTTATCACTATTTTGAAAATAATCCAGCATTTGTTCAATAATAATTCAACAAATGCTGGATTTCTTCTTATATCTCAATCATAACTTCTTACCAGAATTTTTTGCATATTGCTGGCTAAGTTCTGAAAACACAAACTTAAAGCGCATTTTATGCCCGAATTAAAGGCCAGTAAAAAATTAAAAAAAGAACTCCGGCTGCTGGATGTATACGCAATTGCAACCGGAACAACTCTTAGCGCAGGATTCTTTTTATTGCCCGGCATTGCAGCGCAGCAGGCGGGCACTGCAATGATATTTTCATATATAATTGCTGCAATTCCTTTAGTTCCCGCAATGTTCAGCGTTGCGGAACTTGCAACAGCAATGCCCCGCGCGGGAGGAGTTTACTATTTCCTCGACCGTTCTCTCGGCCCGCTTTTCGGAACAGTTGGCGGAATCGGAACGTGGCTGGCATTAATTCTTAAAGTTGCTTTTGCTTTAATTGGTATGGGCGCTTACCTGGAATTATTTTTCCCAAATTTACCGATAGTTTTAATTGCTATTTTGTTTGCGGTTGCTATCGGGGTGTTAAATTTATTTGGCACAAAGAAGAGTGGGAAATTCCAAATCGCATTGGTGGTATGCCTGCTGGCTATTCTTGCTGTGTTTATTGGCGGCGGATTAAATTCTATTAATGCAGTTCACTTCAATGATATTTTTACAAATGATCTCAAATCAATTTTCTCAACTGCCGGTTTGGTTTATATCAGTTATGTTGGCGTAACAAAAGTTGCGAGTCTTTCAGAGGAAATTAAGAACCCTGAAAGAAATATTCCAAGAGGAATATTTTTAGCGCTTGGCAGTTCGTTTATTGTATATGTACTGGGAACAGTAGTGATGGTTGGTGTCATTCCTCTGAATGTTTTAGCAGGTGACCTGACGCCGGTAGCAACAGCAGCGGGAATTATTTTTGGTAAAGTCGGAATAGTTTTTGTTACCATTGCGGCGCTGATGGCGTTTCTTTCTGTTGCCAATGCCGGAACGTTAAGCGCTTCCCGTTATCCGCTTGCAATGAGCCGCGATCATATGCTTCCAAGGTTATTTCAAAAAATCGGAATGCAGGGAACTCCTTTTGTTGCTATTATTCTTACTGTTGGTATTATCGTTTTGATTTTATTAATTTTTGATCCTGCTAAGATTGCTAAACTCGCAAGTGCCTTTCAATTACTGATGTTTGGTCTTGTTTCTCTCGCGGTAATAATAATGCGCGAAAGTAGAATTGATTCTTATGACCCGGGATACCGGTCTCCAATGTATCCTTATCTTCAAATAGTCGGCATTGCCGCGCCTATTTGGTTAATAATTGAAATGGGATTTCTTCCAATAGTATTTACGATCGGACTTGTTTTACTGGGAGGCGCGTGGTACTGGTATTATGCAAAAGACAGGGTCGTCAGAAATGGAGCAATCTACCATATCTTTGAACGTCTCGGGCAGGCAAGATTTCATGGGCTTGACCGTGAGCTTCGCGGCATCTTAAAAGAAAAAGGCTTGAGAGAAGAAGACCCGTTTGACCTTATTGTTGCAAGAAGTTTTGTAATAGATTTAAATGAACCGGAAGATTTTGAAAGCGTTGTTAAAAAAGCATCTGTTTGGTTATCACAGTTTGTGACGCATACGCACGAAGAACTGGAAAGAGAATTTCTTGAAGGTACAAGGATCGGCGCAACACCTGTAACTCACAATATTGCTTTGCCGCACTTAAGGATGAAAGGATTTCAACAGCCTGAGCTGGTTTTAGTAAGGTGCAAACAGGGAATTACCATAACATTGAATAATCCATTGACGGATTTTGAAGAGAAAAAAGAAATTGTAAATGCAATATTTTTCCTTGTAAGCCCGGAGAGTAATCCTGCACAGCATTTAAGAATGCTTGCTCAGATTGCAAGCAGGGTAGATGAAGAAAGCTTTGCAAGTGATTGGGAATCAGCGACAAATGAGCAGCAGCTAAAAGAAGTATTGCTGCACGAGGAAAGATATTTCACTTTAATTGTAAGAAATGATTCAAGCACTAAAGAATTAATCGGTAAAAAATTAGCCGATGTTGATTTTCCCGAAGGCTGCCTGGTAACCTGGATGAGAAGAAGCGATCTGGAGTTGATAGCGCACGGCAATACCTTTTTACAGGAAGGGGACGTGCTGACAATTATTGGTGAGCCTGAAGGCATAAATGAGTTAAGAGAAAAATTTTCATAAATAATTTTTGAGTGTTAAAATGAACCAACCAAAGTTTATTCCATTTAAGAATCCGCGTAGCTTCTCAGAAGAAGAGATGCTAAAGAAATCCAAAGAATTCTATGAAATTATGAGGTTGCGCAGAACTATCAGGGATTTCTCTGATAAGCCTGTTCCCCGTGAAGTAATAGAAACTTGTATTGCAACTGCAGGTACAGCACCTAACGGCGCAAATATGCAGCCGTGGCATTTTGTGGTCGTCAGTGATAAAGATATCAAGAAAAAAATACGGGAAGCTGCTGAAGAAGAAGAAAAAATATTTTATACCGGGCGTGCACCTAAAGAGTGGCTTGAAGCTTTGGCTCCTCTTGGTACAGACGAGTACAAACCTTTTCTTGAAAAAGCTCCTTACCTGATCGTGATTTTTGCAAAACGCTTCGAAGTTTTACCTGATGGAAGACAGGTGAAAAATTACTACACTTCTGAATCAGTAGGAATAGCAACCGGAATGTTGATTACAGCAATTCATAATGCCGGACTTGTTTCACTAACGCACACACCAAGCCCAATGGACTTCTTAAATGATATTTTAAAGAGACCATCAAATGAAAAACCTTACCTGATTTTAGTAGTTGGATATCCGGATGAAAATGCTAAAGTACCGGATATTAAAAAGAAAAAACTTGAAGAAATATCTGACTTTAAATAATTTATATTCATTAATACACAGTATGATTAAGAAAAATATCGTTAAAGCTATTTTGTTCACTTTATTATTTGCCGGGGGTTTGCTTTCACAAACCGCCATCTATGATAGCGGTGGTCCTTTACTTCCTCAACAGGCCTTCTATGATGTTAAATTTTATGATATTGCAGTAAAGGTAAATCCTGCTGACAGCACAATTATCGGAGATGTTTCTATTTATGCAAACATTGTGCAGCCCCTCGATTGGTTTGTTCTGGATCTGGATACTGTTTACAATATCACCTCTTTAACAACAAAAGATAGAGAGGGAGATTTTTATTCCCCAAGATTTGAAAGACGTCTCGGAAAAATTTGGATAAATATGAGCGGTATCCGTCAGCCGGGAAAAAAAGTAGTTTTAAACATTAAATATAATGGAAGGCCAAGAATTGCGCCGAAACCGCCATGGGACGGAGGATTTACCTGGGCTAAAACTGCTGATGGATTTCCCTGGATTGCAACGACTTGTCAACTTAACGGAGCGGATATCTGGTGGCCCTGCAAAGATTATCCATCCGATGAAGCAGATTCTGTTGCATTACATTTTACTGTTCCTGAACCTCTTGTAGTTGCCTCGAATGGGAAATTAATGAGCATAGTTGTGAACAATGATAAAACAAGAACATATAATTGGTTTGTTTCCACGCCAATCAATAATTATGGCATATCGCTAAATGCTGCACCCTTTAAAACAATTTCAAAAAAATATGTCAGTGTTGCAGGCGATACTTTAAATGCAACATTCTGGGTACTTCCAGAACATTACGATAAAGGAGTAAAAATATTTCCGCAGTTTTTACAGCATCTCAGATTTTACGAAGAAACTCTAGGACCTTATCCTTTTCGTGCTGATAAATATGGTATAGTGGAAACTCCACACAAGGGAATGGAGCATCAAACAATAATAGCTTATGGAAATGAATTTAAACAGGGCAAATATGGTTTTGATGAATTACACCAGCACGAACTGGGTCACGAATGGTGGGGGAATCTTGTTACTGCTTATGACTGGAAAGACTTCTGGTTGCACGAAGGTTTCTGTGCATATATGCAGCCGCTTTATGCAGAAAAACTTGGAGGTGAAAAAGAATATCATAAATACATGAATGAAATTCGGGGCAAGGTAAAAAATGCGCATGCTGTGGCTCCCGAAGAATCAAAATCAATTCAGCAATTATATCAGGACGGGGATATTTATGTAAAAGGCTCGTGGATACTTCACACATTAAGAAATTATGTGGGGGATAAAGATTTTTTTACAATGTTAAGAAGAATGGCATATCCTGATCCTGCAATGGAAAAAGTTACTGACGGAAGACAGTGCCGTTTTGCAACCACGGATGATTTTATAAGAATTGCAAATAAATATTCCGGAATGGACTTAAAATGGTTTTTTGATGTTTATGTAAGACAGCCAAAACTGCCGGAATTAAAATCTGGTATGGTCGGAAATAAATTAGAGCTAAGCTGGGAAACTCCGAACGATCTGCCCTTCTTCTTGCCTGTTGATGTAAAAGTTGGCGATAAAATTATCCGTGTTGAAATGAAAAAAGGGAAAGGAGATATTGAGATTCCTGATGGGACTAAGTATGAAATTGATCCGGATAAAAATATTTTAATGAAAGAAGAGAACGCAGAATAATTTAGTAATTAAGAATATTGTTATTAAACTTTAAGGGAATGCAGATAAAGTGTTCCCTTTTTTATTTCTCACTTGTCTAGCCGTCCTGAAATAAGTAATTTTATACAACCAAAGTTTATCCTATAAAATGACACTTCATCAGGAGTAATTATGCAGAATCCTAATAATATTAAAGCCAAAAGAGAACGAAGCTTTTTCGGTGATGTTCTTGATTATTTCAACAAAGCATCGCAATACACAAAATATCCTGCAGGTCTTTTGGATCAGATTAAAGATTGCAATAGCGTTTATGAAATGAAATTTCCGGTCAGGATCAAAAATAAAATCAAGGTAATTACTGCTTACAGGGTGGAACATAGTCAACACAAATTACCCGTTAAAGGAGGAATCCGTTACAGTCTTTCCGTGAACCAGGATGAAGTGATGGCGCTTGCGGCATTAATGACATATAAATGTGCTGTAGTTAATGTTCCCTTTGGAGGTGCAAAGGGAGGAGTTTGTATTGATCCCAAAGAATATGATGAGGTTGAACTAGAGCATATTACAAGAAGATATACGTCAGAGTTAATAAAGAAAAATTTTATTGGACCTGGTATTGATGTGCCGGCTCCAGATTATGGAACTGGAGCGAGAGAAATGGCCTGGGTGGCTGATACATATGCAGCTTTTAATTCCGGATCTATTGATGCGCAGGGTTGTGTTACTGGCAAACTTATAAGCCAGGGCGGAATCAGAGGTAGAACCGCGGCAACAGGAAGAGGAGTTTACTTTGGAGTTAGAGAAGCATTGAACAATGAAAAAGATTTAAAGAAACTCGGACTAACCGCAGGTGTTGATGGAAAGAGAGTTGTTGTTCAGGGATTGGGAAATGTTGGCTATCACGCTGCAAAATTTTTCTTTGAAGCTGGTGCCAAAATAGTTGGTATCGCAGAATATGAAGGATCGATTTATGATCCAAAGGGAATTGATATTGAAAAATTAATGAAGCATAGAAAGGAAACAGGTTCTATTCTGAATTTTCCCGGATCTAAAAATTTGAAAGGAAGGGGAGATGCTCTCGAACTTGAATGCGATGTATTAATACCGGCAGCACTCGAAAACCAGATAAATTCAGGCAATGCAGATAATATCAAAGCCAAGATAGTTGCTGAAGCTGCAAACGGCCCGGTAACACCGGAAGCTGAAAAAGTTCTTCTTAAGAAAAATATTTTGATTATCCCTGATTTATTTTTAAATGCCGGAGGTGTAACTGTTTCTTATTTTGAATGGCTGAAGAATTTATCGCACGTGCGTTTCGGAAGAATGGGAAAAAGATACGACGAATTAATTTATAAAACTTTGGTAAATTCAATTGAGTCAGCAATTGGTAAAAAACTTGACGATTCATCAAAAAAAATTATAACCCATGGTGCGGATGAAGAAGACCTTGTAAATTCAGGCCTTGAAGAAACAATGGTTTCCGCATATAATGAAATAAACGAAATTTGGAAATCAAATAAGAAAATTCCTGATTTAAGAACTGCGGCATTTGTAACATCAATTAATAAAATTGCCGATTCATATTATGCACTGGGGATATTTCCTTAAATAAGGTTTTTAAACCCAGCCTCTTAACTTGCACGCTTCTGCAACTCTTGCAACACCAACAACCATAGCGCCTAGGCGTGGATGAACTTTCTTGTCTTTTACCGCTTCCATTACAGTATGATAGGCCTTTTTGAGCTTGTCGTCCAGTCTTTTGTGGACAAGTTCCTCATCCCAGAAATATGAATAATTATCCTGAACCATTTCGAAATATGAAACAGTTACACCTCCTGCGCTTGCAAGAATATCAGGTATAACGTGTACGCCGTTTTTGTTCAGAATAATATCTGCTTCCGGTGTTGTTGGACCGTTCGCAAGTTCACAAATTACTTTTGCTTTTATGTTGTTTGCATTTTTAGAAGTGATTGCATTTTCAAGCGCTGCCGGGTAAAGGATTTCCACATCCAGTTCCAGCAGTTCTTCATGTGGAATTTGTTTTGCGCCCGGGAAGCCAAGCACTGAACCGGTTTTTAATTTGTGCATTACAAGTTCTTTCGGGTTGAATCCTGCACTATTAATAATAGCTCCGCGAGAATCGCTTACAGCTATTAGTTTTCCTCCTCCTAAAATTTCCTGGTGAAGCAGCGCAGCACGCTGTCCCGCATTGCCGAAGCCCTGAATTGCATATGATTTTGTCGGATCAAAACCATGAAGCTTGCAGGCTTCTCGAACGGTAATCACTCCGCCGCGTGCAGTTGCATCTCTTCTTCCTTCTGTTCCTCCGATTTGCTGCGGCTTGTCTGTTAATACTCCGGGCTGATGAAGATTCATAATTGTTTCGTATTCATCCATCATCCATGCCATTGTCTGGGGATTTGTATAAACATCAGGTGCGGGTATATCTTTGTTAATTCCAATAAATGGGGCAATAGCTCTTATATACTCTCTTGATAAATTTTCAAGTTCTCTCGATGACATTGATTTAGGATCGCAAACTATCCCTCCTTTTCCTCCTCCGAGCGGCAGATCGACCACGGCAGTTTTCCACGTCATCCAGCAGCCGAGTGCCCTGATCGTATCAACTGTCTCATCCGGATGAAACCTGATTCCGCCTTTTGCCGGACCACGCGCAAAGTTATATTGGATTCTGTAGCCCTGAAAAATTTTAGTTTTACCATCGTCCATTTTAATATGGAGAGTAAAATTAAATTCTCTTTGCGGGGTGCTGAGTAATTCAATTGTAGCCTTATCCAGGTTTAAAACTTTAGCTGCTTCAAAAATCTGTTGTCTCGCGGTACTAAAAGAGTTATATGATTCCATAATTTTATCCTTTGGACTTATTATTTATTTCAGGAGACTCAGGTTCAGGATTGGTTGGTACATCCAGAATTATTCTGTACCAACAATTTTTGCAGGTCAACACTCTGTCTACACTTAAAAGAACCTGCTGCCACGGGCTGAGTTTATGTCCGCAGTGAGGACAATTTTCGATAATGTCCTTGTTTAATTCAGGTTTATTTTTCTCCAAGATTACCCCCCGGCTTAAAAATTACTCCCTTGTTTTGATGTCCGTTCATTTTAATAATTATCGGAGACTTAAAATGCAGAAGTTTAGTGAAAGTTTTTGAAGCTACCGGCTTTTGATCAATCAGCCAATCCCAGTCAATTAATCCCTGGCTTTTATGGCTGTTCACACTAAAGTAGCCGATCATAAATGAAGTGATGTTCTGGAAAAAGTGTGAACCCTGTGAAGGCTCAACCGATAAATCTTTGAAGCCCGATTCAACTATTGCTCGTGCGCCTGCTATCTGTTCCCAGTTTACAGGAATCCCGAGCCAGGGATCAAGTGAACCCCATCTGCCAACACCGATTAATAAATATGGTCTTTTTTCTTCTATTAATTGGCTGTTGAACTGGCTTACTTCTTTTGCGACATCGCGGCTTTTGGATCTATCAAATGAATGGTAATCAACATAAACCACATCGTAAATGTCATTGAGAACTCCATCGCCGAGTACCTGTTCACTGAAGCAAATTAATTTTTCGGTTTCAAATTTATCGATTGTAATTTCTTCGTGATCCCTGTTTATAACTAGCGGCCTCATTTGCAGTAAGCCAAATTCTTTTGGCTTACCTTCAGGAACGGCAAGGTTAACTGCAAACTCAATTTCAATTGGCGTTCCCATTCCCCAGGTGCCCATGTCAAGAAGCAGATCTATAATTTTTGAAAGTGGGAAAAGTTTATGCTTAAGCATCGGTCCAAATGTAACCATTCTGATTCCGGCCCTGCCAAGCCCGTCCGATATCGAGTCATTCTCAGGAGAGTACGTTGCTCCCACCAGGCTGAGCGTTCCTTCTTTTTCTGCTACATCAAGATCATATGTCTCTATCATTTTATCGTATGTTGCATAACCAAAATCAGATATACCCTCAAGGTTAAGGGCGTAAAAATTCTTTTGACTATTATCCAGAGATTCTTTGGTTGAATAAAATTGTATCAGGTCAGTCGGGTACTTAGGGCAGAATCTTACAACATTACCACCATCTACTACAGTTTTTCCTAATCCCAAAGCTACTGAAACTATTCCATCCGTTGATTTTTGAGGAGCGATCGGATAAAAATTGTATGACTTTGCAACTCCGGAAATTTCCGGGTAGAACTTATGATCGCGTTTTGATCCTATAATTTTCTGAACTATTACCGCCATTTTTTCTTCTTCAAGACGGTATGAAGTAATTTTTATGTAACCTTTCGCACCTTGATAGAATGTAGATGCATAAACTCTTTTAATAGTATTAAGCAGGTCGTTTAATTTTATAAGAGGATTATGATGATTATTTGGAATCATATAAGTTTCATAAACACCCGCAAATGGATGATACTGAGAATCTTCCAGGAGGCTCGATGATCTTACAGCAAGTGGCGTATGAACAATGTCAAGGAAGGCTGCAAGTTCCGCAAGAATTTCCTCCGGGAATTTCTCGGCTTCCAAAAATCTTTTGGTTATTTCTTCATCATCCTCGCAGCTAAGCGCAAAACTTCTTAGTTTGTTATCATCGAGGAACTGATCGAAAACGTTTGTTCCGATTACAACTGCTGCAGGTACAGAGATTTGAATTCCCTTGAACTGATCGCGCACGTTATAATTGTTAATTAAAGTATTTACGAATCCAAGTCCTCTTGCTTTTCCCCCTAAAGATCCGCCGCCAATCCTTGCAAAACTGCTGTCAGGGTCAAAAGATTCCTTTGTAAAATCTGCAATTATTCCCCTTTGACGTAGGTTCCGATAATTATGTAATGAGTTTATCAAATGCTGGCGCAACTCTTCTACTGAAGAATAGTCCGAAACTTTTCTTGGTCGCAGTTGGTGTGCAAGCCAGAATTCTGTGCGGGCTTTTAACCAGTTTGAAAAATGATTTCTTTCTCCATGATGTTGTATACTTTCTATAGGAACGATTTTAAGTTGTTCTTCAAGTCCTTTCAGGTTGTTTGCTCTGCCGACTTCAAATCCACTTTGTGTCCTGAAAATAAAATCGCCGAAGCTAAAATAATTTGTCATAAAATGTTTCAGTTCATTTATCAAAACCGGAGAATCTTTTACCACAAATGAAGCTCCGATTTCATCCGCCTGTTGTGAACAATCAGAATTATTTGATGTCAGTAGAATCGGTATGTCCGGGTGCTCTGCTTTTACATTTTTAGCAAATTCTATCCCGGCTACCGGATCGTCGCTGCCATTTCTGGGGAAATCCACATCTGAAATTACACCAAGGACTAACTCCTTATATTTTTGGTAATAATTCCAGGCCTCTTCGTAATTGGTACAAAGCAGAATTTTGGGACGCGCACGCATTCTTAAAAACCTGTGGGTGAGATTTATTCCCTCTGAAATTAATCTTTGCGACTGGTTTAAAATTTCAGTGTAAATTACAGGGAGAAGCGAAGAATAGTATCGAACATTGTCTTCAATAAAAATAATATTCTGAACGCCCACAATCCGGCTGTCGTGGTCGACGTTCATTCTGTCTTCAAGATATTTCACAATCGCAATAATAATCCTGAAGTCTCCGTGCCAGATAAAAATTTTATCGAAGACTGAAGTCTCTGGTTTTAGTAATAAATATTTTAACTCTTTGTTATCATGTGCGAGGAGTATAATAGGAATATTTAAACCCGATTCTTTTGCCAGTGTAGCAAAGTTGATCGGATGCATATCTTCAATGTGCAGGGTAGTAATTATAAGATCGAATCTTCTTTCCTCTTTTGCTATTGCGATTGCATCTTTGCCGCTTGAAACTCTTGTTAATTCAGGAGAGTGGCTGAGGTTTAATCCCTGGTATTCATTTCTTATTAATTCGTAAAGTCTTCCGTCTTCTTCGAAGAGATACAAATCATAGAGACTTGAAACGAGAAGAATGTCCCGGATTCTTAATCTCATTAAGTTTTGGAAACCCTGGAACCGGTTACCGTAACCATGCTCAACCCAGTAGTCGTCAAAACTATCTTTTATTGAATCATATTTATCTCGCATAACTGCCTGCAGTTAATGATGAATAATTATACGAAATTATTCCCAAATAAGTAGAGGCATTCAATTTAATAATGAATGCCTCCTGAACAGAACATATTAGTAGTTATACAACGCCTTGATCCATCATAGCATCGGCAACTTTCAGGAAACCGCCTATGTTAGCACCGTTAACATAATTACCTGGCGTTCCGAATCTATCAGCCATATGAACACAGGTTGAATGAATATCTTTCATAATCATTTGCAGCCTGCTATCCACTTCTTCTCTGTTCCACGGCAAGCGCATGCTGTTTTGTGTCATTTCTAGTCCTGATACAGCAACACCGCCTGCATTGGCTGCTTTTCCCGGTCCGTAAAGAATTTTTTTATCGAGGAATATTTTTACACCGTCGAGCGTCGTAGGCATATTTGCTCCTTCGCTAACAACGTAAACTCCGTTCTTGATAAGATTCTGTGCATCCTTCCCGTTAATTTCATTCTGGGTTGCACTCGGGAACGCGCACTGTGCTTTGTGATTCCACAACGGATTTGAATCGGCTTTCGGATCGATTTGGGTGTAAATAGCATTTTTATATTTTTCAACATATTCTTTTATTCTTCCACGCCTGACATTTTTAAGTTCCATTACGAACTCAAGCTTTTCATTATTAATTCCTTCTTCATCATAAATGTATCCGTTTGAGTCTGACAATGTTACAACTTTAGCCCCGAGAAAAATTAATTTTTCAACTGTATATTGTGCAACGTTTCCGCTGCCGGAAACGAGACAGACTTTTCCTTCGAGAGTTTCTTTTCTGGTACCTAACATTTCAGCTGCAAAGTAAACAGCACCGTAACCGGTAGCTTCAGGTCTTATTAGCGAGCCACCCCAGTTCAGACCCTTTCCTGTCAGCACACCTGTAAATTCGTTTCTAAGTTTTTTGTATTGACCGAAGAGATATCCTATCTCTCTTCCGCCAACACCTATATCACCGGCAGGGACATCAGTGTTCGGCCCAATGTGTCGATAAAGCTCACTCATGAATGCCTGGCAGAAACGCATGATTTTCAGGTCGCTTTTTCCTTTCGGATCAAAATCGGAACCACCTTTTCCTCCCCCCATTGGAAGAGTTGTAAGGCTGTTCTTAAATACCTGTTCGAATGCGAGAAATTTTAAGATGCCGAGATTGACTGACGGGTGAAAACGTAACCCACCTTTGTAAGGTCCGATTGCGCTGTTCATTTCAATTCTGTAACCCTTGTTGATGTTAACTTCTCCCTGTTCATCAACCCAGGGAACGCGGAAGGTAATAACTCTTTCAGGTTCAATTATTCTTTCCAGTATTTTTGCCGCCCTGTACTCCGGATGTTTTTCAAATACCAGCGAAAGAGATTCTGCAACTTCTTCTACTGCCTGATGGAATTCGGGCTCAGCAGGATTTTTTGCTTTGACTTCCGCAATCAGATCCTTAATGTAACTAGACATGATCGCCTCCTTGAGTTATGTATAGTGTATATATTATTCAGCGTAAGGTAAGTTATATATCTACGCTTTTTGAAGTAAATTTTATCCCCCAATATTATGAATAAAATTTCATTTCCCCGGTTTTAATATTAT
>Ga0307417_10000496_pt1 | contig 16082 bp, 17 predicted proteins | sample SalMarWE160210MG_2_FD_202514 | JGI IMG/M metagenome (GOLD analysis project Ga0307417, IMG submission 202514) | Salt marsh sediment microbial communities from the Plum Island Ecosystem LTER, Massachusetts, United States - WE1602-10 | ecosystem: Environmental > Aquatic > Marine > Intertidal zone...
ATGGGAGCCGAACCTGTTGCTCGGAACGGAGGTCAACGGAACGACGCTCGGCATCGTCGGGTTTGGTCGCATCGGATCGGCCATCGGTCGGAGGGCCCTTGGGTTCAATATGCACATCGTCTACACGGGTCGCAGAAGACAGGCCGATCTCGAAGACCTGGGTGTGTCGTATCGAACCTTCGAGGGACTCCTGCAGGAGTCCGACCACGTGGTGATCTCCTGTCCCCTCACCCCGGAGACTCGCCATCTGTTCGATCGCGACGCGTTCCGTCTCATGAAGCCGACGGCGACGCTCACCAACATCGCCCGAGGACCAATCGTCGACTCTCGAGCACTCGAGTGGGCGCTTCGAAGTGGCGAGATCACCGCCGCTGCGCTGGACGTCACCGATCCTGAGCCGATCCCGCAGGACGATCCGCTGCTCTCGCTCCCCAACTGTCTGGTGCTTCCCCACCTCGGTTCAGCCACCGACCAGACACGGGAAGCGATGGCCGTGCTCGCGGCCCGAAACCTCGTGGCCGGCCTTCGTGGGGAGCCACTCCCCGCCTGCGCCAACCCCGAGGCCTATCGCGATACCCTTCCGACATGAACGACTACCACATGACCCCCGACGAGTTTCGAGCTCGCGGGCGTGAGGTCATCGACTGGATCGCCGACTACATGGAACACGTTGAGGAACTGCCGGTGATGTCTCGGGTCCAACCTGGCGACATTGCTGCGAACCTTCCGAATCATCCCCCTGCTCGAGGCGAACAGTTCGATGCCGTGCTATCAGACCTCGATGAGATCGTCATTCCGGGGATCACGCATTGGCAGTCGCCCAACTTCTTCGCGTACTTCCCGGCGAACGCATCGGGCCCTTCGATCCTCGGTGATCTCGTCTCGTCGGGTCTCGGTGTCCAAGGGATGTTGTGGTCGACGAGTCCTGCCGCGACGGAGGTCGAGACACGGATGATGGACTGGTTGGTCGAGATGCTGGGCCTGCCCGAACGGTTCTCTTCGAGGGGAGCGGGAGGCGGTGTGATCCAGGATTCGGCATCATCGGCGACCCTCGCAGCGCTGCTCGCTGCCCGAGAGAGAGCGACAGCCGGCAGGTCGAATAGAGAAGGCGTGGACGGGAGGATCGTCGTCTACACATCCACCCAAGCACACTCATCCGTAGAGAAGGCAGTCCGGATTGCAGGCATCGGCTCCGATCGGTTGCGGCTGATCGACGTCGACGACACGTTCGCCCTGCGACCCGAAGCGCTGGAGGCCGCGATCTTGTCAGACCTCGACGCTGGGCTCGTTCCGGCCTTCGTTAGCGCGACAATCGGCACCACCTCCTCCACAGCGATCGACCCGCTGCCCGCCATCGGGGAGATCTGTGCACGCCACGGGGTGTGGCTTCATGTCGACGCCGCCCTCGCTGGGACGGCGGCCCTGCTGCCGGAGATGCGCTGGCTACATGAAGGCGTGGAACTGGCGGATAGCTACGTGTTCAACCCGCACAAGTGGATGCTCACCAACTTCGACTGCTCGGCATTCTTCGTCGCCGACCGGTCGGCCTTGATCGGTGCGCTCAGCATCCTCCCCGAGTACCTGCGCAACAAGGCGTCCGAGAGCGGAGAGGTGTTCGACTACCGCGACTGGCATGTGCCCCTCGGACGGCGCTTTCGTGCGTTGAAGCTGTGGTTCGTGATCCGCCACTACGGAGTCGAAGGCCTTCAAGCAGTTGTTCTGGAACACCTCCGACTCGCCAGAGAGCTCGCATCGTGGGTTGAGTCGGACCCCGACTTCGAACTCGCTGCACCAGTTCCCATCAACCTTGTGTGTTTCCGCCATGTCGGTGGCGACGAGGTGAACGAGGCGATCATGCACCGCCTCAACGACTCGGGGAAGCTGTTCCTCACCCACACGAAACTCGGCGGCCGGTTCACGCTGCGTATGTCGATCGGGCAGATGAGAACTGAAGAACGCCACGTCCGAAGAGCGTGGGAGTTGATCAAGGCGGCGGTGTAGGGAACGTTGCCCGTTCTTGTCAATCCTGGCCCCGCTCAGCGGGGGTGATCTTGACAAGAACGGAGAGGGACTGGCCCTACGACGAGATCTGCACAGGCTCGAGGAGCAGTCGACTCACCTCGGCGGCAACGCGGGCGGGCTGCAGTCGCAGATCGCGAGCTGTGTAGCGGAGTAGGCGATACCCCGTTGAGAGCAGCGCGTTCTGGCGGACCCTATCATTCACAAACGCGTCTGGATCGCTGTGGTATCGGAAGCCATCCAATTCGATGGCAAGGCGCTGCCCGGGGTACGCGAAGTCGGCCCTTGCGACCACTCGCCCAATCGAGTCCCTGATCCGCACTTGGGGTCTCGGCGGAGGCAGACCTGCATCGCTGAGAATCTGCCTGAACAGGTCCTCGAGAACGCTCTCAGTGTCGGCCTGCCACGCCCGTCGTTCCTCCAAAACCGTCCTGGCATGGCCAACGCCGACTCGCCCCCGTCTGGCCACCCTGTTGAGTACGTCTTGGACATCCCCAAGGGTCGTTAGCCGGGCACGAAGGGCCGCATCGAACGCCAGACCTACCGTGCGACGACCCACGACTGCTCCAAGGTCGACGACGGTTCTGGCTGGAGTCGTCACAGGAATGCCCTCGACTTCCGTGACGTAGTGCGGTCCCAGATCGGTCGACCTGTGCACGACAAACGGCCTCTCCTTCCACCGGGGCCTCGGTGTAGCCAGGTGGATCTGGCGTGGTTCCGAGAGCATGCCCCACATCGCGGCAGCGCTGAGATGGGAGAGGGCTGCTCCCCTTCCCATCGACAAGACAGCCCCAAGCATCTCTTGAACCCTGTTCCTGGCAGAGCCACCGATGAGATACACCTCTGGGTAGACCGTGTCGAGCCGACCGCTCTCGAGACGTCGGTCGATCGTCGAATGCGACAGCCCTAGTTCCCAGAGCTGCGTCCGTGTCACCAGACCATGCTGGCTAGAAGCGAGATGCGCGATGCGCCGTTCGAGATCCATAGTCTCTACGTACCAGAGATCCCGCACCTCGAAAACCCTTCCGCATTCTTGTCAATCCTGACCCCGCCCAGCGACGCTGAGGTTGACAAGAACGAAAGGGGTCGGTTCTTGTCAGTCCTGACCCCGCTCAGCGGGGGTGATCTTGACAAGAACGAGTCGGCAGTCCCAGCAGTTCCCTCACCATCCAGGCCGTTGCTCCCCAGAGAACATCGCCTTCGAGGTCGAAGAACCAGACGGCGTGGCCGCGCCAGGTCTCGCACCTCCACGATGTCTCGTCGCGAAGCTCGTCGATGGCGGTTCTGAATACTCGGTCGACCTCGCGCTCAGAAGGGCGTAGCACAGGAACCCCTTCGAGCCGACCGACCACGGGGACAACCGGACGTCGATACTGAACCGTGTCGACGAGAGGTAGGAATCCCAACAGATGCACCGTCGAAGGATCGATCCCGACCTCTTCCTCCGCCTCGCGCAAAGCCGTTTCGATCGGGCCTGCATCATCGGGATCCGGTCGACCGCCGGGAAACGCGATGTGCCCGGCATGAGTGGGCATCGTCATCGGTCGCTTGATCATGATCAGACGCGACTCGCCCGCCTCCTCATAGATCGGGATCAGCACGGCAGCGGGTGGGACGGAGGTCGTTGGTACCTCAAACCGAACATTCAGCACGCAAGCATCGTACGACGGGCGATAGGCTGTGCCCAGTGGAATCGCTCGACCAGACAACCCGCACGACAAACCGCCTCCTGCTGAGACCCTTTGAACGTCGCGATTCCCTCGCCCTCGTCGAGGCCGTACGAGCCAGTCTGCCCGAGCTGTCGCAATGGCTTCCATGGGCACACCCCACCTACGGGCGTTCGGATGCGCAGGCGTACATCCGAGAAAGCATGCGCTCGTGGAAGGAAGGCAAAGCGTTCGACTTGGCGATTCGGCCGCTCGACGAACCTCGACGGCATTTCGGCAACATCTCCGTCTGGTTCATTTCGAAGTCGTTCAAGACCGGTGAGATCGGCTACTGGATCAGGTCGGACGAAACCAGCAAAGGCTTAGGGACGGAGGCAACCCGCAAGGCACTCCAAATCGCGTTCGATGAGCTGCACCTCCACCGAGTCATCCTCCGCATCGCGATCGGAAACCGTCCAAGTGAGCGGGTCGCTGAGAAGCTGGGCTTCACCCGTGAAGGCGTGCTGCGCGAGGAGATCAAGATCCGGCGCGAATGGCTGGACCACTCGGTGTGGGGAATGCTCGAACACGAGTTCCACAAGAGCGCTACGTCAGCACCTACCGACGCGTGAGAGGGGCCCGAACGGGCCCCTCTCGTGCTCTCTTGTCGTTGTCTAGAAGTCCATGCCTGGGCCACCGGGGCCACCGGCGGGCATCGCGGGCATCTCTTCCTTCTTCTCGACGATGAGCGCCTCGGTCGTGAGCAACAGGCTCGCGATCGATGAGGCATTCTGCACCGCGGAACGGGTGACCTTGGCCGGGTCGATGACTCCGACGCTCAACAGGTCCTCGAAGACGCCGGTCGCCGCATTGAATCCGATCGTGCCGCCTTCGTTTCGGACCCGGTCGGCGACCACGCCGCCCTCGAACCCGGCGTTGACGGCGATCTGACGGAGCGGCTCTTCGAGCGCCTTGCGAACGATCGAGCGTCCGGTCTTCTCGTCGGACGTGCCACCGCGCATCTTCTCGACGAAGTCCTGCGCACGGAGCAGCGCGACACCGCCGCCGGGGACGATGCCCTCTTCGACCGCTGCACGCGTGGCCGAAAGTGCGTCCTCGATGCGATGCTTCTTCTCCTTCAGCTCCACCTCTGTAGCAGCGCCGACCTTGATGACGGCAACACCACCGGCGAGCTTCGCGAGCCGCTCCTGCAGCTTCTCGCGATCCCAGTCGGAGTCCGAGTTCTCGATCTCGCGGTTGATCTGCTTGATACGAGCCTGGACGTCCGCCTCGGAACCGCCGCCATCGATGATCGTCGTGTCGTCCTTGGTGACGACGACCTTGCGAGCACGGCCGAGCATGTCCAGCGCGACGCTCTCGAGCTTGAGGCCGACCTCTTCGGAAATCACGGTGCCGCCGGAGAGGATGGCAATGTCGCCGAGCTGCTGCTTGCGACGCTCACCGAAACCGGGTGCCTTGACGGCAACCGACGAGAACGTGCCGCGGATCTTGTTGACGATCAACGTGGCCAGCGCCTCGCCCTCGACGTCCTCGGTGAGAACCATGAGCGGCTTTCCGCTCTGCATGACCTTCTCGAGCACGGGGAGCATGTCGTTGACCGAGCTGATCTTCTGGTTGGCGATGAGGATGTATGGATCCTCCAGAACCGCCTCCATGCGATCGGGGTCGGTGACGAAGTACGGCGAGATGAAGCCCTTGTCGAACTGCATACCCTCGGTGAACTCGAGCTCGATACCGAACGTCTGGCCTTCCTCGACGGTGATGACGCCGTCTTTGCCGACCTTGTCCATGGCCTCTGCGATACGCTCGCCGATCATCGAGTCGGCGGCGGAGATGGCGGCGACATGGGCGATCTCGTCTCTGGACTCGATGTCCTTCGAGAAGTCACCTATGAACTCGACCACCTTCGCGACGGCCTGCTCCATACCCCGCTTCAGCTCCATCGGATTGGCGCCTGCTGCAACGTTTCGAAGCCCCTCACGGACCATCGCCTGAGCGAGGACGGTTGCCGTGGTGGTTCCGTCACCCGCGACATCGTTGGTCTTCGTCGCGACTTCCTTGGCGAGCTGAGCGCCCATGTTCTCCCACGCGTCCTCGAGCTCTACTTCTTTTGCGATGGTGACGCCGTCGTTGGTGATGGTGGGAGAGCCCCACTTCTTCTCCAGTACGACGTTGCGGCCCTTCGGGCCGAGTGTCACCTTGACGACGTCCGCGAGTTTGTTGACGCCGGCCTCGAGGGCGCGGCGGGCATCCTCATCGAACCGTAGTTCCTTTGCAGCCATTGATCCTCCTAGTTGACGACCGCGAGAAGATCACGACCGGAGAGGATCAGGTACTCCTCACCTTCCAGCTTGATCTCGGTGCCCGAGTACTTCGAGTAGACGACCACGTCGCCCGCTTTGACGTCGAGCGGTACCCGCTCGCCGCTGTCGTTGAATTCACCGGGACCGACTGCAAGGATCTCGCCGAGTTGCGGCTTCTCCTTGGCGGTATCCGGAATCACGAGTCCGGAAGCCGTACGGGCTTCCGCTTCATCCTTGGGTTTGACGACCACACGGTCACCCAGAGGCTGGAGCTTCATTAGGAACCCTCCTTCGAGTTGCCTTAGCACTCCGGTTGCTTGACTGCTAAAGCCTAGCACTCGCCTGAACAGAGTGCTAATCCTCTTCTGGGAGTCTCATACTCGGTGATGCTGGATCCATCTGGCGACATCCGAAGCCGAGATGATGCCCACGAGCCGACCTTCACTCACCACTACGACCCTGCGTCCCTCCCCGGATAGTCGAGGAATGAGGGACTCGACATCGGCATCCACAGACACGGAATCCTCCGGCTCGAGCAACCGCATGACGTCCGACGTTCGCGCGGTGGGCCACTGCGACCGGTCCACGTCTCGCAGCTGCCGCATGCTGACGATCCCTCGAACTCTGCCTCCGAAGACAACAGGGAACGACGAGTAGTTGTGCTGCATGAAGTAGTCGTCGAATAGGTCCTGGAGACTCGTGTCACCGTCGACCACAACGGGAGCCGGTGTCATCAGCTGGCCGGCGGTGACACCCTTGAGGGTTCGCTTCGCCTCCATCTGGACCTGCGCCGACCCAGCCGCCTGAAACAGGAACCAGCCGAGCACGATCCACCACAGTCCGCCGAGATTCTGCCTCCCGAGCAGTGCGATGACACCGACGACCACCATCGCTACCGAGACAACCCGGCCTCCCAAGACAGCGACCCGCGTCGCCTTGTCGATGTCACCGGTGATTCGCCACACGATGGATCGCAGCACACGTCCCCCGTCGAGCGGGAACCCCGGAGCCAGATTGAATACACCGAGGATGGCGTTGATCCAGGCGAGCTGCTTGGACAGGTGGTCCACGAGCGTGCCGTCGGCGAACAGGAACGAGAACGCGTAGAACATCGCGCCGAGGATCACCGAGGCCAACGGGCCGGCGATCGTGACCGCGAATTCTGTGCCAGGCGTCGTTGCCTCTTCCTCGATCTCGGATACACCGCCGAATACGAACAGTCGGATCTGCTTCACGGGGATGCCTCGACCGACAGCGACCAAGGAGTGGCTCAACTCGTGCATTACGACACTGCCGAAGAACAGCACCGTTCCGACGAATGCACCGATCCACACGCCGGCCTGCGAGGTGTCCAGTCCACTCCCGGCGGATGCCAGCTCCGTCCAGAAGAACATCCATATGAGGAAGAAGATGATCAGCCAGGACGCGTCGACACTGATCGGAATGCCGTGGACACGGCCGATGACGAATCCCTTGCCGTTCACAGCGCCATGGACGGATCGACCGAGGAACCCCAGTCGGTGTAGTCGCCCTCCATCAGATGGAAAGCGCCCGCGGCACCGATCATCGCGGCGTTGTCGGTGCAGAGCACAGGGTCGGGAAGCAGCAGCCGCACCCCTCGGCGGTCTGCCTCCGCCCGCATCTTCGCTCTGAGCCGGCGGTTCGAGAGCACTCCTCCTCCGCCGGCAACCGTTGTTGCTCCGGTGTCTTCTACAGCGTTGAAGGTCTTGGCGATCAGTGCATCAACGATCGCTTCTTGGATCGAGGCGGCGACGTCCGCGAGTGGTGGAAGCGTCCCGGCGGCGGCTGCCTTCTGGATGAACGTGACCACCGAGGTTTTCAGTCCTGAGAACGACAGGTCGTACCGACGATCGGGAAGTGCTCGGGGAAAGTCGACCGTTGTCGGGTCACCGCCATCCGACGCCAAATCGATCGCTGGTCCGCCCGGGTAGCCGAGTCCCATGAATCGTGCGAGCTTGTCGAACGCCTCGCCTGATGCGTCGTCGAGCGTCTGGCCCATTACCTGGTACTGGCCCCAGCGGGCGACATGCACGATCTGGCTGTGTCCTCCGGAGGCAAGGACCACAATGGCCGGCGGCTCGAAGTCCTGGTGCTGGAGCCGGGGAGCCATCAGGTGGCCCTCCATGTGGTCCACACCAATGAACGGCAGACCACGCGCCCATGCCGTTGCCTTGGCGAACTGGAATCCGACGAGGAGGGCACCGACCAACCCCGGGCCTTGGGTTGCTGCAACGCCTTCGAGATCGTCTGGATGAATACCCGCTCCGACGAGTGCCCTGTGGGTGAGGGATCTGATCGACTCGACGTGCGCGCGGGCGGCGACCTCGGGGACCACTCCCCCGAACCGTGCATGGATCTCGGTTTGAGAGGCGAGCACATTGGAGAGGATTGAAGTGCCTCGAACCACTGCGACGCTCGTCTCGTCGCAGCTCGTCTCAAACGACAACACGACCGGTCCGCTGCTCATTGCAGTCCCTTCCGAATCGACTCGACTCTGGCTCGATAGTCAGGCTCGGAAACGTCGTGAGCCCACATGACAAGCGCGTCTTCGTTTCCGTAGTAGGCGCTCCTGACGCCGACCGGCACCATGCCGAACTTGCGGTAGAGATCTTGCGCCGTCTTGTTCGACATCCTCACCTCCAAGGTGAGGTGACGGGCACCACGATCGCGAACTGCATCGACGAGCCCCAGCATGAGTCGAGTTCCGAGCCCTTGACGTGGAACGGACGAGGCAAGTGTCACAATGTGGGCTTCATCCCCGTCGAGAAGAAGACCACCGTACCCAACGATGGTCCCGTCGACCTCGGCAACCAGATAGACGCGGTTGTCGGACACAATCTCGGTCCGAAGGACCTCCTCATCCCACGGTTGCGAGAACGACGTGCGCTCGAGTTCGAGCACGGCCGGCAGATCCTCCGGCTCCATGGTGCGGATCTCCATCACTCCGACCATGGCCCCTCCCTGCGGAACTGTGTCCACCCGATGTTGACGTCGGGTTCACGCAGATACAGCGGCCGCACGTCGTTGCTCGAAGGGAACTCTTGACGCTCGACGGGCCCGACCGCCAGACCGAGCAGCGCCTCCGCCGACGGGTATCGTGGTCGACCGGACTTGACCCTGTGGAGACCTCGAAGCACGGTCTCGTGCAGCACTTCCCAGTCTCCAACGACAAGCACGTTCGTCGGATCGGATTCGAGGAGCGCCCGTAGGTGATCCGGACGAACGATCATCGGCTCACTGTCTCTCACGACGCCGCCCGGCACCGATTGATACGACGCGACGGCGACCTCGCCGCGACGGACATCCACAACCGACCATATGTGTCGGTGACCGGTGGTGGCGCCGAGCGCGACGGCATCGAGTGACACGATGGGCACGAGGGGAACACCCAAACTCGACGCAAGTCCTTGCGCCGTCGCCAACCCGACCCTGACACCCGTGTACAGGCCGGGACCGACGTCAATAGCGATCGCGTCGACGTCCGATGGTGTCCAGCCGGCCTGATCGAACAGATAGTCGAGTGCGGAGACGATGAACCCTGCATGCCCGCGCCGGTCGACCTTCGATGCGGAGGCGACGACCACCCGACCCTCGCCAAGCGCTACCGACGAGGCGGGTGTTGCCGTCTCTATAGCGAGAAGCTTCATTGGAGCACGTCCTCGATGTGTCGGCTCTCCCAAAGATGCCCGTGGCCACTGAAAGAGATGATCCTCGTTCCGTCGCCCAGAACAACGAACTGAATCAAGAGATGATCGTCCGGCATTGCAGCAGCGACTGCGTCGCCCCATTCGACCGCGAGAATCGCTCCTTCGGCTTCATCGGTGAGTTCGAGATCGGCAAGTTCATTGAGTGTGCCGAGCCGGTAGACGTCCGCGTGCACGAGTGGGATGAACCCCCCACGGTAGGAGTGGACGAGCACGAAGCTCGGGCTGGTCACCGGCTCCTCGATCCCCAGTCCCTCGGCCAGTCCTGCGATGAAGGCGGTCTTCCCGACACCGAGACCGCCGCTCAACAGCACGACATCGTTCGGCCGAAGCAAGCTGGCGAGGCGCCGGCCCACCGTCCGAGTCTCGAATTCGGAGGTCGAAGTGACTTCCATCAGAACAGCCCCATCTGCTCAGGTTCCGGTTCCTCGACTTGGACTGCATCGGCAAGTACCGATTCGATGAGGGCGAAGTCTTCGTGCATCCGATCCAGAACGGATTGGCCCCCTCGAAGCGCCGCCGCGGGGTGAAACGTAGGGACGACGGTCCGGTTCCACCACGGGTAGACATGCCCGCGCAACTTGCTGATCCCGACCTCCTGCCTGAGAAGGAGCTTCGTGGCGAAATTTCCGAGCGTCACCACGACATCCGGATCGATCAACCGTATCTGATCGGCGAGAAACCCTTTGCAGGCATCGATCTCATCCGGCCTCGGGTCGCGATTCCCTGGGGGCCGGCACTTGACCACATTCGCGATGTAGACGTCTTCGCGTCGGAGGTCGATCTCACCCAGGAGCCGGTTGAGTAACCGGCCGGCCGCACCCACGAATGGCACCCCTTGCAGGTCCTCGTTCTTTCCCGGACCCTCGCCGACGAACATGACGCGTGCATCCGGCGACCCGTCGCCGAACACGACGGTCGTTCTGGTTTCGGCCAGACGGCAGGCGGTGCAGTGCCGGGCGCGTTCGCCGAGTTCTCGCAATACCTCGTCCGTCACGTGTCCTCTGTCGTCGTCCGCCATGCCAGCGCCGCCTCGATCGCCCGTCCCGTCGCGACGAACGCCCCCTCCGCGACGGTGTCCACGTCGACGTTGACGTTCCCGCAGGAAACCGCGAATGCGGCGTCGCCATCATATCGGGTGTGCGTCGGTCTGATACAGGCAGCAAGGGAATCCTGGGCTCTGAGTGCGACTCTCGTCAGCTCGCTGCGAGTCAGCGCGGCGTCGGTTGCGACGACAACGAGCGTCGTATTGGTTCGTGTAGTGGGGTCGCCGTCCGGAGCCCCCGGGACCGGATCCCCGCCGGTCAGCGGCGTTCCCTCGAGTGTGAACACATCACCAACGGCGTTCACGACGACAAGCGCTCCGACCGTTGCATGGCCGGCGGAAACCGAAAACGATCCGAGGCCTCCGGGTTGGAACGCCCCTCGCCATCCAGCGACCATGGCGCCCGTTCCGGCGCCAAGCGGACCTGGCTCGACGGGCGCATCGGACGCGGCGTGATAGGCGGCAGCTCCTTGCGCTGGACCCGGCCGGATGGTGGACTCTCCAACGAGCAGGTCATAGATCACGGCTGCAGGCACGATGGGTACCGGCCCAGCCGGGGTCATGTGACCCCGCCCTTCCTCTTCGAGCGCCCGCATGACGCCATCGGCAGCGGCGAGCCCGAAGGCAGAGCCACCGGTCAGCAAGATCGCCTGGATGGATTCGACGCTCATGCCGGGCGCCATCAGCGCCGTCTCCCGCGTGCCTGGAGCGCCTCCCCGGACTTCGAAAGCCGTGACATTCGGCTCGGGAAGTGCGATGACCGTGCAGCCGGTGCGTGCCTGAGCATCCGTCCAATGGCCAACTCGGACTCCCGTCACGTCGGTGATCGAACTCACACGTACCTCCTTGGGAGTCTGGGGCCGATCTGACAGACGACCTCATAGGGAATCGTTCCGATGTGCTCGGCCCAGTCGGTGGCGGTGATCTCTTCGCTCCCCTGCCTGCCGATCAGCACGACCTCGTCACCGGTCGCCACGGAGGTGTCACCGACGTCAACGAGGATCTGATCCATGGTGACGTTCCCAGCGAAGCGATGGCGATGCCCCCCTATCAGCACCTCGCCGTTTTCGAAGAGCAGACGTGGGAGTCCGTCCGCATACCCGATGGGGACCGTCGCGACGGTTGCCTCCCTCTCGAGCAACCTCCTTCGTCCGTAGGAGGGCTGTGTGCCCGGCGGATACCTGCGCACCAAAGAGACGGCAGAGACGATCCGCATCACGGGTCGCAGCCCGATGTCGGGAACCACGCCGGGAGCCGGGTTGATACCGTAGATGCCGAGACCGATGCGAACCATGTCGAGCCTCGCATCCGGAAAACGGAGTGCGCCTGCGGTGTTCGCGGCATGCCGAACGGGGACGTCGATCCCGAGGGAGCCGATCTGATCGAGGAGCGCCATGTATCGGTTCAGTTGGACCTGGGTGAAGGGGTCGTCCTCGTCTGCGACCGAGAAGTGGGTCCACACCCCTTCCAGGGCAAGGCGAGGATCCTTGTCGATACGCTGAGCAAGATCGATGGCATCCTCAGCTGTCGCACCAACCCGGTGCATGCCGGTGTCGACCTTCACATGAACGGGAATCGGCCGCTTCGAAGCGCCGGCGAGGACCTCCACGAACTCCCGGCGATAGACCGTCGGCGTGAGATCCCACCGGACGATCTCGGCAGCGTCCGCGAGTGGGGGTTCAGACAACAGCAGCACCTTCGAGTCGATGCCCGCCTCTCGCAGACGCACCCCTTCCTCGACGAGAGCGACAGCGAGGAGATCGGCTCCTGCCTCCAGTACGGCTTCCGCAACGGGGACATCGCCGTGGCCGTAGGCGTCGGCTTTGACGACAGCGCAGACCGCTGCCGGTGCGACCTTCTCTGCGATCACCTGCACGTTGTCACAGACGGCATCGATGTCGATCTCTGCCCAGGAAGGTCTCACCACGCCACCTTCCCGACTTCGAGGGCAAGCGCATCAGCAGTCACGGTCTGCCGTGCTGCGAGGAGCTTTCCTGCCCGGCCGTGCCAGTAGGCGGCAGATCGTGCAGCGGTCTCGGCGTCGAGGCCACGAGCCCACAACGCTGCAAGAAGGCCAGTCAAGACATCGCCGCTACCGATGGTTGCCAGCTCAGGACCACCCGAGGTGACAGCCCATCGTGTCTCCCCCACCACAAAGGTCGGTGCACCCTTGAGAAGCACAACCACTCCCGTCTCGGCAGCGAGATCGGCGGCGTGCAGGTAGTCGGCCTCCTCACCTGTGAGGCGAGCGAACTCTCCGGCGTGAGGTGTGATCACGGTTGGCGCAGTTCGAGAGGAGAGGGCATTAGGACCGGAAAGCGCGTTGAGCCCGTCCGCGTCGATGAGGAGCGGTCCATTCGAAGTTGCGAGAAGGTCGGCGACGAAGTCTGCCTGGGCCGGCCCGAGCCCTGGACCCACGGCGAGTACATCAAACCGCTTGGCGGCCGCCGAAACTGCCCCGGCGTCTTTTCGTTCGAATCTATCCCCATCACCAATGGCCAGACTGAGCAGCTCCGGCGCAGCTGCCGCATAGATGGATTGGAGACCGCCCGGAGTCGCGATCGACACGGAACCGGCTCCGGCGTGAAGGGCGCTCCGCGCTGCGAGCAGCGGAGCTCCCGTCATGCCCGGTGAACCGCCGACGACCAGTACCGAACCCGCGGACCACTTGTGGGCCGCCCGGAGCCGGGGCGGTCGGGGTGCGTCCGACTCGTCGGCGAGGAAGAACTCGGCGGCACCACCGACAAGCCCGATGTCGCGGACCTTCAGCTCGCCACAGACGTCGGGGCCGATTCCGACGAGATGTCCGACCTTTGGGCTGTGGAACGTGACCGTCGTAGCTGCACGGAACACCGGTCCCTGCGCCCGTCCGATCGTCCCGTCCAATCCGCTGGGGATGTCCACGGCCAGCACCGGCGCGCCAATGCTCCTCCACGGGACCACAGGGTCGGGCAATGTCCCTCGGAAGCCCGATCCGAACAAGGCATCGATGACGAGGTCGGCCTCCGTCGGCGATCCAAGATGCTTGACCGGCACACCGGCAGCAGCAGCGACACGCCTGGCCCAGATGGCGTCATCGCTCTTTGGTTCGGCGAGCGCTCGCACCTCCACGGCAACACCTCGCTGCCTCAGATACCGGGCAGCTACGTACCCATCACCTCCGTTGTTCCCGGGGCCGGCAAGGACGATGACCTTCGCGCCGTACCGGGCGCCCATCTCGACGGCGGCGAGTGCAACGCCGAGACCTGCCCGCTCCATGAGGACAGGGCCCGGGACAGAAGACGCTGCGTCCAGCTGGGCTGAGGCCGCCGGTGTGAGTACGGGCTGCATCACTAGGGATGGTACCGGGACAGGATTGCTGAGTGAGCGAGGCTCGCTCCGCTCACGGTCTTGGGTTGTCGGTCTTCAGTCATCGGTGAGAGGCGCGCGGTGAGTGCCCCACTGGCTCGCTTCGCGATCCGGTCACCAGAGCCTGAACGTGGTCTCCCACTGTGGGCGAGCTTCCTACCGACGACTGACAACCCAGAACTGAGAACCTTCGGAGGCTATCGTCACCGGCATGAACCTCGACGAGGTCCGAGCAAGGCTGGCAGAACTCGCCACCGAGATCGCTGCCCAGACCGATCCCGGCACGCGCGAAGTGTTGAAGACCGAGCAGATGGCACTCCGGGAACAGGCACGCGATCTCCTCGCCCGTCTCCCCGAGGGCAGGGCCATGCTCAAAGACGAACTCGCCGCCCTGGAGCGCCAACTCGCAACGCTCGAAGCGCAGAAGATCAAGAAGGCCAAGATCTCACTCGGTGGTGGGAGCCCATCTGGCGGCGGTCTCGAGCCGGCGGACGTCCACTATCTCCGTTCTCTCCACGAAACACGGAACAACGTTCCGGCGCTGAGAGAGCGTATCGAGGAACTCCGCCGCCGTCTACTGCTGGAGTGACATCGCGAACACCATCGCGGTGTCATCGGTGTGCGTGATCGTCACGAGGACCTCGGTGACACCGATCTGGCTAGCTCGTGCAAGCGCCCTTCCGTTCAGGTTGACCCTCGGCTGTCCTCCACCGGTGATCTCGATGTCCTTCCACGAGACGTGCCGCCAACCGACTCCGAGACTCTTCATCACGGCCTCCTTGCCCGCGAAACGTGCCGCGAAGCGGCTCGCCGGGGAGGCGTATCGTGACGCGTAGGCTCGTTCGTGCTCGGTGAAGCACCGCTCGGCGAACCGCGGATACTTGTCCAGCAGTCGCTCGAAACGGTCGATCTCCGCCAGGTCGATACCAAGCCCAACGATCCTCATGCCGACACGCTACCGCAGCACCCACGGAACGCTCTACTCGACGGTCACGCTCTTCGCGAGGTTGCGGGGCATGTCGATGTCGTGACCCAAGACACGAGCGGTGTGGTAGGCGAGGAGCTGCAGCGGGATGATCGACAGCACCGGCGACAAGAAGTCGATGGTCCTCGGGATTCGCAGGACCTCATCGGCGTACTTCTCGATCTGGGGATCGTCGTCATAGGCCAATGCGAGCACATGCGCTCCCCTTGCCTTCACCTCCTGCACTGCAGAGATCGTCTTGTCGTACAGGTGCTGCTGGGTAACGATGACCACGACCGGCGTTCCTTCTGTGACCAGGGCAAGGGTCCCGTGCTTCAGCTCTCCGGCCGGCATGGCCTCGGAATGCATGTACGAGATCTCTTTGAGCTTCAGCGATCCCTCTGTGGCGACCGCGTAGTCGAGGCCACGGCCGATGAAGTACACATCGGTGGTGTCGGCAAACCGCTTGGCGATCTCGGCGACCGCTGCGTCATGTTCGATGACCCGTCCAGCCTTGTCTGGCAGGGTCCACAGCTCGGCAGCAAGCATCCGAGCCCGCTCCGCCGAGATCGTCCCTCGTTCCTGACCGAGCGCGAGCGCCAGTAGGTACTCGCCGATGAGCATCGCGGTATATGCCTTGGTGGACGCGACAGCGATCTCCGGTCCGGCTCTCGTGTAGAGCACGTCGTCAGCGTCGCGACTCAGCGTGGAACCCACAACATTGGTGATCGCGAGCAGCCGTGAACCGTGCTCTTTCGCGAGGTGTGCCGCCGCCAGTGTGTCTGCGGTCTCGCCCGACTGGCTGATCGCGATGGTGAGCGTGCCCGGTTCGATGAGAGGATCCCGATAGCGCAGCTCGTGGGCGTAGTCGACCTCGACGGGAACCCGAAGAGTCTTCTCGAGTACCTCCCTCGCAACCAGGCCCGCGTGATAGGCAGTTCCGCACGCGGTGACCCACACCTTCGAAAGGTCCCTCGCGAACCCGGGCGGGAAGCTGACATTCTCGAATCC
>Ga0307417_10000499_pt1 | contig 16020 bp, 15 predicted proteins | sample SalMarWE160210MG_2_FD_202514 | JGI IMG/M metagenome (GOLD analysis project Ga0307417, IMG submission 202514) | Salt marsh sediment microbial communities from the Plum Island Ecosystem LTER, Massachusetts, United States - WE1602-10 | ecosystem: Environmental > Aquatic > Marine > Intertidal zone...
TAGAAGCCGGTGATAAACAACGTGGCAGTTTCCATATCGATTGCCATGACGCGGATCTGCTCGAGGTAATCCTTGAACTTGCCATCGTGTTCCCAGACGCGGCGGTTGGTCGAGTAAACCGTACCGGTCCAATAATCACGCGCGTGGTCTCGGATGGTGGTGGAGACGGCCTTCTGCAGGTTGAAAGCTGGAAGGGCCGGTACTTCGGGAGGAAAATAATCGTTGGAGGTCCCATCGCCCCGGATGGCAGCTATCGGCAGGATCAGGTCGCCGACCTCGGTTTTTTCTTTCAAACCGCCGCATTTTCCAAGAAACAGAACCGCCTTCGGGCTGATGGCGCTGAGCAGGTCCATGACCAGGGCCGCGTTTGGGCTGCCCATTCCGAAGTTGATGATCGTAATACCGTCCGCTGTGGCGTTGAGCATCGGTTTTTCCTCACCGCACACTTCCACGCCGTGCCATTCAGCGAACAGATGCACATAATTGTCGAAATTGGTGAGCAAAATATATTTGGAAAAATCATCCAGGGATGTGCCGGTATAACGCGGCAGCCAGTTGGTAACAATTTGCTCACGTGTCTCTAATGCCATTTGCTCACCTTTTACTTATGGGTAGACTGGTACAAACTGCTGGTTACGAACTTGGTAGATGAGAATATTTGGTATGGCGCAATCACCAAGTAGGGAACAGGAAAGTGTTCCGCTTAGTCCCTGCATATCTTTGATGTTGAAGAGCGCGCTGCGCAGTGCCTGGCGGGGAATATGGACTGTTCCACCGCTTTCTTTGACAGCTACTTCTTCAATCGCCTTGAATAACATTTCTGCCGCGTCATAGGCTTGCGCGTGGTAAGACGCGACCGGGTTCTCCCCGTATGTACTTTTGTATTCCTGCATGAAGGCTGTGTCGTCGCTTAATGTTGCCGGTCCCGAAAGATACATATTCTCCGAACCCGGCTCGGTCTGAGCGAGGAAGTCGCTGCTCAGCAGGCCGTCCGAACTGATCAAGGCGGTGTTGACCATCTGCGATTCTTGGACGGCTTTCGTGATGGCGACTCCATCGGTAGTGTAAACCGGATAATAGAGCACACTCGGGTTGAGCAAGGCTATCTCCTGGATGGTTGTCGTTACGTCCTGACCCGATTCGATCTGGACTTGCTTGAGGCATTCTCCGCCTAATTGCTGGAAAACGTCGCAGGCGGCTTGCTGTAATTCCAGGGAATAGGCTCCTCCATCGTGGATGGTGACCATGGTACGTGCGCCCAGGCCATGGTAAGCAAAGTCGGCCACCACATTGCCCTGCACTTTGTCATTGTAGATGGTACGCAGGAATCCCGCGCGGTGGGTGGTTTGACCGGTCAGCGAGGGGGCGGTACTGGATGGCGAAATCATCACCATGCCTGCATCAGACAGAATTTTAGCAGCAGGCGTGGAAGCGTTGGAGCAGGTGGCTCCGATCACGCCGACGATCTGTGAATCTTTAGCCAGATCCGTTGCGCCCTGCTGTCCGCCGTCTGCGCTGCATTGATCATCGACTTTTACCAATTCGATACCATGTTCAAGCAGCTTGCCTTTATCTGCAATGGCAATCTCGACCCCGCGCAGGGCATCAATCCCGTAGGGGCTGTCTGGTCCGCTCATCGTCAGGAGCGTGCCGACTTTTATGGAAGTTCCCGGTTCAATGGTCACGCAGCCGAGTGGGTCACTGCAGGTGAAGGATGGTTGCTTTTCGCCGCAAGCAGATAGCAACAGGCTAACCGTCAGGATTACGAAAATGATAGGAAAAAATTTCTTCATGGGGCTATTCTCTCTTGTTCGATTCTTGGATCGTTAGACTACATTGTACTCTTGAATCTGTCGCCCTTCTTCAAATCTGGCCAGATCCAGAGCCGAAACGTCCAGTGTCCGGAATTTACCATCCAGGATGAACTCCGTCATCAGCTTTCCGGCGACCGGTCCGTGCATAAATCCGTGACCCGAGAATCCGGCTAAGAGATGGAAGCCCTCGACCGGAGTCCCGCCGAAGATGGGATGCGCGTCGGGCGTGACCTCGTACAGGCCGGCCCAATGCGAAACCATCCCGGCTTTTTCGACCAAGGGCAGGCGCTGGATGGCAGCCTCCAGATTGACCAGTTCGAAATCCTCGTCAACGTTTTGGTCGAAGCCGGGTTTTTCGTCGTGATTGGACATACCGATCAGCAATCCGTTCCCCTCGCGATGAAAATACAACGATTGGGCGAAATCCAGCACAAAGGGGAAATCACTGGGGATTTCGGGCAGGGGAGTGGTCGTAAACATCTGGCGGCGGACGGGAACGATTGGAATTTCCACTCCAGCCATACGCCCGACCAGCCCCGCCCAGGGTCCGGCAGCGTTGACCACGACTGGGGCAGACACAAAGCCCTGGTTGGTCTCCACGCCGCTGACCTTCCCGTGCTCGACCTTTATCCCTGTCACCTCGATGTTGCTGAAGGCTTTCGCGCCCAATTTGCTGGCAGCATTAATGTAGCCCATCACCACACTGTTGGGATCAACCAGGCCGTCGTTTGGACCAAAGCTTCCGCCCAGACCATCTTCGAAGTGCATGGATGGCAAGCGCTCTCGGACTTCATCGCCTGTCACCCATTCGGTATCCACGCCGAGCTTGTTTTGTAAGGCCGCGTTGCGCTTGAAGGCGGTAACATCCTGCTCGTTCGTCAGCACGAACAGGTAACCACACTTGCGATAATCCACATCCTGTCCGATCTCGGTTTTGAAGCGTTCGAGCATCGGTAGACTTTCGAGCGAGAGTTTGATGTTGATCTCGGTGGCAAATTGGTAACGCACCCCTCCGGCGCAGCGTCCGCTTGCACCCTGGCCAAAGAACTCCTCTTTTTCGAGTAATATGACCTTCTTCTGGCCGTGTGCTGCCAGGTGATACAGGGTGCTGGCCCCCATAACCCCGCCTCCGATGATGAGCATATCCGCAGTGTGTGGTAGTGTCATTGATGCCTCGTTTGTTCTAAAATGCGACTTCTTGTCCCAGACCCATTTGCCTGGCGTTTTCCAAAGCCAGATTGGCAGCCATGGCATCCTGCACGGCCACGCCGACCGACTTGAAGTAGGTGATTTCTTCGTCCGATTGGCGCCCAGGTTTGTGACCCAAAATAATTTCGCCCAGTTCGGCGTAAATGTGTTCTTCGGTGATCATCCCCTGCTGGATGGGGCGCAGCAGGTCTCCGCTCTCGGCCAGTACCGCCAGACGAGAATCGACTATCACCCGCGCGCGTTTAATCGTTTCAGAGGGTACTTCCTGCATCTCGGGTGTGTAAGAGCCAATTGCCGTGATGTGCGCGCCGCGCTTAAGTTGGTGATCAGCGAAGACCGGCGTCAAAGCTGTGGTAGCGGTGCAGACGATATCCGCATTGGCAAGTGCCTCCCCGGCTGACCGTGCAGCCCTTAAGTTTCCTGGAATAGGCCCCTTACCGGCCATTTCTTCTGCGAAGACTTCAGCGCGTTCGGGATTCGGGTCGAACACCCAGGCGGTTTCGATCTTGCGTACGCTGCAAGCAGCTTCCAATTGCGTGCGACCTTGCGTTCCCGCGCCGAAAACGGCGACCACGCGGCTGTCAGGTCGCGCCAGTAAATCGACTGCAGCGCCGCCGCCTGCCCCGGTGCGGATGGCGGTCAGGCTGGATCCCTCCAACAAGGCAGCGGCCTGACCGGTGTCCGCATCTAGTACCAGCACGGCAGCCTGGATCAGCGCTAGTCCGCGATCCGGATTCTTGGGGAATAGCGAGACGACTTTAACAGCCAGGGCATCTCCACTTTCGGTCTGAACGAAAGCCGGCATGAACAGGCTGGTGGCATCCTGTGGGGGGATCGGTAAACGCGCCCGAAGCGGTACCTCGGCCCGACCATCTGAAAGGGCTGCAAAAGCCTGTTTCATGGCCTGGATCACGTCTGGCATCGGGAGTGCCTTGCGGACCTCATCTGCAGTTAATACCAGCATGTCTCATCCTCCGTTCCTGGGAAAACAAAAGCGCAGAAGATAGCATAATTTTACTATTCTCTGCGCTCTGTGTTCGGCATAAAACTGGTTATTCCATGCCCAGGTAAGCCTTTTGAATCATCGGATTCTGCTTGAGATTGGCTGCGTCTTCGCTGAGTACGATTTCGCCGCTTTGCAATACATAACCTCGATTGGCGATCGAAAGCGCCATCAGCGCGTTTTGCTCGACCAGTAGAACAGTGGTGCCTTCTTTGTTGATGCGCTGGATGGTCTCAAAGATGGCTTCGACCAGCGCGGGCGAGGCAGCGCTGGATTTCAGTGACGGTAGTGATGATTTCAGTAAAAGGCATTTTTACATCCAGGTTGTAAAGGGAAGCGTAGATGGATTGTTCTACCTCTACGCTTAGGCATCTTGCAGTTTGATTTTGAATATCCACTCACCTCGGGAAATCTGAGCAAAAAGATTTTTGTTATCTTTGGCTTACTGCTCATTCTTCTTTGGATATGCCTCGGGGATATGCACCGTTTTGTCTTTTCCCAATTCAAGCGAACGCTGATAGGCTGCCCAAATGGCCCTTGAAATGGCGGTCCGGAAGCCTGCCTTTTCCAAATAGTAAAGTGCCTCAGCGGAAGTACCACCTGGTGAAGTAACTTGATTACGCAATGTAGCTGGATGGACATCGTTCTTTTGATAATAAGAAATCGAGCCGCGCATGGTTTGAAGGACTAACTGCTCGGCGATGCGGCGCGGGAATCCTAGATGCACGCCAGCATCAATCATAGATTCCATGAACAAAAAGACGTAAGCTGGACCGGTGCCAGAGAGGGCTGTGGCCATGTCCAAGTAGCTTTCATCTTCTACGTAGACCCCCTCCCCTAAGGCGCTCAGGATGAGGTGCGCCAATTCACGTTGCTCTTCAGAGACGGCATTGGAGGCCGTCCAAACCGTTATGCCCTCCCCAATTTGCCCGGGGGTATTGGGCATGCATCGCACCACAGACGAATGTTTGAGCGTCGTGCTGATCTTGTTGATGGTTGCGCCAGCCACGATGGAGAGTATCAACGCTTCTGGCTTGATTCCTCCTAACCCCGTAAGCACCATGATCAATCTCTGTGGCTTGACAGAGAGCACCACCACATCCGCCTGGGAGGCAGCTTTTGCGTTATCGGTGTAAGGTTGGATATTATATTTCTGTTTCAGTTCCTCCCCGCGTTTACGGCGTGGGCCGGCGGCTAACAAATTATTGGGTAGCGCCAGATTTTGACGTAGCAAACCGGAAATCATAGCTTCGGCCATTGTCCCGGATCCGATGAAAGCAACCTTTTTTTGTAATAACTCCATCCTCTTCGTTCCTTTTCAGATTTCTGCCACTTAATCGCCTAATGTGAATTCAGCAAAAATTGATCTTATGAAATTCCCCAAAGAACCGTTCGTCCAATTGTAGTTCTTCAGCCGTGCTTTATTGTGGACACACAGGGGCAGGTAATAGGCCAATGGTGTATGAGCACTTTGCTGTTACACCCTACAATGAAAAGTGCTCCTTCTTTCTTGATGCGAATGCTGGTTGATGACTAGGATGACCGTTGTGCTTGTCTTATGTTCGAGCAAGGATCGTGTATCTTCTGCGCTCTCTTATTCAGCACCTAAGTAGGCTTTTTGGACTATCTCATTCCTTTTCAAATTTTCGGCAGTATCGTTTAGGACGATCTTGCCAGTTTGAAGGACATAACCGCGATGGGCAACCGAGAGAGCCATTAGAGCGTTCTGCTCTACCAACAAAATCGTAGTACCCTCTTCGTTAATTTGCTGGATTGTAGCGAAAATGCTCTCAACCAGGATGGGGGCCAATCCCATCGAAGGTTCATCCATAAGTAGAAGCCTGGGGTGGGCCATTAGCGCCCGCCCGATGGCAAGCATCTGTTGTTCGCCTCCTGAAAGTGTGCCGGCGACCTGTTTCTGGCGCTCTTTCAGGCGGGGAAAGATACCGTAAACGCGCTCTAGGTCTTCCTCGATTTTGCTGCGTTCAGTGCGGCTGTATGCCCCTAGGTCGAGGTTTTCACTGACAGTTAATCTGGCGAAGATACCACGTCCTTCTGGAACCATAGAGACACCTTTGTAAACGATCTCGTGGGGTTTAAACTTTGCTATGTCCTCGCCATCTAGAAAGATGTCTCCCTCACGTGGTTTTTGTAAACCAGAAATGCTACGTAAGGTGGTTGTCTTACCAGCTCCATTAGCCCCAATCAACGTTACAATCTCGCCTCTCTCAACGATCAGCGAGATTCCCTTCAGGGCATGGATGTTGCCGTAATAGGTATGAATGTCTTTGACTTCAAGTATCGGCATTGGTTGTTCCTCGTGGGCTATCCCGCTTGTGAAGCAGCTTTCTTCAGGCTAGAGGTGGCTCTACGTCCAAGGTAAGCTTCAATGACTTTTGGATTGCCTTGGATCTCGGCCGGCGTACCCTCCGCGATCTTAGCTCCATAGTCTAGCACAGCAATCTGCTCGCTAACACCCATCACCATATGCATGTCGTGTTCAATTAGCAAAATGGTCAATCCAAGCTTATCGCGCAAAAGGCGGACGAAATTCATCATGTCACCAGTCTCGTGAGGATTCATGCCGGCAGTCGGTTCGTCGAGGAGGAGTATTTTGGGCTTACTCCCCAGTGCCCGTGCTATTTCCAGGCGACGTTGAGCGCCATAGGGCAGGTTGCGAGCCAGATTATCGCCCAGGCTGGCCAGGCCTACGAATTGGAGCAATCGCTGGGCTTCTTCTAAGGCTTCCTCTTCTTCCTTCTTCAGTCGCGGTGTGCGGATAATTGCCTCGACCCAGTTGGCACGAAGGCGGGAATGCTGTCCTACCAGGATGTTCTCCAGGGCGGTCATATTCGAGAAAAGCCGTATATTCTGGTAGGTGCGTGCAATCCCTAGCCCAGTGATACGGTCAGGGGGTAGACCGACAAGCGATTTCCCGAAAAACAGGATGTCGCCGGCGTCTGGGGAGTAGAAGCCAGTAATGCAGTTAAAAAAGGTGGTTTTTCCGGCCCCATTAGGGCCGATAACGCTGAAAATAGATTGCTCAGATACTACGAGGTCAACATTATCGACTGCTAGTAGACCACCGAACAGTTTGACCAGGCTACGAGTTTCGAGGGCGGCTGTCGTCATTGTGAGTCACTCCCTACGTCATCTTCTTGCCTTTCAGGCCGAGACACCTTTGCATCTGTTCGAGTTTCCAATCTGCGGCGCGAAGTTGGAATCAAGCCTTCTGGTCGGACGATCATCATCACGACTAACAGAGCACCAAAGGCTAACACGCGATAGTTTTCAAGCTGGCGCAAGACTTCTGGGAGACCTTTCAACGCAAATGCGCCAGCGATTACACCGGGAATGCTACCCATACCTCCCACGATAACGACGGATAAAACATTAATTGAGACCATAAGGTTGTGGTCTTCGGGGCCTGTGAATTGATTTCGAGAGGCAAACAACACGCCACCCAGGCCGGCAAAGGCCGCGCCGATGGCAAAGGCCATCAGTTTGTGTTTCAAGGTGTTGATGCCCATTGCCTGGGCCACAGTCTCGTCCTCGCGCATTGCTTCCCATGCCCGTCCCACGCGAGAGTTTTGTAAACGCAAGGTGACAAAGATGACTAAAAATACAGCCAATAGAATTAGATAGACAAAGTCGATGTCACTGCTAAAGGGTTTGCCAAACAGGGTTGGCCCGGCGATATTGATGACACCCTTTGGGCCACCGGAGAATGGTGTTAAAAGGTCGCTTTTGCTCAAGATACGGATGATTTCACCAAAGCCAAGGGTGACGATAGCCAGGTAATCACCACGCATGCGTAGGACTGGGATGCCCAACAGGATACCAGCCAAGGCGGCCAATGCGATGCCGATTGGTAGTGCAACCCAGAAGCTCCATAACAGGTGATGTGGTTCTGGAGCAGTCAATAAGGCTACCGAATAGGCGCCAATGGCAAAGAAAGCCACATAACCCAGGTCTAACAAACCAGCTAGACCGACCACAATGTTGAGGCCCAAACCGAGTAAAACGTAAATACCTACAGTCCCCAAGGTATAGTTCCAGTATTGTCCAATACGCAAAGGTAACAGGAAGACAATCAGCAAAAGCAGCCCGTATAGGACGTAACGAGTGATTGGGTTTGTCCGTACTCTCTGGACGGCGGATTTCCGGTTGAATTTGGACCAGACTTCATTCCACCAGATCGAGAAGCGTTTGCGCCAATCACCGCGCCCGACGCCTCGTCCCAACACCCCCCCCATCAAACCTGTCACGGAGAAGAAAATCAGGTGGAAAATCGCTCCTCCAAGAGGGGTCTGATCGAGCAAAAAGAGATTGACTACGCCTGGCAGGACCGCTGTCAGATATTTGTAAAGCTTAAGGCCAGCTACTGTCATGTCCCCAACGATGTACGCCAGGATAGCGATCAGCACGCCATTAACCAATCCTGCCAGAGTCGCAGCCAGTAAAGATAGTTTCCAGGTGTCAGGTTCGTCTCTGACTTTACGACTACCGTAAGCGCCCGCCCATGTGCCGATGATGGTTAAAAAAATTATCAGATTGAACATGGGCGCGGTCAGGCCAAGGATGACAGTCTCCCCTTTGAGCTTAATCAAGTCACTGATCAGTTCTGCAGCCGTGCTGGTAAACCCAATCAGGAACAGAAAGATCATGACGATCCCAAAGGTGATACCGGCGTTTATGCCATTTCGGATGTGGGTATTCATTACACCTTCTCCTCGCTCAGAACTTCGCCCAAGATGCCGGACGGGCGGAAGATCAGAATCAACACCAGGATACCGAAGGCAATCACATCTTTCAACTGGAAGTCAATGCCGAGGATAGGGGGGCCAACCGCTTCAACAATTCCCAGGAACATCCCCCCCAACATGGCTCCTGGAATGTTGCCGATTCCCCCCAGTACGGCGGCTGTAAAGGCCTTGATGCCTGGGACGAATCCAACAAAGTAATATACTAATCCTAGGTGGATGCCCCACATAACTCCAGCCGCTCCAGCCATCGCGCCGCTGATAATAAAAGTCAAGCTGATAACGCGATCAACGTTAATTCCCATTAATGCTGCCACGCTCTTGTTTTCAGCTACGGCGCGCATAGCGCGACCCAAGCGGGTGCGTTGGACCAGGATAAACAGCGTTAACATAATCAACACGGATAGGACGAAGGTCACAACGCCAGTGTAAGTCAAAATGACGTTGCTATCTCCAACCGGAATGGTCCAGCCTGAACCGCGTGTCAGTATAGCCGGGTTAGCATAATCGCGTCGTTGTGCGCCAAAGAGCAATTGCCCTGCGTTTTCCAGAAAAATGGAAGCGCCAATGGCTGAAATGAGCGGAACCAACCGTGGAGCACCACGAAGCGGTCGGTACGCGATTTTTTCAAGAAAATAGCCGCTAACGGCGGCGATAATCATCCCAATCACGAAGGCAAGAACAACAGAAAGGACTGGGTGTGCATTCAGGAAAGTGAGATCTGGGTTGGCCGGGGTAGGGGAGGGAATAGATTTGAATGCCTCGAAGATGAAGTAACCGCCAAAGGCCCCTAGCATCATGATGTCACCATGTGCGAAATTGATCATGAATAAAATACCATAGACCAATGTATAACCGATGGCAATAAGTGCATATACGCTTCCCAAGATCACTCCGGCGAGAGCAAAGCGTATCCACGTTTCCGGGCCGTAGATAGGGCTACCGATGAAGACCTTATAAAGACGCCATAAAAGATAGCCTCCAAACAAAACCCCCAGAATGGCTCGGATAATCCGATAGGTGCTGACTGGCATCCTTATGCGTTTTGAAGAAGTCTTTTCTGGCATGTGGTCTCCTCCACGATGACTTTGCTCGGGATTTTGCGAAGAGGTGAGGATAATATGAGGTTATTGAGAAGATGGCGGGGCAAGCGAGGGGCTTGCCCCGCCAAAGTGCATATAGCGAACAGTCGAATGAACGTACCTATTACTGGCTAACCTCGACCCACTTGCCATCCTTGACAATGTAGAAGGTCGGGCCAGAGGAGGCGCACTCACCTGTGTCGTTACAGGAGATTACGCCGGTAAGACCCTGGTAATCCTTTGTGCCGCGGACCGCATCAATCAGTGCACTGCGTGGGATGTAGAGGTTGCCGTCATCGCCTTTGATTGCGACGCTCTCGATTGCCTTGACCAAAACGGCGACGGCATCGTAAGCTGACCAGCTATAGGGTGAGAGTTTACCAGCTTCTGTGCCAAAGGCAGCCAGATAGGCAGCATCGAACTTAGCCTTGGCATCGGACTCCGGTGGGATTAGCGAGGCAGCGTAAGCACCTTCGCCATTCGCCCCGGCGCGGTCTAGAAAATCTTGACCAAATGTACCGTCGTCGCCGAAGAAGGTAACCCCGTCAAGACCGGATTGTTTCATCTGGTTGACGATCACGACTGCCTCAGCCGTGTAACCACCATAGAAGATGGCTTCCGGCTGCTTGGACGCAATGTCCGCCAGTACGGCGCTGTAGTCAGACTCGCCTGGGGTAATGGCCTGGAAGGCAACTACCTCGCCACCTAGACCAGTGAATGTGTCACGAACGACTGCGGCCAGACCTTGTCCGTAAGCCTGTCCGTCGTGCATGACGGCCAGCTTGGTGACCTTTAGCGTATTGAACAGGTACTCGCCGGCGAATTTGCCCTGCGTAGCATCGGTGAAGACTACGCGATTGAAGACCGTCGAACCTTGTTTGGTCAGATCGGGGTTCGTGGCAGACGGCGACATCATGGGGATGCCTGCCTTTTCATAGATTGGCATGGCAGCCAGGGTCGCGCCGGAGAAAATATGACCTGCGATGGCTACTACAGTCGGGTCAGAGGCTAATTTATTGGCCACGGCTGCGCCACCTTCAGGAGTGCCACCGTCGTCTTCTGCAACCAGTTCGAACTTGAAACCATCGAATTCACCGGCATCCTGAATGGCGATCTGTTCACCTTGCGAGATGTCGATACCGAAGGCGGCGTTGTCTCCGGTCATCGGAGCACCCATGCCAATCTTGATGGTTTCGCCGGGCTTGATCGTGGCGCAACCAATGGCGTCGGTGCAGGTAAAGGCAGCCGGAGCCTCGGTCATCGCTGGGGCTTCAGTCATGGCAGGTGCCTCAGTGGCGGGGGCTGCTGTCGGGGTTGCGGAAGGACCGCAGGCGGCCAACATCATGCTTGCAGCCAGTAATACCGTTAGCATTGCAAATAAGCGTTTAGTCATTTTTCTTACTCCTCCATATCTCTTTGACACTTTGGTCCGTAAAAACGGATTGAAACGAACTCGTCAGACAGAACTCTCTCATCAGTGTGTCGGCCATCACCTCCTTCCATAAGTCTTTATACACAATCAGGCCTGCGAAGTTGTATAAAATTAACGCTTTCGCGGGCCATACATCTCGAAAATACTATTATAAGTTGCCCAGAAAACTGGTAATCACAATCCTAATGATAATTGCAGGCAAGGTCAAGTGGTTTTATCGGATTATTTACGTTTTTTTTACTTCTATGTCTGATTGGTAAAGTTGCTGTCACGGACTGTCAGGTCGGTTGTGCAGATTTTCATCGAAAGATCTGCTGCCAGATTGTGAACCAGATAATATCCAATTGCATCGGCGTAAACTGATAATAAATATCTGTTTGCTTTGGAAAGCTGAACAGCAAACCGATCCACAATCCTCATATTTTAAAAAGGTTAAGGCTGAACGTAGTGTAGCATATCTAAAAAGAGAAAACAACTTAGATGGCTAAGGGAAGGTCTCATTCAGCCAATCTAGCGGATCCACTTGTATACCGTTAACCCAAACTTCCCAATGGAGGTGCGGACCAGTTACACGACCGGTACCACCGACCAAGCCAATTACCTGACCCTGTTTAACCATGTCCCCAACCTTGACGTCAATCTCCGATTGATGCCAGAAGCCGCTATAGACTCCCCAACCGTGGTCGATAATGGTGGCATTGCCTCTTACAACCAGCGGACCGGCAAAGACAACCTTGCCGTCAGCTGGTGCCGTGATCGGCAAACCGGTTCCCCCGCCAAAGTCCAGACCAGTATGAAAGCCGTGGATCTCGACATTGGTTCCCTGGCCTAGGTAGGTGCGGCGGTTTCCGTAGCGAGAGGTATATCCATTTACTCCCGGGTAATTTGAGGCTGGGCTGATGAAACCTCCGTTCCAGAAACGCTGCGTCGTGGCGGCAGCAGTGATCGAAACAAGCTGCGCTTCCTCGGGTTTGGTGACAGTTGGGTCGATGGTATCCGGTTCCACGACCAACAACGGGTCATCGGGGTAGTTGCCTGAAACAATCAGCACGTTTTGTTCGAAAGTTTGCGTGCTGCCGTCCTCCAGCTTGGCTTCCAGCTTGAGCGGATATGCGCCTGGGGCGAGCAAGGCATGAATGCCCTGCAAGGCTACAAAGGAGCCGTCTTCCATCTGGAAGAAGTGCAGGGGGTAGTCCACCAGCGTACCGCTCAAGGTCGCTTTCTGTGCCAGCGTAATTCGAATTTCAGCGGTTCCCCCCTGTTTTAAGGGCAGATCCTTCAGTTCAGCAGATGAAAATACAGCCGGCAAACCATTGGCGGTCGAGTCAGTTTGGCCTGCTGGTGAATAAAGCACATCGCCCGGGAGCGCGTCCCAGGTTCCAGCTAATCCATTGATCCCAGCCAGGACCCAGGGATCGCTGCCCTGAGACACCGCCAGTTCCAGCAACGACTCTCCACTGGCAATTGTCGCCCGGCTGGAAAGGGCAAGTGCGCCTTCCTGGACCGGGACGATCAGGCTGGTACCCGCGTAAAGCTCGGTCGGGCTGATAAGACGATTCAATTTGCGCAGCATTGCATCTGAGACCTGCGTCCGGCGGGACAAACTGCGGAAAGTATCCCCGTAGGGGATTACCTCTGTATTCAATACACCGCTAACGCCTTCCAATCCGGGGATGACCAGTTTTTGACCGACTGCCAGCAAGGTTGGATCAACGTCCGGATTGGCAGTGGTCAGGTCGTCTACGGTGATATTGAAACGATTGGCAATACTCCACAGCGTATCACCAGATTGAATGATATAAACTGGCTCATTAGCAGGCGTAGGCGAGGGCTCAGGTGTTGTGGCCGGAGGCGTGGCGGTCTGGGCCAGAACGGGAGTGGCTGTAAACAGGATCAGGGCCACTAACAGAATAGATGAAATAGGTTTAGGCATCATTCCACTTTACCTTATGGCCGATTTCGAAATCGTCCAAGCGGTCTGGGTGAATTTCGAGAATATATTTGGCAGGTTGTTTAGGGACGTATGCGGGGTGCCAACGGCGTGCCAGCACTTTGTCTACCACAAGCATGTCGGAATTGATCCAGATCACAGCCAGATCGAACCAGACGAAGAGCATGTGAATGGCCGTATCGATGCGGCTATCATGTCCCTCGACGAGTAACAAGCCTTCATCTCGGTCGAGCTCGCGCCGGAAAGTCAACCCTCGCAGGCGGCACAAGAATGAATTGCAGTACTTGCCCCGGATGGGTGGGACATCCTTGTTTTGATTTTGAATAAGTATGGATAGTGGCATAGGTCAATGGCAAACGGGGCGACTCTCGCCGCCCCGTCAGGTCGTCTTTCGGTTTTCAGGATGCCGTTTTTGTCTTGTTTAAGACACGCTCAACACTGGTCAATAATTCCTGCGGACTGAATGGCTTGGAGATGTAGTCATCCACTTTGGCAATATGCAAACCCAAGACTTTGTCAATACTCTGGGCTTTGGCAGTGACAACAATCACTGGGATGGACCGGGTTTTGTCATCGGCCTTCATTTGCTGATATACTTCCCAGCCATCCATGTCTGGCATCATCAGGTCGAGCAGGACCAAGTCCGGCTGTTCCGTACGCACCATCTCCAGACCGTCAATTCCGCCGCCAGCACCTTTGACTTCGAATCCGCGCCGATTTAGAATCAGGCGAATCAAATCAATCATCTCTGGTTCATCGTCGATGCAAAGAATGCGCTTTTTACCCTTTTCATTCATGATTCACCTGTCTAATGGCTAGTTTACCATAAAATGTATATGTGACATGAAAATCATAACCTGGAACGTGAACGGCTTTCGCGCCGCCTATAAGAAGCAAGCCCTTGATTGGGCATTTACGGAATCACCGGATGTATTGTGTTTGCAGGAGATAAAAGTCCGCCCGGAGCAATTGACGGATGACCAGCGTGACAGACCTGGTTATCGCTCCATCTGGAATCCGGCTGAGAGGCCAGGTTATAGTGGTGTGGCGTCTATCCTGAAGGAAGAGCCGCAAGAAATACAGCTTGGTTTGGGAATTCCACAATTTGACGCGGAGGGACGCGTAATCCGCACCCGCCATGCTGACTTCCAACTGTATAACATTTATTTTCCAAACGGACAGCGCGGCAAAGAACGGGTAACTTTCAAGCTGGATTTTTATGCATCCCTCTTGGATATCTGCGACTCTCACCACGCTGCAGGCGAATCAGTGATTATTACCGGGGACTTTAACACCGCGCATCGACCGATTGATTTGCGCAATCCGAAGCAAAATGAAAGCACTTCCGGTTTCCTGCCCGAGGAGCGTGCCTGGGTTGAAAAGTTCATCGAACACGGCTTTGTAGACGCTTACCGGCAGCTATATCCCGAGCGAGTCCAATATACCTGGTGGACTTACCGCTTCAATGCCCGACAGCGTAATATCGGCTGGCGGCTAGATTATTTTCTGGTCTCGGAAAACCTAATACCCCGCGTCAGGGATGTCATCATCCACGATCAAGTACCCGGGTCCGATCATTGCCCGGTCAGTCTGCTGATTGATGAATAAAATCATACCTTGAATGGAATTCACAGCTAATCTGATGGCATTGGCTGGAAATTTAAATTTATAAGAGAATTATATAAAAGGTTTTTTCCCCGTCGAAACTCTCATTCGGTTGGTATAATCGCATTGTATTTGGAGGAACACGTGAATTCACGAAATCAATCTTATATGGTTTACTTCTTGATTTTCGTGGCGATCATTGCCATGGTCTACATGAGTGTGCGCCAAGATTCCGCTACTCAGCAGCCACTGACAATTAACGAAGTTGCACGAGATATTGAGCTCGGTAAAGTGTCCCGCATCGTTGTCGGAAATGATGACAGCTTGCAGGTAATTTACGGAACTGGCAACGATGCAGTCGAGCGTGAGTCGCATAAGGAACCGAACGCGACCCTTGTGGATCAGTTGATTAGTCTAGGTGTGACGCCCGCACAGTTATCCCCGGATAGCGTAAAAGTCGAAGTCAAGCCACCCAGCTCTTGGGCTGGCATTCTAACCAGCGCCCTGTATATCCTGCCGATCATCTTCATGGCTGGCGTACTGTGGTTTATTTTCCGTCAGGCACAAGGCAGCAATAATGCTGCCATGTCGTTTGGCAAGTCGCGTGCACGTATGTTCAGCGGCGATCATCCGACCGTTACGTTCGATGACGTAGCCGGTGTCGAGGAGGCAAAAGAAGAACTCGCCGAAGTGGTCGAGTTCTTGCGCGAGCCTCAGAAGTTTATCCAGTTGGGCGCTCGCATACCGAAGGGTGTGCTGCTGGTTGGTCCACCAGGAACGGGTAAGACTTTGATGGCTAAAGCCGTTTCAGGTGAAGCAGGCGTGCCGTTCTTCTCAATTTCCGGCTCGGAGTTTGTTGAGATGTTTGTCGGCGTAGGCGCCAGCCGGGTGCGTGACCTGTTTGAGCAGGCCAAGCGTCATTCGCCTTGTATTGTCTTTGTAGATGAAATCGATGCTGTCGGCCGTCAACGCGGGGCTGGTCTGGGCGGTTCGCACGACGAGCGCGAGCAGACCCTCAACCAGATGCTGGTCGAGATGGACGGTTTTGATACCGACACAAACGTGATCATTGTCGCAGCAACCAACCGCCCGGACATCCTCGACCCGGCCCTGTTACGCCCTGGCCGCTTTGACCGGCGCGTAACCCTCGATCGCCCGGAT
>Ga0307417_10000500_pt1 | contig 16014 bp, 12 predicted proteins | sample SalMarWE160210MG_2_FD_202514 | JGI IMG/M metagenome (GOLD analysis project Ga0307417, IMG submission 202514) | Salt marsh sediment microbial communities from the Plum Island Ecosystem LTER, Massachusetts, United States - WE1602-10 | ecosystem: Environmental > Aquatic > Marine > Intertidal zone...
ATGGGCTGACCATCGTCGTGTCGCCCCTGATATCTTTGATGACCGATCAGATTCAGCAGATGCGCGAAAACGGGGTGGCGGCGGTGATGTTAAACAGCGCCCTGGAAGCGGGCGCATACCGCGCCAATATGACAAAGGTAAAAAGCGGAAAGGTCAAGCTGCTGTATGTGGCACCGGAAACGCTGCTCAAGGATACGCTGCTGGAAATGTTGCGGTCGATCAAGGTCGACTGTCTGGCCATTGACGAGGCCCACTGCATTTCCGAGTGGGGCCATGATTTCCGGCCGGAATACCGGCGTCTGGCAGAAGTCCGAAAACAACTGCCCAAGGCGGTGTGCCTGGCCTTGACCGCTACGGCAACGGAGCAAGTCCGAAGGGACATTAAAAATTGTCTCGGGCTGGGTGAAGGCGCTGAATTCATCGCCGGCTTTGATCGTCCCAATTTGTTTTTAGAGGTGGCCTTTAAAGACGATCCGTACCGGCAGGCCTTGAACATGATTCACCGGCATCCGGATCAGCCGGGCATCATTTATTGCGCAACGCGAAAGCAGGTGGACCGGCTTGCCCGGCTGCTGACCCAAGACGGCATCCCGGCGCTGCCCTACCACGCCGGCTTGTCCGATGTCGACCGCAAGGGCCACCAGGAACGCTTTTCCAGAGACGATGTACAGGTGATGGTGGCCACCATTGCGTTTGGGATGGGCATCGATAAAAGCAATATCCGCTTTGTCATTCACTATGATCTGCCCAAAAACATTGAAAGTTATTACCAGGAGATCGGACGCGCCGGGCGGGACGGTATGGAGGCCCGATGCCTGCTGCTTTACTCTTACGGAGATATTCACAAGGTCAAGTTCATGATTGGCCGAATGAGCGCCTCTCGCCAGCGAACGGCCAATCTGCTGCTCACCACTTTGCTCCGTTTTGTTGAAACCGACGTGTGCCGGCGGCGGGTGCTGCTGGACTATTTTGGAGAGCGCTACGGGCAAGAGACGTGCGGCATGTGCGACAACTGCCTGGCGGCAAAAAAAGAACCCGAAGATTTGAGCGTGGCCGCCCAAAAGCTGCTCTCCTGTGTCAAGCGCACCAATGAATCCTTCGGGGTGGAGCACATTATCGATGTTCTGCGGGGCTCAAAAGCCCAAAAGGTCGTCCGGCGGGGTCATCACAAACTCTCCACTTACGCCATCGGACTGGAATATTCCAAGAACCAGTGGCGGCATCTGGCCCGCCAGTTGCTGCATAAAGGGTTCATGTCCCAGGATATGGAATACGGCGGACTGCACCTGACGCCTAAAGCATGGGAGCTCTTCCGGGGTCAAACCAGTTTCCAAGGCCATTTGCCGACCCAGGATCCCATCCCTGAAGAAGCAAAAAGGAAAATCACGGCAGAAGCAGAAAGTACACCCCATGACCCCTTGCTTTTTGAGCGTTTGAGAAAAAAACGCAAACAACTGGCCGATGAAGCCCAGGTACCGCCATTCGTTATTTTTTCCGACCGAACCTTGACGGAAATGGCCGCCCGGTTGCCTCGATCCAAAGATCGCCTGCTTCAGATCCACGGCGTCGGCCAGGTCAAAGAAAAAAGATACGGCGCGGTGTTTCTGGACATTATTCGGCGTTATTGTGATGAAAACAACATCAGCGAAAATCGGCGTCCTCAGAATTAGGTTCCCAAAACATCGAAAGGATCTTAGAACCGCCCATTTGTAAACACTTTGATTTTAATCTTGACATTTTGGATAAATGTAATTACAGTAATTACTAAATAAAATTGATAAAACTAAGGAGCAAAAACCATGGAAAATCAAGTACGGGCTAGAGATGCTAAGCTGGTCGCCATTGGAAATTCCAAAGGCGTTCGCATACCCAAGGCGCTCCTTCAAAAATATGGCCTAAAAAATTCCCTTCTGATAGAAGAAACAGACAAGGGACTGCTTATTCGGAATAAAGAAGAAAGCAAGCTTTCCTGGGAAGATACGTATAAGGCCATGGCCATTGAAAAGGAACATTGGGACGATTTTGACACAACGCTTTTTGACGGCCTGGAGGACGAGGACTTTGAACATTAAAAGGTACGAAATTTATTCTGCTGATCTCAATCCCACCGTAGGAAGTGAAATAAAAAAAGTACGCCCCGTCGTCATAATTAGCCAAGACGAGATGAATAAATATTTGGAAACAGTCGTCGTATGTCCGTTAACCTCAAAATTGCACCCGCAATGGAGGACTCGTCTCCAGATTAAATGCGCGAATAAACATGCCGAAATTGCTGTTGATCAAATCCGCAGCATAAGCAAGCAAAGATTGAAAAAGAAAATTGATAAGTTATCCGATATCAAAGCCGCTCAACTACGAAAGATCATAACTGATATGTATGGTGAATAACCATGCCGAACGCCAAAACACATATGCACTGAAGGTTGCAGGCATTCTGCGGCAAATTGCCATGGGCCGTCTAACTCAGATTCAGCAGAACACTTATATCCTTTAAATCCTCGGAAGAAAGCTCAAAATCAAAGATGCCGAGATCTTCTTTCATGTGTATCTCGGATGACGTTCCGGTAAGGGGCACGATGCCGGAATGACTGAGGTATCGAAAAAAGATTTGCGCTTCGGTTTTTTTATGCTTTTGAGCAATGGTTCGAACGGTGTTGCTCGCCAGAATATGGGGATTTGCCGTGAGGGTCCAAAAACTCTGGTAGATAACACCATGATTATCGCACCAGTGACGCAATTGCGCATCATAATCCGTTTCCTGATAAAATCGATTTTGTACGACTGCCGGCTTAACGTCGGCATCGGCATAAAGTGATCGAATCACTTCAATATCGTAACAGTTGCTGATCCCCAACTGGCGAGCCCCGCCGGCCTTTTGAATTTTTCCCATGGCATTCCATACCTTCATCAAAAGCCCGTGGGGTGCCATTGGTGAATGAAGTATGAGAGAATCCACATATTCTGTCTGCAGGTTTTTTTTCGATGTCTCAAAAGACTGGGCGACCTGCAGCTCGACCGGGGAATTTTTATCGTAGGGTACTTGGTTGGGATCCTGACCGGCAAGCGGGGTGAATTTGGTTTGCAGGAACAAATCCTCACGTTCGATACCATGGTCTTTCAGTCTGCCGATCGCGGTTCCCACCAGGGGCTCATTATAGTGTCTCGGCTGGCAGGCGGTATCGATTCCTCTGAATCCTGCCTGGACGGCTTTCACAACCAAATCTGCCGTTCGGTCCTTTTTCCAGGCCGTGCCGTAAATAATCCCAGGCATTTTTACACCGGCAGAAGTCGTTAGCCACTTTAGTTTTGCCATGATTAAGACGCCTATAATATCTTCCGTTTGGGTCAGCAAATGACCGGCTTAAAAAAAATCCTGCGGCACAAACAGGCACGCAGGATTTTTTTGATGATACAGGATATGCGTTTATTTTTTGTCGTCTTCTTTGACCTCTTCAAAATCGGCATCCACCACATCTTCGTCCGCTGCGGAGGACCCGGCCTCCTGGTTACCGGATGCCCCTGCCTGGGCATGCTCCTGATCGCCCTTTTGCGACGCCTGCTGATACATGGCCTCGGCCAGCTTATGAGACGCCTGGGTCAATTCTTCGCTCAATCGCCGGATCTCTTCGGCGTCATCACCTTCCATGGCCTTTTTAAGCGGTTCGATGGCGGCTTCAACCTTGCTCTTGGTGTCCGCATCGATCTTGTCGCCAAGATCTTTAACCGATTTTTCGGTGGAATAGATCAGCGTGTCGGCGTGATTCCGGGCATCGACCAGATCTTTTTTCTTTTTGTCGTCTTCGGCATGAAGCTCTGCATCTTTGATGAGTTTGTCGATTTCTTCTTTGGACAATCCGCTGGATGCGGTAATCTGAATGGATTGTTCCTTGCCGGTGGCCATATCCTTTGCAGAGACGTTGACGATACCGTTGGCATCGATATCAAAGGTGACCTCGATCTGTGGTATGCCCCTGGGAGCAGGCGGTATTCCTACAAGTTCAAAACGCCCCAGCGTTTTGTTGCCTCCGGCCATTTCACGTTCACCCTGAAGCACGTGGATGGATACCGCCGGCTGGTTATCTGCCGCTGTTGAAAAAATTTGGCTCTTTTTCGTCGGAATGGTGGTATTTTTTTCGATGAGCCGCGTCATAACGCCGCCCAGGGTTTCGATACCCAGGGAAAGCGGCGTTACATCGAGAAGAAGAACATCTTTGACATCTCCTTTAAGCACTCCGCCTTGAATAGCGGCGCCGATGGCCACAACTTCGTCGGGGTTGACGCCTTTATGCGGTTCTTTTCCGAAGATTTTTTTAACCCGGTCCTGAACTGCCGGCATACGGGTCATTCCGCCGACAAGAATGACTTCATCAATGTTCTTGGGGCTCAAACCCGCATCTTTTAACGCGAGTCTGCACGGATTTTCCAGTTTATCGAGAAGATCGCTGACAAGCCCCTCGAGTTTGGCCCTGGTTATTTTTATGTTGAGATGTTTGGGGCCTGAAGCATCGGCGGTAATGAAAGGAAGATTAACATCGGTCTCCATGGATGAGGAAAGTTCCATTTTTGCCTTTTCAGATGCTTCTTTCAGCCGCTGTAAGGCCATCTTGTCGTTTCTGAGGTCAATCCCCTGGTCTTTTTTGAATTCATTGGCCAGATAGTCGATCAGCCTTAAGTCGAAATCCTCGCCGCCAAGATGGGTATCGCCATTTGTGGCCTTGACTTCGAATACGCCTTCACCGATTTCAAGAATAGAAATGTCGAAAGTACCGCCGCCTAAATCAAAAACCGCTATCTTTTCTTCTTTCTTTTTATCCATGCCGTATGCCAAAGATGCGGCTGTGGGTTCGTTGATGATCCTGAGCACGTTGAGTCCGGCGATCTTTCCGGCATCCTTGGTGGCCTGTCGTTGACTGTCATCAAAATAAGCAGGCACTGTTATCACCGCGTCGGTGACCTTTTCTCCAAGATATTCTTCGGCCGTGTGTTTGATGTTTGCCAAAATAAAAGAGGATATTTCCGCAGAGCTGTTTAGTTTTCCTCTGAGGTTTATGCGAATATCGCCGTTACTGGCCTCTTCAATTTTGTAAGGCAGTATCTTTATGTCGTCTTGAACTTCCTTTGAACGGAATTTTCGGCCGATAAGCCTTTTTACGGCAAATACCGTATTCTCGGGATTGGTAATAGCCTGCCGTTTTGCAATTTGACCCACCAATCTTTCCCCGCTTTCCGAAACGGCAACGATGGATGGAGTGGTGCGCCCTCCCTCAGGGTTGGTAATTACCTTTGCATCGCCGCCCTCCATGATTGCGACACATGAATTCGTTGTGCCCAAATCGATTCCAATAACTTTACCCATTTGCTATCCTCCTAGTTAATAAAATAATCTATGTGTCCTCTCTATTTTTTTGTCTGTCTTAGAATATTCTCGGATGCTTCTTTTTTTTTGGATACCACCACCATGGCAGGCCGGAGCAGCCGGTCGTGAATCATATATCCCTTTTGGAGCTCTCTGGATACGGTATTTTCAGGATATGCCTCTGTTTCTTCCTGCATCATCGCCTGATGAAAAGCAGGATCAAACGTTTTTCCCATAGACTCAATCGGTGTAATCCCGAACTGTTCGAAAACTTTATATATTTCCTTAAGGGTCATGGTGACGCCTTCAAGCAGCGAACTGTTTGCCTGTTGGTCATTGCTTGCTGATGTAATGGCAAGATCAAGACTGTCGACCACGGGAAGCATGGCTTTTACAAAACTTTCATTGGCAAACTTCCTGAAATCATTCATTTCACGGGCGGTTCGCTTTTTATAATTTTCAAACTCCGCAGCCATCCTCAACAGTCGATCATGGTTTTCTGTTGCTTCCTTTTTAAGAGATTCTACCTTTTCCTCCATCTCTTTTAGAGGATCAACAGTTTGGTTGGTCTCTTCTTCGGGAGCGTTATTTTTAGGTTTTTTGTCTTCACTGACGGTTTCCTCAGCCTTCGTATGAATTTTGATTCCATTTTTCTTCGCCATCAGCCGTTGTGATCTCCTAATTTTTTTTAATTATTTATCATCCGAAGATTGATGTATTGGCGCGAATTCTCAATAACGCTCAAAAAATAAGACTATATGACATATTGTCAAGCCGGAAATGGCAATTTAGCCCCTTTTCCTTAATTCAAAAAATTCAACAAGTTCAACAGGGAATGAGCGGTCGGCAGTAGCGGTGAGTGTTCGGTGTTCAGTGTTCAGGGGTTCAGAGTTCAGGAAGCACCATTGTATGAGGTGTTGGGATCGAATTTTCGAAAGAGAGTGTAGGTATACAGCAAAAACCATAGCATCGGAGAACGGCAGACGTGAAGGATTTCTCTCCTGAACCCCTGAACACCGAACACTCGCTGTTCACTCAGGCAAATAGGCTCGGGAATTTAAAAGATAAGCATGTGATATTGAACGTCGTGCGGGAAAGCTGGTTGTGCACCCCCTGTCGAATCTTTGCTGAAATGTAATAAGCCAAATCACTGACCGGGATCAATCCACGACACAGGCCGCATTACTTATCGCTGCTTCCTTCCGGACCTGACGAGGTTCGTAACCGCCTGTTGCGCGGTGGCCGGGCACATTGACTTATAGGCTTCCAGTTTCAAACCCTTCAGAGGGAATTCAGCCCCGCATCAGCGGATTTCGGGAATAGGGCACCGCTAGCTCCCCGCCTAGCACAACCGCTATATTCAATATAATCGATAAAAAATTTTTTCAAGGTAAAAAAGAATTAACGCGCTTTCGTGAATGCCGCCATACGGTATGGTCGAAGCCGTCTCAAAAAAGTCTTTTCGTCCGATCCGCCGGTCGAAGATGCCGCTGGCGGTGAGGCGGACAAGTATCGGCGTTGAGCCCTCGTATCAAGTCCTCGACATACCTGCGGGTTGATCCTCGGTCTCGTCTTCCGTCTTTGCCTGAAGGCGACGCCGGACAAGTGATCTCGGCCGAAAATCCTAATTTTGAGATGGTTTCTAATAAGTGTTTTTTATTGACAATAAAGGGTCTCTATATCATAATTTAAAAGCCTTATACGATTACAACCATATGATAATTCATATAATAATTGCTTTCGATTTATATTCCGGGATAGCGCTTGCAGCAGATTTTTTAAACCCTATTCATAATGGTATCGAGAAAACATTTGAATAATCGGTTGTTAAAAACCGTAGAACGAACAATTTTTGACCATGGGATGCTGAATCCCAGGGATTCGGTGGTTATCGGTGTATCCGGAGGGCCTGACTCAGTAGCACTTCTTCACATGCTCTTTAAAATTGCCCCTCATTTTTCTCTAAAACTGGGTGTTGCGCATTTGAATCACTGTCTTCGCCAAAACGATTCCGACAATGACGCCGCGTTTGTTGAATCCCTCGCGGCAACTTTCGATTTGCCCTGCTATGTTCAAAAACGGGATATTTGCCGATATCAGCGTGAAAACAAACTTTCTTTGGAAGACGCCGCCCGGCACGTTCGATATGAATTCTTGGATCACATTGCAAATACATATCAATACAATAAAATTGCCCTCGGTCATCATGCCGATGACAATGCAGAGCTTGTGCTGATGAATCTGTTTCGGGGCACCGGGACGCTGGGGCTATCGGGCATCCCTCCGATAAGAGACGAGAAGATCATTCGGCCCATGATAAGATTAAAAAGAGCCGATATTATTAAATTTTTAGATCAAAACCGAATGAAATACGTATTTGACCGAACCAATGCGGACACAAGACATCTGAGGAACAGGGTGCGTCACGATTTGATTCCGGTGTTGAAGAAAGCTTATAACCCGAAAATTTCCGACACGTTAAACCGGCTTTCATCAATTATAAGATCCGAAGAAGAATGGATCGAAGATATGGTTCAGCCATTTTTTGAAAAAGCCGTGTTACGTGTTCGACAAAATCAGATCGAACTTTCTGTTCCGGTGCTTAACGGATATCACAACGCATTGCAACGGCGAGTCATAAGGCTGGCGCTTTCAAAAGCAAAAGGGGACTTGAGGCGCATTGGTTTTGCCAACATCGATTCCGTCATCGACCTTTTAGTGAAAAAATCGGCCTTCGGAAAAATAGACCTTCCTGCCGGCTTAAGAATCCGAAGGGCACAGGATACGATCCATATTTTTCGAGTACAAAGGCTTGCACTGGATGATGATCGGGATAGCGACGGTTGGGATGCATTTTCTTTTGAGTATCAAATCGAAAAATTCGAACCTGTTTTTGTCAAAGAAATCAAAGCGCATATCCGATTTTCCGAGATGGACATCGAACATATGCCCGATTATCGTTGTACTGGACAACACGCCAATTTTTTTGATAGGGATGCTTTAAATCTTCCGATGGTCTTGAGGAATTTTCGGCCCGGGGACGCTTTTAGACCGCTGGGCGTGAGGGGTACGCAAAAGTTGAAAAAATTTTTTATCGACAAAAAAGTGCCGCGGAAAGAACGCCTGAAATGCCCGATCCTGCTGAGCTGCGGGAAAATAGTTTGGGTCGTGGGTCATCGGATCGATGAATCCGTTAAAGTGACGCCGGCAACTAAAAATGTCCTGAAAGTGGAACTTTTGCTTGCCTAATCATCAACAATGATTAATATAATGGATCGTTAATTGTTTTTTAAGGGGGTTAAGGCTTTTGAATCCTTTCTACAAAAATTTGGCATTATGGATTGTCATCACGCTGATGATGATCATGCTCTACAACCTTTTTAATCAACAACATATGGCTGAGACAAATATCAGCTATACGGAATTTTTGAACATGGTTGAGAGCGGGCGTGTTGCGGATGTCGTAATACAGGGCCAGGAGCTCTTTGTTACGGACACCAATAAAACTCATTTTAAGCTATATGCACCCCATGACAGCGATCTGATAAAAACGCTTCGTGCAAAGAACGTTACCATAAAAGCAAAACCCGAAAGTGAATCACCGTGGTATATGTCCGTCCTTGTTTCATGGTTTCCGATGATTATCCTGATCGGCGTCTGGATATTTTTCATGCGCCAAATGCAGTCCGGCGGCGGAAAAGCCATGTCTTTCGGAAAAAGCCGGGCCAGACTGCAGTCCGATCAATTGAAAAAAGTGACCTTCGAAGATGTTGCCGGTATCGATGAAGCCAAGGAAGAACTCGGAGAGATTATCGAATTTTTAAAAGAGCCCAAAAAATTCACCCGTCTCGGCGGAAGGATTCCCAAAGGGGTGCTTCTCATGGGATCGCCCGGCACCGGTAAAACCCTGCTTGCACGCGCGATTGCCGGTGAAGCGGATGTTCCCTTCTTTCATATCAGCGGTTCTGATTTCGTAGAAATGTTTGTCGGTGTGGGGGCGTCTCGGGTGAGAGACCTGTTTGTTCAGGGCAAAAAAAATGCGCCATGCATCATTTTCATCGATGAGATCGATGCAGTGGGGCGTCATCGGGGAGCCGGGCTCGGCGGCGGACATGATGAAAGAGAGCAGACCTTAAATCAGCTTCTGGTGGAAATGGACGGGTTTGAATCCAATGAGGGCGTAATCCTTATTTCCGCTACGAACCGTCCGGATGTCCTGGATCCGGCCCTCTTACGCCCCGGCCGGTTTGACCGCCAGGTGGTTGTCCCGCTGCCGGATATTATCGGCCGAGAAAAAATTCTGAAAGTTCATATGAAAAAAACGCCGATTTCATCTGATGTGAACGTTCTGTCATTGGCCAAGGGAACTCCCGGATTTTCAGGGGCGGATTTGGAGAATCTGGTCAATGAAGGCGCGCTTTTGGCCGCAAAAAGAGATAAAGAAAAGGTCGATATGGTCGACCTCGAGGATGCAAAAGATAAAGTCTACATGGGACTGGAGCGCAAATCCAAAGTCATCAAGGAAGAAGACCGAAAGACAACCGCATATCATGAAGGCGGCCACGCCCTTGTTGCCCGATTATTGCCGGGCACCGATGCGGTGAATAAAATCACCATCATACCCAGAGGCCGTGCAGCAGGTATTACCTGGTTTTTACCCGAAGAAAGAGATTTTAAATATAAAGATCAGCTTGAAAGCGAATTGTCCGTTGCTTTCGGCGGACGCGTGGCCGAAGAAATCGTTTTTAACCGCATCAGCACCGGTGCTGCAAATGATATCAAGCAGGCAACCGATATTGCACAAAAAATGATACGGAGTTGGGGGATGAGCAATAAACTCGGTCCGATGTCCTATGCCAAGGAAGAAGAACACATTTTTCTTGGGAGGGAAATTGCACAGCACCGGGATTATTCCGAAGAAACGGCAAAGAAAATTGATGCTGAAATCGATAAGCTGATTTCAACCGCCTATGACCGCGCAGCGAAAATTTTAAAAGAAAATTTAGATATTCTTCACGCGCTGGCGGATCGTCTCCTCGAAAAAGAAACCGTTTTGGGAAAAGAGCTGGATGATCTCATCCTCTCCATGAGACCGGGATTCGAGTTTCCGACAATAGAGATGAAAGACGAAGAAGCGATTGACCAAGGCCCGGAAAAAGGTGCCGAAGAACAAATAAAGGCCCAAGAAGCGGCATCAGGAAATGCGCAGGACGTATCTTCGTCTTAAGGGGCACCTTTTTTAAACATGAAAAATTTCAATCTTGCATGGGGCAAACACCGTCTGGAGATGGGTCGGCGAACCTGTATTATGGGCGTGTTGAATATAACGCCCGATTCATTTTCAGACGGCGGGAAATTTTTTACGGTTGATGATGCGGTAACTCAGGGGTATAAACTATTCCAAGACGGTGCAGACGTCATTGATATCGGTGGAGAATCGACGCGGCCGTTTTCGGATGCGGTGTCTGCAGAAGAAGAAATTCAAAGAGTTGTTCCTGTCATTGAAAGGCTCTTAGAACGAATTTCGATTCCCATCTCCATCGACACCACCAAGGCTGTTGTTGCAGAACATGCCATCAAAGCGGGCGCTTCAATGATCAATGATATATCGTCGTTGCGTTTCGATCCGGAGATGGCAGACGTTGCGGCGGATTACGGGGTCCCTGTAATTTTGATGCATATGCTCGGAAATCCGAAAACCATGCAGATTGAACCTAAATATGACGACCTTATCGGCCAGCTCAAAGCATTTTTTGAAAATAATATAGATCTTGCCGAACAAAAAGGAATTTCAAGATCAAAATTAATTATCGATCCGGGGATCGGTTTTGGGAAAACATTCGATCACAATCTGACATTGATCAACAACTTACATGAATTCAAAACGCTCAATGTTCCCATTCTTATCGGAACCTCAAGAAAGGCATTTATTCGAAATCTCCTTAAAGATGAAGCCATGGAAGATGTCCATCCCCAATCGAGGATCGTAGAAACCGGCACCCAGGCTTCGGTGGCCGCGGCTGTTTTGAACGGTGCTCATATCGTTCGGGTTCATGACGTTGCCAGTACACGAATCACTGTAAAAATAATCGATGCCATAAAAAATGGACAGTAATTTTCAGGCGGATCTTCAAAGGAAATGATCCGTCAAAGATTGACTCGAAATCGCAATGGATGATCACCGTTAATAATTCGTGATGACCACCCCCAGCCGCTATTCTATTTTTAGAAATCGATATCTGATAGGGGTGATGTTGTTTGCATTGGTTGGAATCGGTGGTTCTTTACTCATTCCTTATGTATTTATCCAGGAAGCCGATATATTTCTTCCTATAGCTTCCGAAAAAGTTCCGAAAGGATTGATCGTCACCGACATGCCGGTCAAAGGCATGGAGGTACGTGTTCGCGGGCTAAAATCAGTCATACGAGTCCTTTCCCGCCTGAAGACCCATTATATGATGGACCTCTCCAAAGTCAATGTCGGTGTTAATACCATACCCGTCCGCAAGGACCGGATTCCATTTCCCAAAGGGGTTTCAATTTTAAAAACAAATCCCTCTGTCATTACCGTTAAGGTAGAAAAAGAAATTAAAAAGAATCTTCCGGTCCATTTATCCTTGATCGGAAAACCTGCCAATGGATTTGCGGTTGTCAGTACGAAAGCCGAACCGGCCACAGTGACTTTGGGCGGATCCATAGCCACATTGGGGCCGATGGATGAGGTGTCGACAAAACATATCAATATAACAGGGCTATCCGGTTCATTCAAAAAGAAAGTGGCCCTGAACCTTAAAGAAAACCTGCGGTTGGTTGATTCATCGGAAATCATTCTTGCACATGTGGTCATTCGAGAACGGATCGTTGATAAAACATTTAATAATATACCCGTTATCGGAAAACAAACGCCGTATGCGTACCGTATCGCGCCGCCGACCATTGCCATCAGGGTCAAAGGCCCCAGCAACTTGATCGGAAAACTATCCGAAGATAAAGGGATCCAGGCATATATAGACCTTCAAGGATTAAAACCGGGCAGGCATAAAAAACGGGCAACCATAATGCTTCCCGTTAAAATCACTTTGATTGATGCAAAACCCGAAATATTTGACATAACCATCGCCAAACAAAAAACCAACCGTTAAAAAGGATGTCGTCATATGCTTCTCGTTATTGATGTGGGGAATACAAATACCGTCATCGGCGTATACGATGACAAGACGCTTGTTCAAAATTGGCGGATACGAACCGAACGGCGAACGACGGAAGATGAGTTTAACATTCTTGCCAAGAATCTTTTTCATGAAGGCAATATTGTATCCCAAAATATCAGAAAGACCATTATATCCTGTGTTGTTCCGCCAATGGTGACGATCCTCGATTCATTTTGTCGAAAATATCTGGGGCTTACGCCACTTTGGGTGGATGCCGCATCTTCCCCAAAACTACCTATTCGATACAAAAATCCGTCGGAAGTCGGGGCGGACAGGATCGTTAATGCGGTGGCGGCATTTCACAAATACCGAACCAGCCTGATTGTCATCGATTTTGGAACGGCAACGACATTCGATGCGATTTCCGAAAAAGGCGAATATCTGGGCGGCGCGATCAGCCCCGGTATAATGATTGCTTCCGAAGCGCTGTTTATCAAGGCATCGAAACTGCCGAGGGTCGAAATCTTTATCCCTCCAAAGAGTGTGATCGGGAAGGATACCGCAAGCAGTATCAAGGCAGGAATTATTTTCGGATATGCCGGTCTTGTGGACGGGATGGTCAAACGCATGAATAATGAAATGGGGACCCATCCCAAAGTCATTGCAACCGGGGGTTTGGCGGATCTTATATGCCAGGTGTCAGAGACCATAGAAGTGGTAGAACCGAATTTGACGCTGGAGGGGTTGCGGATTATCAGCAACAGCATGTAGAAGCCATCTCAAAAAAGTCTTTTCGTCCGATCCGCCGGTCGAAGATGCCGCTGGCGGTGAGGCGGACAAGTATCGGCGTTGAACCCTCGTATCAAGTCCTCGACATACTTGAGTATGCGTGTCGAAGATCCCGTCCACAGACGGGGCGGGTTGATCCTCGGCTTCGTCTTCCGTCTTCGCCTGAAGGCTACGCCGGTCAAGTGATATCGACCGAAAATCCTAATCTTGAGATAGCTTCTATATAAAATGATGAAGGGTGAAAATTAATCGAGTTCCATGGTTGTTTCGAGTTTTTCGATTTGTGAAAGAATTTCTTTTCGTTCCGCCGCCTCGAGACCCTCTTGCCTGAGGCGCTGCCTGAGGCTGAGAAGAATCATTTCGATTCGGTAGTCGGTGCAGGTATATTTCATGAATTTGTCTTTAGTTAAGCGTTTTCGGGTTGCGGGAAACAACCCAAGGAATCAGATCCTGCCGGCTTTGATAAGCGCCCGTTTATAAATACGATAGAAGGCCTCATGATCGGCGATTCCACGTCTTAGGACCTTTTCTATTTCATCGATGTTTTTTAAATTGACGATCAGGTTGACGCTTTTGTTGAAAGCCGCCATGTTATCCATGGTGCGGAAACGATCCGTGATGAGGGTGACGAAAATGTTTCGCCGAATGGACATATTGAGACGATCCATATACTTAAGGACACTGTTCATTTCCGGGTCCTGATCACCGAATCGTTCGTTAAGTACCACCATGTCAAAGACATGAAATCGCATTTGCTTCAGCGCATCCTTCGGCAGTTCGGGTGCCGTGATATGATAGTTCATATTGTGCAACGCGGTTTTAATCTTTGTTTTCACTGCGTCGTCGGACTCGCATAAAAGGGCCGTTTCGACGCCCTCTTCCACAAAATCAAAAGGTTTATCCGAAGCATCGTAGGTGTTGGCGTCGACTTCGTCGATGATCGTTTTTTTCCTTTTAAGGTTCCCCGGGTCCGTGTCCATTGAACGGGAAGATCCATTCGAAGCGGATTGGGAGCCGGAGCGGGAGTCAATGATGACTTTTGCGCTGCACTGCGGGCAGGTCAGCGAAAATGTTTGCCCCTTGGGAACTTTTTCATCCGGAATTTTGAATTTACTTTGGCAGTTTTTGCATGAAATGTTCATTGGTTTGACGCCTCAGAAACTCTACAATGTGTAGCAGTGGTTTCAAAACCTCCCCTCGGGCTCAATCCGCCAAAGGCGGACAAGTCTCTGTGTTGGACTGAGCCGTCCAATCCTCGAAATATTCCCGATATTCCTGCGGTTGGCCGTCTCGGTCCGCCTTGACCTTAAACCCGATTGAAGGTTTTGAAACCACTTCAAGATATTATTGGAAAATGACCAAAACTCCATCAAATATTTAAAAAAGGCTGCTATCGCAGGGACTTGGTGTACTCATGATCGACTTTCAAATCGTGGATATCCGTGGTGGTTTCTCCCCGAATACTTTTAATCGTATCTATTCCGCGGCCCAATATATCCTTTCGGGACGCATAAGCCATTGCCGTTTCCTGAGTAATGAGCCCTTTTTCGTATAATTTCAGTATATAATCATCAAAGGTGACCATGCCGAAGGCTTTTCCCGCCTGAACGATATCATAAAACGTTTTACCTTCCGATTCTCCGTGCAGGATGGCATCTTTAACGCGAAGGTTGGTTCGCAAAATTTCAAAAGCTGCAACCCGTCCGCCGCCCACCTTGGGAAGCAGCCGTTGGCAGACGATCCAGCGGATCGAGTCGGCGATGCGAGTGCGTACTTGATTTTCTTCTTCAGTAGAGAACATACCGAGGATTCGGTTAATGGTTTGCCCGGCATCCAAGGTATGCAAGGTGCTTAGAACCAGATGGCCGGTTTCAGCTGCGCTCAAACCGATTTCCAAAGTCTCCCTGTCGCGCATCTCCCCCACCAGGATGACCTTGGGCGCCTGTCGGAGGGCTGCTCTGAGGCCGGTGGAAAAGGTGTTAAAATCTTCTCCCATCTCCCGCTGGTTAAACGTAGCCTTTTTGTGGGGATGATCATACTCCACAGGGTCTTCAAGGGTCACGATATGAACCGACCTTTCATCATTTATCTCATTGAGAATGGCCGCCAGCGAGGTAGATTTACCACTGCCGGTGGCACCTGTAATCAGGATAAAACCATTTTTTTCTGTGGCCATGTCTAAAAAGGCGGCAGGAAGCCCTAATTCCTGACAGGTCGGGATTTTGGGAGAAAGTCTTCTTAAAACAATGGAATAATTACCCCGCTGGGAAAAAATATTGACCCTGAAGCGGGCTTTTCCGGGAAGCTCATAGGATGAATCGCACGATCCTTCAAGCAACAGCGTTTCGGTCAATCTTCGGCTCTGGTCGATCAAGTTCAGCGCAAAGATCTCGGATTGAAAAGGGGTGATTTCTTTAAATGACGGCTGAAGGTCTACAACGGCGAGATCGCCCGCAGTTTCGACCTGAAACGGTTTCCCCACGGTGATATTCAGATCGGAAACATTGTCATAGGCATCTAGCATTTTTGCCAAAAGATGGTCAATTTCCTGTTTTTTCAAGATGCTCCCTCATAATAGTTAGGCTTCTGTAAAGTCGGCCGGCGGATTTTTGATAAATGCTCTGAATCGCGTTTTGTCATTCGCCTTGAGATAGGCATCATCCGCATTGATCCACCCTTTTTGAAAAAGTTCCATAATCGCGTCATCCAAAAGCTGCA
>Ga0307417_10000501_pt1 | contig 16007 bp, 15 predicted proteins | sample SalMarWE160210MG_2_FD_202514 | JGI IMG/M metagenome (GOLD analysis project Ga0307417, IMG submission 202514) | Salt marsh sediment microbial communities from the Plum Island Ecosystem LTER, Massachusetts, United States - WE1602-10 | ecosystem: Environmental > Aquatic > Marine > Intertidal zone...
GCACGGCCTGGGAACTGCGTGCATTTCACACCCGTATCCGCAACCTGGTCGTGTACGACCCGGCGACAAATCTGCCGGGAAACATCAACCAGGCGCGCATCGACGGCCTGGAAACCACACTGTCCGGGACACTGTCCGGCTGGCAAACCTCGGCGGCGCTGACCCTGCTCGACCCGGTCGACAGGACATCGGGTAACATCCTGCCGCGGCGCGCGAAACGCAGCCTGCGCGTCGATTGCGACCGTCAATACGGCCGGGCGGGACTCGGCGTCACCCTGATTGCGCTGGGCCCGCGTTACGACGACCCGGCGAATACCAGCGAAATCGGTGGCTATGGTCTCGTCAACCTGCGAACTTCCTGGCAGCTGGGCCGCAGGCTCCTGGTGCAGGGCCGCATCGACAATGCCTTCGACAGGAGCTACCAGGAGGTAGCCACCTACAATACCGCCGGGCGCAGCCTGTTCATCACCCTGCGCTATGACACGGAGACCGGATCTTGAAACGCTTTATCCTGCTTTCGCTGCTGTTGCACGCACTGCTGCTGGCCGGCTGGCCCGGACTGTGGCAGCCACAGCCGCCGATGGTATCGTTGCGCACCCTGTCATTGCAGCTGCAGGCACCACACCCGCCACCGATTGCAGACAGCCGGCATGACGATCACCCGGTGACACCAGGCCAACCGCACAGGGTGCCCGTTCGCCATCCGGCGCAGCCCCGCAAACCGGCGCCTGTGGCCGAAACCAGTGTTGCGACCACCGACGGCATCGAAAAACAGCAATCCCCCTCGCCGGCCCGGATACCGACACAACCGGATCGTCAGGTCAGGAGTGCCGGTACGGCATTGAGCAATGTGCGCGCGGCCGTGTACTCGGCACTGCAGGCCAGTTTCGTCTACCCGCGCCGGGCGCGCCTCCGCGGCTGGCAAGGCACGGTGGTCATCGCCTTGCGCATCCTGCCCGACGGCGCCGTCACCGATGTGCAGGTCTCGAGCAGTTCCGGCATTGGCGTACTCGATGACGCCGCGTTGCGGTCAATCCGCGCATTGCACATTCCGCAAGCCGTGGCCGGGAAGAAAGGCCATGCGCTGGCCATGCAGATCCCGGTGGAATACCGCCTGACGGACGGTTGATATGGGTAACCGCCTGTCAAGGATCTACACCCGCACCGGTGACGACGGCAGCACCGGTCTGGGAGACGGTTCACGCGTCACAAAGGACGATGCACGTATCGAGTCGATCGGGGCCGTCGACGAGCTCAATTGCACGATCGGCCTGGTACTGTGTGCAGCCCTGCCTGACGATATCCGCGGCTGCCTGCTCGACGTGCAGCATCGCCTGTTCGACCTCGGCGGTGAACTCAGCATCCCGGGCCACACGCTGATCGGCGCGCAGCACGTCACCGCACTGGAAACGATCCTGGACCGCCTGAATGCAGACCTGGCACCGTTGCAGGACTTCATCCTGCCCGGCGGCAGCGAGGCGGCTGTACGCTGTCATTTCGCACGTGCCGTGTGCCGCCGTGCTGAACGGCGTGTATTCACGCTGGGACGGGCCGCCAGGATCAACACCTGTAGTCTGCACTACCTCAACCGACTGTCCGATCTGCTGTTCGTGCTGGCCCGCCACCTGAACCGGCAAGCCGGTGAACCGGATGTGCTGTGGCAGCGCGCGCGTGAATAAATCGCCTGCAGCAGCGGGGACACCCGCGATTTTCCACCCGTGATAAAAAGTCCGTCGGAGCACCCTGCGGCGCGACCGGTTGCGGGCAGAACGGATCGCGCCCGCAGGGCGCTCCTGCAGGTACCAGGCAGGATCAGGGATCCGGCCGGGACTGGCGCACCTGCTCCAGCAGTTCGCACAGCCGTTCCGCACCGTCCAGGATGCGCGGGGTCTGGCGCACCAGCAATTCACGTTGCACCGTGTAGACGTGTGCGTTGCGCACGGCCTGCAGCTGCGCCCAGCGGCGCCATGCGGCGCCTGGCGCCGCGGCGGCGGCGCGGTCGGCGGCAATGATGATGGCCTCGGGATCGCGTGCCAGCACCGCCTCGATGCTGACCTGCGGAGACAGCACCGGCTGGTCGGCAAAGATATTCTCGCCACCACACAGGTGCAGCACATCACTGATCATGTGTGCTCCGTTGATGGTCATCAGCGGCCGCTCCCACACCTGGTAGAACACGCGGACCGGCGTGCGGCCGGCATAGCGTTCGCGCAGGGATTGCAGATGCCGTGCGTAGGCATCGATCACCGGCTGGGCGGCCGTCGCGGTACCGGCCAGCTGCGCGAGGCGTCGCAGTGTGCGCGGGATGTCCTGCAGGTTGCGCGGTTCCGAGTGAAAGACCGGCAGCCCGAGGGCGCGCAGGCGTTCAACCTGGCTTGCCTGGTTACCGCTGTCCCACGCAATGACCAGGTCCGGCTGCAGCGCGGCGATCGCCTCCAGGTCGAGTCCGCCTGCACCACCGATGCGGGGGATGGCACCGGCCTGCTGCGGGTAGTCGCTGAACTCACTGGCGCCGACTACGGACAGACCGGCACCGGCCGCGAACAGCAGCTCGGTGATATTCGGCGCGAGACTGACGATACGGTGCGCCGGCCGCGCCAGCGTGATGGCCTGCCCGGTGTCGTCGATGACAGTGACTCCGGCCTGCAGTGGCCCGCACGACAGCAGGCACCACAGCAGGGTGATGCATCGTACAGTTCGCTGGCATGGTTTCCGGCGCATGTGCAAGAAGGAGTGCTCCGTGTGATTCAGGGCTGGTTCCACTACTGTCCCGCATACGATCGCATGATTACGTACGAATTGTTCATTTGACAATGTTCTGCGTGCGGTTGACCGGTTCGGAACATGAAATCCATCACACGCCTTCAGAAACCGTGTCCCTTCCCGGCACCTGCAACCTGCGTTCCCCCGGCCCGGGCGACCTGTTTCGTTCTGGCGGGTCCATCCCCGGGCCCGTACCACACACATCCCTGTCGGCGTCCCGGAGGGAGGGAATGGGCGGGACAGCAGTAAACGGTACCCCGGTTGCCATACTCCCGCATGGACTCCTGCAACGGCGCACCGGCACCGGTATAATGCGTGTCTCGTGCAAACGGTAACAGATCCGTCATAATGAAATCACCGGTTGTAGTCATCGGCATCGGCGAAATGGGCGGCGTGTTTGCGCGCGGCCTGTTGCGGCTGGGACATCCCGTCTATCCGGTCACGCGTGACACCGACCTCGCCGGTCTGGCCCGGCAGTTGCCGGCGCCGGAACTGGTGCTGGTCGCAGTGGCCGAAGACACCCTGCACAGCGTGCTGGAACAACTGCCGTCGTCCTGGCATGGTCGTGTCGCACTGCTGCAGAACGAACTGCTGCCACACGACTGGGAAACCTACGGACTGGCGAACCCGACCGTGATCTCGGTCTGGTTCGAGAAAAAGCGGGGGCAGGACGTGAAGGTACTGATCCCGTCACCGGTGTACGGTCCGCAGGCGGAACTGCTGGTCGGTTGCCTTGGCAGCCTCGGGATCCCGGCATGGCAGCCCGGCAGTGCGGAGGAACTGTTGTTCGAACTGGTGGTGAAGAACGTCTACATCCTCACCATCAACTGCGCCGGACTGGTCACCGGCGGCACCGTAAGCGAGCTCTGGTCCGGCCACCGCGACCTGGCCGAACGGATTGCACGCGAGGTGATCGACATCCAGCAGGCGCTGACCGGCCGGCACTTCGATGCCGACGCGCTGATCCGGTCGATGCTGGTGGCATTCGATGGCGACCCGGACCACGTCTGTACCGGCCGCAGCGCGCCGGCGCGCCTGGCACGCGCCCTGCAGCAGGCCGACGCGGCCGGTCTGTCCGTGCCGGGACTGCGCGAGATCGCCCGGTCAATCCTGTAGGAGGAGCGCCTTGCAGGCGCGAATGATCTGACGTCAGTGCATATCGTACCTGCAAGGCGCTCCAGTGGTGAGAATTTCGTCCGCAGCTAATGCCTTCACGGCCACAGCCACGCCGCACCACGCACACCACTGGAGTCCCCGTGTTGCGCACGTACCAGCCGGGTGTCGACACGATCGGAAAAGACATAGCGTCCCCATGCCTGCGGTACCGCGTCGTAGAGCACGGCAATATTCGACAGGCCACCGCCCAGCACGATCACATCCGGATCGATGATATTGATCACGCCTGCCAGCGCACGCGCCATGCGGTCGACGTATCGCGCCAGGGTTGCCACCGCGCCGGTATCGCCCTGCGTGGCCGCGCCGGTGATGCCGATGGCATCGACCGTTGCACCACCGGCCGCGGCATGGTCGCGCACGAGGCCCGGGCCGGACAGCCAGGTCTCGATGCAGCCCTGCCTGCCGCAGTAACACGCCGGGCCGGGCCGTTCACCGTCCTGCGGCCAGGGCAGCGGATTGTGGCCCCATTCACCGGCAATGCCGTTGGGGCCGTCGAGCAGGCGTCCGTCGACCACGATGCCGCCACCGGTGCCCGTACCGACGATCACACCGAACACACAGCGCTGGCCGGCCGCGGCGCCATCGCCGGCTTCGGACAGGGCGAAGCAGTCCGCATCATTGGCAAAGCGCAGCGGGCGTTGCAAGCGTGCCTCGAGATCGGCGTGCAGCGGCTGGCCGTTCAGGCATACGGAATTGGAGTTCCTGACCAGGCCGGTCGCTCGCGAGACGGAACCGGGCATGCCGATGCCGACGCGGCAGATCGCACCGGCATGCTGCTCCAGCCGCGTGACCAGTGCGCAGACTACCGACACGGTGGCCGCATAATCCCCCTGCGGCGTCGGCACGCGTTCACGCGCAAGCACATCCCCTGTGGGCAAAAGCACAATACCCTCGATCTTGCTGCCGCCAAGATCGATACCGATTCTCAGGGGTGCATGTTCCCTGTCACCCTGCCTGTGTGCCGGCGCCGGGTTCACCTACACCTTCACCCTGCCATGCGCCAGCAGCATAAAGCCACGCTCGCCGTCGGTACGCAGCCGCGTGATACCGGCGTTGGCGACATGGATCCGGTACATCGCCGGCGGTGGTATTTGCAACACCAGACTCAGTACGGCGCGGATCACGCCGGCATGGGTGACCACCAGAATGGACTGTCCGGAATACCGGTTCACCATTTCGCCAAACGCGGTATGCACCCGGGCCAGGAATGCCTCGACCGGCTCGGCACCGGGCGGCCGGTGTGCCACCGGGTCGGCAAGAAAACGTGCCACCTGTCCCGGCTGGAGCCGTTCCAGTTCGGCACGGGTCCTGCCCTCCCATTCACCGAAACCGACCTCGGCGAAACGGGGTTCCTGTGTCAGCGGCAGCGCATGTTGCCCGGCCAGGGCACTGGCGAATGCGTGGCAGCGCTGCAGGGGGGAGCTGACCACCTGCTGCCAGAGCGGCCTTCCCTCCAGGGCTTGCCACATCTGCTGCCAGCCGCGCTCGCTCAGGGCGTCATCGATCTGTCCACGATAGCGGCTGCCGCCAACCGGCTCCCCGTGGCGCACCAGTTCGACCACGGTGTGCTGTTCATCATCCATGCCCGCTGTCCTCGAGTTGCTGGCGCAGGGCCAGCCAGTCAAAGGCCGGTCCCGGATCGGTCTTGCGCCCCGGAGAAATATCGCAATGCCCGGTGATGTTTTCGACACCGAGTCCGGGGTGACGGCTCATCAGGACCTGAATAACCTGCGCCAGACGTGCGTACTGCACCGGCGCATACGGCTCGTCGTCCTGCCCTTCCAGCTCGACGCCGATGGAAAAGTCGTTACAGGCCGTGCGGCCCCGGTAGCTGGACTGACCGGCATGCCAGGCACGGCGGTGAAACGGCACAAACTGCACCAGCTCGCCGTCCCGCCGGATCAGCAAATGACTGGACACACGCAGATGGGCAATCTCGGCGAAGTAGGGATGAGCGGCCGGATCCAGCCGGTTGGTAAACAGCTGTTCGATCCAGGGGCCGCCGTATTCGCCCGGCGGGAGGCTGATGCCATGCACCACGACCAGCCCGATCTGTGCGCCGGGCGGACGCTCGTCGCAATTCGGAGAGGCCAGCTGGCGGGCGTCCAGCAGGAAATTTCCAGTGCTATCGATTTTCACGGGTGCGCCGGTTCAAGTTCCGCCAGGGACGCCAGATCATACCTGCAATTCGCCCGTCGGCGGGAAAGTGGAGGATTTATATCCCGTTACCGGCTGAATTGCCAACCCCGGGCCGGTATCGGCTAGAATACACAGCCTTGTGTTCCGCACCCGGGAGTCACCGTGAATATCCGTCTGGTCCTTGCCACCCTGATCCTGACCCTTTCCACCAGCGCCCTGGCCGAGACCCGCTATGTCAGCGACGACCTCGAGATCACCATGCGCAGCGGCAAGGGCAACCATTTCAGCATTACGCGCATGCTGAGCAGCGGCACGCCGGTCGAGGTACTGGAGGTCGACAAGGAGGAAGGGTACACCCGGGTACGCACCAGCAATGGCAAGGAAGGGTGGGTACTGAGCCGCTACCTGATGAGGACCCCGGCCGCACGTGACCGCATTGCCGATGCCGAGAAACAACTGGCGGAGATGGAACTGGAGAAGCGCAAGCTGGAAACGGCAATGGCGGGTCTGACGGAATCCCGGGACGCACTGAACAAGCAACTCTCCACGCTCGACAGCAATAATCGCAAGACCAGCCAGGAGCTGGCCGAGATCAAGCGCACGGCGTCCAGCGCACTGGCGATCGACTCGGAAAACAAGGAGCTGAAAAGCCACGTGGTGTCCCTGGAACGGCAGTTGCAGACCCTGCAGCAGGAGAACGAGGGACTGAAGGACCGCACCGCGCGTGACTGGTTCATGGTCGGTGCCGGCGTGGTGCTGCTCGGCATCCTCGTCGGACTGGTCATCCCGCGCATCCGCTGGCGCCGCAAGTCCAGCTGGGACACATTCTAGAATCTGTCTCATAATCCCACGCGGCCGCGACCGTAGCGATTCCTGTTTCTGGCAAGGCGTGGCGAGCGAGGTGTAGCCGTAGCTCCATGAGCGAGCCGCAACACAGCCACGGGCAAAAATCGCCCGGTCCCGAAGGGTTGCGCCTGAAATCCGGCCCGGCTGTGTTGCATCGATTGCCCGTACATCACGTACCGTGCTGCGCGCTGCGCCTTGCGATGTACAGGGAAGTACAAGTGCCGCGGGAGGCAGGAAGCCGGGAGCGGCCAGGACCGGATTTCAGCCAGCAACGCGGCTCACGCGGGATTATGCGACAGGTTCTGGAAATAACCGCCACCCGGGACTGGCGCCGTACCCCGCTATTCGTCCGTTACGCAGCCATCCGAGGCGTTCTTCACCAACCGGATGTACTTGGCGAGTGTGCCCCGGGTGGCCTTGTACGCCGGCATCGTCCAGGCCTGTGCGCGTTGCTGCAGCTCGGCATCATCAAGCGCAACACTGAGTTCACGCCGTTCCGCATCGATGGTGATGACATCGCCGTTCTGCAACAGGCCGATCGGGCCGCCTTCCTGTGCCTCCGGCACGATATGCCCGATGATGAATCCGTGAGAGCCGCCGGAGAAACGCCCATCGGTCAGCAATGCCACGTCCTTGCCGAGACCGGCGCCCATGATCGCCGAGGTCGGCGTCAGCATCTCCGGCATGCCCGGACCGCCCTTCGGCCCTTCGTAGCGGATCACCACCACGTCACCCCTGGCAATCCGGCCCTGTTCCAGTGCCTTCAGCATGTCCTCCTCCGAGTCGAACACCCGCGCCGGTCCACGGAAGTACAGCCCTTCCTTGCCGGTGATCTTGGCCACCGAACCACCGGGCGCCAGGTTGCCCTTGAGTATCTGGATATGGGCGGTCGGCTTGATCGGGTTGTCCAGGCTATGGAATACCTCCTGCCCGGCCTGCAGACCCGGCAGGTCCTGCAGGTTTTCGGCCACGGTCCGGCCGGTGACCGTCAGGCAGTCGCCATTCATCAGCCCGTGTTCCAGCAGGTATTTCATCACCGCCGGCGTCCCACCGGCGTTGTGCAGGTCCTCCATCACGTACCGGCCGCTGGGCTTGAGGTCAGCGAGGAACGGTACCCGGTCACTGACCGCCTGGAAGTCATCGATGGTCAACGGCACGTTCACCGCGCGTGCCATCGCGATCAGGTGCAGTACGGCATTGGTGGAACCGCCGGTGGCCATCACCATCACCATGGCATTCTCGAAGGCGGCACGCGTCATGATGTCGCGCGGCTTGATGTCCTGCTCCAGCAGGTGGCGGATCGCCTGGCCGGCGCGGAAACACTCTTCCAGCTTGCCCGGGTCGACCGCCGGTGTCGACGAGCTGTAGGGCAGCGACATCCCCATCGCCTCGATCGCCGAGGCCATGGTGTTGGCCGTGTACATGCCACCGCAGGCGCCGGCACCGGGACAGGAGTGGTTGACGATTTCCTGCCGGGTCTCCTCGTCGATCTTGCCGGCGATGAATTCGCCGTAGCTCTGGAACGCGGACACCACGTCCAGTGTCATGTCCCGGTAATGGCCGGGCTTGATGGTGCCACCGTAGATCATCAGTGACGGACGGTTCAGCCGCCCCATCGCCATCAGGCAGCCCGGCATGTTCTTGTCACAACCGGGCAGGGAGATATTCGCGTCGTACCACTGCGCACTCATCACGGTTTCAATGGAATCCGCAATCAGGTCACGGGATTGCAGCGAAAAACTCATCCCGTCGGTGCCCATGGAGATACCGTCACTGACCCCGATGGTGTTGAAACGCATGCCGACCATCCCGGCGGCAATCACACCCTCACGGACCTGTGCGGCAAGGTCATTGAGGTGCATGTTGCAGGTATTGCCCTCGTACCAGACACTGGAGATGCCCACCTGGGCCTTGTCCATGTCCGCATCGTTCAGCCCGGTGCCGTGCAGCATCGCCTGTGAGGCGCCCTGCGACTTGGGCTGGGTGATCCGGGAACTATAGCGATTCAACGGCTTGCTCATGCTTGTCTCCAGCAACGTCTGAGGGTCTGCGGCAAAAAAGTGAAATGCATACTATCAGATGCACCGGACCGGCCTGAACAGTATGACCCCGCTTTCTCGCCACCCTGTGATCTGCTCACCGGCAGGCCACGATTTCCGGTAGAAAAACCCCTGCGCTTGTACCCGTTTCTTGCCTGAGATTCCTGATTCTTCATATCTTACAAGAAGATAAAAATACTTGCGTTGAAACTGTTTCTTGCTACAATATAAGTAGATCCTTATTTTAGGATATTATTAATTACTGGAGGTGTGCCATGTACCTGGATAGCCTGACACTGGCGTCACTGGTGGTGTTCATCGCTGCCATGGGTGCCTTTATCTACGCGTGTCTGTACCGCGGCTGTATCAACAAGTCCGACGACAACCAGTAGGCGGACGTCGCCGTGCAGCACTCCATACTCAGCTGTGAAGATGCGCGCACCCTGGTGGAGCAGGGTGCGCAGTTGCTTGATGTACGTGATCCACGGGAATTCCGGCGCAGCGCCCTGCCCGGCGCCATCAACATCCCGCTGTCGATGATCCAGTATGCCGGCCAGCGCCTGCAACGCGAAATCCCGGTACTGGTGTATTGCGCCACGGGGCGTCGCAGCGGTATCGCCAAGCTGATGCTCGAGGCAAACGGGTTCGTCCGCGTTCACAACATCCTGTCGCAGGCGTTCTACAACCACTGCGCCTGATGCCATGTCCTTCATCCCCGACAACCTGGGTGTGCGCCAGCTCCATGATCCGGCCAGTTCCACCTGCAGTTACCTGGTGTGGGACCGTGCCAGCCTCGTGGCGGCCATGATCGACCCGGTCCGTGAGCAGACACGGCGTGACATCCACCTCGTCCATGAACTCGGCCTGCAGCTGAGATACTCGCTCGAGACACACGTGCATACCGATCACGTCACCGGTTCGCACTCACTGCGCGAGCGGTTCAACTCGATCGTCATCGTCCACGAGAACAGCAGTGCCAAGTGCGCGGATGTGCTCGTCAAGGACGGCGACTTTATCCCGCTGGGCATGCATCGGCTCAATATCCTGTACACACCGGGACACAGCAGCGGCGATATCTGCCTGCAGATCCCGGGCGCCGTGTTCACCGGTGACACCCTGCTGGTACGCGGCTGCGGCCGCACTGATTACCAGTCCGGCGATGCAGGCAGGCTCTACGATTCCATCACCCGGCGCCTGTTTACCCTGCCGGAGGCAACCGTGGTCTATCCGGGACATGACTACATCGGCCAGCCCTGTTCGACGATCGGCCTGGAAAAGCTGCTGAATCCACGCCTGGGTAACGGTCGCACCCGCGAGGAATTCATCGCCATCATGGACAACCTCAGGCAGGAACAGCCGGCACAGTTGTACGAGGCCCTGCCGTCCAACCTGCGTTGTGGAACCCAGCTGTCCGGCTTCTGAGCCGGCCTTCCCCGGCCGGGGTCCGTAACCGGCCACCCCGACTCCCCGCTTCAGGCGAAGCGCCTGGCCACGGATCCGTATCAGACCGGGGTCGCCCGCTGGCACTGCGGGGCAGGACTCGTCAATAAATCGTCTCCAAAACCGTCAATTCCGCCCGGAATGCCATAAAGTTGGCGCGTCCGGTGCCGATCCTTTCCAGGATATAGAAACGTCCGGTGCTTCCTTGTCACGTACAGGCGGATGTCGGCGGATGGCACATGGAGTCGACAGCGGCATGAAGGACAATACCCGGACACTGGTCACCATCGGCTTCCTGGCCGTGCTCGGTCTGATGTTTTCCCTCACCGCGATCTCGCTGGTGCAACTGCAGGAGATCAATCACGACATGGAGCGGCTGGTCGAGGTGACCAACCGGAAGACCGCAGCCGCCAACACGATGCGTGACGCCATCCGCCTGCGCGCCAACAGCCTGAAGGCGATGCAGCTGACCGATGATCCGTTTGCCCGTGACGAGGAACAGCAACGCTTCATGAACTACGCCGGCAGCTACCGCGAGGCCCGCGAGACACTGGTCCGGCTCGGCATGGACGACAACGAATCCCGCATCCACGACCAGTTGCAGCAGCTGACCCGGGTCGCGCAACCGAAGAATGACATGGCGTCGCGACTGCTGATGGAAAACGCGACCGAGCAGGTGATCGATGCCGCCATCGCGGCGGCCACCCGCTTCCAGAACCTGATACTGGACAAGCTGGGGGAACTGGTCGCCTATGAGGAACAGAATGCCCGGGAAGTGCTGAATGCGAATCGCGAACATTACACCAGCACCCTGCGACTGATGTTCCTGCTCTCCGGGATCGCGCTGTTGTTCTCGCTGCTGGTGGCGCGCATGGTGATCCGGCGCGTTTCCTCGAAGAACCGGCAGCTGACCTACCAGGCCTCCCATGACGCGTTGACCGGGCTGATCAACCGCCGCGAGTTCGAGTACCGGGTCGACCGCGCCATCCGTCACGCCCGCATCCAGTCCGCGACGCATGCGCTGCTGTACCTGGACCTCGACCAGTTCAAGGTGGTGAACGACACCTGTGGACACACCGCCGGCGACGAACTGCTGCAACAACTGTCGCACCTGCTGCTCGGCGCGGTCCGCAACCGGGATACGCTGAGCCGGCTGGGCGGTGACGAGTTCGGAATGCTGCTGGAAAACTGTCCGCTCGACAAGGCGATCACCATTGCCGGCAACCTGCTCAAGGCCGTTGAACAATACCAGTTCTGCTGGGGAGAGAACTGTTTCTCGCTGGGCATCAGCATCGGCGTGGTCCCGGTCGATGCATCGACGACGGACATCTGCAGCACGATGAGTGCGGCTGATTCGGCCTGCTACATCGCCAAGGAGTCCGGCCGCAACCAGGTGCAGGTCGCCCATCTCGGTGACCGGCGGCTGCAACAGCGGCACGGTGAAATGCAGTGGGTGTCACGCCTGACCCGCGCCCTGGACGATGACCAGTTCGCCCTGTATTTCCAGCCCATCGTGCCCTGTGCCGACCGGCACAGCCGGGGCAGCTTCATCGAGCTGTTGCTGCGCCTGATCGATGATGACGGTACCGTGATTGCACCACGGGTATTTCTGCCGGCCGCCGAGAAATACAACATTGCACCGGCGATCGATCGCTGGGTCATTGTGCACGCCATGCAATGGCTGGCCGGGAACAGCGGCCAGGAACGCCTGCCGGTGAGGGTCTGCATCAACCTGTCCGGCCAGTCCATTGGCAGCCAGGAGATGCTGCGCTTCATCCTCCACCACATGGAGGACACCGCGATCGATCCGGAAAACATCGTGTTCGAGGTGACCGAGACCGCCGCGATCGCAAACATCGCCGCGGCCACCAGTTTCATGCTGACCCTGCGCGGTTGCGGTTTCCGGTTCGCACTGGATGACTTCGGCAGCGGGCTCTCCTCGTTCAGCTACCTCAAGAAACTGCCGGTGGACTACCTGAAAATCGACGGACATTTCGTACGCGACATCCTCTCCGACCCGGTTGACTTCGCCATGGTGCGATCCATCAATGACCTCGGGCAACTGCTCGACAAGCACACCATCGCCGAGTGCGTGGAAACACAGGAAGTCGCCGATGAACTGCGCAGTATCGGCGTGGACTTCATGCAGGGCCATGCCTTCGGCAAGCCCGAGCCGCTGGCGACCCTGACGCTGCAGTCCAGGCCAAGGCTGGTGCTCATATCCGGCTGACCGGACTTCGCACCACAGCGGGCCCTGGCGGTATACTGCCTGCAGCACCGTCACCCACCTGCGTGTAACAGGGCCATGAACCACTATCCGTCCCTGCTGGACATGATTGCCGCACTGATCGGCATACCCTCGGTCAGTTGCGTGGATCCTGCACTGGACCAGGGCAACCTGGCCGTCATCGAGCTGCTGGCCGGCTGGCTGGAGGACAGCGGGTTTGCGGTCGAAGTCATGCCACTGGACGGACAACCGGCCCGGGCAAACCTGATTGCGACCCTGGGCCAGGGCCCCGACGGCCTGGTACTGTCCGGACACACCGACACGGTCCCGTTCGATGCCGGACAGTGGCGACACGACCCCTTCCGCCTGGTCGAGGCCGACCAGCGACTGTACGGCCTCGGCACGTCCGACATGAAGGCATTCCTCGCACTGGCGCTGGAGGCGGTGCGCACCCTGCAGGAACGGGACCTCGCACAACCGGTGATCCTGCTGGCCACGGCCGACGAGGAAACCTCCATGGCCGGCGCACGCGTTCTGCTGGAGCAGGGTCGGCCACGTGCCCGGCACGCCATCATCGGCGAACCGACCGGCCTGCGTCCGGTGCGCATGCACAAGGGAATCTTCATGGAAGCGATCCGCCTGCGCGGCCGGTCCGGCCACTCCAGCGATCCGGCGCTGGGCAACAGTGCACTGGAGGCCATGCACCGGGTCATTACGGCACTGCTGGCGTGGCGTGCACAGCTGCAGGCGCGCTATCACAATGCGTGCTTTGCCGTCCCGGTGCCCACGCTGAACCTTGGCCATATCCACGGCGGCGACAACCCGAACCGCATCTGCGCGGACTGTGAACTGCACATCGACCTGCGCCCGCTGCCCGGCATGGACATTGCCGAACTGCGTGCGGAACTGCACCGCCAGGTCGAGTCCACGCTGCAAGGGACCGGTATCCGGTGCGAGTTCCAGGCGTTGTTCGAGGGCATCCCGGCACTGGAGACTCCGGCCGGTGCGGAGATCGTCCGGCTGGCCGAGCGGCTGACCGGACACGCGCCGGAGGCCGTTGCCTTCGGCACCGAGGGTCCCTACCTGTCGGCGCTGGGCATGGATACCGTGATTCTCGGTCCCGGCGATATCGCACAGGCCCACCAGCCGGACGAATACCTTGCCCTCGACCGTCTGCAACCGACCGTGGAGCTGCTGCAGGCGGTCATCAAATCCGTTTGTGTCAGACACTGACGCTTGCTATAACTTGCGCCATGAAAACCAGCGAGCAGCATCTGCAGTTTATCGAGAGCTTCCGGCACTCGGCGCCCTATATACACGCGCACCGCGACCGCACCTTCGTGATCGTGTTCGGCGGCGAGGCTGTCGAGGACCGGCAGTTCCCCGAACTGGTACACGATATCGCCCTGCTGCACAGCCTCGGCATCCGTCTGGTACTGGTACACGGCGCACGCCCGCAGATCGAACGCAAGCTGACCGGTGCCGGCATCCACATGGAATATTCGAACGGTCTGCGCATCACCGGCGATGCCGCGCTGCAGTGTGTCAAGGAGGCCGCCGGCACGGTACGTGTGGAAATCGAGGCACTGCTCTCCATGGGGCTGGCCAATACCCCGATGTCCGGTGCACGCATCGGGGTCAGTTCCGGCAATTTCGTCACCGCGCGCCCGCTGGGGGTGCGCGACGGCATCGACTTCTGCCATACCGGGGAGGTACGCCGCGTCGACGGACAGGCCATTCGTCAACACCTGGCCGAGCGCCGCATCGTCCTGCTCTCGCCATTGGGTTACTCACCGACCGGTGAGGTGTTCAACCTGAGTGCCGGGGAGATCGCCACGCACACGGCAACCGAACTGCACGCCGACAAGCTGATCGTACTGGCCGAAGGTTTCCGCCGGCCGAGACGCCGGCGCAACCCGGTTACGCAACTCTCCATGCGCGAGGCGGAAGCCATGCTGGATTCCAGGCGCAAACTGGATGCGGCGGACCGGCGTCACCTGCAGTTCGCCGTACAGGCCTGCCGGCAACAGGTTCGCCGTGTACACCTGCTCGACCGGCACGTGAACGGCGCACTGCTGCTGGAGCTGTTCACGCGTGACGGGCTTGGCCTGCTGATCACCGACGAGGCCTATGAAGGCATTCGCGAGGCCACCATCGATGACGTTGGCGGCATCCTCGAACTCATCAGCCCGCTGGAAGAGGAAGGCGTGCTGGTCAGGCGTTCACGCGAATTGCTGGAAATGGAAATCGGCCACTTCCTGGTGGTCGAGCGTGACGGAGCGATCATCGCCTGTGCCGCGCTGTACCCGGGCCGGCGCGAGAACCTTGCCGAACTGGCCTGCCTGGCCGTCCATGCGGACTATCGCAATGCAGGACGCGGCGACGCACTGCTGCAGGCCGTCGAACAGCGTGCGCTGAAACACGGGATCAACCGGCTGGTGGTGCTGACCACCCGTACGGCACACTGGTTTCGCGAACGCGGATTTCTGCCGGGTGATACCTCGCACCTGCCGGACAGCCGGAAAGCACTCTATAACTACCAGCGCAATTCCAAGGTGTTCTACAAACCGCTGGGCTGATCAGGAGCGGATACATGACAGGGCCGGCATAATCTGCAAAGATACCGGGCAGCGGCAACGGGAATGGTACGTCACGACCCCAGGCGGGTGAGTACCATGTCACAAGAACGGCAGGCAGATCGTGCAAGACGCCCCCGAACCGTCAAGAAACCCCCGGGACCAGCGAAAAACTACCAGACGATACCAGACCGTGGCGCCAGCATGTCCGGGAAAACGATAAAGATTCTGCAAATCACCGACACTCACCTGTTTGCCGACGGCGGCGGGACCCTGCTTGGACTGAATACAGAACAAAGCCTGCAGGCGGTGATTGCACACGCACGCGAACACCATCCCGCAGCCCGACTGGTGCTGGCCACCGGGGATCTCACGCACGACGGCAGTGTGGCGGCCTACCGCCGGTTCTTTGCCCAGATGGACCGGCTCGGCCTGCCGGTCTATTGCCTGCCGGGGAACCACGACGAGGTGAAGACCCTCGCCGGCCTCGGCGACACCGGTCAGTGCATCAGCGCCGACCATGCCCGGTACGGGAACTGGCAGTTCCTCTTTCTCGACTCGACCATACCTGGCAGTGAAGGCGCCCATTTCGGGAAGCCCACGCTGCGGCGGTTGCAGCAACGCCTGGAATCCGCGCCGGACCTGCACACGCTGGTCTGCCTGCATCACCAGCCGGTGCCTACCGGCAGCGACTGGCTGGATACCATGGCACTGGACAATGCCGCGGATTTCTTTGCCGTCATCGACCGGCATCCACAGGTACGCGGCATCCTCTGGGGGCATGTACACCAGGCCACGCAC
>Ga0307417_10000502_pt1 | contig 15999 bp, 10 predicted proteins | sample SalMarWE160210MG_2_FD_202514 | JGI IMG/M metagenome (GOLD analysis project Ga0307417, IMG submission 202514) | Salt marsh sediment microbial communities from the Plum Island Ecosystem LTER, Massachusetts, United States - WE1602-10 | ecosystem: Environmental > Aquatic > Marine > Intertidal zone...
CGGTGACGGCGATTCCTTTTCTAAAAAAAGATGGCGTCATTATTGCCATGAAAGGCGCCGTATCCGACCATGATTTCCGGATGATGCGTACATCTTTAAATAAAGCACCTGGAGCGCGAGGAACGGCGTTGGAAAGATATGAATTAAGTGTGAAAAGATATACGCTTCCGTATTTAAATTTAAATCGATCGATGATATGTTTGAAAAAAAAAAGGGCTGAGAGTTCAGAGTTCGGAGTTCAGCAAAAATAGGAAAGAGGAAAGGCCTGCGGCCGTTGGAGGACCGGGAACTTCGTTCCCTTGAGGTTGGAGGCAATGGAAAAGACAAGAGACGATGGATGAGGGAAGATGGAAGACGGGCGTAAGGTTGATATGTATTTTCGTCCATCGTCCATCGGTTCCCTTTGCGCTATGCTCCATGCCTTACAACCTGGAACCTGTGAACCGCTGAACTCTGAACACCGAACACTGAATTTTAACCAACGAAACGAACCATGAATGATTCTGCAACGACCATGAATACCGGCCGGTATCCGGACTATCCCAGGGTGGCGGTGGGCGCTGTTGTCTTCAAAGCGGACAAGATATTGCTGGTTTTGCGGGGAAAGCCTCCGGCCGAAAGCCAGTGGGCCATCCCCGGAGGTTGTGTTGAATTGGGAGAAACGCTGCAGGAAGCTGCTCAAAGAGAAATCCTGGAAGAGACCGGGATCGTGATTCAGGCCGGAAAACCTGTTTATACTTTTGATGCGGTTGAACGGGACAAAAACGGCCGTATTCGATTTCACTACGTGATCGTCGATCTTGCCGCCGAATATATCAGCGGGGAGATCAGGGCCGGAGATGATGCTGCCGATGCAAGATGGCTCGCATCCGAAGATTTGCAGTATCAAAACGTGAGCGCAACAACGCGAAAGCTTTTAAGACAATGCTATGGGTTTGGGTAGAAGGGGTTTCAAAACCTCCCCTCGGGCTCAATCTCTGTGTTGGACTGAGACGGTCAATCCTCGAAATATTCCCGATATTCCTGCGGTTGTCCGCCTCAGTCCGCCTTGACCTTAAACCCGATTGAAGGTTTTGAAACCACTTCTAATGAACCCTGGAAAGTTTGAAGTTTGAAGTGATCTAAAGTGCCTATTTATCCCGTAATTATCGGGGAAGTTAAGGTGTTCTGACAGCTATAGAATCATCTGAGCAAAGCGATTCCATTCTTAAAACTTCAGCTCATTTTAGCTCACTTCAAGCAGAAACGCTCAGGTTATAGGGTAAAATCTTTTTTGAGAAACGCCATAAATGCCTTGCACAATGGGGACGGGCTCCGGTGTTTATGCGTTATCAGATAAAAGCTTCGCGTCAGATTCAGTTTATTAACGGTGAGTGCTTTTAAGCTTCCTGCTTTTAACTCTTCTGCCACAGCGATGGTAGAAAGGATCGACACCCCGACATTGCTTTTTATTCCTTGAATAACGGCTTCCGTACTTCCCATTTCTGCAATAATGTTCAGATCATCAACGCTGAGGCCTTCTTCCTTAAAGCTCAAGCGGATCGATTTCAACGTTCCGGAACCGGATTCGCGAAGAATAAATGGTTCTTCATACAATAATTCAGGGCTGATGGATTTTTTCCTCCCCCACTTGTGATTGGCAGTGACGATAAGTTTCATTTCATCTTCGATCAATTTTTCCTGATAAATGTCTTTGTTGGATGTTTTGGCGCCGACGATGCCGAGTTCGAGGAAACCGGACAGGACGTCTTGGATGATTTTATCGGTGTCGCCGATCTCCAGGGAAATGGAAACCCTGGGGTAATCTACCATAAAGGCACCGATATGCTTGGGCAGAACATATTCTCCGGGTATGGTACTGCCGCCGATCACCAGGCGGCCTTTGATATTCCCATGAAACTCGGCCATTGCAGATTCGGCTTCATTACGCAAGGCAATAAGCCTGTGCGCATAGCGGTATAATAATTCGCCGGCCCTGGTGGGAACCGCTTTTTTGCCGAGACGGTCGATGAGTTGGCATTCAAAATGAGTTTCCAAGTCTCTGATGTGGCTGCTGACGGTAGGTTGAGAAAGATGAACAGCATTTCCGGCCTTTGAAAACCCCTTCAATTCGATGACTTTACAGAAAATATTGAGTTGCCATAAGTCCATATGAATCCCCTTTTGAAAACAGCGATGCAATATCTCCAGAATAATCTTATATTTCAATAACTTTGTCAACCAATAACTAAGAAGTGTTCGGTGTTCAGAGTTCGGGGCTCAGCGGTTCCAGTTTCCAGTTTCCAGGTTTGAAGGCAGAGAGCATAGCGCATGGGACATAAGGTAGAATGCCGAGATACGGAATTGTTTTGCCGACTTCCGACTCCTTTCTTCCATCGTCCCTCGTCCCAGCGAAGTTTACCCGCCTTAGGAGGGCGGTCGTCCACCGTCCCTCTTATCTTCTCTTCTGAACTTCTGTCCTTCGACTTCGGATCTCTGATTTGGCATCGTTGTTGCATGAAACTGAAATATTAGCTTAATATTTTAATCTGGAGATGATGCATATGGGAACAAACAACCTTGTATTTTTGGAAAATCTCGAGTGGTTCGACGATACCGGAAATGAGCTGGTTCATCGGCTTCCTCAAACCGGTTCCGGGGAAATAAAATACGGCGCACAGCTTACGGTAAGGGAGAGCCAGGCCGCTGTCTTTTTCTATAAAGGTAAAGCATTGGATGCCTTCGGGCCTGGAAGACATACCCTCAAAACCGCCAATATTCCTATCTTGACAAAAGTTCTCAGTTTGCCGTGGGGGCTTTCCAGTCCTTTAAGGGCTGAAGTCTATTTTCTCAATTTAAAGGTATTCACGAACCTTAAATGGGGGACGCGCGACCCGGTTGCTTTTAAAGATGCTGAATTGGGCTTGATACGGCTCAGAGCCTTCGGTATTTTCAATTTGCAGGTGATGCAGCCGGTGCTTTTTATAAACAATCTTGTTGGCACCCAGGGGATCTATACAACCCGCGAGATAGCGGAATATTTAAATCGGGTAATTGTATCCAGATTCAATGATTATATGGGAGAGACCATTGATTCCATCCTGAATCTTCCGGCGAGATACGACGAGTTGTCCGAGAATATGCTTAAGCGTATCCAAAAGGATTTCAGCTATTTCGGTATTGGCATTACCCATTTGTACATCAATGCCATTACCCCTCCGCCTGAAGTTCAGCAGGCTATAGATGATCGGAGCCGAATGGGTGTTTTCAATGACATGAATAAACTGATGCAAATGAAGGCGGCCATGGCCATGGAAAAAGCGTCGGCCGCCGAAGGCACCGCCGGATCCGGGATGGGAATGGGACTTGGCTTGATGATGCCGGCGATGTTTTCACAGTATTTTGCAGGAATTCAGCCTCCCCTCCAAAAAACCGGCGGACAAGAATCGTCGAAAACCGATACCCGGCAAATGTCTTCATGCCCGGATTGTAAACATGCCATTCCAATGGAAGCAAAATTCTGTCCGTTTTGCGGACATCAGCAGCTTGTTTTTAAACAGTGCATAAAATGCGGCAAAAATTTGGCACCGAACGCAAAATTTTGCTCTCGCTGTGGTCATTCATCGGAAGAGAAATCAAAACCCATAGTTTGTCCGAAATGCTACAGCGAAAATGTCGATGGCGCCATGTACTGTAACCAGTGTGGAGAGAAGTTGTAGGTTGAGAGGACAGAGGGCGTAGGGTGAAGGACGACCGCCCTCCAAAGGCGGGTAAACTTCGCTCGGACGAAGAAAGAGATAGAGGAATAGATGTCGGAGGTCAGAGGTCGGAAGTCGGAAAAAGCGATTCGACCCATCAATCTTTTACCCTATGCTCTATGCCAATCAACCAACTAAACGATCTAAACGACCCAAACGATCTCAACCATTAACAAATACAAGTGATTGAATTTACAATTGAACATCAGTGCCCGCAATGCGGGGCTCCGGCACTTCTGAGAGAAACCGACCGTTTCTTTTCGTGCGAGTTTTGCCGGGTGAATTCTTTTCTTGTACAAGATGTTTTTTCCCAATATATGCTGCCCAATGCAGCGCCCAAGGGTAAGGATCTGGTGTACTATCCGTACTGGCGGTTTAAAGGGATGCTTTTTTCATGTTTGGAATCCGGCATCAGACACAGATTTATAGATGTCAGCTATCAGGCGGTTGAATCCCGGTTGTTCCCCATTACTCTTGGGTTGCGAAGCCAGGCATTAAAGCTTTCGTTCGTCACCCCGGGAAAAAGCGGTTATTTTCTCAAACCGACCTTTTCATTTAATAAGGCAATGAATATTTTTAAACTCCGGTTCAGTGCATCATTGCCGGGTCCTGTTTTTTATCAATCACATATCGGAGATACCATCAGTTTGATTTATTCCCCTTTTTATGAAGAAGATAAAATATATGATGCGGTTTTAAATAAACCGCTCACATCAATACCGCCGGATGATTTTAAAACATCATCTCTTCCGGGCGGACGGCCGGATTCCCACATTCAATTTCTTCCAACGCTTTGTCCGGCCTGCGGGTGGGATCTGGAAGGACAGCGGGATACATTGATTTTGCTTTGCAGAAATTGCAGCACTGCCTGGCGGCCGATAAAAAGCGGATTGAACCCGGTTAAATTTGCGACCATGTGGACAAAGGACGAAAATATCGTCTATCTTCCGTTTTGGCGCATCAAGGCGGATATTAACGGGATTAGACTCGATTCATACGCAGATTTGGTTCGCATCGCCAATTTGCCAAAGGCAATCCAAAAAGAATGGAAAGACAGGGAATTTTATTTCTGGTCCCCGGCTTTTAAAGTGAGACCCAAGGTTTTTATACAACTCGGGCGTAATATGACCCTATCACAGCCGGGGGGAAAAATGGGAGAAGATCTTCCCAAGGCTCGAATACATCCGGTCACATTGTCTACAGAAGATGCCGCCGAAGGCCTTACCATGAGTATGGCCGGTTTCATGAAACCAGAGAAAGACATGTTCCCCATACTCAAAGACATCACCATAAAACCAAAGCGCTATCTATTGGTCTATATCCCGTTCGTGGAACAATATCACGACTATGTACAGTCGGAACTTTATCTTGCCATTAACAAAAATCAGCTGTCGCTGGCTTCGAATCTGTAAGGGTGAAGGGCAGAGGGCATGGGGCATAGGGCAGAGAGGTTGGGAAGAGGGAAGAGGGACGACCGCCTTCCTAAGGCGGGTAAACTTCGCTGGGACGAGGGACGAATGAAGGTAAAAGAGGACAGACGACAGATGACGGACGACGGGAATTAGGAAAGAGAAAAGAGGAATGTGCTCTCATTCTTACAACCTGTAACCCGTGAACCCCTGAACTCTTTTTATAGCTTCATCTCAATTCCAAATCATACCCTGATGCCTTTAAATTTCGGATGATGTCTTCAATGTGTCCGGGACCGCGAGTTTCAATGTCCAGGTCGACCCGCGTGACGTAAATGGGCAAATTTCTGGCATTTCGATCATGAAAGATATGCAGGACATTGGCCTTGAGGCCGGATATCAAAATGAGCAGTTGTGCCAGAGAACCGGGGGTATCGGGCAGGCGCACCCTTAGCTGCATGATCCGGCCATGTTTCACCAGACCCTGATTTAATATGCGACCCAGCAATGAGCTGTCTACATTGCCGCCGCTGATGACCAAAACAACGCGGCTTTTTTCCGGAATCGTCACCGAGCCGTTTAATAGGGCCGCCAGAGAAACCGCTCCGGCGCCTTCGGCAAGAATCTTCTTTCGTTCCAAAAGCAAAAGGATTGCTGCTGCGATCTGATCTTCGTCGACCAAAACCACATCATCCACATGCTTTCGGATAATATCGAAGTTCGGCACGCCCACCTGTTTGACGTTGATGCCGTCGGCGATGGAGTACTCTGATAAGACCGTTGTGATTTTTCCGTTGTGATAGGATTCATAGGCCGACGGGCACGCGGCGGATTGGACGCCGATAACCTTTACGTTCGGGCGAATCGATTTTATGGTTGCCGCAATGCCCGAAATGATTCCTCCGCCGCCGATAGGGACGAGAATCATATTGAAATCTTCAAGATCTTCCATGATTTCAAGGGCAATGGTTCCCTGTCCCGTAATGATATCCATATCTTCAAAAGGATGGATAAAGGTTTTGTCTTTGCGGGCCAATTCTTTCGCTTTGTTCAGAGATTCTCCCAGACTCTTTCCTTCAATGATGACTTCGCCGCCATATTCCCGTGTTCCTTCCTGCTTACTGATGGAGGCCCATTCGGGCATCACGATGGTTGCCGGGATCCCGGCCAACCGGGCAGCCAGTGCGACTCCCTGGGCGTGATTTCCTGCAGACGCCGTCACCACACCGCCGGGACCTATTTTATGTTTGTTGGTCAATATACCGTATGTCGCGCCCCTGATTTTAAAAGATCCTGTTTTTTGTAAATTTTCCAGCTTTAAATAGATTTCCCCGCCAAACATCCGGCTCAACGAGGGCGAATGGATCAGCGGTGTTCGGATGATCTTATCATCGAGTATCTTTGCGGCTTTCTGAACGGACTCAAATGTAATCATATCTCAATCCTCTATTGCTGAAATCGTGAAAAACGTTTTATATAGGATAAATTGACCTTATTATGACCTTAAACTGTTTGGTCATATGGATGCAAGATATCATTTGGTTAGGATGGTTAGGATCGTTGGGATGGTTCAACGATCTCAACGGTCATAACGATCTAAACGAACTGAATTTATCCCGTGAAATTTTTCGAAGAAAACGAGCGAAGCGAATTTCACCGGGACGATCCAAACGAACCATAGGTTTTTTCCATGAACATCAATATTTGGCTGGAAAAACGGATTCTCCAACTTTTCGATTTTGTTTATGAAAAAATACCGCAGCCTGTTCCGGATACAAAAAGGCTCAAAGCGTGCAAAATCATTTCGCACCGCGGAGAACATGACAACAAATCAATTTTTGAAAATACCATGGCTGCATTTGATCGGGTCCATGAAGCCGGTGTTTGGGGAATAGAACTTGACATCCGGTGGACCAAGGATCTGATGCCGGTTGTTTTTCATGATGCCGTCCTCAATCGAGTATTTGGATCGGATATCAACATCAATCGAGTGACGTTGACCGAATTAAATATGCACTGCCGTTTGATTCCCACACTTTCCGAAGTCATTCAAAAATATGGTAAAACAATGCATCTGATGGTTGAAATAAAAAAAGAGACATATCCGGAGCCGGCGCATCAAAATAATGTACTGAAAGATCTTTTTCGCGGCCTGGTCCCTCAGGACAATTTTCATTTTATTTCTCTTCGGCCGGAGATGTTCGAGTTGATCGATTTTGTACCGTCATCGACCTTTGTCCCAAGCGCAGGACTCAATGTTAAACAATTGAGCGACACCGCGATAAAAAACAACTACGGTGGGATCGCAGGCCATTATGTTCTGATCACCGATGCGCTTTTAAAAAAACATCATATGCAAAAACAGGGCGTGGGTACCGGGTACATCTGTTCTCGAAACTGCCTGCTCCGGGAACTGAACAGGGGGGTGGAATGGATCTTTACAAACCACGCTGTTAAACTTCAGGGCATATATGATGCAATTTTAAATCGTTAGAAACGCTTAAAATCGGGTGTTCAGAGTTCCCGTCTTCCTTCGTCCTTGCCTCCAACCTATAGCGAAGCGATCCTCAAACCTCCAACGGCCGCAGGCCTTAGTTCCCCAGCAACATCGCTTCCTGTTTCCCTTTTTCTTCATCGACAAAAAACAAAAGAACCGCTCCGGCGACAAACAGGAGAACAATAGATGCGATTCCCCATCTGGACGCCAGCCGGCTGACGTGAACCATCTGATCGGGTGTGGGGGAAAGTGGCATTAACATGTGCCTAACCGCAAGCCCGGTAAAACCGATCAGGACCGGTCCCAGGATCGTCGCGAATTTTCCCAGCATATTGTAGAATCCATAAAATTCCGCGGTCCGGTTTTTTGGAATCAGTCGCGAATAAAAAGATCGACTCAGGGCTTGAATGCCGCCCTGTACCATGCCGATAAGAACGGCTAAGATGTAGAATTCATGGGGATGGGTCATCATCGTTCCCAATATGGTAACGAACACATAAATGCCGATGGCGATGTAGATCAATTTTCGCGGGCGCCATATTTGACCGAGTTTTCCGAATAACAGGGCGCATGGAAAGCCGACAAATTGTGTGATCAAAAGGGCAATGATCAAATCATTCGAACCAAATCCTATGGACATGCCGTAATCGACCGCCATCCGGATAATGGTGTCCACCCCGTCAATGTAAAGCCAGTACGCGATCAAGAAAAGAAAGACGGTTTTCAAACCGCGGATCTTTTTGAACGTTCCGATATACTGTTTGAATCCGTTGATGATGAAGCCGGCACCTTTGGCCGGGGCTGCCGCTGTTTGGGCTTCCGGCATCCAGACGATCGTGAAAAGAGTAAACAAGCCCCACCACAGGGCCACGGTAACAAAGGCATATCGTACAGCCGTTCCCGCGTCGGGCAATCCGAATTTTTCCGGCATGAGGGTCATCAGGACATTTGTCAGGAATAAAAGACCGCCGCCAAGATACCCCATGGAATATCCAAGGCCGGATACATAATCGATCTCATTTTCATCCGCGACACTCGGCAGAAGCGAGTCATAAAATATGTTGGCGCCGGAAAAACCGATGATCCCCATAACATAGATAAAGATCGCCCATCCCCAGTTCCCTTTTTGGATAACAAACAGTGCGGCTGTCATTAAAACGCCGAGATAGGCGAAAAAAATGAGAAATTTCTTTCTAACCGAACCACTGTCAGCCACTGCGCCCAGCACCGGCGCCATAACGGCAACCAATAACCCGGCGGCGGCGTTTCCGAATCCGAGACGGGCGGTGCTCATATTGACATTGACGCCGTAACTCCAGTACTCTTTAAAAAAGACAGGGAAAAATCCTGCCATCACCGTTGTGGCAAAGGCGGAATTTGCCCAGTCATACATGGCCCATCCCCAAATGGCTTTTTTCTTTTTATTCATTCATACGATTGAAAAGATTATGCATGCTATAATAATATGGTGTCTAAACGGAAGGCTATGTTTCGACAAAATCCGAAGTTCGAATATCGAAAACCGAAACAAATTCGAATACAGAAGTTAAAAAGGTACCTGGAATTCACTTGACCTTTTTGAGTTTTTCCAACAGATTCCTGGCGTTTTTGATATTCTTTTTTGCCTTGTCATGCGTTGGATCGAGTTTCAGCGTTATTTCCCACTCACGGATGGCACCTTGGAGTTCTTCGTTCAGAAAATGTTTGACGCCTCGAATGTAATGCAATTCTGCTTCTTTTTTTAACGCCAGGTTAAGGGCAACCCTCATTTTTTTTGTACAAATATCTGACGGCTCTGCTTTGTTCAATGCTGTTAATGCCTCGGCATATTTCTTGCCGATGAGCAGTGCATTTACCCGGCGGCAATGGGCGGCGCTGATAATTTTTTGGGCTGTTTTATTGGATCTGTCATAGCGCAAAATTTTTTCTGAAAGATCAATGGATGCGGTGTATTTCTTCTTTTTCAAAAGCCTTTCAGCGATCAGCAGCTCTTTTTGGATGGCATGTTGAACCGCTTCATCAACGCCTTTATAGCCGGGCGAGATTTTTTTGAGCGTGTCGATGGCTTCAAAATATTTTTTATCTCGCATCATTTCCATTGCGATGTGGTAGTAGGCTTTATTTTTTGAATCAATGGCCGCCTTGTTTAGATGATCAATTTTCAAAATTTTATCTGAAACATCGATCGCCGCCTGGTATTTTTTTTCCTTGAGCAGCTGTTTTGTCGAAATAATTTCTTGATGGATATCTATTTTTTGGGGGTTGACTTCCCAGGGCAGAATCGGAAGCTTAAGCGTCTTTCCCGACTCGGGTTTCCATTCGGTCCCAAGATTATTGAAATAGGCGATTAAAAAATCAAGATCAGGATTTTTGTAGAATTTTTTGGAAATTTTTTTTAGAGAATCGTCTTTTCCGGGAATGTAAGAGATATATGCTTTGGGAATAAGTCTGTTTTTCAGATAATCAAGAGCCGGTTTAAAATCGGGATCGTATCTTAATGCGGTTAAAAATTGATTCCTTGCGTCTTCGAATCTGTTTTGCATGTAAAATTCTTTTCCTTTTTTGAAAGACGCATTGGATTTGATATTAATGGTTGATTTCAAACGAGATAATTTTCCGGCAATCTCTTTGTCTTTTGGACTCAATGTGCTTGCTATTTTTAAATAAAACAGCGCTCGCTGCAATTTGTCGACATTTTCATATGTCCTTGCCTTTTTCAGAAAATAAACGGTCTTAAACATCATGTGGTTTTCAATGACAGCTTTGGAGGCCTGTTTAGGCATTTTATCGAATTTCTGAAAAACAGATGCGGAACGTTTGAACTGCTCCATGTCATAATCCCCGTATATGACGGAACGGTTGATTTTATATTTGTCTATAAAAAAGGGATTCGGTTTTCCTCCAATGGTAAATGCTCCCCGATAGCCGTATTTTTTTAAAACGGCAATGACAAGATTATTGGTTTCTCCATAGGGGTACGCCAGATATCGACAATCTGTATTCAACATCTTTTTAAACAGTTTTTTGGGATAGGAGATCTCCATTTCAAGGGATCTGAAGTATTCTTTAATGGATTCGTTCTTTTTGAGGGTTGAAAGATTGCGATGCGTCTTTGTCTGGCATTGTATATCAAACCCGGCTTTGGAAAGTTCTTTGATATTTTTCCAGGACAATGCTTTGCCGCCACCGATAAAATCCGTATAGATAAAAAAGGTTGCCGTAAAGCCGTATTTTTTCAATATCGGGACGGCAATATCATAAGCGGAACGCCATGCATCGTCAAATGTTATGACGATCGATTTTTCAGGCAGCGGCGACTTGTAATCCAGAAAATCCATCAAGCGGTCCAGGGAAATGACATGATAACCGTTTTGTTCCAGGTATTTCATCTGGGCGTCGAAGTCATTTTCGGTCAGGGTCATTTTTTCTGCCCTGTTTTTTGAAAAATTCTGATAGACCAATATCGGAACCGTTTGATAACCATACTTCTTCAAGCCGCCTTTGTTAAAAGGGGATAATGGAACAATCAGTTTTTGCCCCGGAATAACCCTCGTAACATGGTTGAATTCCGCAATCAGCCAGCCTTTATTCGGGTTGTTGAAGTATTTGCCGGAAAGGGATGAGAGCGTATCTCCGGCGGTTGTCTTTACAAGAACAAAATCATCATAAACCCGCGCGTGAAAATTTTTGGGAGAAATCGATCGGTAAAAGCCGCAGCTTGCAAAGAATAAAAGGCCCGGCAAAAAGAGTATCAAAACTATGATTTGTTTCCGGTGGGCCGGCTCAACCATGACGATTCTCCCTTATGCGAAGCAAACGAAACGTTTCCACAGGTTCTGATTTGCCTTTGATGTATTGCACAGGGAGAGGATTGACTTCGAGCATGTCCTTTATTTGATCATATACACTTTTGCTAATGATGATTTCACCGGGGCCTGCGAGCCGGTACAGATGTGCCGCCAAGTTTACGCAACCGCCGATAACCGTATATTCCATTCTATCCTGTGACCCGATATTACCGGATACGACGACCCCTGAGTTGATTCCGATCCCCACGGATTGAAGGAGATCGTTTTCATTTTCTTGTCTTGTTAGAAATGCTTTTTGCATATCTGTTGCAGCTTTTACCGCCCTTGCGGCATGATTTTCATGGTAGACCGGAACACCGAAAACCCCTAAGACCGCATCACCGATAAACTTATCGACATATCCACCATGATTTTTTATCGCCAAGGTTGCGATTTCAAAGTACTGGTTCAACTTTTCGACAATTTCTTCAGGTTCTTTTACCTCGGAATAAGTTGAGAATCCTCTGATATCTGCAAAAATAACAGTAGCTTCACTTCTGTGCCCTTTCAGCCAGATACTTTCGGGATCGGCCAAGATCATTTCAAGAACTTCGGGGCCGATATACTTGCCGAAAGATTTTTGCATGAGTGAATTTTTCCACAGTTCATCACCCATGCGATTGAAGGCTGTAGATAAGCTGCCAAGTTCGTCGTTCCTTGCTAATATAATTTTATGCTGATAATTTCCGGCCCCGATTTCTCTGGTTGCTTGGACCAGGTTGGATATGGGACGGGAAAAATGGAACCCGAGCCAGACTGCGACGACGCTGCCGAAAATGATAATGAAAAAAGTGATGACGATAATTGTCAGCCGTGCTTTATGGATTAATTTTTCAATAAAATCGATGGAAATCCCAACATGAACTTCACCCAGTTCCTTGTTTTTAAAAACAATGGGACGGGTTAAATTTAATACATGCTTTCCCGACGGCAAATCGTAGTTAAAGTACGAGACGTCCCCTTCTTTTTTTTTATCGGTAATATTCGAAAATTTCTCAAATTTTTTTCCGATTTTATTGACGTTCGTATGTGCTTTTATTATCTGGTTGTGATCGACGATGATCGCATAAAGGAGTCCTTTAACATTTGCAGCGTCTTTTATTAGCGTATTCAGCCTTAAAACATTGTCTTCGAGCAGTGGAATGGCGGCGTTGCTGCTGAAATAATTCAGGCTGATCTTGCCGATTTGCAGTGTCTGATTGTAAAGTCTTTCTCTTTGCTGCCTTAAAATGAAAAAACTCATGACAGAGACAGTGGTGATAATAATCACCATCGAAGCTGTAAAAAATTGGAGCCAGATGGGAATACGGGGTGTTGGAAGACCTTCGGCAAAACTCTCGCGCTTCTTTTTAACCAACCCACGGATGTCGTCGGAAAGTGTTTTAACGGAAATCTGATATTCATTATTGACTGCGTTAACCAATTCGTTTTCTCGAGCGTAACCCAGCTCTACGATAATTTGCCCCAGGCGAACCGCTTTACCCAACGTATAGAGTTTTTCTTTTTGTACTTTAAGGGCACTTTGCAGTTGTACATCGGAAATAATCCCTCTTTTCATCAATACCTGACCCATGAGTTTGCTGTAATCACCGGTCGGTTTTCGCAGCAGTCGATGGATTTTGGATATGAAAAAATGTTGAGTGCCCGACAATTTCATAGGTGAGTCTTCCGCGTTTGTATCATCAAAAGGGCTTATCTGTCATACTTCATGTAGATGATAATTATCCGACTGTGGACAATATGTCAATAAATTACACCCGAGCAACGGGACCTCGTATCGTTAATCAGAACGAGTCGGAGTTGATTTTGACATTCAACAACACTGAAGCAACCATGATGTAATTTGAGCATTGTGATTTGGGATGTCATCGCTGTGATATTCGTCAAAAAATCATCGAATAACGTCAAAGAACTGACGAGCCGAAATAAATCCGATCATATTTCTTGCGGTATCTTTTCGAATGCTATCTCTGAATATTTTTACAATTCTAAGACCATAGATTTAAGATGATAAACAACAGATATGCGGATGGATGCGTATAAACCTCCTGAAATCAATGAGATTTATCGTTTTTGACTAAAACGATGCAAGTTTTTGCGCTGCTATGTTTCATGGTCTCCATCTCGTTTTTACACAAAGTTTTAAACCGGATGGCATACATTTTGAAATCGCTGATATTGGAATGATGCCTTTGGTATCCTTGTCCAGTCAAAATCATTTAATGCGTTGGTAAATGGGGAAGAAGAATGAGAAAGAAAACCAAGAAACCGGAAAAGAAAATTATACGGCCGGGCAGAGATATCATTGCAGAAAAAGCGGATACTTTGAACAAAAAGCTTTTTAAAACCATAGATCAAGGCGTTTACGAGCTAACACTGGACTTTAAAAACGTAAAATCCATAGATCCTGTAGGACTCAGCGTTATTGCCGCCGCTCACAATACCTTGTGTAATGCCGGAACAAAGATGATGCTGAAAAATGTTCCGGATGAGATTGATAAGATTTTCGATACGTTGGGGTTAAATGAGCATTTTGCCAAAAAAATGCAGGAATAACGGACAAGCAAAAACGACGAATCGATTTCTGCATCGATCAGGGTATAAGAATATGAATTTATGGGCGTCGCTTAAAGGCAATATCCCACCATTCCTGACTTCCGAAAAAAAAAGAAAAGCAGCGGTTAATGCACTAAGAAATATCAATAAGATAAAGTAGAAGCTTCACATAGATTCAGCAGTATTTCTCAATCAGGAGGGTTTTAGATGAGCATTCAGTTTGATGAAACCTTGCAAATATTTGTCGATGAGTCCCTGGAGCATCTGGCAGATATTCAAAATGACTTTCTGTCCATTGAAGCCAGCGGCGCAGATATTGATGAAAATTTGGTGAACAAAGTCTACCGAGCTGCGCATTCCATAAAAGGTGGGGCAGGCTTCATGGGACTTTCCAACATCAAAAACCTTACCCATGAAATGGAAAATATTCTTGGAAAAATTCGGAGCCGCGAAATGGTTCCGAACCCCGAAATTATCAACATCCTCTTATTGGCCTCGGATAAGCTGGTCGAACTCATAAATGATATCACCCAAAGCAACGATATCGATATATCGCAGCACATTGAAGCGCTGGTATCGATTTCAAATGGAATGCCCGTCCAACTGGAAGCAGAGGAAAAAATGTTTGCCGGGAATAACGATGGTTCCTCAAATCCCATTTTTATCTCATTCCCCGATCAAACAGGCGGTTTTGAAACCACGGAAGATGTGATTTCAAAAGGAAGAAGCGGTGGGAAAAATATCTATCTGGTCCGAATCGATCTGATTCATGATGTCCATAATAAAAATAAAAACGTCTTGGATTTTGTTCGTGAAGTTGAGTCAACCGGGATGATTCTAAAAAAACAGATCGCTATGGAGGCCTTAGGTCCCCTTCGTGAAGAAAAACTTCCGGACAGATTCCCACTCGGCATGCTATTCGCAAGCATTTTGGGCCCAACGGATGTCAATTTGCTTTTTGAGCTCGATGAAGAACAGATTTTTGAGCTGACCGATGATTTTCGGGTCAAATCCATCAGAGAACATTCCGATCCTGCTGCGGATGTCGCAGCACATGAATTTCAGCCTAAAGATACGGTCGACAACCATGATGCTTTGATATCGGAAACAGATAACCGGAAAACCACCGACATAAATTATTCAATTGACGAAGACAATGAAAAAGAGAACCCTGCGAAATTGGATACCGAAGATACAAAGGTGCTCAAGGGATCTTCCGATACCAGCTTAAGGGTCAATGTAAGCCTTCTGGACACGCTCATGAATTTGGCCGGGGAACTGGTTTTAAGCAGAAATCAGCTTCTCCAGGCCATATCCTCCGGAGATCCGAGGGCTGCAGAAACCTCGGGGCAGAGAATAGATTTGATAACATCTGAACTCCAGGAAGCCATCATGCTGACACGGATGCAGAACATCGGGATTGTATTCAACAAATTTCCCCGAGTCGTTCGTGATCTGGCGAAAAATTTAGGCAAGAAAGTGGATTTGTCTCTAAACGGTAAAGAAGTCGAGTTGGATAAAACCATCATAGAAGCCATCGGAGATCCTTTGACGCATCTGGTGAGAAATTCAGTGGATCACGGGATTGAGCTTCCTGAAGATCGGGAAAGAATCGGGAAAAACCCTACTGGAAAAATTATCTTGAAGGCCTATCATGAAGCGGGACAGGTCAATATTGAAATTTCCGACGATGGAAAAGGCCTGGATGGTAAAAAACTGGCAGCGACTGCGGTGGCCAAGAAATTAATCACCGAAGATCAGGTCAGAATTATGTCCGGAAAGGAAAAAATAAACCTCATTTTTATGCCCGGTTTTTCAACGGCTGAAACAGTGACCGATTTGTCCGGACGGGGTGTTGGTATGGATGTGGTCAAGACCAATCTGGACAGGCTGGGGGGCGTCATCGATATTGATTCCGTGCTTGGCGAAGGAACGACGATCCGGATAAAACT
>Ga0307417_10000504_pt1 | contig 15946 bp, 12 predicted proteins | sample SalMarWE160210MG_2_FD_202514 | JGI IMG/M metagenome (GOLD analysis project Ga0307417, IMG submission 202514) | Salt marsh sediment microbial communities from the Plum Island Ecosystem LTER, Massachusetts, United States - WE1602-10 | ecosystem: Environmental > Aquatic > Marine > Intertidal zone...
AGAAACTCCTCTCGCAGCTCGAGGATCGCTCGCTCACCGACCTTGTAGGAGATGGCCTGACCCGGCCATCCGAGGTAGCGCGTGACCTCGGACCTCGCGTAGTCGTCGGCCAAGAAGGCAAACCCCGTGAGGAGCTCGACGGCGAGTTCGAATGTCCAGCGTTCTCCCGGATGGAACGGAGCATCGTCAGGGATCGGAAGGTCGAGGTGGGAGCCTATGTCGATGGCGACGCGGCATGCTCGGAGCATTTGGGCGCCAAGCATCCCGAGGACGTATTCCGGTTTCTCCAGGTAGCCGAGTTCGTTCATCAACAGCTCCGTGTACAAGGCCCAGCCCTCCCCATACCCCGGGTACCAGATGAGGAGACGGTGGAGCCGGCTCAAGTGATCACCGAGGGTCATCGCGATGCCGCATTGCAGATGGTGACCGGGGAACCCTTCGTGGTAGGCCGTACTGACCTCGTCCCATAGGGGGAACGCACGCTTGTCACCCGTCGACCACCACACGCTCCCGGGGCGGGAGAAGTCCTCGCTGGGCTGCATGTAGTAGGCACCGAGCGCACCACCTGGAGGCGCGATCTTCACATCAACGCTCTTGACCGGTTCAGGGATGTCGAACGTCGTGCCGTCCAGTTCGTGGACGGCCACGTTCAGCCGCTCTGACATGAACGCAACGAACTCCTCCTTACTGTGCGCACAACGGTTCGGGTCTGTCGTGAGAAGATCAACGACGTCGTCGAGCGACTTCGACGGGTCGATGAGCATGGAGGTTTCGAGCATCTGCTGTCGCAGCTCGGCCAGCTGCCCCCATCCCCACCGGTAGGTCGCTTCCGGGTCGATCTGCATCCCGAGGAACCTCCGAGTCGCCCGCGCGTAGCGATCTGCCCCGACACCGTCCGCTCCCAGGGCGTCCGGCAGGTACGTCGACTCGAGGTACGCGGCGAACTCGCCGGCAGCCAGCTTCGCTGCCGAGATGGCCGATTCCATCGACGCCGTCGACTCGGGCGTCGCCAACGCGGAATCGGCGAGGTCCGCCGCGAAACGATGCAGGGGTGAGTCGTTGCCGGCCAGCACTTTCGCCTGCGCGATCACGGCCTCGGCCTGCCGCTTCGAGGCGAGCACACCCATCTGACGGCCCTTTTCGAGCGTCTCCCGATAGCCGGAGAGGGGCTGACCGAACGTAGCCAGACGGGTGATCAGAGGTTCCCAGCTCGACGTGTCCTGGATGTCGAGTACGTCACGGACGTGCTGAAACGGAGAGGCGATGTTGTTCAGATCCCGGAAAGGATCTCCATGTTCGAAGAGGTCCAGCCACTCTTCGACGAGCGCCAGAGCAACTCGCCACGCCAGCTGTTCCCACCGCTCCGCCGGCTCTCCAAGTTCCAGCAGTTGCGTGCGATAGCGAAGAGCCATCGACCGGACCTTCTCGATACCTTCGGGACTCAGGTCATCCCACAGATGATCGCGGCCCGGCATCCCCACCATGGTGGAAGTGACCGGCGAGAGTTCGAGATAGTCGTCGAGTAGCGCGTCGCCCAGCGTGAATGCATCCATACTCAGATGCTAGGGGTCATCGCCCGTTTGCCCCTGCGATGCGGCCAAGGTGCTGTGCGCTGGGCTTCACCGATCGCTGCTGGGTTGCTCGATCTACACCGATCAGACCGAATGTCGGTCCGTAGCCGAATACCCACTCGAAGTTGTCCAACGCGCTCCAGTAGGTGTAGCCGAGGATGTCGATCCCGTCACCGATACATCTTTCGACTCCGTCGAGCGCCTGATCGATGAACACCACTCGACGCTGATCGTCAGTCGCTGCGATACCGTTCTCCGTTACGTACACGGCCACCCCCGTCACCGATGCGGCGCGTCGGATTGTTGCCTCGAGGGCCTGAGGACGGAACTCGTACCCCATCAAGGTCAGCTCGGCGCCCTCCTCAGGACCGAGATACCCGGCGGGCGAGACCCGGTTTCGAGAGTACGTCTGCACACCGATGAAGTCATCGCCTGTGGCCGCTTCGAGGTACACGTCCTCCATGGGACGCCGCAGCTCCTCGACCGCTTCCTCGCCTCCGTCGACGGCCGTCCACTCGGACATTGCGAGTGTCATTCCTACCTTGCATCGCGGTGCCACCTCGCGCACGGCTTCGACCGCCCGCCGGTGCGCTTCGATGAACACCTCGTTCGCGCGCTCCCTGGTCTCCGGATCGCGAACCCCCGGTGGGAACAACCCCGTCAGGTAGCCGTGAGTCGCGACGATGTTCGGCTCGTTGATCGTGCACACGATGTCCACGAGGTCGGCCATGCCGCCCACAGCCCACTCGGCAAACGCACCGAAGCGTTCGGCGGTCTCCATCTGCGACCAGCCTCCACGACCGGCAAGCCAGCGAGGAGTGGTGAAGTGGTGGAGGGTGAGAACCGGAGTGATCCCCAGACTCCTGCACGTCTCTGCCATTCGTCGATAGTGGCCGAGCTGGGCAGGAGAGAACTCGCCATCTTCTGGTTCCAGCCGGCTCCACTCGAGCGAGAACCGGTACGAGTTGAAGCCGAGCTCGGAAAGGATCTTCAGATCGTCTCGGTATCGGTGGTAGTGGTCGACTGCGTCCCCTGACGGTTCGATACACGGCGAAGCGGGATCGTGCTCCCACGCCCACCAGTCGTTGTTCCAGTTGCCACCTTCCACCTGGTGCGCCGCCGTGGCGGTGCCCCAGAGGAACCCGTTTGGATAGACACTCATGGCTGATGAGCCTATCCGGTGTGTCGTTTCGACGGCGGGTCGAATGGCCGGGCTGCCTGAGCCGACCGCGCTCGTCACGCAGAAGGATGAACTCAGGCTGATGATCTTCGCGCGGCACCGGGACGGGTGGCAGCTTCCTCCGTCCGGGCACACACGAAACGAACCTTGAAAGATCGACGTCGAACGGTACTGAAACGTTGGGACCGAGGGCCGCTCCCGCGCGGGTAGGCTTCGACACGGAGGAGGCGATGTGATGCCAGAAGGCAAGCATTTCAGTGAAGCTCTCGAATACCACTCGAAAGGCAGACCCGGCAAGACGGAGGTCATCCCCACCAAACCGACGGCCACGCAGAGCGACCTCGGTCTCGCCTACACACCGGGTGTTGCCGAACCGTGCCTCGAGATCGCAAAGGAACCAGAAGACGTATTCAAGTACACCAACAAGGGCAATCTCGTCGCGGTCGTGAGCAACGGCACCGCCGTGCTGGGACTCGGCAACATCGGGCCCCTCGCAGGCAAGCCCGTCATGGAGGGCAAGGGCGTTCTGTTCAAGCGTTTCGCCGACATCGACGTCTTCGACCTCGAGATCGACACGATGGAGCCCGCCGACATCATTCGATTCTGCGAGATGCTGGAACCGACTGTGGGCGGCATCAACCTGGAGGACATCCGCGCACCAGAGTGCTTCGAGATCGAAGACACGCTCAGGGAACGGCTCGACATTCCTGTCTTCCACGACGACCAGCACGGCACCGCGATCATCGCCGGTGCCGGGTTCCTCAACGGGATCGATCTGACCGGACGGTCGATCGAAACGACATCCGTCGTGTTCAACGGCGCGGGGGCAGCCGGAATCGCGACCGCCCGATTCTTCGAACGCCTCGGCGTCCGCCACGAGAACATCCTGATGTGCGACTCCCGCGGGGTGATCTTTGAGGGGCGCAAGGAAGGCATGTCCGGCCACAAGAGCGAGTTCGCGCGGTCAACCGACAAACGGACCCTGGCAGAGGCCCTCGTAGGCGCTGACTGCTTCGTCGGGGTTTCGGTCGCCGACGTCGTTACCAAAGAGATGGTCCAGAGCATGGCTGACAAGCCGATCATCTTCGCCCTCGCGAACCCGAATCCGGAGATCCGCTACGAGGACGCCATCGCTGCGAGGCCGGACGCCATCGTCGCCACCGGCCGCAGCGACTACCCCAACCAGGTCAACAACGTGCTCGGCTTCCCGTTCATCTTCAGAGGAGCGCTTGACGTCCGGGCCCGCGGCATCTCCGAGGGCATGAAGGTGGCTGCAGCGCACGCGCTGGCCTCCCTGGCCAGGGAACCCGTCCCCGAGTCCGTTCTCAAGGCCTACAGCATCGACCACCTCGCGTTCGGCGCCGAGTATCTGATTCCGAAGCCGTTCGATCCGAGAGTGCTCTGGCATGTCGCACCGGCCGTTGCACAGGCGGCCGTCTATGAAGGGATCGCGCGCACTCCGTATGCCGACATCGAGATGTACCGAGAGGAGCTTCGGTCGAGGTTTCAGCCCGCCTATGGCCTCACACACAGCGTCGCCACGAAGGCCCAGGAACACCCCATGCGTGTCGTGTACCCGCACGGCACGGACATCCGAATCGTCAGGGCTGCACGCAGGGTCGTCGACGAGCGAATCGCCGCGCCGGTCATCCTCGGAAACGTAGAGGAGATCCAAGCGATCGCCGAGGAGAAGCAAGTTGCACTCGACGGTATCGACATCTTCAACCCCTACAACGAACCCGAGACTCAGGCCCGCTACGCCGCCGAGTTGTACAGGCTGCGTGGACGCAAAGGCATTGCACCCGAAGATGCCCACAGGGCAATCCTCGAACCCAACCTCTACGCGGCAATGATGCTTCATGAAGGTGACGCGGACGCTGTCCTCGGTGGACTGACGTCGAGCTACCCGGACACAGTCCGGCCTGCCCTCCAAGTGCTCCCACTGGATGAAGGTCGCAGCATCGTGTCGGCGATCTACGCAGTGATCCTCAAGGACCAGACCTACTTCCTTGCCGACTGCGCTGTCAACATCCTGCCGACCTCCGAACAACTCGCCGAGATCGCGATCTCGACCGCCGACTATGTCCAGCACACGTTCGACGTAGAACCGCGGGTCGCCCTGCTGTCCTACAGCAACTTCGGATCGGCGTCAGGAGAAGAGCCTGAACGAGTACGCAAGGCGGTGACGCTCTGCTGGGATCGGCGGCCGGACCTCCAGGTGGACGGAGAGATGCACGCCCGAACGGCCGTGGATGCTCCGTTGCTTGCACGACAGCACGCGTTCAACAAGCTCGGCGGACGAGCGAACGTGCTCGTGTTCCCCAACCTGGCCGCCGGAAACGCCGCCTACCAGCTCCTTTCGAAGCTCGGAGGAGCACAGGTGATCGGGCCGATCCTCACCGGAGTCTCCCAGTCGGTGCACGTCCTACAGAGGGACGCCGAAGTGGGCGACATCGTCAATCTGACGGCAATTGCCGTGCTGGATGCACAGAACAAGGTCTAGAGCGACGTAACGGTTTCCCGTACGAGGAAGTCGACGACCGCCTCGAGGGCCTGCTGTTCGTCGGCTCCATGTGCCAACGCGGCATCGTAGGTTGCCAACTGGCGGTCGGCGCTGGTGCCGCGTACGAGGATTTCGGGCACTGCATGGAGTTCGGCGAGACATCCGAGTTCTGTCGCGTCCTCCTCGACCTCCTCGATCAGTTCATCGACGAGATCCTGGACCGGAACCAGTGTTCCCTGCCCGAAATCCATCAGCGGCGCGTGGATGCCATACCGCTGCGCCCGCCACATGTTCTCCTCGATGAGCATCCTCGAGTAGGTCCGCCAACGCTTGTTCTCCGATCGCAGTCGGTACAGCATGTGCATGAGTGACACGGTCAGGGCGGCAAGAGCGACCCCATCGTCGAGCCGTGTGCAGATATCGGTCACACGCACCTCGAGCGTCGGGTAACGGGCGCTTGGTCGGATATCCCACCAGAGCTTCGTAGCATCCTCGATCAGGCCGGCATCAACGAGCACGTTCACATGGCGTTGGTACTCGCCCCAGCTCGTGAACTGGACAGGCGTGCCGGTACGAGGCAGCGACTTGAACACCGACGACCGGTAGCTCCTCAAACCAGTATGTTCGCCGTGCCAGAACGGAGACGACGTGCTCAGCACAAGCAGGTGCGGCAGGAAGTACGCGAATTGGTTCATCAGGTCGATGCGTAGATCGTCATCTTCGATCCCGACATGTACGTGCATACCTGAGATCACCAGACGTCGAGCCACGGTCTCGAGTTCACGAAGCAACACCTGGTAGCGCGTCTTCTCCGTGACCAACTGTTCAGCCCAGCGGGCGAACGGGTGCGTCGAAGCGGCAATTGGAGCGAATCCATACCGCTTGGCGACCCCGGCGACCCCCTTTCGGAGTTGTGCGAGGTCCCTTCTCGCCTCATCGATGGTCGAGGAAACCCGGGTACCGACTTCGATCTGACCTCGGAGGAACTCTGGACTGACCTGCCCCTTCAGGAGATCGCTACATTCCGACATGAGCTGCGGAGGCGGATCTTTCACCAACTCCCGGGTCTCGATATCGACGAGCATGTACTCCTCTTCGATCCCGACTGTGAATCTCGGGCGCGGAACCGGCACGATCGCTCCCTCCTCCGGCACACCATATCAGCGGGTACCGGCTGTGATCGGACGAATCAGCCGTTCGAAACGAACAGGGTCATATCGTGACAGTCGACGAGTTCGGTCGGGAAGTCCGGAAACTGCTGTTCCACAGCGTCGCGAACCTCAGACTGGTTCGTCGCCAAGCCCTCCCAACCAATGTGAAAGATCTTCCCTGGCTCCTGGACGAACAACATCGTTCCGAGGTCGTTGGTGAACTTGACGGTGATCAGGTCGTAGCCGCCCTGCCTCGACAGCTGGATCAGTCTTCCCTCGAACTCGGTCCCCACGACCGCAGGCTTGGCCTCTTGAACGAAGGTGTACACCCTGCTCATCTCGATGATGGCATCCTCTGAACTCGGGATGATGTAGGCAACGTTCTCGCAGCCCTGGATGGTGGTGGCCGTTGGATGTGTGGTAGTGGTTGCGGTAGTACCACTGCAGGAGGAGAGCACTACGAGCGCGGCCGCGAGGATGAACAGGTATCGCATGAGGCGGCCATCTTGACAGCCTGGAGAAGCTACCCCAAGCGATAGACTCCCCGAATGCTTCTCGGCGCACTTCTCATCTTCTGCCTCCGACTCGTCGACGTTTCCATCGGAGCCATCCGAATCGTCATGATCGTTCGCGGCGAACGCTGGATCGCCGGCCTTCTCGGCTTCTTCGAATCCCTCACGTGGGTCGTGGCCGCCGGGCTGGTCTTCTCGAATCTGAACTCACCTGTTCGAATGATTGCCTATGCCGCCGGCTTCGGTGCCGGAACCATCTTGGGCTCGACCCTGGAACGCAGCCTGAAGCTCGGCAAGACCGTCCTGCGTGTCATCACCGCGAACGACTCGCCGGAGGTTGCCCCGGCACTGCGCGAGCAGGGTTTCGGGGTGACCGTCGTCAACGCGTTGGGCAAGGAGGGCGATGTGCGGCTTGCCTTCACGGTGATTCCTCGACGCAGAGCCGACGAGGCGCTACGCGTCATTTCGCAGGTGAACCCGGGGGCGTTTGTGACATTGGAGGATGTCACCCAGCCCGAGATACGAGCCCGCAGGTCCTCCCGCCTGCGGAAATGACGATCAGAGCACCATCCGCAGCGCAGCGGCCACTGCGGCGACGACAAGCACCCACCGTATCCAGCCGGCCCCCTTCTTGATGGCCAATCGTGAGGCAATGAACGCGCCGGTCATGTTGCCGAGACCGAGGATCACCCCGACCTTCAGATCCACTTGCGATGCCGACGCGAAGAAGAAAAGCGTGACCGGGGTGTAGACGAGGATCGTTACGACCTTCGCCCCGTTGCCCTTCACCAACCCGAGGCCGCTGCCAAGCACCAAACCGGCCAGGAGCAAGAACCCGACACCTGCTTGCACAAATCCGCCGTACAACCCGATCCCGAAGAATGTGGCGCTCCGCCACGGCTCTCTCAGACGGGGCTCCCCTTCTCCCATCCATTTCGAAGGACCGACGAGGACCGACAGCGCGACCAGCACAATCACCAGCCCGAAGATCCGCTTCATCACATCCGCCGGGATCTGCGTGGCCACCCAGGCTCCAACGGCCGCACCGGCGACGGTCGGCAACAGGATCGCTCTCACGAGCCGCCACGGAACCTTGCCACCACGATGAAACGAGATCGATCCAACGATGTTCTGCATCAGGATGGCGATGCGGTTGGTGCCGTTCGCGACGCTTGCTCCGACCACCTCGACCAGCACAGGCAACGCAACGACGGAGCCTCCCCCAGCGACCGTGTTGATGAAGCCCGCGACAACACCGGTCACGAGAAGAAGGACGACGGTGAGGGCCGGCACGGCTGAAATGGTACCGGGTTTGAGAATCCTCTAAGAATCTACCCAGAGCGGCGTGAGAATCATCCCGAACCGCGTTTCACATCTCCAAGACACCCATACCATCTATCCCAGGGAATCTTAGATCAGACACGGAGACCCAATGAGACGACTCGCCATCGCAACCGTATTCCTGCTCGCAACAGCAGGATGCACCCTGAATAGCTCCGCACTCGAAACGACGACAACCACTGCGACGGTCGTTTCGACAACCCCAACAACCCTCACAGCCACAACCTCCACAACCTTCCCACCGGCGCAGAGTGGGTATGGATTGTTCGACATCTCACCGCTTGTACGCACCGCCGAGTCCGGGGTCGTCGCTGTCACCCAAGATCAGGTGATCACCGACTTTCTCGGCAACACACAAGAGCTGCCTGCAGGTGCCGGTACAGGTGTCGTGATCGACGATCAAGGCCACATCCTGACCAACTACCACGTCATCCAAAAAGCGTCGAAGGTCACGGTCACATCCAGTGATGGGACAGCTCGCCCGGCGACCGTCGTCACCGAGGCACCACTACAAGACCTGGCCGTCCTCGAGGTACAGGACAAGAGCGGCCTCGTTCCTCTCCCCCTCGGCGACTCCGACACCATCGAAGTCGGTGATGCAGCTATTGCGATCGGCAACGCCCTCGCCCTCAACGCCTCGGAGCCGACCGTGTCACTCGGCATCATCTCTGCCCTCCACAGGCAGATCCAGACGGAACTCGGCACCGTCGAGAACGCAATCCAGACCGACGCTGCAATCAACCCCGGCAACTCCGGCGGCCCGCTGTTGAACGCCGCAGGTGAAGTGATCGGTATCAACACGGCGATCGCCGGCGGTGCGCAGAATGTTGGGTTCGCCATCCCCATCAACACGGCGAAGTACGTGCTGGACCGGTTCCAGCGTGGCGTCGGCCAGCCTTATCTGGGTGTCGCGGTCGTCGACAACTCGCAGTCGGCAGCTGGGCAGCTCGGTCTTTCGATCGACACCGGTGCGCTCCTGACACAAGTCAACCCGGGCGGCGCTGCCGACCAGGCTGGATTGCAGCAGTACGACGTGGTCGTAGGCTTCGACGGCGCTGACGTCACCAATGCATCCGACCTGGTCAACGCGATCAACGGTACCGATCCCGGACAGCAGATACAGCTCGAGTACGTGCGAGGCGACACGCACGAGACCGTGACCGTCACAGTCGGGGAGCGACCTACGCCATGACCCGGGACTGACCTGCCGCCGAGCTCCCTCGCGGCCGGTCAGTCTCGACCATCTCCATTGGCGGCCGGCCTGAGTCGATGAACGAGCCGCTCTCGCATCCGCTCGTCACCGAAGCAGGTAATCCTGTCGCCGGCACGGATGACCGTGCCACCCTGGGCGACCAGCACCTCTCCCTCGCGAACCACCGAGACGGCAAGGCACCCTTCAGGCCAGGGCACTTCCTTCACTTGCCTCCCGACGGCCATCGACCGCTCTGGAACGATGAAGTCGAAGAAGTGGCTCCCGACCCTGGTCTTGAGCCGGTAGTGCTCTCGTTCGGCTGCTTGCCTGAGAGCGGCACCCCGTGCACGGTGGTAGGCGTTCACGGCGTCTTCTCTGCGGAACATCCCCACCAGGTTTCGGGAGTCTTCATTGTCGACGACGGGAATCCTGCCGACGCCAAGCGCCGCCATTCGCTCCAACGCCTCTGAGGCGGCCGTCGTCGGAGTCACGGTCACGGGTTTGGGTGTCATGGCGTCCTGCACCAGCACCTGATCGGAGGGTCCGCCGGCGCGAACGATGTCGGTCACGGTCACTACTCCTACGAGATTCCCGTCACCGTCGACAACGGGCAGCCCATGGTGCCTTCCCCTGTCGAGCATCCCCTGGAGCTCCGCAAGGGTGGTGTGGGCGGGTACGGCCATCGAGTCGACGGTCATGGCGTCGCCGACCCGAACCGTATCCAACAGGTCGATCTCACCGCCCCTGGTGACCCTGATTCCCATCCGTGACAATGGCTTGGTGTAGGCGCTGTCTGGGTAGATGCGGGGAGCAACCATCATCGCGACTGCGACAGCGACCATCAGCGGCAAGACCAGCCCATAGTCGCCAGTTACCTCGAACACGATGAGGATTGCGGTCAACGGAGCCCGGGCGACGGCCGTGAAGACCGCTGCCATCCCGACGAGAGCGAACGCTTCCGGGTGAATGGTGGAAACGTGCCACACCGTGCTGAGCACGTGGGCGAACCCCGAACCGATGGTGGCGCCGATGAACAGACTGGGCATGAAGATGCCACCGGAGCCCCGAGCCCCGAAGGTGGCGCCGGTCACGATCGGCTTGACCAGCGCCAGGACGAGCAGGAACCACCAGGCAAGGCCCGACTGACCGTTCAGAAGCCCTCCGATGAACTTCTGTCCGGTGCCGGCGACTTCGGGGAAGAACACGATCGGGACCGCGACGGCGAACGACACGAGCAAGGGGCGGCGCCATCCTCGAAGGAAGTCGGGCTTCTCCTCCCAGAAGTCGAGTGACCACAGCAGCACCAGACCGCCCGCAACACACAGCAGCCCAAGCACGCCGTACGCGAGCAGCTCGGTGGGGTGTCCGATCGAGTGAGCATCGACGCTGAACGTCAGCCCCTCCCCCAGGATGCTGTGGGAGACGACCGCGCCGGCGACCGTCGCCACGACCACCGTGTGGAGGTGTCTGACCGAGAAGCTTCCGAGGATCACCTCCATTGCAAAGAACATGCCCGCGATAGGGGCGTTGAACGTCGCGGCGATTCCTGCCCCGGCCCCCGCGGCGACGAGACTGATCACACCACCTTCTGGAAGCCCGAGCCTCCTGCCGACGAACGATCCAAGCCCTGCACCTATCTGCGCAATGGGGCCCTCCCGCCCGGCGCTGCCACCGGCACCGATCGTGATCGCAGATGCAATGACCTTGAGGGGACCCACGAGCCACCGGATCGCACCGCCCGACACGGTGATCGCCGCGAGGATCTGTGGAACGCCGTGGCCGGCCGCCTCGGGAGCGAACGTCTTCGTGAGCCACCACGAGGCCATCAACGCGACCGGTATCACCACGAGTGGAAGCAGATATGGCACCTGCACGAGAGCGTCGAGTCGCTTGACCAGATCCGCCAATCCGTCGATCGCTTCGATGAGAAGGACCGCTCCGAGGCCGGCACCGGCCCCGACGAGACCGGCGACGACCATCATTGCAGTCACGTTTCCAGGACGAACAAACGGGCGGCGAAGTGTTGTCACAAGCGCTCAGCGTAGGACATCTCGCCCCTGGTTTCGCGCCTTCGACAGTCGCTGTATCGTCGTCTTGTGGAACATCCACTGGTTCGACTCGCCCGCGACGCCCTTCGTCACTTCCTCGCGACGGGCGATGTGCCTACCCCGCCGGGGTCACCGCCAGACGGAGGGGTCTTCGTTTCCCTCCACGACGCCAACGGCCTGCGGGGTTGTGTCGGAAGCATCGTCGGTGAGGCGGACACACTCGAAGCGGAGGTCGCTCGCCAAGCGATCAACGCCGCGGTTCACGATCCACGCTTCCCACCCCTGCGCATGAGCGAACTCGAACGGCTCGACATCACCGTGTATGTCCTCGGTGTGCCAACAGAGGTGCAGGATCTCTCCTTTCTCGATCCAACGCGCTTCGGCGTGATTGTCGAGGACAGGAGAGGTCGCCGCGGGCTGCTGCTGCCCGCCATCCCTGAGATCACCACTCCAGAAGCGCAAGTCGACATCGCCAGGCGCAAGGCACGGATTGGTGTCGACGAGCCCATCCGCCTGTTCCGATTCGAAGCGACGATCCTGGAGTAGAGCTCCCCCACCCGTACCCGGTACGAGGTACAAGGTACGAGGTGAGGCCGACCTTACCCCCTAGTGCGCTTCTCCCATGGCTTGAGGATCGCGTAGACGGCTTCCGTCATCGGGACGGGAACCCCGACAGCTCGGGCTCGTCGCAGAAGGGCACCCTGGAGCGACTCGAGCTCCATGGGTTTGTCGTGCGTCAGGTCGTAGTGAAGCGACGAGAACACACCGGGTTCCAGTCCCGACGCGAACGCTTCCTGTCGTTCGAGCGCTCCGGCCGGAAGCTCGACACGCTCCGCCTCGGCAACCATGGCCGCCTCGCGCAGCATCGCCCGAAAGAGATCCCACGACTCTCGTGTCGACCGGATCTCACCGATCGGCAGACGGATGGCCGCGGTGACTCCCGAAAGCGCGCAGATGAGTGCGAACTTGTCCCACATGACAGCCCGGATGTCGTCGGTCAAGGTGGCGGCAATCCCGGCTCCGACCAGCACCTCGTGAAGGCGGATTGCGCGGGGTGTGCGTGTACCGTCGAGTTCGCCGAAGACGATGCTCGCCGGACCGCCCTTGTGCACGATGAGACCGGGCTCTCCGATCGTCGAGAGGATGTAGGCAACACCACCGAGGACGTGTTCCAGCCCAACCGCCTCACCGAGCACCTCCTCGTTTCCCAGCCCGTTCTGGAGGGACACGACTGCCGTGTCGGATCCGACCAAGGGGTCGAGAGTACCGGCGACGGCCTGGGTGTCCTGTGACTTGACGGCAACGAGGACCACATCCACGGGACCAATGTCGCCGGGATCTTGCACGGCGGTGACGTCTACGTGGAAGTCCCCGAAGGTGCTCTCGACTCGAAGTCCATTGGCGCGGATTGCGTCCAGGTGCCGTCCTCGCGCGACCATGGTCACCTCCTCGCCGGATAGGGCAAGGCGGCCACCGAAATACCCTCCGACTCCCCCCGCCCCGATGACTGCAATCCGCATGACTTTGCAATCTACCCTGGAATGGTCCTTGACGTAACCGCGAAGAGCGCGTAAACATCTCACTGAGCGCGCAAGGGAGCTCAATGATACGGATCAGCGGGATTGTCCGCCTCCCAGAAGATCTCGACTCTGGAATCGACGCCGTCCTCCAGGTCGTCAACGATCAGATCCGCCTTAGGACGGGCAGAACTGACCTGGGCACATGGCCGATCGCTGACGTCGAAATCCATCAGCTATCTCCAAAGGAATTTCAGTTCGTTATCGGCGACGAAGTGATCCACTTCCTGCCGAGCAGCCCCGACTTGTTCGCGTCACTCAAGTTCGTTGACACCGTCGAGGTGAGCGCACCGAGGCGACGCCGACGGAAGGAACGGGCTCCGCAACCGCCTGCGGTCACCGCTCCGCCGGAGAAGGTCGCACCACCTCAACCGGACGACACGGCGCCGCCGCAACCGCCAGAACCACCGCCTCCGGTCGGGGAAACAATCGAAGTGGATCTCACCGAAGAGAAGGTCGGTGCAGCTGTTCGACCTCGGCGCCTCGCCTCGAGGACGAGGTTCCTGAGCGCAACGACCCGGGATCAACTGCGACAGACCGGCATCTGGCCGCTCGATCGCCTCAAGGCACTCAGTTCCTAGGACTCTGTCGCAGCCGACCACATCCACACCTACGGGGTGTCGACGATCCAGGCGGGGCTCATTCGACGTGTCTGCTCGGAGTGTGGCCACGTGTCGTTCCTGCCAAGGGACGACGACTGAGCCCGCACTCGGGTGCTACCGGGTTCCGCGCACAAAGTCGGCGGCGATCGCCACCGCACGAGTAGCGGCAGGATGACCGGGGAGGATCGCCGGCCATACGTGCATCATGTCCGGTTCAATGTGGAGCGTGACTGACACTCCATCGGAGGCTGCCCTCTCGGCGAGGCGCGTCGCATCGTCCAAGATCATCTCCCGGCTCCCTGCGAAGACCAGCAACGGCGGAATCCCTGTGAAGTCGCCGTATATCGGTGACGCGAGCGGATCTTTCGGATCATGGTCCCCCAGGTAGGCAACGTTCGGTGACGGCACTCCGAGGGGGAGGTAGTCGGTGGCAGCGTTGGCTGCAATCGAAGGAGCCGTGTGTTCGAGATCCGTGTACGGCGAGAACAGAATCGCACCTGCCGGCAGGTCGAGTCCTTCATCTCTGAGTCGAAGCAACAGGGCGCACGCGAGACCCCCGCCGGCCGAGTCGCCGGCAACGACGATGTGCTGGGCTTCGAGGCCTTCAAACACGGCCACAGCGTCGTCGACGGCGGCCGGGAAGCGATGCTCTGGGGCCAGCCGGTAATCGGGGACGAACGTTCGCGTCCCCAACGCCCACGTGAGGACGCTCACAAACTGACGGTGTGTCGCCGCACTTCCCCCGATATAGCCGCCGCCGTGCAGATACAGCAGAGTGATGTCATCCTCGAAGTCGACGCGCGAGATCCACTCCCCCTTCACTCCGCCGACTTCACCGGGCTCCGCACGCACCAGGCCCCGCAGGCGGCGCGGAATGGGCGGATCCAATCGCCCTTCGAGAACCCGTCGGTTCGGCCGGCTCGACTCCAGAATCGCGCGAAGTGCCACCACTCGGAGTTCCACTCCCCACGACCACTGATCGACCAACGGCCCGCAGATCAACCGTCGCGCCGCCGAACGAACAACGGACCAGGTCACAAACACAAGCAACTTCATCATCACCCCATGCTACGTCGGGCGAACGAAGCACCAAAGAGAGGGACCTCGCTGCCACGACTAACGTGACCGGGTTGATGGACCGAGAGAAGAACGACGCCCGTGACCTGATCAGACTTGTGCTGGTTGCGGCCCTGGCAGGGTTCATCGTCGGGATCGTCGGCGGGTACTTCCGCAAATTCCTCTTCGAAGCCGACGACCTTCGTCTGTCATTCCTCACGTGGGCTCACGATTGGTCCGGGCCCGGATGGTTGCTCCTGATCGTCGTCGTGGTTGTCTGCGTCGTTCTCGCCCGTCTCATCGTTCTCGCCGTCCCACGAGTGTCCGGAAGCGGCATCCAAGACGTCGAGGCGGTGTTCAAAGGCGAGATCGCTGCCACCTCGTGGGAGGTTCTGCCCGCCAAATTCGTCGGCGGAGTGCTCGCGATCGGCGCCGGCCTGGCGCTAGGTCGTGAGGGCCCGACCGTCCACCTCGGAGCTGCAATCGGATCGGAGGCGGGAAGACAATTCCGTCTCGACGATCAAGACGTACGCCTCCTCCAAACGGCTCTGGGCGGCGCGGGACTCGGGGTTGCGTTCAACGCGCCGCTCGGTGGCGCACTGTTCGTGTTCGAAGAGGTCGCGAAGACGATTCGCCTCCGTCTGGGTCTCGTCACACTGATCGGCACCGCAGCCGCCATCACGGCCTCGCGCTTGGTTCTCGGCGATCGGCCCGACTTCCTCGTCGGCCAGATCGGCACGCCCTCGGGATGGACGCTGGTTGCGTTCCTGGCGTTCGGAGTGGTGACCGGCATCGCGGGCGCTTGGTACAACCGCCTCATCATGTTCTTCCTCGGGCTCTCCGATCGAATGCATCGCGTCCCACCCCTTGCCCAGGCGGCCGTCATCGGTGTTGTGGTGGGCGCACTGCTGTGGTTCGATCCGCTCGTCGCAACAGGAGGCGGCGATCGGCTCACACAGGAGCTGCTCGGAGGGGGCATCGCCCTCGCGTCGGTCACCGGCTACTTCCTCATTCGGTTCTTCCTCGGACCACTCTCCTATGCAGTACAGACTCCGGGCGGCCTGTTTTCCCCGCTGCTGGCCGTGGGCGCGCTCTGGGGCGCCATCCTGCATGGGCTCGGCGGACACTTCCTCTCCGGTCCAGGTACCGGAGTGGCGGCATTCGCGATCGTCGGCATGTCCACTCTGTTCGCTGCGATGGTTCGAGCCCCCCT
>Ga0307417_10000505_pt1 | contig 15944 bp, 8 predicted proteins | sample SalMarWE160210MG_2_FD_202514 | JGI IMG/M metagenome (GOLD analysis project Ga0307417, IMG submission 202514) | Salt marsh sediment microbial communities from the Plum Island Ecosystem LTER, Massachusetts, United States - WE1602-10 | ecosystem: Environmental > Aquatic > Marine > Intertidal zone >...
ATTGCCATGAGGATTTATTTTTCCGTCCGGAATCAGCCGGTCGAAGTGGATCTGGTCCTTCTCCTTATCCGGCTGGTCTGCGGATACGCCTTCGTCCTTCACGGATGGGGGAAGATTCACAACCCCTTGCATTGGATGGGGAACGAGTCGTCGGTCCCCGCAATATTCCAGGCCCTGGCTGCCGTTTCCGAATTCGGTGGCGGTATCGCGCTGATTGCAGGATTTCTGACCCGCCTGGGGGCTTTCGGGATCGGCTGCACCATGGCGGTCGCCATCTATATGCATCGCTTTGTCCTGGGGGATCCGTTCGTGAATCTGTCGGGCGGAAGCTCTTACGAACCCGCGTCCGTCTTCCTGTTGATCGCTCTTTTACTCGTGATTTCGGGACCCGGCCGATTTTCACTGGATCAAAGAATCTTCGGAACAACAAGAAATGGCCTGCTATGACGGAAAACACAGCCGATTGAACGTTCCCATGCGATACACGGACGGATCCTCCCCTATTCCAACAATCGATTTACAATCTTCCAACTCAGGTAAAACCCGAGAATACTGGCAAACCCGCTCAAAATATATGCCGTCATAAAGCCTATTCTCTCCCCTACTATCCAACCGAGCCAGCCAAATACCACGACAAACAGCAAGTGAATCAACTTTTTCATAATCTTCTCTTTCGAGATTATTTCTTCTTCACGAACGCGGCGAGCTCCCCAACGATTCCCCGGCGGAAGACCAGCACGCAGAAGACGAAAAAGGTCCCGGTGATGACCGTCACCCATTCCCCGATGTTCGCGCCGTAATGCTGCAGGCTGACGACCATCGCGGCGCCCACGATGGGGCCGAAGACGTTCCCCATTCCCCCCAGAAGCGTCATCAGCACCACTTCCCCCGAGGTGAACCAGTGGGCATCGGTCAGGGAGGAGAGCTGGAAGACGAGACACTTGGTCGACCCCGCCAGCCCGGCCAGGGCGGCCGAGAGGACAAACGCCATCAGCTTGTACCGGGCCACGTCGTACCCCAGGGAGATGGCCCGGGGCTCATTTTCCCGGATCGCCTTGAGCACCTGTCCAAAGGGCGAGTTGACCGCCCGGTAGACCACCCAGAACCCGCCGAGGAAGATCGCCAGCACGAGGTAGTACATGAACAGGGGATTTTGCAGGTCGAACAACCCGAAGAGAACACCCCGGGGCACCCCCTGGAGGCCGTCCTCGCCCCCCGTGAACGGCATCTGGAGAGCGACGAAGTAGACCATCTGCGCCAGTGCCAGGGTGATCATCGCGAAATAGATCCCGGACCGGCGGATCGCCAGGCTCCCGAAGAGGTACCCGAGGGCGGTCGCGGCCGCGGTCCCCGACAGGATGCCCAGCTCCGGCGGAAATCCCATGGACTTGACGGTGTATCCGGTGACGTACCCCGCCGTGCCCAGGAAGGCCGCGTGCCCGAAGGAGAGAAGGCCGGTGTACCCGAGCAGCAGGTTGAAGCCGCACGCGAACAGCGCGAAGCACAACACCTTCATCGCGAACACCGGGTAGAAGAGAAAAGGGGCCGCCAATCCCGCGGCGATGACGAGCAGCCAGCCGAGCCGGTTCATCCCGTTCGCAATGCGCATCTAGTGTTCCCTCCCGAACAGCCCCGCGGGTCGAACGAGCAGCACGATGGCCATGATCACGAATATCGTGACGGCGGACGCCTCGGGAGAGAAGAGCAGCTTGACCGGGTAGACCAGGGACCCCAGGACCGGAACCTTGTCGAAGAGGTTCCCCAGCAGGTTGGCGATCATTCCGGACTTGACGATCCCCTCGATCAGTCCGAGCCCGATGCCGGTCACGATGGACCCCAGGATCGAGCCCATCCCCCCGACCACCACCACCGCGAAGACGGTGATGATGAGGTTCGAGCCCATGACCGGGTTCACGTTGAAGATCGGTGCGGCAAGAACCCCCGCGAACGCCGCGAGGGCGACTCCATACCCGTAGGTGAGAGTGACGATCAGGGGAACGTTGACCCCGAACGCCTGCAGAAGCTCCGGGTTCTCGGTCCCCGCGCGGAGGTAGGAGCCGAGCTTCGTCCTCTCGATGACGAACCAGGTGGCGAAGCAGACGACCAGCGACGCCACCACAACCCAGCCCCGGTAGATGGGCAGGAACATGAACCCGAGGTTCTTCCCTCCCGCCAACAGGTCGGGGACCGGGTAACTCTCCCCGGAGATCCCGAACTTGTACCGGAACAGCCCCTCGATGATCAGCGCGAGCCCGAACGTCAGAAGCAGCCCGTAGAGGTGGTCCAGCCTGGCGAGTCGACGCAGCATCCCCCGCTCGATGAGAACCCCCGTGGCGCCGACCACGAGCGGCGCGAGCAGGAGCGCCCACCAGTAGCCGACCCCGAAGAATCGCATCGCGATCCAGGCCGAGAACGCGCCCATCATGTACTGGGCGCCGTGGGCGAAATTGATGATGTTGAGCAGGCCGAAGATGACCGCCAGCCCAAGGCTCAGGATGGCATAGAAGGACCCGTTGATGAGGCCGATCAGCAGCTGGCCGGCCAGCCCCTGCACGCTCACCCCGAATATCCCGGTCATCCGCGCCTCATTCCTTCCCGGGGGTCCCGGACCGTCTCATGGGGAAATAATACGCGGGACGGAGAGCCAGGCTTTCCGCCCCGCGCCTTCGTTCCTATTTCTTGACGAGCGGGCACTTGCTCTTGGACAGCGGTATGAACGCCTGGTCGCCCGGGATCGTCTGCCGGATGTTGTAGTAGTCCCACTCGTACTTGGACTCCTCCGGCTTCTTCACCTGCGCCAGGTACATGTCGTGCACCATGCGGCCGTCGACCCGGATCTTTCCGTTCTTCGCGAAGAAGTCGTTGATCGGGGTCGACCTCATCTTCGCCATCACCGCCTTGGTGTCGTCGGTCCCGGCGGCCTTCACCGCCTCCAGGTAGTGGGTCACCATGGAGTAGTCCCCGGCCTGCACCATGGTCGGCATGCGGCCCTTCTTCTCGTTGAAGCGTTTCGACCAGGCCCGGGTCTCGTCGTTCAGGTCCCAGTAGAAGCCGGTGGTCAGGTACATCCCCTGGGAGATCTTGAGCCCCAGGCTGTGCACGTCGGTGATGAACATCAGCAACCCGGCCAGCGTCTGCTTCGGCGTGATGCCGAACTCGGCCGCCTGCTTGATGGCGTTGATGGTGTCGTTCCCCGCGTTGGCCAGGCCGATCACCTGGGCCCCCGAGGATTGCGCCTGCAGGAGGAACGAGGAAAAGTCCTGGGCGGGGAACGGGTGCAGCACGTGCCCCAGCACCTTGCCGCCCTCCTCCAGGACGACCTCGGTGGTGTCCTTCTCCAGCGCCTTCCCGAACGCGTAGTCGGCGGTGAGGAAGAACCAGGTCTTCCCCCCCTGCTTCACCACCGCCCGGCCGGTTCCCGTCGCGAGCGCGTAGGTGTCGTAGGTGTAGTGGACGTTGGTGTCGGTGCACTGCTCGTTGGTGATCGGGGTGGAAGCGGCGCCCGACACCAGGGTGATCCGGTTCTTCTCCTTGGCCACCTTCATGACGGCCAGCGCGGTGGAGGTGGTGACCAGGTCGGCGATCATGTCGACCTTCTCCTGGTCGATCCATTCCCTCGCCTTGATCGCCGCGATGTCCCCCTTGTTCTGGTGATCCGCCGAGATCACCTCGATCTTGAAGTCCGGTTTCTCCTTGGCCTGGAAATCCGCCACGGCCATTTGCACCGCGAGCAGCGATCCGGGGCCGGCCAGGTCCGAGTAGGTTCCGGACATGTCGGTCAGCACGCCGATCTTGACCACGCCGTCGGACACTTTGGTCCCGGCCAGGGCGGCCGAGGGGATCTGGGCGGCCAGTGCGGCGCAAACCATTGCGCAAAGCAGTTTTCGTACCATTGTCCCTTCCTCCTTTACTCCTATGGGGTTACACGCCCAGGTACTCGTGAAGCATGTCGATCTTCGACTCGAGCTCCTCCTTTCCCACCATCTGCACGATCCTCCCGGTCTCCATGACGTAGTGCCGGTCGGCCAGCCTCGCGGCGAAATGGAAGTTTTTTTCCACCATGACGATCGTCAGCCCTTTCTCCTTGAGGCGCTGGATCACCCCCCCGAGCATCTGGATGATGACCGGGGCAAGGCCTTCCGTGATCTCGTCGAGCAGCAGGAGGGTCGCGCCGGTGCGCAGGATCCGGGCCAGCGCCAGCATCTGCTGCTCTCCCCCGGAGAGGCGGGTCCCCTGGCTGTTCCTGCGCTCCTTCAGCAGGGGGAACATCTCGTAGAGCTCGGAAAGCTCCATCCCGCCGTCGGACACGGCCGGCGGGAGCAGGATGTTCTCCTCGGCCGTCAGGCTCGCGTAGATCCCCCGTTCCTCGGGGCAGTACCCGATTCCCAGGTGGGCGATCCGGTGGGTGGGCAGCCCGATCGCCTCCCGACCGTTCACCATGATCGAGCCGGTCCGCCTGTCGACCAGCCCCAGGATGGCCTTAAGCGTCGTCGTGCGCCCGGAGCCGTTGCGCCCGAGAAGCGTCACCAGCTCCCCGCGGTTCACCGAAAAATCGATCCCGTGCAGGATATGGGATTCCCCGTAGTAGGCGTGCAGGTCGGCAACGCGAAGGAAATCCCCGCTATTCATGGGCGGTCCCGACGTAGGCCTCGAGCACGTCCGGATTCCGGGAAACCTCCTCGTACGTCCCTTCTGCGAGCACCGAGCCCCGCTGCATGACCGTGATGATGTCGGAAAGATCCGCCACCACGGACAGGTTGTGCTCCACCATCAGGATCGTGCGATTGGCGGAAACCTTCCGGATCAGTTCCACCACCAGTCCCACATCCTCGTGCCCCATCCCCTGGGTCGGCTCGTCGAGCAGCATCAACTCCGGATCCATCGCCAGCGTGGTCGCGATTTCCAGGGCCCGCTTGCGCCCGTAGGGAAGCTCCACCGTGATCGTGTCCGCGAAGGAGGAGAGGTCGACCGCCTCCAGCAGTTCCATGGCGCGGTCGTTCAGCACGTTCAGGGTCCTTTCCGGCTTCCAGAAGTGAAAGGATGTGCCCAGCCTGCGCTGCAGCCCGATGCGGACGTTTTCCAGGACGGTCATGTGGGGGAACACCGCGGAAATCTGGAACGACCGGATCACGCCGCGCCGGGCGATCTGCGCCGGCCGTTCGTGCGTGATGTCGACCCCGTTGAAAAATATGTATCCGCCCGTGGGGAAGAGGAACTTCGTGATCAGGTTGAAGACCGTCGTCTTGCCGGCCCCGTTGGGCCCGATCAGCGCATGGATCGAACCTCGCCGGACCTGCAGACTGACATCATCGACCGCGACGAACCCCTTGAACTCCTTGATGAGGTTGCGTGTTTCCAGGATGTTCTCGCTGGCCAACAGTCCTTCCCCTCGGGAAATCGTGTTTTATTGTTCGACGGCAATTCGGAACAACGTTCCGGGCATCCGGTCCCGGATCGACTTCTTCTTTCCTTCGTTCGTTTTGTTTAATGGGAATAAAACCAACAATCTGCCGCCGCTGCGGACCCGGCAATTTCTTTAAAACCGCATTTGCCGATCCCCTCTCCCGCAACTCTAGATGCCATGAATTATCACCGAGTTTCGGGAGGATTGCAACGAAAGGGGAGTCCGCGGGCATGGGCGTTCGGGCGACCTGAGGTTCATGCGTGTGAGCCGTTGTAGTATACTGCCTCCGGCCATGCCCCCGGCAGAATCCCTGTCCCCGGAGGATCGAGGAATATGGAATCCGACCGAAAACGCTCCACCCTGAGGCGGATCGCCCGTCGGGCGATGATCGAGCGCGGGTTTCTGCCCGACTTCTCCCGCGCGTCGCTCGCCGAGATCGACGGTATGCGGGCGACGGCAGCCGGGAATCCCGGGTGGCGGCGCGACATGCGCGACCTCCCCTGGGCGTCGATCGACAACGACGACTCCCGTGACCTGGACCAGCTCACCGTCGCCGTGACGATGCCGGAGGGCACGGTGAAGATCCTCGTCGCGGTCGCGGATGTGGACGCCCTCGTCAGGCAGGGAAAGGCGGTCGACGACCACGCCCGGCATAACACCACCTCCGTCTATACCGCCGCCGAGATCTTTCCCATGCTTCCCGAGAAGCTGTCGACCGATCTCACGTCGCTTGGCTACCGGGAAGATCGCCCCGCCATCGTCATCGAAATGGTCTTCGGCGAGGATGGGTCGCTTCGCTCCTCGGATCTCTACGGTGCGATGGTCCGCAACTGCGCAAAGCTTGCCTACAACAGCGTCGGGGCCTGGCTGGAAGGCGAAGGACCCGCTCCGGGGCCGATCGCAGACGTCGAGGGACTCGCCGGGAACCTTCGCATCCAGGACCGGATAGCACAACAACTGAAAGCGTTCCGGCACGAGCACGGAGCGCTGGACCTGGAAACGATCGAGGCGCGCCCGGTGTTCGACGGGGACGTGATCCGGGACCTGGAAACCGAGAAGAGGAATCGCGCGAAAGAACTCATCGAGGATTTCATGATCGCGGCCAACGGGGTGACCGCACGGTACCTGAAAGCCAGGAAGTATCCCTCCCTGCGGCGCGTCGTCCGCTCCCCCAAGCGGTGGGAACGGATCGTCGAAGTGGCGTCCCGATACGGGGCGACGCTTCCGCCGGAACCCGACCCGAAGGCCCTGGCGCAGTTCCTTGCGCTGCGCAAGGCCGCCGATCCTGTCCGCTTTCCCGATCTCTCGCTCACCATCATCAAGCTGATGGGGGCCGGCGAATACGTGCCCGAATTTCCGGAGGAGACGGCTCCCGGTCATTTCGGGCTCGCGGTCAGGAATTACGCCCACTCCACGGCCCCGAACCGGCGGTACCCCGATCTCATAACCCAACGGCTGCTCAAGGCCGCCCTCACGGGATCGCCGATGCCGTATGGCCGCGACGAGTTGGTGGAGCTGGGCCGCCACTGCACGGAAAAGGAAAACGACGCGAACAAGGTCGAGCGCCTGGTCGGAAAATCCGCGGCGGCCATGCTGCTGGCGCCGAGAACCGGAGAGCGGTTCGACGCGATCGTCACCGGCGCAGCGGACAAAGGGACCTGGGTCCGTCTCCTCCACCCCCCCGTGGAAGGCAAGCTGGTTCAAGGCTTCAAAGGGGCCGATGTCGGCGAAAGGCTTCTCGTGCAACTGGTCCACACGGACGTGGAACGGGGGTACATCGACTTCAAGAAGGTCGATTGAGGTAACGCCTTCGATCGAAGCCGGAATCTTCGGCGACGCTGGCGCAGAACGGGGATAACGGATGGCCAAATACCGGAAAATCGCCCTCTTTGTTGCCGGAGGGCTCTTTGCGGTTCTCCTCCTGGCGGCGGTCGCGACTCTCTTCGTGGATGTGAATGCGCACAAGCCCTGGCTGGAGGCGGCCGCCTCCGACGCCCTGGGGATGGAAGTCCGCATCGGCGGCAGGATGGGGATCGGTCTCTTCCCCGGATTCCACGTCAAGCTGAAGGATGTGAGAATCCGGAACCGGGGGGCGGACGTCGCCTTCGCAAAGGAGACCATCCTCGGTATCGCACTTCTCCCCCTCCTCCACAAGGAAGTCCGGATCGTCAAGATCGGGATGAAGCGCCCCCGGATCTCCATCGAGCAGGACAGCGGCGGAAAATTCAACTTCGAAACTCCGGAGGAGGAAGCCGGGTCGAAGCCGGCCGAGGAGGCCGATGGGACGCGATTTTCCCTGGACGTGAAGAAAATTTCCTTCTCGGACGGCGCACTCTTCTACGCGGAAAAAAAAACCGGGGAAGTACTCAAGGCCGGGGACTTCAACCTTAACGTGAGCAACTTACGTCTATCTGGGGAAAATAGCTCGAATATTCTGAAACGCCTTTCCTTTACGGCAGAGTTCGCCTGCAAGGAGTTCCGTAAGGGGGACCTGACGGTTTCGAACCTGAAACTCCGGATCGAGGGGAAGGACGGCGTCCTCGATCTCCATCCGGTTACGATGCTCCTCTTCGGAGGGCAAGGGTCGGGGAGCCTCCGGGCGGACTTTTCGGGCTCCGTCCCCCAGTACCACGTCCGCTATTCCCTGCCAGGGTTCCGCATCGAGGAGTTCCTCAAAACCCTGTCGCCGAAGAAGGCCGCGGAAGGGTCGATGGACTTCTCCGCCACCCTGTCGATGCGGGGAAAGACCACGAACGAGATGACGCGGACCGCGAATGGCAAGGTCTCCCTTCGGAGCGGGAACCTGACGCTCGACGGCATCGACCTCGACCGCACGTTGTCTCGATTCGAAGACAGCCAGAGCTTCAACCTCGTCGACGTGGGCGCCTTCTTCATTGCCGGCCCCTTCGCTTCGCTGATCACGAAGGGATATACCTTCGCGAGCCTCTTCCAGGGATCTGGCGGCAGCAGCAGGATCCGGGAGCTCGTCTCCGACTGGGAGGTGGAACACGGCGTTGCGCGGGCGAAGGACGTGGCGATGGCGACGGACGAAAACCGGATCGCACTCGTGGGAAGTCTCGATTTCATTAACGAACGATTCGATGATGTCACCATGGCGGTGGTCGACGGGAAGGGATGCGCCACGGTGCGCCAGAGGATCCGCGGCCCGTTCCGGAAACCGGAAGTGGAGAAGGTGAGCGTGATCCAATCCGTCGCGGGGCCGGTGCTCAAGCTGTTCAGGCAGGCGAAAAAACTCTTCGAAGGGGAGTGCAAAGTGTTCTACGCCGGCTCGGTGGCGCCGCCGAAATGAAGAAAGAACAGCTTAGGCGGAACCACGGCCTCGCTCGGTGTTACCTGCGCGCATTGCGTATCACCACCTCGACCGAATGATTCCGTCGGTCGTCGACGAGGGGAATCTCCTTGTCGTGTTGCTCTACCCCATCAACGGTCACGCTCGTCCCGCCGACCTCGGCAGGTTTTTGCATTACGGCGATTTCGTAGACCGTCTCCCGATACCGGTAATACACCTTGAACTCCTTCCAGTCCGCGGGGAGGCACGGAGCAAAACGCAGCTTGTCCACTTCCAGCCGCAAGCCCAGGAGGGATTCCACGATCAGCCGGTACATCCAGCCGGCCGAGCCCGTGTACCACGTCCACCCACCGCGGCCCTTGTGGGGCGAGAGCGCGTAGACGTCCGCCGCGACGACGTACGGTTCCACCTTATAGGTCGCAACCTCTTCCGGAGATCTCGCATGGTTCACCGGGTTGATCATCGCGAACAGTTCCCACGCGCGCCGGCTGTCGCCCAGCGCGGCGAACGCCATCGCCGCCCAGATCGCCGCATGCGTGTACTGTCCGCCGTTTTCCCTGACGCCCGGGACATACCCTTTGATATAGCCGGGGTTCAACTCCGACTTGTCGAACGGCGGGTCCAGAAGCTGGACAAGCGCATGGTCCCGGCGAACGAGGCGCCGATCCACCGCTTCCATCGCCATGCGCGAGCGCTCGGAATCGCCCGCCCCGGACAGAACCGACCAGCTTTGCGCAATCGAATCGATCTGGCATTCGGGATTGCTCGCCGACCCAAGCGGCGAGCCGTCGTCGAAGTAGGCGCGTCGATACCACTCTCCGTCCCAGCCGTTCTCCTCGATATCCTGGCGGACCTGATCCGCCTCCATCCAGCAACGTTCGGCGAAGGACAGGTCACCGCGCGCAACGGCTATCTCGGCGAACCGCAGGAGCACTTCATAAAGGAAAAAGCCCAGCCAGACGCTTTCGCCTTTCCCGTGCATCCCCACAAGGTTCATGCCGTCGTTCCAGTCGCCGGAACCGATGAGCGGGAGGCCGTGCTCCCCGGTCCGCAAACCTCTCAGGATGGCCCGCACGCAGTGTTCGTACAAACTGACCGCTTCTCCCGACCGGCCGGGCAGATCGTAATAGGAGTCTTCTTCCGCGTTTACCGGGCGGCCCTCGACGAAGGAGACGGGTTCGTCCAACACCCCGGTGTCCCCCGTGATCATGACGTAGCGGCACGTCGCCAGCGGCAGCCAGAGGAAATCGTCCGAACAGTGCGTGCGCACGCCCCGTCCCGAGGGGGGATGCCACCAATGCTGGACATCTCCCTCGGGGAACTGACGGGCCGTGCAGCGGAGCAGGTGCTCGCGCGCGAGGCGCGGCTCGGCGTGGAGGAGCGCCATCGTGTCCTGAAGCTGGTCGCGAAAACCGAACGCGCCTCCCGACTGGTAGTATCCGCTCCGCGCCCAGAGACGGCACGCCAGAGTCTGGTACAGGAGCCATCCGTTGGTCAGGATGTTGAGGGACAGGTCGGGGGTTTCCACGTGGACTGCGCCGAGGGTGTGGTTCCAGTACTGCCACACCGCTTCGAGCGCGCCGCGCGCCGCAGAAGACCCGCGGAAGCGATGCACCAGGTTCCTGGCGTCATCGGAGTCTTGCCCTGCGCCCAGCAGAAAGATGATCTCCCGCTCTTCCTCGTCGGCCAGCTCGAAGGGGACCTGGATCGCGGCGCATGGGTCAAGGGCGGCCCCTGCCTTGCCCGAGAGCTTCGCCCCGGCCATGGCGGCCGGACTCCGAAGCGTGCCGTTTCGTCCCAGGAATTCCACCCGGTCGCCGCTTACAATCCGGGCCGCATCGTCCACATCGAAGAACGCAACCCGGCCGGCGAACTCCGTATTGTAGGAGTTCCGCGCAAAGAGCGCTCCGGTGTCGGGATTGACTTCGGTGACCACGTGCATCGCCGATTTCGACCGCAGATCTCCCAGCACCCATTCCACGTACCCCGTGGCGGATAGACGGCGGGCTCGGCCGGACTCGTTTCGCACTTTCCACACCGTGAACTTGACCGGAGCGTCCAGGGCGACGTAGACCCACATCTCCGAGCGGATGCCGCTCTCCGTGTGCTCGAAGACCGTGTAGCCGAATCCGTGCCGGGTGACGTAAGGTGTCGACCCGCGGCTGGGCAGCGGCGTGGGGGACCAGAAGCGGCCGCTCTCTTCGTCACGGAGATAAAAGGATTCTCCGCTCGAGTCGCTCACGGGGTCGTTGTTCCAGGGAGTGAGGCGATACTCGTGGGCATTCTCGCTCCAGGTATAGGCATGTCCGCTCTCCGAGAGAACGCTTCCGAAGTTCGGGTTTGCCAGCACATTCCCCCACGGTGCAGGCGTTACTTGCCCTTGCGCGGTCGTGATCACGTACTCCCGCCCGTCCGGCGTGAAACCTCCCAGCCCGTTGAAGAAGACCAGGTCTCGTCGGGCCGACTCGACAGGCGGGGGGACTTCCACGTTCCGGGGTTTGTCCGGCGCGAGGCGCGGGACCGGAGCTTCCGCCAGTCGGCGACGGTGGATCTGGTCCCACAGCGTCCCCCGCTGGTCGGTGAGGATGACCCGGGCGACCGATTGCAGCAGAACGCGGTCTTCGTCCGATATCTGCTCCGCAAGCCTGACGAAGATGCCGCCCGGTCGATCGGTCACGTTGGCATCGATGCCTGCGGCAATCAATCCCATGATCTGGTCGTGGAGCAGTTGCCGGTAACCGGCGTGGTCTTCGTTCCAGATCACCAGGTCCACTGCCAGCCCTTTCAATCGCCAGTACGCGTGGGCATGCACGAGCTGACGCACCAGGTCGATATTCAGCGGATCTCCGATCTTGACGAGTACGATCGGCAAGTCGCCGGAAATGGAATAGCCCCACAGGCCGGATTGCCCGCGGCGGTTTCTGATGAGAACGCTCGCATCCGCGCGCAGTGAGGAATCGGCATGGATGACGGAGCCGGCAAGGTGTCCGTAGAGTTGCGCGTCGGCTTCCGTGGCATTGAGCTGCTGCAGGAGCACCTGTCCGTGTGTCCACGCCAGGTCGAAGACACGATCCGCGAGACGCCGGTCCTGGTATTTCCCGACAAGACTCAGGGCGACGTCGCGGGTTTCGCCGACGCCCGAGACGATATCGATTGTGGCCGATTCTCCCGGATCGAGCGTGATCCTGCGACGGATCGCGACAATCGGATCGAGCACGGAGCCCTGGCTGCCCGAGAGCGCGGCAGTTCCCCTCATCGCTTCCGGATCGGCGACCGTGTTCCCGCGGCCGAGGAACCGCATCCGGTCCGTCTCGTAGGAAACTTCTCCGGATTCCGCCCCATGGACGACCATCAGGTGAAACATCCATGGCACCGGCTCCTCGTGGGAGCGGGGGCGTCGGGTGCAGAGGATCGCCTGGCGTCGGGAGAGGATCTCCGTCTGGACAAAGAGGTTGCTGAACGCCGGGTGCAAGGCCTCCGCGGCAGGCGATGCGAGAACGACTTCCGCGTAGCTCGTTACGTCGATCCCTCTTTGTATCCGGGAACGGTTGGTGATCCGGATCCGGCGAAGCTCGATGTCATCCTCCGGGGAGACGGCGATCTCCGTATGCGTGTCGAAGCCGTGATCGTGGCGGCGGAATTCTCCCCGCGTTTCCGAGAATATCGCTTCGTACTTCTCCGATGGTCTGTGCGTCGGCTGATAGGCGCTCGACCAGAACTCCCCGCTGGTCACGTCGCGCAGATAACAGAACGTTCCCCAGCCGTCGCGGGTTCCGTCCTCGCGCCAGCGTGTGACCGCGATATCCTTCCAGCGGCTGTACCCTCCGCCCGCGTTCGTGATCATCACGTGGTATCTGCCGTTCGACAACAAATGCACTTCCGGGATCGGCGTGTCCGGACTATGGAAAACGCGCAGCGGCGCCATCAGACCATCGGGAGCCGTACGATAATCGGAGAGCCCGGCAACGGGCGAATACAATGCCGTGGCCCTGGGAACCCGCTCCTGGAGCAGCAGCGTGGTCGCCTGAAACCGCGGATCCGACCCGAAACGCTCCTGCATCGGACGGTCCAGGAGCAGATAGGCCAGAGAAAGGAGGCTCATGCCCTGGTGATGCGTCAGGAAGGCCTGGACCACGGTACTCGATTGTCCGCGCCGTTGACGGGAAGGGGTATAGTCGATGGCTTCATAAAGGCCGTATTTGCCCTCCCCTCCTTCCACGGCGAGTCGCTGCAGATTTTTACATGCCTCCTCGGGCGCCACCATCAACGCCAGGGCGGACGCATACGGCGCAACGACCAGATCCTCCGCGAGTCCGCGCTTAAGGCCCAGGCCGGGCACGCCGAATGCACGGTACTGGTAGTTGAGACGGACGTCGACCATGTTGTAGCACGATTCCGAGATGCCCCAGGGTACGCCGCGCTGCTCTCCATACTGAATCTGCCTCGCGACGGCCGCCTTGCAAGTCCGGTCGAGCAGCGTGTTTTCGTACGTCGGCATCACCAGGAGCGGCATGAGGTACTCGAACATCGAACCGCTCCACGACAGGAGGATCGGCTCTCCCCCGGCGGTAGTAAGCAGGCGCCCCAGGGCAAACCAGCTCTCCTGCTTCAGCTGCCCCTGCGCAATCGCCAGGAAACTGCACAATCTCGCTTCCGAAGCCAACAGGTCGTAGAAACTCGAGTCCCGCCGCCGCTCATCCGCGTTGTACCCGATGGCCAGCAGCTGACGCCCCTTGTCGAACAGGAAGTCAACCTCCATACGGGCAAGTTCGGCGGATTGCCGCGCAAGGTGGTCGATCGCCTCCATCCTTGCCCTGGCACACCGGCTTGCCTCCGTGATGTGGGTTCGAAGATCGACAGGCCAGTCGCTCCGTCCCTCGAGTCTTGCCACCTCGCGCAGCGTCGGGATCCGGTCGTCCGCGGGAAAACCGTCGAGCCCGTCCTTCGCTGCCGGCAGCGGGATCCACGGCGCGAGGCACGTCAATTCCTCGAGGAGGTCGCGGCATTGCCGGTCAAAGGCCCGGGCCCACCACGTCTGCCGGCTCTCGGAGTCGGTTTCCAGGGCGCGGACCACTTCCCCGGCGGATGCCGACAGCCGGTCCAGGCGCGACCGGGCCGCCGAGAGAGTCGCCGGACGGGAATCCGATGCGGCCGCAAGATCCTTCCGAAGCTCCGCGAGCTGGGCCTTTGCCGCTCCTCCCGCAGCGTCCACGAGGACCCCGAGCGTATCGCGCAAGCCCTCCACCCATCGCGGTCCCAGGATCTTGTGGTCGGGAAGTGCGACCAGACCCGGCCGCAATGTCAGCAGATGGCCCGCGAGATTCCCGCTGTCCACCGTTGAAACGTAGAGAGGGGACAACGGTCTCAGGGACTGCGTGTCATACCAGTTGTAGAAGTGGCCCCGGTGCCGTTCCAGGGATTCCATCGTACGGAATGCTTTCGCCGTGCGCTCGATGAGTTTTCCGGCCGGAAGGTAGCCGAAGTCGTACGCGGACAGATTCGCGAGCAGCGCAAGCCCCATGTTGGTCGGCGACGTGCGGTGCGCTACCGCGGCGAGGCGATACTCCTGGTAGTTGTCCGGAGGCAGCCAATGGTCCTCCGGGCCGACGAAGGTCTCGAAGAACGCCCATGTCTTTCGGGAAAGCTTCCGTAGAAAGAGTGCCTGGTTGGCCGAGAGCCGGGGCGACCTGGGAACGAGCGGCCGACTGATCCACCAGGCGACCGCGGGCGAAACAAACCAGAGGGTTAGTACGGGCCCACCCACGACCAGCGCAACCGGCCTCGAAATCGCCAGACAGATCGCCGTGGCGGAGGCGATCACGGGAGCGATCCACATGGACCGGCAAGAGGCTGCGAGGTCCGCGCGGCGATTGCGGTCCGGATTGCTCGACGGATTCCATTCCAGAAGCCGTCTGCGCGTGATCATCACCCGCCAGGCCGTGCGCGCCATCGCATCCAGACTGAAAAACGCCTCGTAGGGAAGGCAGACGAGCGTAAATGCCGCCTGGATGAAGTGCCGGCCGGCCGAACGCACAGCGGCGAAGAGATGCTGCCTCAGCAGCACTTCGTCCGGCTTCCGGAACAGTTCCAGAACCGATGCAAGCAACGGTGGAACCAGCAGGATTCCGATCACCGCAAGGGTCCATAACCACGGTTGCGACAAGACCATCCAGCCCAGCAGCAACATCAGCGTCAACGCCGAAGGCACGAGACTGCGTCGGAGATTGTCGAAGATCTTCCATTGGGACAATATCGAGAGCGGATTTTTCTGCCGGCGCTTGCCGGGTCCGGGAACGTACGGCGCCAACCACGACGCAATCTGCCAATCCCCGCGAACCCAGCGGTGCCTGCGGCTAACGTCCGCGCTGTAGCAAGAGGGATAATCCTCATACAGCTGCACATCGCTCATCAGCCCCGCCCGAGCGTAGCACCCTTCCAGAAGATCGTGGCTCAGGATCCGGTTCTCGGGGAAACGCCCATGGAGCGTCCGCTCGAACGCATCCACGTCATAGATCCCCTTTCCGATGAAGGAGCCTTCACCGAACCCGTCCTGGTAGGTGTCGGAGACGGCGCGCGTATACGGATCGATGCCCGGCTCACTCCCGAACAGTCGCGCGTACCTCGACCGGTTCGTGCCCGGCAGACTCACGGCTACGAGGGGCTGAAGGATTCCGTATCCCTCGGTGACACGCTTCTTTTCTTCGTCGTACCGCGGACGATTCAGCGGGTGCGCCATGGCTCCCACGAACTGCCGCGCCGAGTCGCGGGGGAGCTGGGTATCCGTGTCCAGAGTAATTACGTACTTCACCTTCGATAAAACGGCAGTCTCGCCGACGACGAGGGAAAAGCGGTCCCGAGAACCGCCGCGCAGAATCGAATTCAATTCCGCCAGCTTTCCGCGCTTTCGCTCGTAGCCCATCCAGACCCGCTCCCGCGGATTCCACCGGCGCGGGCGATGAAAAAGGAAAAACGCGTCGCTCTTTGCCTCCCTGTACTTTTTATTCAGTTCCTCGATCCCCTTCCGGGCAAACCGCAACAGCGGCTCGTCCTCCGGAATCGTTTCCTCGATCGCATCCCGGAAATCCGTCAACAAGCCGAAATACAGGTTGTCGTCCTGGTTGGCGAGAAACCGGATTTCCAGCGCCTCGGTCAGGTCCGAGATGTCGGAAGCACTCGTGAGCATCGTCGGGATCACCACCAGGGTGCGCGACTCCTCCGGAATTCCTTCGT
>Ga0307417_10000506_pt1 | contig 15940 bp, 12 predicted proteins | sample SalMarWE160210MG_2_FD_202514 | JGI IMG/M metagenome (GOLD analysis project Ga0307417, IMG submission 202514) | Salt marsh sediment microbial communities from the Plum Island Ecosystem LTER, Massachusetts, United States - WE1602-10 | ecosystem: Environmental > Aquatic > Marine > Intertidal zone...
GCGACCAGCAGCGAGGTGCCCCGGTGGACGGAAACCACCAGACATCCCTCAGGCCACGGGATCTCGCTGACAGCTCGCCCGTCTGCGATCGATCCGGGTGGGATCTGAAGCTCGAAGAACTCGGCGCCCGTCTGGGTGCGCGCCTTGAGCCGCTCCGGGAGGTTCCCGGCCCGTGTATGGGCGCTGAGCGCCTGGTGATACGCGGCGATGACACTCTCCCGCATGAAGATGCCGACCAGGTGGCTCCGCTCCCGGTCGTCGACGATCGGCAGCCGGCCGACACCAAGTGCTGCCATCCGTTCCAGCGCCTCCGAAACCGGGGTGTCGCGATTGACCGTCACCGGGTTTGGGGTCATCGCTTCCCTGGCGGCGACCTGGTCTGACGGCCCGCCCGCTCTGGCAATGTCGGACTCGGAGATAACCCCCACGAGCTTGCCGTCGGCGATGACCGGTGCTCCGTGCAGCCGGTGGCGTTGCATCACACCCTGCACCTGCCCCAGGGAGTCGTCCGGCGACACTGTCACCGGTTGCGGGCTTGCGACGTCGCCGACCCGCACGGTATCGAGCAGATCGGTCACCCCGGCCCGGGCCGGGTGGATCCCCATCCGGGTCAGTGGGGCGGTGTAGGCACTCTCCGGCCGGACCCGCCCTGCCAGGATCGTGCTGATTGCCGTTGCCACCATGAGCGGCAGCACGAGGCCGTAGTCGCCGGTCACCTCGAAAACGATCAGGATCGAGGTCATGGGCGCACGTGCCACCGCAGAGAACGTTGCCGCCATCCCGACCAGGGCGAACGCACCGGGCTGGACGAGGCCCAGTTTCCATAGTGGCGCGACGAGCAGGGCAAACGCGGAGCCGGTGGTGGCGCCGATGAACAGGCTGGGCATGAAGATGCCCCCCGCCCCCCTGCCACCGAGGGTGGCTGCGGTGGCGATTGCTTTCATCACTCCCATGATCGCCAGGGTCCACCAGGCGAGATTTGTCTCGTTGCGGAGGACCTGGCCGACGAATGTCTGGCCGGTGCCGAGTATCTCTTTGTGCAAGAGGCCGAGGCTCGCCACGAGCAGACCTGCCATGAGGGGCCGGGTCCATGCAGGCAGACGGTCCGGGGTCGAGGTGAACCAATCGAGAGCCACCAGGTAGAGCCACGCCGTCGCCACCGTTACCAGGCCGAGGAGCCCGTAGAGCAGAAGCAGCCTGGGATCGTCGAGGGCGTAGCCGCGCACGCTGAAGGTCAGATTTTCGCCGAGGACACTGTGGGCCACGACGGCCCCGGCGACCGACGCGATGATGATGGTGTGGACGTGGCGGAGCGAGAAGTCGCGCAGGATCACCTCGAGAGCAAAGAACATGCCGGCTATGGGAGCGTTGAAAGTGGCGCTGATCCCGGCGCCCGCACCAGCGGCGACCAGGACGATCGTGTCGTTTTCCCCGAGACGGGCGACCCGAGCCAGCCACGAGCCGATCGAGGACCCGATCTGGGCAATCGAGCCCTCGCGCCCGGCTGAGCCGCCCGAGCCGATGGTGAGTGCCGTGGCAACAGTCTTGAGCGCCATCACTCTCGTTCTGATGTAGCCGCCGCGCACGGTTATCGCCGCCACGATCTGTGGAACGCCGTGCCCCGCTACCTCGGGGCCCAGCCACGTGATCAACCGCCAGGCGAGCCAGATGCCAAATGGCAATACGAGCAGGAGGCCTACCTCGCCGCTCGAGATGTGACCGACGAGCCAGTCCGCCACCCAGGCCACCCATTCGATCGCCTGGATGAGGACGATCGCGCCGGCGCCGGCGCCCACGCCAACGGCAGCGGTGAGGACCATGAGCCGTGGGGTTTTGCCGATCCGGAGGGAGGACAGCGGTCGCGCCAGCAGGGACATATGCCCTGATAGTAGATCCCGGAAGTTGTCCGGACAGTGACTTGTGTGTCAGTCGGGGCGCACGGGCGCGTCGAGACCCCATCCTTCGGCCAGATTGGCGGCGAGTCGGCGCAATACCGTGCCGAAGACCGCCAGATCCTCCTCCGTGTTGCCGGCCAGCAGCCGACGCTCGTAGTCGAGCGCCACAGTGTGCAGCGCCTCGAACCGCTTCTCGCCGGTGGTCGTGAGGCGCACCCCAACTGCCCGCCGGTCGGTGGTAGAGCGCGTCCGCGTCACCAAACCCTCGTGCTCCAGACGATCGAGGTGGTGGGTAAGGGTTGCGCCCTTGATACCGATCATCCGGGCCAGCTCGCTCTGGGTCTGTGCACCCCGGTACTTGATCGCAACCAGGACGAGCCACGCCGGAAGGCTGCCACCCGCTTCAGCAAGTGACGCGTTGAAGGCCTGCTGCGCCATGTGTGCCACGTAATGAAGTTGTCGTCCCAGCGGCGGTTCCACACACTCACATTAGATAGGTTTCATATCGTTTGACATCAAACCATTAGATACCTAAGGTTACCGGAGTACTACTTCGGGAGAGACGATGAACACCAGTGATGTTTCCAAGCTGAGGGAGTTGGTGCGGGGACGGGTCCTCGAGCCGTCCGATGCGGGCTACGAACAGGTCCGATCGGTCTTCTACCGGGGTTACGATCGCCACCCCGCCGCCATCGTGAGACCGCGGGACGGCGCCGATGTGGCCGCCGCCGTGACCCTGGCCACAGCCACCGGGGCCGAGCTTGCCGTGCGGAGCGGCGGGCACAGCATTGCCGGCCACGGGGCGACGGAAGGTGGCATCGTCATCGACATGCGCGACATGCGCGCCTTCGACATCGACACGGACGGCCGAACGGCCTGGGCCGGCACCGGGCTCACCGCCGGCGAGTACACCAGGGCGGCAGGCGCCCACGGTCTAGCCACCGGTTTTGGAGACACCGGGTCCGTGGGTATCGGTGGGATCACGCTCGCCGGCGGTATCGGCTTGCTCGTCCGCAAGTACGGTCTGACCATCGACAGCTTGCTCGCCGCCGAGATCGTCACTGCGGATGGCCGGTTGCTCCGGGTCGACGGCGACAATCACCCCGACCTCTTCTGGGCCATCCGCGGCGGCGGTGGCAACTTCGGCGTGGCCACAAGGTTCCGGTACCGTCTCCACGAGGTCGACCGCGTTGTCGGCGGGATTCTCGTCCTGCCCGCAGCACCCGACGTCGTACTCGGATTGGTGGCCCTGGCCGAGGAGGCTTCCGACGACCTCACGACGATCTTCAACCTGATGAAGGCGCCGCCCCTCCCGTTCATACCTCCCGAGTATCACGGCGAGCCTGTGGTCGCCTGCATGATGATTCACGCCGGCGACCTCGATGCCGGTGAGCGCGCCGCCGACCGCGTTCGCAAGGTGGCCCCACCGATCGTCGACATGGTCAAGCCGATACGGTATCCCGAGTTCTTCGAGTTCGGCGGTGCGCCGCCGTCGGTCGAGCACGAGGTCTCCCACACGAGGTTCCTCGATGAGATCGACAAGCGGCTCGTTGCCGGGCTACTCGAGCAAGTCGCACGGTCTCCCGCCCGGCTAGCCAGCGCCCAGCTGCGGGTGCTCGGCGGGGCGATGGCCCGGGTGCCGGAGGCTGCGACCGCGTTCGCCCATCGGGGCAGAAAGTACTTGGCGACGGTGGGTGCCGCCTACGAAGACGGTGCTAAGACATCAGTGCACGAGGAATGGATCCGTCGGGTGACGAGCCTGTTCACCCCCGAGAACCCCGGTGCGTACAGCGGCTTTCTCGGTACCGATGGCGCCGCCCGCATCCACGAGGCGTATCCCGGCAGGACCCGGGACCGGCTCGTGGAGATCAAGCGACGCTACGACCCCGACAATCTGTTCCGGCTCAACCACAACATCGACGCAGGCTGAGCGCGACACCTCGGGTCAACGAAGGATGAGCAGCGAGTCACCGAACTCGTGCCAGCGATAACCGTCGTCGAGCGCCCTTGTGTAGCACCTCTCGAGTAGCTCCCGTCCTGCGACCGCCTCGAGGAGACGCAGGTGTGACGAGCGGGGCTCGTGCCATCCGGTGACGAGGCCGTCGATCGTGGCCGGCGGTCGGTCCGGCGTGACCAGGAGGTTGGTCACTCCTTTTCCGGGGTGCAGATTCCCGCTGGTGTCGGCGACCGTCTCGAGCGCCCGCACGACCGTGGTTCCTATTGCGATGATCCTCCCGCCACCGTCCCGGAGCGCGTTGCCAATCCGGGCGGTGGCGGCGGGAACTTCGAATCGCTCGTCACCGGGGATCTCGCCCTCCTCGAAGGACGAAAGTCCGGTGTGCAGCACTATGGGTAGCACGGCGACACCGCCTGTGATCAACCGGGTTACCAACTTGGTGGTGAACGGCCTGCCTGCGCTCGGCATCTCGGCCGATCCGGGCTCGGTGGCGAACACGGTCTGGTAGTCGGACAGCGGCCAATTGCCCGTGCTGGCATAGCGGATGGGGCCGCCGTGGACCGCCAGGTAGCGGGCGACGTCGTCGGTGCCCGAAACGGACGCTATCCACAGTCGCGACGAGCGCGGGTGGTGGGTGACCAGCTCGATGACGGCGCCACCCTCGAGGTGGACGAGCTGCGGGTCGAGGTCGGGTCCCGGCGTCGAGCCGTTGCCGTTGTTGGTACGCAGCTCGACGGACCACAGCCCCCCGTCCACCGGAGCAGCAAAGTGCACCCGGAGCCCGGCGCCTTCCGCGGTGCGGGCGTCGACGGCCGCCGGGATGGTGCGAGAAGTGTTGACGACAACCGCGTCACCGGGACGGAGCCAGTCCGGGAGATCCAGGAACCGGCCTTGGCTGATGGTGGCGGCGTTCCGGTCGGCAACCATGAGCCGCACCTCGTCACGCCGGATGCCGCGCCGCTCGGGAGGTGCCGCCGCCCAGCGTTCGGCGGGGAGCACGAAGTCGAGCGGCCGGGCAACGACGGTCATTCCGCGTCGACCTGGTTCGCCCGGTACCACCCGGAAGGCTGCCCGCTCTCGATCAGCCCGAGCAGCGAGGGGACGCTTGCCTCGGGCTGCGGACGATCGGAGATGTCCTCGCCGGGAAACGCCTCCTGGTGCATCTGCGTGTTCATGTCGCCCGGATCGAACCAGAGCACGCGGACCTTGTCTTCCTCGGCGGCGAGTACGTGCGACAGCTCGTTCAGTGCGGCCTTGGCCGACCCGTACCCGCCCCACCCGGCGTAGCCCTCGGAGGCTGCATCGGAGGTGATGTTGACGACCGTTCCGGAGCTGTCACGAAGCAGCGGGAGTGCCGTCTGGATGAGAGCGAGCGGTGCGAGCACGTTTGTCTCGTAGACCCGGCGCAGCACGTTGAGCGGGTATCCGGCGAGTGGCGGCTGCGGGCTGGGCCCAAGCATCGAGGCGTTGTTGATCAGCAAGTCGAGCCCGCCCATTCGCCCGGCGGCGGCGGCGAGCTGGTTGCGATGGTCGGCGGCCGTGACGTCGCCGGCGATCGCAGTGACCGTTGTCGAGCGGCCGAGCTCGGTTGCCGCGGCCTCGAGGGCGGGTGCTCCCCGGGCGTCGATGACCAGGCTCCAACCTGCGGCGGCGAGGGCACGGGCGGTGGCGAGCCCGAGCCCGCGCGAAGCACCTGTGATGATTGCGATTCTTGTCATCATCCCACGGTACAACTTCAAGGTCGCTTCAAGTCAAGATATTGAACTCGAATACATCCGCCCTCACGGCTCGTATTGTCCGCAGGTCGGGAAGTGTGAGGTCCTAGAAGCCGCGTGCGGCCAGCTCCTGTCCGAGCTGCTCCGGATCGATGAAGCGGATGGTGTCGAATCCGAGTTCGGCTGCAGCGGCGATGTTCTTCTGGCTGTCGTCGATGAAGATGCACTCTGAAGCGGTGCGCCCGATACGGTCTAGCGCTATCCGATAGAGGTCCGCGTCCGGTTTGATTAGCTTCTCCTCACCGGACACGATGATTTGCTCGAACCAGTCGAGAAAACGGTATCGCTCCCTGGCGATGGGGAAAGTCTCTGTAGACCAGTTGGTGAGTGCGTTCAGCTCGTGGCCTGCTTCTTTCAGACGACGGAGGATATCGACCGAACCTTCGATGGCTCCACCCAGCATCTCGTCCCACCGTGTCCAGTAGGCGGTGATCAGATCTGTGTGCTCGGGAAACTCGGCCGTGAGGAGGGCCACGCCTTCGGCCCAGGTCCGGCCGGCATCGTGCTGTACGTTCCACTCCATGGTGGCCACTTCGGCGAGAAACCACTCCATCTCGTCCTCGTTGTCGAAGAGCTTGCGGTACAGGTGACGAGGGTCCCAGTCGATGAGCACGCCGCCAATGTCGAAGAGGAGGCCCCGATCAGGTCGTGAGGTATCGGTCATGGCTGCACTCTATGCCACATGCGCGCCAACCTGAAACGGGGTTGACATCGCTGACTTGAGCGCTATATATATAGATTATCTGATACATGACGCGGGACAGAGATGAGCCCGCAGGACGAAAGGAGTGAAACGATGTTGCGCATGGATCCTTTCGAGGAGATGGATCGGATGCTCAATACGTTCGGTGGTCGTTGGCGCGGAGGGATGATGCCGCTCGATGCTTTTGAGAAGGACGGCATTTATACCCTTCGTTTCGACGTCCCCGGTGTTGATCCGGACAACGTCGACCTCACGGTCGAAGGCAGCATGCTGACTGTCACCGCGGACCGTCCGATCGAGGAGACCGAGGGTGCGACCTGGTTGCTCAGGGAGCGGCCGTCGGGCTCTCACAGCCGCGAGGTCAGGCTCGGTGACCGGCTCGACACAAGCCAGGTGAAGGCAAGCTACGACAACGGTGTGCTCACCGTCGAGATCCCGATGCGTGCCGAGGCCAGACCGCACAGGGTTGCGATCAAGGGCGGGGACAACGAGAAGCTAACCGCCGGGGTCTGAACATCGAGAGGCAGTAGCAGGCCCCGCCGGCACCCGGCCGGCGGGGGCTTTCTCGGAACGGGCTCTCAGTGGTCTCCGGTGATCGAGCGACGGACCCAAATGAAGCGCGTAGCGGCGTTCAGCCGGAGTACAGGTCGCCGGCGAGGTACTTCAGCCCGGTGTCGACCGCAACCGTGACAACTGTGTGGCCCGAGCCGAGCTCCTTGGCGAGCTCGATCGCTCCGGCCACGTTGAGGCCGGTTGAAGTTCCTGCGAGCAGGCCCTCCTCTGCCGCCAGCCGGCGTGCCGTCGATCGAGCTTCAGCCTCATCGACGGTCCGGGCCTCGTCATACCGATCGTGATAGAGAAGCGGTGGCATGAACCCGATGCCGATCCCCTCGACGTGATGAGTCCCGGATTTGCCTGTTGTGACGAACGGGGTCGATGCCGGTTCGAAGACCACGATCCTGGCGTCAGAGCCACCGTCGGCGAGTGCCGACGAGACGCCCATAGCCAGCCCCGCAGTACCGACAGCCGCACAGAACACATCAATCGGTCGGTCCATCTGTTCGAGTAGCTCGTCTCCGACGCCTCGATACCCAACGAGAGAGTCGGTGTTGTTCATCTGGTCGGTCCAGTAGGTTCCAGGCTCGCCGGCATACTCGGCCGCTTTTGCCATCATCCGCGGTATCAGATCTGGAGTGATCTGCCCGTTCTCACTTGGCACGATTGTCAGATCGGCGCCGAGTGCTCGCATCGTCCTGAGCTTCTCCTCGGCGAACGCGTCGGATGACACGACCTTGAACTTGTATCCCTTCACCGCACAGACGTAAGCCAGTGATGATCCGGTGCTACCGCCGGTGTACTCGACGACGGTCATCCCCGGGCGCAGGTCGCCACGCTTCTCCGCCTCCTCGATCATCGCCAGAGCCATGCGGTCCTTGTACGAACCAGTGGGGTTGAACCACTCGAGCTTGACAAACACGGCCGCCGCGTCGCGAGGCACGATCTTGCGCAATTGCACGACGGGGGTTCTACCGACGACGTCGATCATCGAATCTCCAACGCGCATGACTCTCCCTCGCTTCGCTGAGTTTCAGAGCATAGAGCTACGCGTCTTGATCGAGCGGCGAGATGGGCGCCAGATCCGTGCGCTCGATGAGCAACCGATCAAGGTCGACGTTCCGCGATCAGGTGCAATACTCTTCGGGTGCTAGGTCCAGTCCGCTCTCTGTACGCTCTTCGGCCGGGCGCTCCGGTGCCGTTGTTGCTGGCTGCGGTTTCGGTCACGGCGATGTTTGGTGCGACCCCGTTTCTGATACCGGTCATTGCCGAGCGCTATGGCGTCACGGACGGATTTGCCGCTGCCATCTCTGTCGTCCAGGTGGGAGTATTTGCTCTGGTGACTTTGACGTTTCCCCGCTGGCTGGCACCCTCGGGCGTGCTTTTCCGATTGGCGGGCATCGTATTTTTCGTAGCGAATGTGGCGAGTGCCGGTCTATCGGACTTCTCGATGTTGCTCGTCTCTAGAGGGGTAGCGGGCGGAGCAGCCGGGGTGCTGACCTGGATAGCGTGGGCGGACGCGATGCGGACACCGCGTTCGCTGGCGGCGATCGCGTCGGCGGGACCGCTGACGGCTCTTCTCGCCGCGCCGGTTCTCGCTGGACTGGCGCAGTTCGGCGATCGGGCCGTTTACCTCGCACTGGCGCTGGTGTCGGTTCCCGCGATGCTCCTCACTTTTCACGATACGGCGGTCAAACCCGAGGAGAGACGGGTTAGCGGGTCGCGGTCGAATCGGGTCCTGTTGTTCGCTTTGTTTTCACTCACGCTCTTTGCGACGACCCTGTTCGTGTTCGAGGCTGTTGCCGCACGTGATCTTCTTGGCCTGAGTCCCGTGGCGGCGTCGCTGGGTTTCAGTCTCAACGCCGCCGGCGGTTTGCTTGGTGCCCGTCTGGCATCACGATATCGCCGGCCGGGATGGTGGGTAGCGAGCATCGGTCCTGCGGCATTTCTGTCGGTTGCCGGCGGACACCCGGCCTTCTACTTTCTCAGCATGGCGTGGTGGGGGTTTTCGTATTGGATTGGGGTACCGGGTGTCCTCCAGATGCTGGCGGATCGGTCAAACGAGCCCGGCGAACGAGCAGGGGACGCACAAGGCTATATGGCGATCGGTCGGACGATTGGGCCGGCAGTTGGTGGTGCATTTGTCGATGCTTCGGCGTTTCTACTGCTCTCTGTGGTCGCGGCCATCGGCATGGCCGCCTCCGGCGGGATCGTCATAGCGGTACAGGAAGGCAGGGAGGGCTTGCCTCCAACTGCGCCACAAGGGCCTGCCCGAGCCGGATCGGATCAACCCCCAAACGTCGCCGAGCAGTAGAGGATGTCGCGCTACGTTTCAGTACAGGTCACGCGGTGCCATTTCATTGGGTTTGTGAAACTCTGCGCGACGTAGTGAACCCCCGTGAATCCGCCGAATGGCACCGGGAGGGCACCCGGGTGACCCACTCATGGCGACAGCGAAGACGAATGTCGGTGCTAGCGAGGAGGTGTCCGGCGTGCCACTTGTCCCCTCCGCAGGGGCATCCAGCGGATCTGTGTCCCGACGGTGTCATCACCTAGAGGTTCACCGCAATGAGGACCACACCGGCTGCTACTGCTGCAGTGCTGGCGACCAGTGTGGTGTCGATTCGTTCCTCGCTCTTGAGAAAGATGTAACTCAAACCAATGACCCAGAGCACCTGGGTGCTCTGAAACACGGCGTAGACCCATGCCGGGATGAGGGTGAGCGCCCAAAACTGCGAGATGAGGGCGAAGCTGAACGCCGCCCCTGCCGCTACGAACCACTTGTTGACGTTGCGGAAGTTCTCAGTGAGCCGGGTCCTGAAGCGCCCTCGGATGACATCACCGATGCTGAGGAACGCAAGCCCGGTGGTGGCGCCAATCAGCACTCCGAGCACGGCCGAATCGAACGACTGCAGTCCCCACTTGCGCAACACGAAAGCGAGTCCGAATAGCAGCGGTGTGGCGACGGCAAAGACATAGCCGAGCCCACCGGTCGGCTTGTCCGTTTCTTGCCCTGCGACTGCCGCAGCAGATGAGCGCCTCAGAATGAGGGTCACGAGGCTGCCTATCACGAGGAGTCCGCCCAGGGCGTCGACGAGACCGAGAGGCTCGTCCAGGACGAACCAGCCGATCGCCGCGGTAACTACTGGTGTAGCGTTGATGAACACACTCGCTCGGGTTGCTCCGACAAAGCGGATCGCTCGGAGGCTGGTGTGGCGGCCTCCAATCATTCCGACGAGACCAGCCGCGGCCAATGCGGCAACGCCAGTGCTGCTCCAGTCGGGTTTGGCGACGAACACGCCGACCACCCCGACGGTGAGAACGTTGACAAAGATCGTCATGTAGAGGCCATCGTCACGCGGACTTGTGCGCATCCCGACGCGGGCGAACATCGACGAGACCCCAAAGAAGAACGCCGCGGCGAGACCAAGCGCAACACCCATGGTGGCTCCTTACAAGGGCGACTTCTTACAGAACCGGTCGAGAGAGGTTCCGCATTCGCTCGCAACGCACGGTCGCAGCGAACCGTCGAACGCCTCCGGCAGTTGACGGAACACTACCCATGACAATTCCGGCCGCTGACACAACGGTGACCGCCACTCGCGCGAGCAGCCAGATGGTCCCTCGTGCGTTCTTGCCCTCGCCGGTTCCCGCATCATTTTGGGATGCAAATTCACAAGGAACCGCCTCTTCGAGGCGGTTCCCGTGGTCAGGGACGGCGTCGATCCGTCGACCTCTGGTTTTTCAGACCAGCGCTCTACCGACTGAGCTACCTGACCGTATTGCACACAGGCCCGGACCGGGTCCGGGCGCAGTGTGTGGCGGGAGCGACGGGATTTGAACCCGCGATCTCCGGCTTGACAGGCCGGCGTGAACTCCAGGCTTCACCACGCCCCCACGGGTGCCCCCAAGGGAATTCGAATCCCTGTTGCCGCCTTGAAAGGGCGGAGTCCTGGACCGCTGGACGATGGGGGCCCGAAGGTTTCTCCGGGTTGGGCCCGAGGAAGTCGGGATATTACACCGTCGCCGCGGTCTGAGACCGAGCGCCCGGAGTATAGGGCGTGTGTGGGTAGTCGTGTCCAGATAGGGCGACAGAACCGGCCAGCGCTGTGGTGTCAATGAAGTGGGTGTTGCGCATCGCCAACTTGTATCCGTACGATGGCGGTCGAGTCAACTATTCGGAGGGAGAAACCGTGCACTTCAGACGCCTTATGGCTCTTGCCGGTGTTGTGATCGGGATCATCGGCTTGTTCATGAAGTCGCTGATCACCGATGGGGAGTCGGAGATGGAGACCCTGGCGCAGATAGCCCACGATGGGGGCAGCCACTTTCCCAAGGGCATCCCGACCATCTGGGGTGGTCTCGCCGCGTGGGCCCAGGTCCTCCTGGTGATCTTCATCATCCTCATTGTGTTCCTCTGCCTTCGCCCCGATATCGCCAAGGGCTTTAACCAGATGGACTCGATGATCATCGGTGTGATCGGCGTTGCTTTGCTCGCCTACGCCGTTTACAAGTTCGTCGATGCCGGGGACGCCGCTAACAGTCTCGCCGCAGGGTTCGCCGCTATGGCGTCGCAAGGGGCACCGACCTCGGCGCACGACGTCAGCCGCGGCGTTGGGTTCTTCGTCCTCATCCTCGGCACCGTGCTTGTCACGGCCGCAGGGGCGCTAGGGCTGGCAGGGAACAGCGAGAGCTGACCTGATCGAGTCGTGTGGAGGGGTCACCACGGTGGCCCCTCTCATGCGTCGCGGGCAGTAAGTTGCGTGCTGTGAGCGACTACATGCATCCCCTGGCGGCACCGTTCCGGTTCGAAGGCGACCGACCCGAGTCCGTCCTGCTGCTGCACGGTTGGACCGGATCGCCGGCCCACATGCGCGATCTGGGGCAGCGGCTCAACGACGCCGGGTACACCGTTGTCGGCCCTCTGCTCGCAGGACACGGCACGACTCTCGATGACATGGCGACCACGGGTTGGCGCGACTGGCTGGGTAGTGCCGCCGAACCGGCGATGGACATCCTTGAGGGCGGCGATACTCTGCATCTGGTGGGTCTGTCGATGGGCGGAATCATCTCGCTGCTGCTCGCCACCTCCCTCGATGCCGCCTCGGTGACAACGATCAACGCACCACTGCTCGTGCGGGATCGCAGGTCATATCTCGCCGGACTCTACCGGGGGAGCAAGCGGATCGAGCATGCGGAACCCCCGGTGGCGGCACCGCCGGAGATGCGGAAATACCAGCAGCAATACAACGGTACGCCGCTCGGAACCGCCGCAGAGCTGGCAGATCTCATCCGGGCGGCACGGCGCAGCCTCAGCAAGGTGACATGCCCGGCACTGATCATCCAATCGAAGACAGACGAGACGGTTAGACCAAAAAGCGCCACCATCATCTACGACGGTCTGGGGTCAGCCGACAAGGGCATCGTCTGGCTGGAGTGCTCCCGGCACGTCGCTGTGGTCGACGTCGAGCGTGAGGCGATCGCCGCCTCCATCCTCGAGCATCTCCGTTCCGCTTTCGACAGCCGGCACGCCGCCGTTTAGCGCCAGGGCCGCGTGTGACCTCCACCGTCCTTGCCGGTCTAGCGGTCGGTTCGAACGAGAGCTACCTGAGTCGAGCCAGGAAGCACACGTTCCAATGCCGGTAGGAAGGGGACTTTGGCCCCCTCTCGCATCGCGGTTTTTGGGCTTAGGATGCATGACACTGTCCATGTCCAGGAGGAGGACCTCATGGCCGATGAGCCAAACGTGATTGGGAATATGATCTCAGAGGAACGCTTATTTCCCCCGTCGGAAGCGTTCGTTGCTGCCGCCAACGTAGGTGTCGAGATCTACGAGGAGGCAGAGAACGACTATCTCGCGTTTTGGAAGAAGCAAGCCCTCGATCGCATCACGTGGTTCAAGGAGCCGACCGTTGTTCTTGATAATTCCAATGCTCCTTTCTTCAAGTGGTTCAGTGATGGTGAGCTGAACGTGTCGTACAACTGTCTCGATCGGCATTTGGAGGCGGACGGGGACAGGATCGCGTACCACTGGATAGGAGAGCCCGGCGACAGCCAGAACATCACCTACCGTGACCTGTACGAGCGGGTGACAAAGCTGGCGAATGGGCTGAAGAGCCTCGGGGTCGAGAAGGGCGATCGTGTAGCCATCTACCTGGGCATGGTTCCCGAGCTTGCCGTCTCGTTGCTGGCTTGTGCCCGTATCGGTGCGATTCACTCGGTCGTGTTTGGTGGCTTCTCCGCCGACTCGCTGTCCGACCGCATCCACGATTCGCAGTGCAAGATTCTTATCACAGGCGATGGCGCCTGGCGGCGTGGCAGCGTCGTCTCGCTCAAGGAGGTTGCCGACGATGCGCTGAAGAACTCCCCTTCGATTGAGAAGGTGGTTGTCGTCAGGCGCACCGAGAACGACGTCAACTGGACCGAGAAGGACATCTGGTATCACGACCTGGTCGCCGACCAGCCCACCGAGTGCGAGCCCGAGGTTATGAACGCAGAGGATCCGCTTTACATCCTCTACACGTCGGGTACCACCGGCAAGCCGAAGGGCATCGTGCACACCCAGGGCGGCTACCTGACTGCGATTACCACGACCCACGACTACGTTTTCGATCTCAAGCAGGACGACGTGTACTGGTGCACCGCCGACATCGGCTGGGTGACCGGGCACTCCTACATCGTGTATGGCCCGTTGGCGAACGGTGCGACCAGCATCATGTATGAGGGCGCCCCCAACTACCCGGGTCTCGACCGGCTGTGGCAGATCGTCGAGGAATACAAGTGCACGATCTTCTACACGGCGCCGACCGCGATCCGTGCCTTCATGAAGTGGGGCGACGACCACGTCACCAAGCACGACCTCTCATCGCTGCGTTTGCTGGGAACCGTGGGTGAGCCCATCAATCCCGAGGCTTGGATCTGGTACAACGAGACCATCGGTGGCGGCAGGTGCCCGATCGTCGACACATGGTGGCAAACCGAGACCGGCGCCATCATGATCACCCCGCTCCCGGGTGCGGTCTCGACCAAGCCCGGTTCGGCGACCCGGCCTTTCCCGGGTATCGGCGCTGATGTGGTCGACGAGGAGGGCAACTCGGTTCCGTTTGGCAGTGGCGGTTTCCTTGTGATGCGTCGCCCGTGGCCGTCGATGTTGCGGACCATCTACGGCAACGACCGCCGCTACGTCGACACCTACTGGTCACGTTTCGACAACATGTACTTCGCCGGTGACGGCGCCAAGCGGGACGACGACGGTTACTTCTGGCTGTTGGGCCGTGTCGACGACGTCATGCTCATCGCCGGGCACAACATCTCGACGACCGAGGTGGAGTCGGCGTTGGTCAGCCACCCTGCCGTGGCCGAGGCTGCCGTGGTCGGTCGTGCCGACCCGGTCACCGGGCAGGCGATTGCCGCCTTCGTGACACTGCGTTCGGAATTCGAGGGCAGCGACGAGTTGCTTGCCGAACTGCGCAACCACGTGGCCTCGACGATCGGCCCGATCGCCAAGCCGAAGAGCATCGTCTTCACCGACGATCTCCCCAAGACCCGGTCGGGCAAGATCATGCGCCGTCTGCTCAAGGACATCTCTGAGAAGCGGCAGCTGGGTGATGTAACCACCCTTGCCAATGCGGACATTGTCCGGGAGATTGCAGCCAAGTCGACGGAAACCAGCGACGACTGAAGGTCTTGAGACCATCATGACGGGCCCTCCGCCTGCGGGCGGGGGGCTTTGTCGTGCCCGGCCGCCCGGGCGTCGTGCAATTGGGGCGGCGACCGCCGATAATGGCTGTATGAGCAACGTTCCAAGTGACCTGAGAGCGCGTACCGAGGCGTGGATCGCCGCCGATCCGGACAGCAAGACCAGAGCCGAGCTGAAGGATCTCCTCGCCGCTGGTGAAGTTGATGAGTTGAGCGAGCGGATGGCGGGATCGCTCGAGTTCGGCACGGCAGGGTTGCGGGGGCGGGTTGAAGCCGGATCCAACCGCATGAACCGGGCTGTCGTGATCAGGACGACACGCGGTATCGCCGAGTACCTCCTCGACCGTGACCCGGACTCGGACCGCCCCGTCGTGGTCGGCCGGGATGCGCGTCTTTCCAGCAACCGATTTCAGAAGGACACCATCGGAGTGCTTGCAGCCGCCGGGATTGTCGTTCGCTATTTCCCCGACCCGGTCCCCACTCCTGTTGTCGCTTACGCAGCCCGCCGGCTGGGGGCACGGGCCGCCATCGTGATCACCGCCAGCCACAACCCGCCACTCGACAACGGCTACAAGGTGTACGACTCCAACGGGGTGCAGATCATTCCTCCAACCGATAGTGACATCGCCGCCAGGATCGCCGCCGCGCCGGATGCGGTCGATGTGCCCCGGCTGGCGAAGAAGTATCGAGAGGAGGTTGCCCACCCTGTGCCGGAGGGCATCTTCGCCCGCTATCTGGAGGATCTCGCCGCCATTAGGGTCGGTGCCGGAGGCTCGGACCTGAAGATCGTGTACACGCCGATGCATGGCGTCGGGGGCGTCTATGTGACCGAAGCCCTCGAGTTCTTCGGGCACGACGACATCACCCCGGTGCCCGAGCAATTCGAGCCCGACGGCAGGTTTCCTACCGTTGCCTTCCCCAATCCCGAGGAGCCTGGCGCTCTCGACCTCGCCGGTGCACTAGCCGCAAAGACCGGTGCCGACATCATCATCGCCAACGACCCCGATACGGACCGGCTCGCCGTAAGTTTGCCGCGCCGGGAGGGGTGGCGGCCGCTGACGGGGAATCAGATCGGTGCACTCCTCGGTGACTACCTGCTCAGCCACACCAAGGTCGCTAGACCGCTGGTCGTAAACAGCATCGTGTCGTCCCCGATGCTGGCCGACATCGCAATCAAGTACGGTGCGCGCCATGCGACGAGCCTCACCGGCTTCAAATGGATCTGGAACGCAGCGCTCGACATCGAGAGTACCGAGGGTGCCAACTTCGTCTTCGGGTATGAGGAGGCGCTCGGTTACAGCGTGTCGCCGCAGGTGCGGGACAAAGACGGCATTTCCGCAGCGGTTGTCTTCACCGA
>Ga0307417_10000507_pt1 | contig 15911 bp, 12 predicted proteins | sample SalMarWE160210MG_2_FD_202514 | JGI IMG/M metagenome (GOLD analysis project Ga0307417, IMG submission 202514) | Salt marsh sediment microbial communities from the Plum Island Ecosystem LTER, Massachusetts, United States - WE1602-10 | ecosystem: Environmental > Aquatic > Marine > Intertidal zone...
GCGAGGCCGACAAACTGCAAGCCGAACGCAAACTGCGCGGGCAAGAACAGTTCCGCAAGCTGCAGCAGGCCGATATCGTGCTGGTGTCATTCGGCAAGAGCGGCCGCACCTGGCTGCGGGTGATGCTGTCGCGCCTTTACCAGCAGATCTACGGCCTGCCGGAACGCGCGCTGATCGGCTTCGACAACTTCCACAACATGAACCATGCTATTCCGCGCATGTTCTTCACGCACGACAACTACATCGGCGACTACACCGGGCATACCGATTCCAAGGTGGACTTTTACGGCAAGAAAGTCGTGCTGCTGGCGCGCGACCCGCGCGATGTGGCGGTGTCACAGTTCTTCCAGTGGAAATACCGAATGAAAACCAACAAGAAAGCGATCAACCAGTACCCGGAGCACGGTGCCGACGTTGCGATTTTCGACTTCGTCATGAGCCCGAGCGCGGGACTGATGAAAGTCATCGGTTTTCTCAACCTGTGGGCGAAGGAAGCTCCGCGCATGGAGGATTTCTTCCTGCTGCGCTACGAAGACCTGAAAGCACGGCCGGTGGAAACCCTGGAAAAACTCGTCGCCTTCATGGGCACCCCCGCCGCCGACGCGCAGATCCGCGATGCTGTGGAATTCTCCTCCTACGAGAACATGAAAAAGATGGAAGAGAAAAAAACCTTCTGGCTCAGCGGCGGCCGCATGGTGCCGAAGGACCGCTCCAACCCCAACAGCTACAAGGTACGTCGCGCCAAGGTGGGCGGTTACCGTGACTACTTCGACGACCAGCAGGTGGCTCAGATCGAGGCCGTAACCGCGGAGAATCTGTCGCCGTTTTTCGGCTACGCCGCGGGCCCGGAAACGCAGCAGTCAAAGGCCAGCGGCACCTGAAGGCGGCCGATCTGTAAAATGGGGTCTGAGTAAAAGTACTTTTTTACTCTGACCCCATTTTAGCCATTTTACCGAGGGAAACAATCGTAGGTTGGGCTGAACAACGTGAAGCCCAACAGACCATGGCGGTGATAGACACCGCGCTTGGTTGGGCTTCGCAAGCCCAGCCCAACCTGCGGGCTTGCGGATCAGGCCGCCAGTGGCGGCGTACGCTCCAGCACTTCGAACGCATCGTGACGGATATGATTGTGGGCCATTTCCTCGCGCAGGGTGGCTTCCGTAACAATGCCCTTGTCGAGACATTCTTTCAGCAGGCCGAAAAAGAAATCCACCTGGTTCGGGTCCGGGTGCTCCTTGTACTTGCCTGCCAGAACGTAGTCACCGAACAGCGCCCGGCGTGCCCGGCGTATCCAGTGCTTGGGCGGAAACAGGCGGAAGGTATCGGCGGCGCGAAAATCCACCGGTAAGCCGGTTTTCCACGGCTGGTGCTTGCGCTTGGTGGTGTGCAGCATCCTGGTTTTTTCGCTCAGGTGATCGAAGTCGTTCCACTCCGGCTCGAAAAAACCGATGGTGTTGGGGTCTTCGTACTTCAGGCACACCCACTGCATGTAGTCGCGCTCGAAATCGAACATGGCGTTGAACTGTTCTTCAAACTTCCAGTGGGCCAGTTTGGCGTTGTCCAGCAGCATCACGCTGGTGGCCAGGCAGCCGCGGCGTCCCTTGGCACCTGACTTCGGCCGGCAAAGGATAGCCTTGCCCTGCATACCGCGCGACAGCAGCTCCCAGATATCGGCGCGCGCAAACACGTCCGGGTCGATCACCACCGCACGTCCCTGGTAGTTCATCAGCTGCGGCGGCAGAAAACGGGTGGGTGTAAACGACTGCAGATCGTCTCGCACCCACTGACGCTTGCCGCCGTCGCGCAGGTAATAGTCGCCTTCGCGCGCCCGCAGAGCCGGGAAGTCATCGTAGTTCATGACCCGGATATCGAACTTGTCGTTGTGCTTCGAATTGCGCCTGAGCGCGTACTCGGCTATCACCGCGCCGAGGTGCTGCTTGTCGTTGGCCTGAATAAATACGCAGTAATCCACTGCCGGTACCCTCTTGTTAATGACGCAATTATATGAAACCAGCCCGCGTCTTCATACCCGCCCCGTTCGGCTGCGCGATCTGGCCATGAACGGCAACATCCCGCACAATAGGCGCCCCGCGGTTGCGGGCTGATGTTTCACTGCGGATAAGACGCCTTGGCAAAACTCCTTCTCGGCGACAAACACAAAGTCCACTCCCCGGGGCTGCTGCGCCTGCTCTGGGTCCTGGAGGCGTGGCTGGTCGGGCTGCTGGGCACGATCAGCCGGCTGCTTCCGCCGGACACAGCGTCGCGGCTTGCGGCCCGGCTGGCGCGCCGCATCGGTCCGCGCATGGACAAGACGCGTATCATCCGGCGCAATCTGACGGTTGCTTTTCCCGAGGCATCCCCGGAAGAACTCGATCAACTGGTCAAGGGCATCTGGGGTACGCTGGGCTCGATCGTGGCGGAATACCCCCATCTGCCGACCATCTGCGGCACACAGGCAGACCAGCGTCTGGAAATCGTCATGCGGGACAAACTCCCCGTCTTTGAGCTAGGCGGCAAGCCTGCGGTCTTTGTGACAGCCCACCTGGGCAACTGGGAAATCGGTGCGGGCACTATCGCGCACCTGGGGGTACCGGTCACAGTCGTGTATACGGCGCTGCACAACCCGCATATGGACCGGCTGTTGCGCAACGCCCGGGAAGCGCTGGGCTATCGCATGGTGGAGCGCGCCAGCGCCGCCCGGGAACTGGTGCGACGCCTAAAGGCGGGCACGTCGGTGGGCCTGCTGGTCGATCAGCGCGTGGATTCCGGTGAACCGGTACCCTTCTTCGGCGCCGACATGCTCACCTCGGTCACGCCGGCGCAGCTGGCGTTGCGCTTTAACTGCGACCTTATTCCGGTGCAGGTCCAGCGCCTTGAAGGCGCCCGTTTCCGGGTCATCTTCCACCGCGCGGTGAAAGCCGATGACACGACCCTGGAAACATCCGCACAGATAATGCAAATGACAATAAAAATCAATGCCTTGTTCGAGTCCTGGATTCGCGAACGGCCGCAGGAGTGGACGTGCACCAAGCGCCGCTGGGCGAAGCACCTGACGAAGCCGGACTGGCGTGGCACAGAGGATTAGGTCAGTCAGGTTGCGACCTGTCCTGGTCCGCCGGTCCTGTCAGCCGCCACCCGGCTGATCGCTGATGCTCTGCAGGTTCCCGTCGCCGTCGAACTCCAGGACCTTGGTGAGCTGGCCCTGCTGTTCATAGACCCACTGCCCGTCTGCCTTGGAGGTGGGCTCTCCGCACGCGGCCAGCACCTGTGCCGCCGTCACCGGCACCGGCTGTTGTTCATCGTCGATGATGGTATCACCACACATCATTTGCGTGGCCATTGCGCCCCTGGCGCCTAACGCGAGAGCCACCAACAATGCAGTCTTCGTCAAACGTTTCATGTCCTCACTCCTCTCTCAATGCGCACCTGCTACAAACCTGCCGGCGACGTTAGCCCCGCGTGTTTCCGGCAGGATAAGAATTATCGTACGGATGCCAATTGTAGGCCAGTTACGCCATGACGTCGCCTTGCCGGTCGGAGCTGGCGGGCGACGGGCGGTCTGGCGACGTTCGCGTAGAAACTCGGGTATAATGCCCGATTTCGTTCACTGGCTCGGTACGCGATCCATGCCTGTTCTCAGCGACAACGCCCGCAAAGCCCTGATCATTGCGCCCTCGGCCCTGCTGCCGCGCCCGCTGCGCCTGGCAGTGCGAAAACGCCGGCTGGGCAAGCTGGAGGTCGATATCGCGCGGCGCTCGCAGCTGATCATTATCGCCCACCCCAAGAGCGGCAATACCTGGCTCAAGGTGATGCTGACCCGACTCTACAGTCTGCGCCACGGCATCGCGCCGGAAGACTTTGCGAAATACCCGTCGCTGGCCGACCGCAACCCGGCGATCCCGCGTTTTGCCGCCACCAACGGCTGGTACAGCTACGAACGCGCCATAGGCGACAAGCTGCAGCCCGAGGCGCCCGATTCGGAACTCAAGCACAAACCGGTGGTATTGCTGGCACGCAACCCACTGGACATTGCCGTCTCCTGGTTCTTCCAGTTCACCAAACGGCAATCCGCCCATAAGCAGGAACTGATCAACGCCGAGCTCAGGCAGCCGGTCGGGCGCAGCGGCATCGACATGTGGAACTTCGTGCGTCACAGCGAAATCGGCCTGCCCTCGCTGATCGATTTTCTCAATTACTGGGACAGGGCGCTGGCCGGCCTGGACAACACGCTGCTGACCAGTTACGAGGCCCTGCGCGCCGACCCCGGCGCCGTGCTCAAACAGATCACCGGCCTGATGGGCGATACATTCAGCGACACCGACATCCAGGAAGCAGTGGACTTCGCCGCCTTTGACAACCTGCGCAAACTCGAAAGCGAGGGCTTTTTCCGTTCCGGCGGCCTGACCCTGCGCAACGCAAAAGACCCGGAAAGCTTCAAGGTACGCCGCGCCAAAGTCGGTGGTTATCGTGATTACTTCACGCCCGAACAGGCCGACGAGCTGGAAGCACTGGTGCGCGACCGCCTGTCACCCGGGCTGGGCTACAACCACAGCGAATCCACGTCCGCCGACAGTGTCGCCCTCTGAGCCACAACCGCGCATCTGGCTGCTACTGGGCAACAAGAAAGGCGACAATGGCCAGGTCGAGACCGTTGCCGAGGCCCTGCAGTCGCAGCTGGGCTGGCGCTGTGAGCGCAAGAACATCCAGGTGCGCGAACCGTTCCTGTTCGGCAAGCCGAAAGTCGGCCCGACCCTCTACCACATTGAACGCGACCAGTCCGATCCTCTGCAGGCGCCCTGGCCGGACCTGATTATTACCGTGGGGCGCAGCCCCGCGAACGTCGCCCTGTGGGTCAAGGAGCAGTCCGCGGGCCACAGCAAGCTGGTGCTGGTGGGCAAGCCGTCGGGGTACATGGAGCGCTTCGACCTGATTGTCACCAGCGCCGAAACCCTGCCCACGCCCTACCCCAACGTACTGCGCATCAATATGCCGCTGATGCGCATCAACCAGGCGGCCATCGATCAAGGCAGGCAGGACTGGCTGGCGCGCTTCGCGAGCCTGCCACGGCCTCTGGTCGGCATCATGGTTGGCGGCCCCACCAATCCCTTCGTCTACAACCAGTCGGTGACCCGCCAACTGGTCGACGAGGCCCGGCGCGTTATCGACGACGGCGGGACACCATACTTCACCACCTCACGCCGGACGCCGCCGAAAATCACTGCGCAGCTGAAACAGCGCCTGCCCCCACAGGCACAGCTCTACGACTGGAACGACAGCACGGCCGACAACCCCTACATGGGCCTGCTGGGGCTTGCCGACCGCTTTGTTGTCACCGGCGACAGCATTTCCATGATGGTAGAGGTGATTCACCTGCGCAAACCCCTGCAGATCCTGCCGCTGCCGACGGGCGTGATCGGCAGCCTCGACCAGGCACGGCGTTCCCTGGCGCGCTGGCTGTATCGCCCCGATGACGGCAGCGCCGCATCGCGCCTGCGCATTGCCCTCACCCACCTGCTGTACCGGACCTACCTGCTGCGCCACACGCGCCACTACCCCGGGTTTCACCAGCTGCTGGTGGACCTCGGTCTGGCCAGCTGGCTGGGGGAACCGGTCACGCTGCCTGGTGGACAGATACCGGATGATATTCCCGCGGTGCTGGCACGCATCCGGGACGCCGCCAGCGCCTGAGGGGGAACTCTGGCGCCATCCAGGTATCCCACACTTAACAGGTAGTTATAGCTGCCTGTGTGGATCGGGCCGGGCAGCTGTGAAATAATGTGCAACAATCCGGCTCACGCTGACAGCAACCAACATTCGAACCCTGCACATGGCTCTTCTGAATCTCGCTGCCTTCGAACAGACCCCGCTGCAACGCGACCCGTTCGATTTCCTGGTCGCATCCGGCGTCATGTCGCCAGATGCCCTGGATCAGATCAACAACGACTATCCCGCCATCAATATCCCCGCCAACTTCAAGCCCCAGGACCTCGAGTACGGCCCGGCCTTCCAGCAATTGCTGGACGAAATCCACGGCGCGCCATTCCAGGCGGCCGTCGAGCGCAAGTTCGGCGTGAACCTGGACAACGTCGAAAAAACCGTCACTGTGCGCAAGTATTCGGAAATGAGTGATGGCAATATCCATACCGATCACTGGAGCAAAGTCATCACGGTCCTGCTCTATTTCAACCGGGAGTGGCACCAGGAAGGTGGGCAACTGCGCCTGCTGCGCAGCAAAAGCGACATCGAAGACTATGTGGCACAGGCCCCGCCGCTGGGTGGCACCATGATCGCCTTCCGCCGCAGTAACAATTCCTTCCACGGCTACAAGCGCTTCAAGGGCGAGCGCCGCATGATACAGGTCAACTGGGTAAGGTCCGGCCGCATAGCCTGGTACGCGCACCAGCTGGCGCGTTTCGGCACGCATACCGGCAAGCGGCTGCTGCGTGCCACGCGTGGCGTATAGTTCAGGTCTCTCCGGCAACCACGGCTGAACCCGGGAGCGACGGCGCACCAAACCGGCGTCGCGGACTACACAACGCCCGAGCCAGGCCGCGACTATCGCCCGACAAGACAGCATGAACAGCAGAAAAACACACCGCCTCTGCCTGGCATCACCGGTTTTCTTCCCCACCTATGGCGGCTCGCAACTGCGCTTCAAACGCTATCTGCCCGGGCTGCGTGCACGCGAGCTCGATATCCGCGTGTTTACCGGTACGCCGCACAGCAAGGAGATGTCCGCTGAAGAATCGTCGCTATGGGGCGATTACCCTGTTGGCGAATTCATACCCGTCGGCGATATCGGGGGTATTCCCGTGCACCGAGTGCGCCTGCCGGACACCAAGGGCAAGAAACGCACCCGCACCTATAACCGCAAACTGCTGGAATTGTGCGACAACCCGGAGTACCGGCCGGACGTGCTGCAGATGGTCGGCCCGCTCAAGCCGCTGTCCATTCCGCTGCTGAAAAAGCTGCGCGCCCGCAGCATACCGACACTCTACGCTGTCACCGTGGCGCCGCCCAAACCGGCAAAACGCAAATGGTACAGCCTCGCACAGCGCAGGGAGATCGAACTGTTCAACCTGCTGGACTGCATTGTCACCAACAATGAACCGCTGAAAGAGTTCGTGCGCGCCATGGGCATCAGAACGCGCGTCGAGATCATCCCCAACGGGGTCGACCTGGCGCGCTTCCGGCCCGCCGAAAATCCTGAAGAACGGCAGTCCCTGCGCGATGAACTAGGCCTGTCTCCCGAAGACACAGTGATCACTTCCATCGGGGGCATCATGCCGCGCAAGGGCAGCCACCTGCTGATCGAGGCCTGGGCGAGCCTTGCACAGGACTACCCCGCCACTCACCTGGTGCTGGTCGGACCGCGCAAGGATCTGGAACAACCCGGCCTGCGCCTGTTCCGCCGCAAGCTCGAGAACCTGGTGCAAGGCTCGGGGGCGCCACAGCGCGTGCACTTCACCGGTCTGAGCGACAAGGCGGGCGCCTACCTGCGTGCATCCGATATTTTCGTGCTGCCTTCCGAACGCGAAGGCATGCCCAACGCAGTACTGGAGGCCATGGCCTCACGTGTGCCCGCAATACTCACGCCCTTTAAGGGCCTGTCGGCTGACCTCGGTACTGCGGGCGAGCAATACATGCTGTGCGAACGCACCGCCCCGGCACTGGCATCGACCCTGAGACAGCTGCTGGATGACGCGCAACTGCTCGCCCGCATCGCTCAACAGGGTTACGACTGGGTGCGCCAGACCATGAGCCTGGACAAAAGCCTGGACCGCTATGCCGCGCTTTATCATGAACTGGCCGAACACTGCGGCAGTTGACGGCCGATTACCGCGGCGGCGCGACGCGGGAACCGGCTGACCTGTCAGGACACTCGGGCGTCACCGGCCCGTTGGGCAGCCACAGGCGCTTCGCTGTAACCGAACACCGGGTCCAGGTCCTGCACGACCATGCGGTCAATGGCCGCGACTTTGTCGTCCTCGAAGTAGTCGCGGTAACCGCCCACTTTGGCGCGGCGCACCTTGAACGAATTGGGATTGCTCTTGTCACCGGGCCTGACGCGCGCGCCACTGCCCTTGAACAGACTCCTCTCCTCGAGTTTTTTCATGTTCTCATACGCGGCGTACTCGACCGCCTTGTCGATATCCTCGGGCATACCCGGCGTGCCGACAAAATCCAGTACGCCGCGCATAACCCCGGCCGGATCCTTGCGCATATCTTCATAGCGGATGATCAGCAGGTCGTCGCCGAGATCCGGCAAGGCTTTCGCCCAGCCGTTGAAGAAATTCACAATCCGCGGCACGCCGCAGTCGGGGTTGGTGACAAAGTCCCAGATGCCGATATCCGCCCCGTGCACCGGGTAGTCATTCAACCGTTTCTTGTGCGGCCGCATGCGGTACTTCCACTGAAAGAACTGCGATACCGCCACGTCGCGCGGGTCGCGGACCAGTAGCACCACCTTCTTGCCGCGAAACTGATCAAGGTTATCCAATTTATTAAGATAATCTCGTATATAATTGTTATGACTGAAGAATACTTTTGGAACCGCAGGGTTCATCCGATGCAGGTTGTCGAACTCGAGCAGGCGGTTGGCCGGCAGACAATACTTCAGCTGATAGAACCGCGACAGCATCACCCGGAACCAGGTGCGTCCGCTCTTGCCCCAGGAAATCAATACCCAGTCGGCCAGTTCCAGCTTGCGGAATTCCTCCTTGCCGCGCAGACGCCTTTCGATGGCCACTCGCCGTGACCGCGGGAGAAAAAACAAGGCGGCAAGCAGAATATGCCGTGAAACGACTGCCCAGATTTCATGCATAGGGGTTGAGCTTCCTGCGGCGAGGTGCCGGCGGCTGATCAAACCGGGTATTTTACCCTTAAACGGACAGCGGCGCACCGGCGGCGGTGTAGCTGCCGTCGCTGCCTCTCTCCGGAACGTTTGCTGCCCACAGACGGCCGATTGGTGAGGCCCAGGCGCCTGCCGCGGGCCGCGTTGACTGCTGCCCCGGAATCAGTGCCAGTTCGGGTTCTAGCGCTCGGACCAGGGTTTGAAAGGATACTCGACCTTACTCTCCTGCAGTGATTTGGGCAGCACCAGCAGACGCCACCCGTTTTGCACCTGCATCACGTAGGTGTACTTGGCGATCTGTTTACCGGTTGCATCGACCTGGTAATTACCCAGTATGGACCGGAACTTCATCTGGCTGAGTTGCGTGCGGATGGCATCCTTGTCAAGCGAACCCGCCAGGCGCACTGCGGCTTCGAGCACCTGTGCGCCACCGTAACCAAGCGCTGCCACGTAACTGGCGTTGTGCCCGAACCTCTCTTTATAGCGGTAAGAGAAATCCATGGCCATGGGCATGGCCGCACTGCGCATCCAGGCCACGATGCCCAGCATCCCGTTAGCGTCCGCACCCAGTTCATCGACAAATCGCTTGAGCGCGGGACCGACGGTAAAAGCAAATGCCTTGGGAGAAAAATCAGCCGCCTTGGCAGCCCGCACCAGCGCCATGGAATCATCGAGGTAGGTGCCACCGATCACCAGGTCGGGGTGCGTGGCCTTCATCGCCTTGACCAGGGCCGCATAGTCAGCGTTCTCCGGGTGGTACTGACGTTCGAACACGATCTGCATATCGTGCGCGGCCGCTCGCACACGCACACCTGCCGCCACATTCCGCGGAAAATCGCTGTCGCCATACACCATGGCGATGGTCTTCAGACCCGCGGCGGCGGCCGACTCGATGAGCAGGTCCATGTAGTGACCCGCCTGAGCATCCACACCGAAGATGTTGTGGTAACCGCGCGCCCAGATATCAGCACTGGCAGCACCGGTGGCCACCATGGGAAAGTTGTGCTGTTCAGCGACCGTACTGGCTGCCATGGTGATATTCGAACCATAGGGGCCCAACAACAAGTCGACCTTGTCTTGCGTGATCAAACGTTCATAGAGGGTGGCGCTGGTAGCCGGCTCCGACTTGTCGTCATAATACACCAGTTCGACCCTTTGCCCGAGCAAGGCACCACGCTGGTTGATGTCGTGTACCCACATGCGGATACCTTCCAGCTCGAGCTTTCCCGAAACCGCATACTCACCCGAAAGCGATACGGTGACGCCAACACGAATCGGCGGTTCCTGCGTTGTCATGGCATGACAATCGATGACAATCAACAGCAGCAGATAGCCGAATAGCCGCGCCAGCCAAGTACCGGGAATTTTATTCATGTCCATAGCTTAACGCTCGATATCCAGTTTACGCTTGGTGGTGTACAGCAGACGCACCATTTCATATTCAAACGGCGACCCGCTTTCATAATAGCGGAAGGCGACATGCGCGCGCTCGTCGATGGACCAGAGAATATCCAGGGCCCATTGCTGGTAGGCCTCCATGTCGGTGGTCCGCCGCCACAGCTCCCCACGGATAGCCCAGTCCACACCATAGCCGACACCATCGCGCACGTTGGACGGACCCAGTATCGGCAACACCAGGTAAGGCCCGGTGCCGACACCCCAGTAGCCCAGTGTCTGCCCAAAGTCCTCATCCTTGCGCGGCACGTCGCTGGCCACGTCGATAAAACCGAGCAGACCGACAGTCGAATTGACCGCCAGGCGCGTCGTGGTGTTCATGGTCTTTGTCAGGTTCAACTGCAGGATGCTGTTGATCAGCGTTCTGACGTCGTTAAGATTATTGAAGAAATTATGTATACCCTTTTCCACCGGATCGGGCGTTATGTACTTGTACGCCGCCACGGCGGGCAGAAACACGTAGCGGTCAAAATGGTAGTTGAAACGGTACATGGTGCGGTTGAAGCCTTCCAGCGGATCCGAGATCTTGTCGGCCTCGTAGGTGACACCCTTTCCGAGTACCCGATCGGCCGGGAAAATCGGCTCTTCGACCGGCTCACCCACCTTGATGGGGGCGGTGCTGCAGCCTCCCAGCAACCAGGAAAAACACACCACCAGCAGCCCGCTGCACAGGTTGGCTTTTTGCTGTCTCAGGACAGGACCGGCGGCCAGCCAGACAGACATCACCATTGCGGCAGACTCCCCATCGTGCGCAGCATCTGCGACACATTATCGACATACTGCATGTTGCCGCAGTGGCCACCATAGGGATAGATCGTGGCGCGATCGCCAAACACCCGCTTGAGATAGTCGATCTCCCCTTCTTCGAGAATCAGATCGTTCCGGTTGTCCATGACGTAAATCTTCTTGCTGTTATGCAGGTAGTCCTCGATGGACTCAAGACTCATGCGTTTGATCATTTCGTCGCGGCTGATGGGCTTGTCCAGTCTGGCGTTGTAAAACGGGTAGAAGAACCGGTGAAAGTAGTCGGTGAATCCCAGGCGCATGGCCACTTTAGCGTAGACGCCGGGAGAACTGTTGCGGCCCAGTATCACGTTCTTCGGTTTGATAAAGCCGTAGTTCGTCATAACATCGGAGGTGAACGCCAGATTCGCCGAGGAAAAGCGGAACGACAATCCAACCAGGGCCGCAAGTTCTTCGTCTTTGGGTTTCAGCTCCTGGAAGACCTTATAAAGAAACTCTTCGCCCAGCTCCAGCTTGTTCTCGCGCGTATAGACCGCGCTGAAGGCTTTGACCATCTTGTCATAGAAACGGCTGAAGTTATCCGGCCCGCCGGGAACATTTTCCAGCATGCGATCCAGCATGGAAATCGAGTTGTACAGCCTGACGGGCGGGTTTATCAGCAGCGCGTTCTTGAAGTTGAACACCTTGCGCTGTTCGTCCAGCCAGGTGACAAAAGCGGTATTGAAGGCCCCCAGACTGTAGCCGGTTACATAGAAGTCAGTGACCTTGATGTCACCTTTGAACTTGTTCCAGATGATCTCCATGACATTGTAGAGATCCTCGGCGTCGTGTATCGCGTGGCCCGGCACGCTGGTCTTCGAGGCAGCAACAATGAAGTTGGGCAAGGTCGGGGACGACAGTGACACGACGTGATACCCGGCATTATAAAACGCTTTGGCCATGGCGACGTTTTTCTGCCCGTCGTAGGAACCCCCGGTACCGGCGATCAGGAATATCAGCGGCGCAGGTTTGTCCTGAAAAGCATAGGAGTAGCGCAACTCCGACTCGTACCACAGATAATCGGGCACCTTGCGGTCCGGGAAGACAGTGAGGCGGGCACGCTTGAGCGGTGCCGGCGGGAAAGCCTTCTGGTAAGCCTCGGGGGTACCGACCACCGTAGCCGTGAAACTGTCCTGGATCGGATAACCGTAGGAGGAATCATCCGGTGACGATCCGGTGGCGGCCCAACCGGTGCTCAGCCAGACCAGCGCGGCCAGGAGAACACTCAACCTCTTTAACATTGCACGCATCCCCGCAATTTTGTGTTGTTCATCTTTACGCACGCTCTAGCAGAGCCATGCATGCACTTTGCACCGGAGCTTATACACGAGCACATCAGCTGGGTCTTGTCATTTCGCGCCAGCACATGCCGGCTGCCGGCGGAAACGCCCCGCTAGTCTAGTGTCGCCCCTGCGCTGCTGCAAGCTTTCCCTGCCCGCCGGACCAGGCGTCGCTGTCGTGTTTGCCAATGCCCCGCGCCGCTACGGTGCAAAAGCGCAGCATACGCCGAAACACAGGTATACAAACGGACACCCGTCATTTTGGTGTCGCCACGCGGGGTGTTAGGATGTTTCGACTTGCTGTACCGGTATGCGGTGGTTTGGGCCGCGCTTGCCCGGTACCCACCGGCACACGACCGGCGCTGTTGACCGCCGTTGCCTTCGGTTATGCTTAACACATCTTCGCGGGATTCCGCGCCAGACCCTCCAACGCGGCGGGCCGCGTGCTCATCGGGCGCAGCGAAATACGCGCCAAAAAAAGGAGAACATCTGATGCAACTGGGCATGCTGGGTCTGGGTCGCATGGGCGGCAACATCGTCCGCCGGCTGATGAAAAACGGCCATGACTGTGTGGTTTTCGATACCCGGCCTGAAGCGGTGTCCGCGCTGGCAGGCGAAGGCGCCACGGGCGCCACCGACCTGGCCGACTTCGTCGCCAGGCTGGAAACGCCGCGCGCGGTGTGGATCATGGTGCCCGCGGGTGCGGTCGATTCGCTGGTCGATGATCTGGCCGCGCACCTGCAGAGCGGCGACACCATTATCGACGGTGGCAATTCCTACTATAAGGACGACCTGGCACGCGCATCCAGGCTCTCGAGCCGGGGCATCCACTACGTGGATGTCGGCACCAGCGGCGGCGTGTGGGGCCTGGAGCGCGGCTACTGCCTGATGATCGGCGGCGAAGACGCTGTCGTCACCCGTCTCGACCCGGTGTTCAAAACCATCGCCCCCGGTATGGGCGATGTCGAGCGCACCCCGGGCCGCAAGGGGCAACCCTCGACCTCCGAGCTGGGTTACCTGTACTGCGGGCCGAACGGCGCCGGTCACTTCGTCAAGATGGTACACAACGGCATCGAGTACGGCATCATGGCGGCTTATGCGGAAGGCATGAACATTCTGAAGCACGCCAATGTCGGCAAGGACGAGCGGGCACAGGATGCCGAGACAACACCGCTGCGTAACCCCGAGCACTACTGCTACGACATCGATATCGCCGAAGTCGCCGAGGTCTGGCGCCGTGGCAGCGTGATTGCCTCCTGGTTGCTGGACCTGAGCGCCATTGCTCTCAGGGACAGTCCGGACCTTTCAGACTTCGCCGGTGAGATAGCCGACTCCGGCGAAGGACGCTGGACCAGTATGGCTGCAATCGAAACCGGCACCCCAGCCCAGGTACTGAGCGCGGCCCTGTTCAAGCGCTTCATGTCGCGCGGTGAAGCGGACTTCGCCAACCGCCTGGTGTCGGCGATGCGCTTCCAGTTCGGCGGCCACCAGGAAAAACACGAGGGCTGACTGCATGCACGGCGGAATTCGGCAAACCGGCAGGGCGCTGCCCTGCGCACGCTACCGACTATGAAAACCTACACCACCCGGGCGGGCAAACGTTATCCCGCGGGCGCCAGAGCCGGCGACGACGGCTTCAACTTTTCCGTCTTCAGCCACCACGCCACCCAGGTGGAACTGCTGCTGTTCGACCACGCAGACAGTCCCGAACCCTTCCAGGTGATACATCTCGATCCGGCGGTCAACAAGAGTTTTTTTGCCTGGCATGTCTATGTCGAGACATTGCCGGCGGGCACCTGGTACGCCTGGCGCATCGACGGGCCGGACGATACCGAGCACTCGGGCCTGCGCTTCGACCCCGGCAAGGCGCTGCTCGATCCACATGCGCTGGCCGTCAGCCAGGCAGTGTGGGAGAGAAAGGCGGCCTGCGAACCGGGCGACAACAGCGGCCACTGCATGCGCAGTATGGTATTGACGGATGATTATGACTGGGAAGACGACGAGCCGCTGGCGCGGCCCCAGCAAAACGCCATTATCTATGAACTGCATGTTGGCGGCTTCACCAGCCATCCCTCCTCCGGCGTCGCCCACCCGGGCACTTTCGACGGCCTGATCGAAAAGATCCCTTACCTGAAGGCGCTGGGCATTACCCACGTCGAGCTGCTGCCGATCATGGCGTTCGACGAACAGGATGTACCACCGGATACCGCCGCGCTCGGCCTGGAAAACTACTGGGGCTACAGCACCCACAGCTTTTTCTCGCCACACCCGGGGTATTGCGTCACCCCCGAACAGGGCACCCACCAGCGCGAGTTCCGCGACCTTGTCAAGGCGCTGCACCGTGCGGGCATCGGAATTATCCTCGACGTGGTATTCAATCACACCGCCGAGGGCGGAGAAGGCGGGCCCATTATCAACTTCAAGGGTCTCGAAAACGGCGTTTTCTACCACCTCGACGCCGCGGACAAACGCATATACCGCGACTACACCGGTTGCGGCAACACAGTCAATTGCAACCACCCCATCGTCGCCAGCTTCATCCTCAACTGCCTGGAATACTGGGTGCGCGAAATGCACGTGGACGGGTTTCGCTTCGATCTGGCCAGTGCCATGGCGCGTGGCGAAGACGGCCACCCGTTGCGCGACGCACCGCTCATCTGGGGTATAGAGCTGTCCGAGCAACTGGCCGCCACCAAACTGATCGCTGAAGCCTGGGATGCCGTCGGTCTCTACCAGCTGGGCAACTTCCCCGGGTTCCGCTGGGCGGAGTGGAACGGTCGCTACCGCGACCTTATCCGCGGCTTTGTCCGGGGTGACAGGGGCCTTATCAGTGAAGTCGCCACCCGCATCAGCGGCAGCCCGGATTTCTACCAGCCGCAGCATCGCCTGCCCATCAACAGCATCAACTTCGTCACCTGTCACGACGGTTTCACGCTGCACGACCTGTTCAGTTACGAAACCAAGCACAATCACGCCAACGGCGAGGATAACCGCGACGGGCATAACGAGAACATCAGCTCCAATTGCGGCGTGGAGGGCGATACCACGGATCCGCAGATCCTGGCCTTGCGCCGTCAGCTGGCCAAAAACACCACCGCCATCCTGCTGCTGAGCCAGGGTGTGCCGATGCTGCTCGCCGGCGACGAGGTCCTGCGCAGCCAGCGCGGCAACAACAACTGTTACTGCCAGAACAACGAACTGTCCTGGCTGGACTGGAACCTGTGCGACACCCATGCCGACATGTTACGTTTTGTCCGGGAGATGATCGCATTGCGTCACCGGCATCCCTCGCTCATGCGCCGCCGCTTTCTCAGCGGCAACCCTGTCGGCGAACGCGGCGCACCGGACATCAGCTGGTACGGCTCCAAGTCGGAACCACCGAACTGGCACGACGCGCGGGCACAGGTGCTCGGCTTCACGCTCGCGGGAGTCGGCGAACAGGAAGCCGATCTTCACGTGCTGCTGAATATGGCGTCATCTCCCCTGGAGACGCTCCTGCCGCCCACCGTCGGGCGCCGCTGGCGACTCGCCGTGGACAC
>Ga0307417_10000508_pt1 | contig 15882 bp, 13 predicted proteins | sample SalMarWE160210MG_2_FD_202514 | JGI IMG/M metagenome (GOLD analysis project Ga0307417, IMG submission 202514) | Salt marsh sediment microbial communities from the Plum Island Ecosystem LTER, Massachusetts, United States - WE1602-10 | ecosystem: Environmental > Aquatic > Marine > Intertidal zone...
ACGCAACGACGATGGCAAAACCGTCGCCGCCATGGACGTGCTGTTGCCCGGTGTCGGCGAGATCGTCGGCGGCAGTCAGCGTGAGGAACGCCACGACGTGCTGCTCGAATCGATCCGGGAGAAAGGTCTGCCGGAGAAGGATTACTGGTGGTACCTCGATCTGCGCCGCTTCGGAACGGTGCCGCACTCCGGGTTCGGTCTCGGCTTCGGCCGCATGGTCCAGTTCACGACCGGCATGCAGAACATCCGCGACGTGATCCCGTTCCCGAGAACCCCCAACTCCGCGGAGTTCTAAGAGCGTTGGTTTTGCGGCTTTTCACAAGGCCCCCATCGGCCTCGCCTGACCTTCGGTCAGGTTTGAGTTGGGCAGCCCAACTCAGCCGGTGGCTCGGACCTCAGCGAAGCTGAGGCGGCCATTTCCCCCAGAGGGGGAAGAAAAGGGTGGCGGTGGTCTTGTAGCTATTCATAACGCCCCCATCGACCTCGCTTCGCTCGGCTACTTCCCCCAGAGGGGGAAGGAGGGGGGCAGGCGTTTTGCAGCTTTTTGTGAGGCCCCCATCGGCCTCGCTTCGCTTGGCCACTTCCCCCAGAGGGGGAAGGAGGGGGTGGCGGTGGTTTTGCCGTTTTTTACGAGGCCCCCCATCGGCCTCGCTTTGCTCGGCCACTTCCCCCAGAGGGGGAAGGATAAGGACTACGACTGCTGTGATTCCCACCAGTCGATCGTCTTGCGGAGCCCTTCTTCGAGACCCGTCTCGGCTTCGAAGTCGAACAGCTTCTTCGCCCTCGTTGTATCGAGCTTGCGTCTCGGCTGCCCGTCTGGCTTTGTCGTATCCCAGACGACGTTGCCCTCGTAGCCGGTTAGTCGGGCGATCAGTTCGACGAGGTCGCGGATGGTTATCTCGTGGCTGGTGCCGAGGTTCACCGGCTGCTCGCCGTTGAACTTCTCGGTTGCCATCACGACCGCACGTGCGGCATCCTCGACATAGAGGAACTCTCGTGACGCCGAGCCCGTGCCCCATGCCACAACCTCGGGCGACCGATCGTTACGGGCGGCGACAAACTTTCGGATCAGCGCGGGTATGACGTGCGAGCTCTCGAGGTCGAAGTTGTCCCGAGGTCCGTAGAGGTTCACGGGGAGGAGATAGATCCCGTTGAGGTGGTATTGCTGGCGGTAAGCCTGGAGCATCACAAGCAAGCTCTTCTTGGCGACGCCGTACGGGGCATTCGTCTCTTCGGGGTAACCCTTCCACAGGTCTTCCTCGCGGAACGGAACAGGGGCGAACTTCGGGTAGGCGCACACCGTTCCGACCTGTACGAACTTCTCTATCTTGTTTTTCCGGGCCTCTTCGATGAGATGAAGCCCCATCGCCATGTTTGCGTAGAAGTAGCGGCCCGGGTTTGCCCGGTTGGCGCCGATACCCCCGACCTCGGCTGCCAGGTGGATCACCATGTCGGGATCGGTGTCCTTGTATAGCTGCCGCACCGCATCCTGCTCGGTCAGGTCATATTCGGCGCTGCGCGGCACGAACAGCTCGCCGGCGCCGTCGTTGCGGAGTCGCTCGCAGATGAAGGAGCCGAGGAACCCGGCTCCGCCCGTGACGACGATGCGTTTTCCGTCGATCACGAGTTGCTCCCGTTCCACTCGATCTTCTTGAGCCCGGCGTCGACCAGGGCACGCTCCTGTTTAGCCAGCTCGAGATCCGATGCGACCATCATTTCGACGAGCTCCGAGAAGTTGATGTTCGGCTTCCATCCGAGTTCACGGCGCGCCTTGCTCGCATCGCCCTGGAGCAGATCGACCTCAGCCGGCCGCATATACCGGGTATCGACCGCGACGTACTGTTCCCAGTCGAGGTCGAGCAGCTCGAATGTGTGCTCTGCGAATTCGCGCACCGAGTGACGCTCGCCGGTGGCGATCACGAAATCGTCCGGCGTGTCTTGTTGGAGGAGCAGCCACATAGCCTCCGTGTAGTCCCCGGCAAAACCCCAGTCGCGCTCGGCATCGAGGTTGCCCAGGTAGAGCTTCTTTTGCAACCCGAGCTTGATCCGGGTCGCCGCTCTCGTGATCTTGCGGGTGACGAAGGTCTCGCCACGGCGCGGCGACTCATGATTGAAGAGGATGCCATTGCAGGCAAACATGTCGTAGGCCTCGCGGTAGTTGACGGTCTGCCAGTAGCTGTAGACCTTGTCGACCGCATACGGTGACCGGGGATGGAAGGGAGTCGTCTCGGACTGCGGGGTCTCGGCAACCTTCCCGTACATCTCCGACGAGGACGCCTGATAGAACCGGATCTCCGGGTTGGTCATTCGGATCGCCTCGAGGAGGCGTAGCGTCCCCAATGCGTCGATGTCGGCCGTGTAGAGCGGGTTCTGAAACGACACGGCGACATGGCTCTGGGCGCCGAGGTTGTACACCTCGAGCGGCTTCACTTCGTTGAGGAGGCGGCTAAGGCCGCTGCCGTCGGCGAGATCTCCGTAGTGGAGGAAGAGCTTGGCAGTAGGGAGATGGGAATCGAGATAGAGATGATCGATACGCTCGGTCGTGAACGTTGAGGTCCGCCGGATGAGACCGTGTACCTCATATCCCTTGTCGATCAGCTGCTCGGCGAGGTACGAGCCATCCTGGCCGGTGATGCCGGTCACCAAGGCACGGCGTGTCATGGGTAGTCTCCTGTTCTCGGCACTGCGCGCCCGCGCTCTGCCGCCTGGTACGAGTGTGGTGTGTATGGATGGTTGGCACCCACCGTAGACAATCTACTGCCATCTCCAGCGGCCCAGCCGGGGGGAGGCCGCATGTGACCCCCAAAAAAGGTCAAGACTCCAGATCCTCGATTGTCTTCGGCCAGTCGTCCTTGAGAAGACGTGACAGCGAGCGATCGGCGAGGATCTTGCCGTTTGTCTGGCATCCCGGGCAATAGTTGGTCTCTCGAGACGCATAGACGATGCGCTGGATCGGCGTGCCACATACCGGGCACGGCTCGTTGAACTTGCCGTGGACGGCCATTCTTGGGTGGAAGGCGGTCACTTTCTCGGGAAAGCCGTCCCCCGTGTCTTCGCGGCGGATGGCGACCCACTTCTCCAGCGTCGACCGGCATGCAGCGAACAGCCGCTCGATCTCATCTGGCGTCAGATTCGTGTTCATCTGCATGGGGGAGAGCCGGGCGGCGTGCATGATCTCGTCGCCGAAGGCACCACCGATTCCGGATATTCGGCGGGCGTCGGAGAGCGCCCGCTTCAGCGTGTGCCGTTCGGCGGTGAGCGCCGCGGTGAACTCGCCAAGCGTGGCAGTGTCTATCTCGATGCCGCCCGGGTCGAGGTGGTGGAGCGCATCCTCACCGCGGACGACATGCAGCGACGCACGACGCTTGGTGCCTGCCTCGGTGAGCATCAACGTGCCCCGCGAGAAATCAAAGGCGGCGAGCCCGACCTTCGCCGGGATCTTCTTGCGTTCCGTATGCCAGTGGAGACGGCCGGCAACCATGAGATGCAGCACCGCAAACAGATCGTCCTCGAACTCGAACACGATGCGCTTGCCCATACGGCGCAACCCGGCGAGCCGCTTCCCGAACAGTGCGTCTACCGGGGGGTCATAAGTTCGAAGCAGCGCAAATGACCTCACCCGCACCTCTTCGAGGACATCGCCGCCCACGTGCCTGTCGATGGCGTCCAGGTAGGTGACGATCTCGGGTAACTCGGGCATCAGCGGAACATGTCCTCACCGGCCGAGCGCACTAGATCGGTGAGCCTGCCTTCGCCGGGTTGCCACGCCACTCCCCGCACTACGGCTACCGGGATTGCCGTGGACTTCCCCATTGCCAGATCGGCTGCTGCGGCGATCTCGTCCACGATGGCGATCTCGGTTGCTTCCATGATGCGACCGTTGGCATCGGGTCGTCCTCGGTGATCATCGATGGCCGCGATGCCGGAGATCCCGATGGCGATGTCGGTTTGACCGCGGCGCCAGGCTCTTCCGAACGTATCGGTGACGATCACGGGCACGTCGACGCCGGTTGCTTGTCGCACCCGCATACGAATCCCATGTGCCGACCGGTCCGGGTCGAGGGGCAATAACACGGCCCGATCGCCCGTTACGTTGGAGCGGTCGACCCCGGCGTTGGCGCAGATGAATCCGTGCCGCGTCTGGGCGATGACAAGATCACCGCGTCTCCGGATAATCGCCCTGGCTTCCGCTTCGATGGCGGTGCGATAGGCAGTCTCGTCGACAGCTTCGAAGATCCGTCCTTCGGCTTTGGAGACGATCTTGTGAGTGACGACTAGCACGTCACCGGGCTGCACCTCGGGCCCGGACGTCTCTATGGCGGCGATGATCAGAGCAGCGACATCGTTGCCCGGCTCGACTTCGGGAATGCCCGTTACCGGGAAGATCTGGACGGTTTGCATCAGGCCATGGTATCCATCAGCCATGTACCAAAGCGCGCTCCCTCAGCAGCGGTGATCATCCTGGTGTCGGCGGCTACGACCTCGACGCTGGGGGTGGATAGCGCTTCGTCCGCCGCGTCGGTGGTGTCGACGACCAACGTGGAGATGAGCCCGCGGTAGGCCTCGAGGATTCCAGCGGTGCCCGAGGGGAGACCGAGCGACGCGAGCACGCGGTCGGCCGGTCCCTTCAGCGCCTTCCCGGCAAAGAGCGGGCTGACCGCGACTACCCGTTGTGCCGCGGAAACGGCATCACGCACGTCGGGGACGGCGAGGATCGGCCATATCGACAGCGGCGGATTCGACGGGGCGATGACAACGAGATCGGCCGATTCGATGGCTTCCATCACGCCCGGTGCGGGTGCCGGCGGCCCGCTCGTCATGTAGTCGACCGCGGTGACCTCATCCTCGTGACGTCGTATGACGAAGTACTCCTGAAACGGCAGCCACGATCCGTCCCGGATCTTCACGGTGGTCCTGAGCTCGGCGTCGGTAGCAGGCAAGATGTGTGCGTCCACTCCGAGCGAGCGGGCGATCGTCGTGGTGATGGTCGACAGCGGCACCCCGGCGCGCAATGCTTCGCTGCGGCGCAGACACGTGGCGAGATCGCGATCGCCCAGCCGGAACGAGACATCGTCGCCACGGCGCTCCAGCTCGGCCATCACGCCGAACGTGTCGCCGGCGATTCCCCAGCCATGTGGGCCCTCGATGCCGGCGAGCGTGTAGGTCACAGTGTCGAGATCCGCCGCTACGTACGCGCCGTACATATAATCGTCGTCCCCCACGTTGACGACTAGCGTCAGTCGGTCGGGTGCGACGACACTCGATAGTGCTCGTGCCATGCGGGCGCCACCAACACCACCACAGAGCACAACGACGTCAAGATTGCTAACGACTTCAAGATTGCTAGCGACTTCAAGATTGCTATAGATCGGTCACAACTCCAGAATGCGGCCTATGCCATCCCCCGGGACCCCACAACCTACCGTTGTTGCTGCCGTGCTCGCGCTCGACAGCGCCGACATCGCTGACACCATCGCCCGGGTGCGGTCTCAAGTCTACGAGACGGCGCGGATCGTTGTCGTCGGGTCGGGGAGCACCGGCCGCCATGCAGCCGACGGTGCCGGGGTCGACTGGATGAGCTCTATCCCCAACCTTCTGGGCACGATCGATCACTCGGTAACGCATTTGTGGCTTTTGTACGCCGGTGCCCTACCCAGACCCGATGCGCTCGAGGCTCTCGTGCTCGAGTCGGAGCGCTCCGACGCCGCGGTCGCCGGCTCGAAGCTGGTCCGTGCCGATGACCCGGAGAGGCTGATCGCAGTAGGAATCGCGACGGACGTCTTCGACGTTCCCTACCTCGGTCTCGAAGACGACGAGATCGATGCCGGACAGTACGACGTCGTGCGTGATGTCGCTGCCGTGGCCGCCATCTCGATGCTGATCCGGCGTGACCTCGCCCGCGGGGTGGGTGGTCCCGATCCGATGATGCCACCCGAGGCCGCCGCCATCGATCTGTGCCAACGGGCCCGGTTGCGTGGGGCTCGTGTCGTCGTGGTGCCGTCGTCCGAGGTGCTGTTTCCGGCGGAGCGGTTCCGGGCCGAATCGTGGCGGGAGGGGGCCGGGCGGATCCGGGCGATGCTCAAGGTGTACAGCCTGCTGACGCTCGTTTGGGCGATACCGCTGCGGTTCCTGATCGGCTTGCTGGAGGCGATCGTGAGCCCGTTCCTCGGTCGCTGGTTGCTGTTCGATTACCTGCGAGCGTGGGCATGGAACCTGTGGCACCTGCCCTCCCTGGTGAGGGAGCGGCTATCGGCACGCAAAGGCAAGGCGTTCGGAGATGCCGAGCTGTTCAGGTTCCAGATGCGTGGCTCCGCGGTCATCTCCGACCTTGGTAGCGAGATCGGGGGTCGTCTCCGCGAGCGAATCGACCGCAGCGACGGGCTGAGCCTCTCGTCCATCGGGAGCGATCTCAGGCAACCCGCCTTCATCGTCGGTGTCTTGACCGTGCTCATATCGCTTCTCGCCGTTCGTTCCCTGTGGTCCGTCGGGTGGCCCGCGGTCGGGCACAGCATGCCGTTGCCCGACTCGGGAGGCGCCGCGGTCGGGGCATACGCCGGCGGTTGGAACCCGGGAGGTTTTGGCTCGGTACAGCAGCTACCGCCGTTGGTTGGCCTCTCTGGTGGCGTGCAGTGGCTTCTTCTCGACTCGCCGCAGCTGGCGGCCTGGACTCTCAGCATGGCGGCGATCGTCGCCGGGATCTGGGGCACGGTCCGGCTGATGCGGGCCTTCGACATCGAGGTCGTTGCCGGGTGGGCAGCCGGTATCGTGCTGGTAGCCGGGCCTGCTGCCCAGGCCATCGGAGATAGAACGGCGCTCGGCCAGTTGCTTGCCCTCGGTGTGCTTCCGTGGGCGATTCGGGTGGCGCTTGCCCGCTGGCCACGCGGCCGGCTGCGTCGTCTGGGGCGTATCGCCGCTGTGGCGTGGGTCGTGGGTCTCCTCGGTGTTCTGGCACCACCCCTGCTCGTTGTGCCGGTAGGCGTGCTGCTCATCAACGCGCTGCTCCAGCCTCGCGGCAAGGCGGCATGGGTTTCGCTGGCGATTGGCATCATCGGGTCGGTGTTCGCCCTCCCGATCCTGCTCCCGTGGATCGCCGTGCAGGACCTGCACACGTACCTGACCGCCGGAAGCGAGTACTGGACGCCGGCGGTGATCCCTGTCGTCGCCATCGGCGCAGCCTTTCTCGCTGGTGTGGTCAGCGCGTCGGGTCGGCAGCTGAATGCGGTGCTGCTCGGGGGGATGCTCGTCGGTGCAGGCGCTCTTGTGGCCCGGGGATACGACCTGGGGCTGGGCAGAGAGGTTGCCCTATCCGGGCTTGCGGTTGTCGCCCTCGGTACTGCCCTCGTAGTCGGTGGTGTCCTCGACTCGCTGCGCCTGGGCGAGATACACGGCTGGCGCAGGATCCTTCTCGGCGTGGGGACCCTGGGTGGTGTGGTCCTGGTGGCTCTGACCTTGGTACCGCTCTATCACGGCCGAGCATCTCTCCCGGCCGACCAGCTCACCGATTCGCTCCGCTTCACCGCCGCCGCCGAAGGCGATGCAACCGCATCGCGGATCTTGCTGGTTGGACCAGAGGACACCCTGCCCGGCGACTCGCGTGTGGTGCGCGGTGCGGCGTACCGGGTGATCTCGGCACCGGTTCCGGCGCTATGGGAGCTCGATCTCCCAGATCCGACGGGGCCGGACGACGCCCTGGAGTCGCTGTTGCTCGATCTGATCGACGGCGAGCAGTCGCGCGCAGGTGCGTCCCTGGCGTCTTTCGGGATCCGGTGGGTAGTAGTAACGGGCGACACGCCGCTGGAGGCGGTTTTCGACGGCCAGCTCGATCTGGTTCGTCTCGGTGGGGCGAGGCGCCCGACGTTCCTCGTCGACAGCGACAATGCGGTGCGAGCGCTCACCTCAGGCGACGAGACGTGGACGCGTTCCGGTACCGGTTACGCGGGCGACGCAGCGGGCGGCGAGAGGGTGTTCGTCGCCGAAACCGCCAACACACGCTGGGGACCGGGGCCGTGGAGTCAGGTCGGCTGGGGCAATGAGGTGTCGGCGGCGGAGGGAACAGCCGGGTTCTCGCCGATCAGGCCGCGGCGCAATGAGGCCACTATGGCGGCCGGGGTATTTGCCTTTCTCGTGCTGTTCTCAGGTTTTGCAAGGAGGCGGCGATGAAGCGGATTCTGGTCGTGATCGTCGTCGCGGCAAGCATCTACGGTGCGCTCGCCCTCAATAGCCCCGACGCACCTGTCGGGCCCGATTTCACCGGCCCCGTCGAGCGGGAGTCCGCGGCATCTGCCACGGCCAGCGTTTGGTACTGCACGTGGGCCGCCAGCGGAGCACTGCGCGACTCGACTGCGATGATTGCTGCCAACACGCCTGTTACCGCCTCGCTGACCCTGCCGCAGCAGATTGTCGGCGAGGATCCGGACACCGATCAGGTGATACTCAGCAGCCCCGGAGCGGTCGCTGTCGACGTGGGCGAGATCGTGCGGCGTGGCGATACGCCGATGTTCGTCGAGTTCGACGGCGGGCCGGCGGCGGTCGCGGTCGTAGTTGAGAGCGACTCGTTGCTCACCGGCGACGGGTGTCTTTCTCGCATCCCCAAGGTCTGGGAGCTGCCGGGCGGCAGCACCAGGCAAGGAAGGACGACAACAATTCGTCTCTTCAACCCGTTCCCGGAGATGGCAAAAGTCACGGTCAGCGGATCGAGCGAATCAGGGGAGACGGGCCTCGTCGATCTCCAGAGCATCGACATTCCCGGCCGTACCTGGCAAGACGTCGAGCTCAACGGGCTGATTCCGCTGCTCAACGACCTGTCCTTCACTGTGACGACCAGCGAAGGCAACGTGGTCCCGTCGCTCGTCGTGGCCGGTTCCACCGACGAGGCAAGCTGGCCGGGGGAGGCTCCCTCGACTTACTGGGAGTTCCCGGTGGCGACCAGCAGCGCCGATTTCGCTCCAAGCCTCATGCTTTCGAACAACGGCACCAACCCGGCGAATGCGACGATCGACGTGTACACGGCCGACGGCGCCACTGCCGATGCACGCCAGGTGGTTGTGGACCCGTCCATCCCGAAGCGGATCGATCTCAGCGATCTCGCCGACGGTGCCATGGGCGTGAGGGTACGTGCCGATGCACCTGTGTCGGCTGTGGTCCTTGCCGAGGAGTCGCCGGAGGCGATCGTAGCTACCGGCGAAACAGACACAGGTAGCAGCGAGACCCCCGGAGACCGCATCGCAGGCACGGTCGGTGCGTCGACGCCGGCTTCGACGTGGCTATTGCCCGGGCTCCAAGCCGTGGCAGGGGCCGATTCCACCGTGTGGCTTCTCAACACGGGAACCGATGCTGCGACGGTCGTGCTCCAGCCGCTGGGTAGCGGCAGCCTGCCCACCAACAAACAGTTGGTGCCTCCCGGAACTCTGCTCGGCGTGCCGCTCGGCTACGACGCGGCCGTTGGGGGGTACTTCGTCGAGTCCACTGCCCCGATCTCGGTTGCGTGGAGCGCCGAGGAGGAAAAGGGGATCATGTTCGTCTCCGGCACCCTGGTCGATGGGTGACCCGCTGCTCCGGCTGCTGCTCGTCGCTGCCGTCATCGTCGCCGCCGCGGGGTTGGGGTGGCTGGCCCGCCGGAGCCTTGTCGATCACCCACCCGTGGACATCGCCGGTGCCGGCTTCGAGCCGGGCCTCGTCGTCTTCACGTCGACGGAGTGCGGGCGGTGCCATGACGTGCTCGCCGCTGCCCGGGCCACGGGTGCTCCGCTGCGTGAGGTCACCTATGAGCTCGAGGCCGATCTCCAGGAGCAGGTCGGGGTAGTCGGAGTTCCCCTCACGCTCGTCATCGATCGCTCAGGAGCAATTGCCCGCCAGTTCGCCGGCTTGGTGAGCAGGCGCCGGTTGCGACGCACCCTACGCAACACCGGGTTGTGACCGCCGCCCCGGTCGACTACTCCACATATCCACCGCCGACCGTGCGTCTGCCGCTAGCGTCACCCTCCTGATGACATGTACAAGACCTGATGACATGTACAAGACCCGATGAGATGTACAAGATCCCGATGAGATGTACAAGATGTGCCTCCCCGGCGGAATCGGTGATGTCGTTTGACTATGCGACCCGAGCGATGTGGTTGACCGATATCAGCAGCAGCCTCGAACCGGGCACCGGCTACCCGATGTGCGCCCTTCACGCAGCGCGGCTCGGCGCTCCGGTCGGCTGGACACTCACCGATCGCAGGTCCCCAATGGCCCGCCTGTTCGCCGTCCCCGCCTAGCGATATGCCGATCGATCGTGAGGTGCTCGAAGCGGTCCGCGAGATGGAGGAGCCAGAGCTGCGCCGGCTCCTCATCCTGGCACGGGCGCGGCTCGAGACTTTGGGGGTCTTCGACGCCGCCAACGAACCGGAGGTAAAGCTGCGCAGACAGCTGGTGAAGTGCGGCAAGCCATCATGCACCGCCTGTCCGCACGGCCCGTATTGGTATGCATACTGGTGGGAGGACGGCAAGCGCCGGTCGCGGTATGTCGGCAAGCTCGAGGAGATTCCCGAGATGGCGTAGGAGAACGTCGATTTCTCGGCGTGTCGGTCGCCTGGATCCGATCCGACCGCGTTATCGACGTGGCGTCGGGCTCTAGCCGGAATCCGTCACCACGCACCCGCGACGGCGTTGGCCAGCTGCAAAAACCGCTTTCGGTGGTCGGCGACATGACTACTCTGGTGCCATGAGTAGGAGAAGAGGTACGCCGGTTGCGCCGCTCCAGTGCCAGGCATGCGGCGCCAACAATGTGATACAGATCGAGTTGACGCTTCCGGATGGAACCGAAGTCAATTTCTGCTCGTGCCACGAATGCGAAGAGCGGTGGTGGGACCGTGATGGTGAGCCCCTCGAGTTGGACACGGTTCTAGACCTGGCACGTAACAGCCGATCCTGACTCAGGCCGTGTGGTGCGCATCGCGCCCCCGTCCCCGGCCACTTTCGCGTGACAGCATCGATAACACGTCAGACGACTAGCCTGCCGTCGGTGACACCCACCTCAGTCGATTCCATCGGGGCGACGCGTAACCGGCTATTGGTCGTTCTCGCGATTCTGCTTCCCACTGTGCTGATTCTGCTGATCATGCTCGGGATAGTCGCCAGCGTCACACCTAAGGATGTGTTCCCCTATTTCAACCTCGACGTCCACTGGCCGTCACTTCTGTTGGCGAACACACCGACCGGAGGGGACATGGGGGCCCATGTTGTGCTCCCAGAGGTGCTGCGGGACTCGCTCCTACCATCGGGCCGGATCCTGGGCTGGAGCAACTACTGGTATGCCGGCTATCCGGTCTTCTACTTCTACTTCCCGCTTCCCGCGTTATTCACTGTTCTACTCGATGTGATTCTGCCCTACGGCGTCGCGTTCAAGATCACGACGATCGTCGGTCTCGTTGCCATGCCTGCGGCCGGGTACTACCTCGTCCGCTCGATGCGCTTCTCCCGTCCGGTTGCGGGGATCGCCGCCGCTTTCGGCTCGATGTTCGTCTTCATGGAGAGCTTTGCGATCTTCGGTGGCAACATCAAGTCGACGCTCGCCGGTGAGTTCTCGTATTCCTGGGCGTTCGCCCTGTCCCTCGTCTATCTGGGAATGGTGATCAGAAACACGCGCGAGGGAAAGCGATTCACGCCGGCGGCGGCTGCGGTGCTGGCGTTGACTGCGTTATGCCATATCGTCCCGACGCTGGTGGTGGTCGTGGTGTCGCTGCCGTTGTTCTTGCGTAAGAGCCGGCGGGCTCAGGTGGTGGGTTCCTGGGTGCTCGGGTTCGCGCTTGTCGCGTTCTGGGCGCTCCCGGTCGCGGCGCGGATCGCGGGCGGTCTCTCCACCGACATGGGGTGGACACCACTGACCGGCATAAAGGGCGCCGGCATTTCCAATGTGGGTACGCCCTTTGCCAGCGAGTTCATTCCCATTGTCGTGCTGGGTCTGGTCGGGATTGTCTGGTCGCTGCTCCGCCGGGAAGACGTCCGGGTTCTATTGACCATGACGATCTTGCCCTTCCTCATGTACCTGCTGATCGGCGAGCAGGGGTGGACGATCCTTTACAACGCCCGCTTGCTCCCATACTGGTTCACGGGCTTGTTCCTGTTCGCCGGTATTGCCACCGGGCTGGCCGTCACCAGGCTCGCACGATGGCTACCAAACAGGCACGAGAACACGGTGATCTTTGGCTTTGTGGCGGTTGCATTGACCCTGGCCATAACCATCCTCGGTATCCACGACGTCCCGGGCTGGGTCAACTGGAATTATCAAGGATATGAGGGTAAGAGCACCTTCCCAGAGCTACAGGCGATGATGAAGGACATCGACAAGCTCCCCGACGGAAGGGTCATGTGGGAGTACGACAAGGAAGTCCAGGAGCCGTATGGGACACCGATGGCCCTCATGCTCATTCCGTACTGGAGTGCAGGGCACACCACTATGGAGGGCGTGTTCTTCGAGTCTTCACTGACAACACCGTTTCACTTCCTGAACCAGGCGGAGCTGAGCCGTTCACCATCGGAGCCTGTACGGGGCCTCACCTATCGGGTGGACGATGTCGAGCGCGGGATCAAGCATCTGGCGCTGTTCAATGTCGATTACTACCTGACCCAGAGCGAGGAGATGACGTCGCAGGCGAAGCAGGCAGGGCTGGAGCCGCTAGTCGAGACGGATGCCTACACGATATTCAAGCTACCGGACACGAATCCGATTGAAGTCGCGTCATCTGTGCCGATGGTTTACGACGGTGAGGGCGACTTCCTCGACGTGGCGCTCAAATGGTACGACGATGTTGACCATCTCGATCGCTGGATCGCAGCCGACGGTCCAGCCGATTGGCCCCGCTTCGAGGATGTCGCCGGTCCTTATGACCAGGGGGATACGCTGAACACGCAGAACGCGGTGGTGTCGGATGTAGAGATCGACGACAGCCACATCTCGTTCAAGACGACCGCGGTCGGCGTGCCGCATCTCATCAAGACGTCGTACTTTCCGAACTGGAAGGCGACCGGGGCAGAAGGGCCGTACCGGGCCGCCCCGTCGCTGATGATCGTTGTGCCCACACAGGAGGAAGTATCACTGAATTTCGGGCGCACCTGGACCGAGGATATTGGGAGGCTGCTGACCCTGGCGGCGCTGGTCTTCATAGTCTGGTGGCTACGCCGCTCCCGTCATAGGGCCGGCGACGCCGACGAACTGGCGGCCGGATGACGTCGCCTCCGGGCGGAGAGCCGGCCGGAGGGTGAAGAGCACCCGAAGACAGGACAAGATTCTTGATCAAGTACATACGTTCGTTGCTCACCCCGACGGCCATCAGCCAGCTGGTCAAGGTAGGGATCATCGGAGTCGCCAACACCGTTGTCTCGTTTGCGCTTCTCAACGTCTTCCTCAGCCTGCTCGGAGGGACGAAGACCGTTGACGAGGGGTTCAACTGGGAGCAGTTCTGGGCGATAGCTCTATCGTTCCTCATCGCCACCGAGCTCTCGTACGTGCTCAACCGCCGGTGGGCATTCGACCTGACGAAGGCAGGCGACAAGGCACGCGAGACCGCTCACTTCGTAGGCATCAATGTGGTCGCCTGGGCGGTGACTCAGGCCGTCGTTGGGGGTGCAGACTGGATCTGGGGGCCGCTGACCCGAATCCAGCAGAACTTCTTCTACCTGCTCGCTTCGCTCGTGATAATCGTGCCGAAGTTCGCCGGCTATCGCGACATCGTGTTCCGCAAGGCGATCGACTCGCAGGCGTCACCAGCCGAAGCTGCGCAGCCAGATCCTGATGGTGTCGCGCCCCATCTCCCATAGGGTCGTCATCGAGAGACCGCTCGACGAGCCTTTAGCGAGTGTGACCGGCGATTCCGCCATGGTGCCTCCAGCCTTGCGGATCCGGACCAGCAGCTCGAGGTCGAAGGCGTAGCGACGGGTCATCAGGTCGGGCAGGCTGTCCTCCAGCACGCCACGTCGGAACACTTTGAGACCGGTTTGGGTCTCGTGAACCGGCAATCGGAACAAGACCCGATTCACCGCTACGAAGGAGCGGCTGAGGATGCGTCTCAGCAGCGGGTAGCGGCCGGGAGCCATCGCCGACCGCTTGGCCCCAACCAGGACATCGACGCCCATTCGCCTGAACTCGTTCAGGAATCCGGGAAGCTGCTCGGGCGGGAGGTCGAGATCGGAGTCGAGGAAAATGACCGTCCCTGCTCGGGAGGCGGCGAACCCTTCTCGCAGCGCACTGCCCTTGCCGCGATTGACCGGGTAACTGATGACCGTGACGAATGGATGTTCCTGTGCGGCCTTCTCCGCCTGCTCCCTGGTGCCGTCGGTGCTGCCGTCGTCGATGACGATCAGCTCGACGTCGGGCCAATCGGCGACCACGGCGGCAACCCGCCCGACGTTTGCGGCGATCACTGGTTCGAGTTGGTACGCAGGCATCAGGATGGCGACACCGGCCGATGGAGAATGCGGCATTGGCCCTGGAGTCTAGATTGACCCGCGTGTTGGGCGACCTCGCTGCGACGAACGTAAGATCGTGCCATGCGATTCAACGACATCTTCAAGGCGTACGACATAAGGGGAACCGTCCCCGATCAACTCGACGAGGAGGCCGCACGCCGGATCGGCGCCGCGTTCGCTCGTTTTGCCGGTGCCGGCCGCATCGCGGTCGGTCAGGACTGTCGTGAGTCATCCCCGGGCCTCGCCGCGGCGCTCATCGACGGCATCACGTCCCAGGGCGTCGACGTCGACGACCTCGGGATGATCACGACCGACATGGTCTATTACGCCACCGGGGCTCTCGATCGACCCGGGGCCATGATCACCGCCAGCCACAATCCCAAGGGCTACAACGGGATCAAGCTCTGTCTGGCCGGGGCAGCTCCTGTCGGGGTCGACACCGGGCTCGTCGAGATCAAGAACTGGGCCGAAGAAGGGATCGAGTCTGCCGGGGTGAGCGGCGAAGCAACCAACACCGACGTGCTGTCCGGCTACATCGACCACCTGATGTCGATTGTGGACACTGCGCAGATGTCGGAGTTGAGCGTCATCGTCGACGGCGGCAACGGGGTCGCCGGGGTGGCCGTTCCCACCGTCTTCGACAGAATCCCGGCGCGGCTGACCGGTCTTTACCTCGAGCCGGACGGGGACTTCCCCAACCATCATCCCGACCCGCTCCGTCCTGAGAATCTCGTTGACCTGGAAGCCCGGATGCGTACCGAGCCGTACGACCTCGGCGTCGCCTTTGACGGAGATGCCGATCGCGCGTTCTTTATCGACGACGGGCTCCGGCCCCTGCCGGGCAGCACCATCACGGCAATCATCGCAGGATGGTTTCTGAGTAAACACCCGGGCGAGAAGATCGTCCACAACCTCATCTGCTCGAAGGTTGTGCCGGAATCGGTGCTCGCCGCCGGTGGTGAGCCGGTGCGAACCCGTGTCGGCCATTCGTACATCAAACAGGTGATGAAGGAGACGGGAGCCATCTTCGGAGGCGAGCATTCCGGCCACTACTACTTCCGCGACAACTACCGGGCCGACTCGGGAATCCTGGCAATGCTGGTGCTTCTCCAGGTTCTTGCCGAGGAGGGCAGGCCGCTATCGGAGCTGCGCACCCAATACGAGCCTTATGCGCAGTCGGGCGAGATCAACTTTGATGTTCGAGACAAGGAAGCGGCCATCGCCACGATCGCAGCAGAGTTCTCCGGGAAGCAGGATCGGCTCGATGGCTTGACGATTGATCAGGGCACGACCTGGTTTAACGTGCGTCCTTCCAACACCGAGCCCGTGCTCAGGCTCAACGTCGAGGCGCCCACAGCAGAGGAGGTCGCCGTAGTTGTTGAGCGGGTGAGGTCGATTGTTGCGGCAGGTTCGCGAGGCGGTCCGCGAGAAGGA
>Ga0307417_10000509_pt1 | contig 15848 bp, 17 predicted proteins | sample SalMarWE160210MG_2_FD_202514 | JGI IMG/M metagenome (GOLD analysis project Ga0307417, IMG submission 202514) | Salt marsh sediment microbial communities from the Plum Island Ecosystem LTER, Massachusetts, United States - WE1602-10 | ecosystem: Environmental > Aquatic > Marine > Intertidal zone...
AAAGTATCGGAATACCCGGGCGTGACGGCGATGTCGAACAAGGAACTGCTGGAGATCCCGTGCGACATCCTGGCGCCGTGCGCCACCGCGGGCCAGATCACGGGGGAGAACGCGTCGCGGATCCGGTGCCGCATCCTTGCCGAGGGGGCGAACGGTCCGACCACGCTGGAGGCCGAGGAGATCCTCGGTAAACAGGATGTGTTCATCATCCCCGACCTCCTGGGAAACGCCGGCGGGGTGACGGCCTCCTACTTCGAGTGGGTCCAGGACACGCAGAAGTTCTTCTGGGACATCGAGGAGGTGACCCGGCAGCTCAAGCGCATCATGCTCGGGTCGTTCCAGGAAGTACTCGACCTGGCGCATAAGAAGAGGGTGTCCAACCGCATGGCTGCGCTCATGATCGGCATCTCGCGCGTGGCGGCGGCGATGCACTACCGAGGGCTGCACCCCTAGGTGGCAGCGGGACCACGAAACCCGGAGAGAGCAAGATGGGAAAACACATGGTTTTCACGGGCGGCGGCCACGTCCACCTGACGGCGTTGCTGCGCCTGCGCGACTACGTCCGGGCGGGGTACCGCGTCACGTTGATCGGTCCCTCTCCCTACCACTACTATTCGGGAATGGGTCCCGGCCTGCTCTCCGGGATATACCGGCCCGCCGAGGCGCGCTTCCACGTGAAAAAGATGGCGGAGGACAGGGGCGCTGCGTTCCTCGAAGACCGCGTGGTCAAGGTGGAGCCCGCGCGGCGCACCCTCATTCTCGGGTCGGGGGAGGAGCTCCGGTACGACGTGGTGTCCTTCAACACGGGAAGCCAAGTTCCCGCGGATATCGTTGATCCGTCCGCGGACAACGTCTTCCCCGTCAAGCCGATCGAGAACCTCCTGGCGGCAAGGAGGAAAGTACTGGACACCCCCGGAAAAACGGGGCTTCGCGCCATCGTGGTGGGTGGAGGAGCCGCGGGCGTCGAGATCGCTTCCGCCCTGGGACGTCTCGGAAGGGAGAGCGGGCGAATTGCGTTGATAACCCTGGTTTCCGGGTCGAAAGTGCTGGAGGATTACCCCGCGAAGGCCCGGGCAATGGCCCTGCGCTCCCTTGCCCGATGGGGGGTCGAACGGATCGAGGAGGTCGGTGCCCGGTCGATCGGCGAAGGAGTGGTCCGACTGGAAAACGGAGCGAATCTCCAGGGAGACATGGTGTTTGTCGCGGTAGGGGTGAAGCCGTCTCCCCTTTTCGCGGATTCGGGTCTTCCCACGGGGAAGGACGGGGGATTGCTCGTGAACGACAGCCTGCAGTGCGTCCGGTATCCCGATCTGTTCGGAGGCGGGGACTGCATCACGATTGACGGAACTCCTCTGGAAAGGGTCGGTGTATACGCCGTCCGTCAGAACCGCCTTCTCCACCGGAACCTGCTGGCGTTCCTCGACGGAAGGCCTCTGCGCAGGTTCGATCCCGGGGGCGTCTTTCTCACGATATTGAACATGGGGGACGGGAGCGGGATTTTCCGCCGGAAGGAGTTCGTATGGGATGGCCCGATAGCCTTCCGGCTGAAGGATGCCCTTGACCGGAGATTCATGAGGAAATTCCAGGTATCCGGAGAACGCAGCGAATCCACTGGCGGGGCATGAGACGGGAGGGAGGGGGAAGGATGGGAATATTCAACTATTTCAAGTCGGTTTCCACTATGACGGCCGACGAGGTGAGAGCGTTCCTCAGGGAGAGGAGCGCGGACTCGTACAATCTCGTCGATGTCCGGCAGCCGGGAGAGTACGAGAGCGGGCATATCCCGGGGGCCCTTCTCATTCCGGTGGCAAAACTCGGGGATCGCCTCGATGAACTCGACCGGGACAAGCCGACCATCACCTATTGAAGGTCCGGGGTCCGCAGCCGTGCCGCTGCGGCTACCCTGGGGGAGGCGGGGTTCTCCCGGGTCTACAGCATGGCGGGAGGGATCGACGCCTGGAACGGCCTCGTGGCGGAAGGGGACTACGATTCCGGACTGGCGTATTTCTCCAGGGCCTCGGGGGCGGAAGAGCTGATTTCGCTTTCCTGGGCTCTCGAGGAAGGGAACCGCGCCTTCTACGAGCATATCGCCGGAGAGGCGGGGGAAGGGGAAGACGGCGCGCTCTTTCGTTCCCTGGTTCTCGCGGAGGAACGGCACAAGGAAACCCTTCGCGAACTTTACGTCCTGTCCTCCGGAAGGGACACGGAGCCCGCACCGCCGGAAGGGGTGGGGGCAGGGGATTTTCTGGAGGGAGGGATTCCGTTGGGGGAGGCGCTTGCGTGGACCCGGGGAAAGACGCTGCCGGAGATTCTCGAACTCTCTATCGCTATGGAAGCGAACTCCCTGGACCGGTACATCAAGATGGGGAGGGCGGTTTCGGACGAGCGGGCAAGGAAGGTCTTCCTTGCACTGGCCGGGGAAGAACAGGCACATCTCGGGCGGATGGCCTCTTTTCTGGATCGTCTTTCGAAGGAGGGATGACCGCCAGGCCGGCAACCGGAACCGGTCCCCGGCGGAGAAGTCGCTAGGCTCCCCCGGGGGGGCGCGGGTTCTCTTTTCTTTTCGACGGTCGGACGATTTTGCCCGGGTCGATGAGAACGACGGTTCCGTCTTCCCGGGTAAGTGTCCACCCGCTCGCCCGTTTGCCCCTCGTCGGTTCGACGGAGGGAACCAGGAGGAGTTCCCCCTTGATCACTTCCATCTTCAGGCCGGACAGGGTCGGATTCCCCCTCTCCGGGAGTTTCTGACCCGTAGCGAGGACATTCCTTGTCTTCCGCACAGTTACGCCTCTCTCCATCTCGGAGGATGCGATTCGCGCCGCAACCATCGCCATTCCGATATCCAGGTCTCCCATGCCTCTCACCTCCGGGAGGAACAGTATCGTTGGTTTGATGAACTGACGATGGTTTTCGTTTCCTTGCCTCTTGTCAGCCTCCCCCCTCGTTGAGCAGTTGAGAGAGGAGGTGGACGAGCAGATACCCGAAACCTCCCAGGAACAGAAGCAGCATATAGACCATTGCGATATGGCTCGGACGGGGATACGCAGAAGAAGAGAACCCGCCCGGCAGGCGTGATTTGGCCGGGGCGGACTTTCCCGGGTCCGGCGTATTGTCCTGGGCAGCAAGGGGAGCCTCGAAGGGTGCAGCGGCGATGCCTTCTTCCTGCCAGGGGATAGCCTCCTCGAGGAGACTCGACCGTATGCTCCTCAATTCCTCCAGGGGTTCCGCCACCGCAAGGAACCTTTCCGCGGACTCCCGTTCCGCGGCGGAGGCGGGCGGATGCGGAAGGATCGATCCGGAGATGTCGAAGCCCCCGGTCGGTAATTTTTTCGGATGTCCCCCCCGAAACAGGTCGAGGGGATACACGTTGTCGGGGACGGGCTCGGCGGCATCGGGTTCTTCCGCGAGCGCCGTGCGTGTCAGCGTCTTTCCTTCTCCTCCCGCCAACCCGGGCCTGGCGTGTCCCGCGGACGAATCCTGCCGTGCGACCGGGGGACCTTCCTTATCCTTCAGGGGACGGGGCCCTTCCGGCCGGTCACCCTTGACCTTTACCCCCGACGCCCGTGAGGTTGTCCCGTGGGTCAGGACGGCGATCGTTGCGCCGCACTTGCGGCAGCGCACCTCCGCTCCGCGGAACCCCTTCATCATCGATTCTTTCATACGATAACGGGCCTGGCAGCAGCTGCATTCGATTTCCATCACCATAACCCCTGTGGTCGGTTTGGAGGGAAAGACGGCAAGCGCTACCCCCTCGGGCGGGCCGGAATGAAAACCGTAACCCCTTGCGATATCGGCCTGAATCGATATCGTATTTCCGTCAAGGCTGAAAGTAAATGTATAAGAAAGAATATACCGTGTCGGCGGACCGTTGACAAGTCTAACTGCCGTGCCGAATCGCTGACGCGAGGCAAGACACGGACAAAGACCGGGGCACAGGTTCCGTTCAGCTGCGGGAAACTTCCAGGATCTTCCGCAAGAGGGCTCCGGACGCTTCCGCGGGGCCGTCCTGCTCGTATCCCGGGACGGCCAGGCGGGTCCGAAGCTGTCCCACGAATGTCCCCGTACGGAAGGCGGCTTCGAACGTCTTTTGGGCCAGCTCTTCGTGCCGGTCACGGTATTGGGGGGGGCCGAAGATGTTGGCGAAATAGCTGTGCCCCAGTCCCGTCGCGGTAGTTGTCCCCTTCGCCATGGCCGCCCCCTCCCGGAACACCTGCAGTGCGGCTTCCGGCGTGGGCAGAGGATCGATGACGGGATGGAACTCGTCGACCTGCTCGTAGTTGTTTGCATACAGGAGGTAATCCACCGGGTATCCGGGGAGAATCTCCTCCAGGGAAGTGACGGGGATGAGGACCCGGGCATTGGCCTTCTGAGGGCTCATGATGATGGCCCGGTCCACCTGGCCGAACGCATAGCCCCGCTGCAGGTCGTCCAGGCGGATGAAGGCGCCGATCTCGGTCCCGTAGCCGATCACGCGGCCGTCATCCCGGAGGGCGAGGGACCCCATGTCGTCCGCGATGATCGTCATCTCGCGGATGGTGTCCCGGGCGAGGATCCGAAGGGCCTCCAGCGTCTCCGACTTGCCCGTGGCGGTCTCTCCGATGACCAGGACGTTCGCGGAGATTCCGTTTCGGAGAAGGATCCTGGTCATGGCTCCGTGGAAGGGCATACGGCCCCGTTTCATCATCAGGACGTTGTGCAGGGTCAGGGCCATCTTCTTCAGATAGCCGAAGTAACCGAAGCGGTTTTCGCCGGGAACGGCCGCCACCAGGGGGCCGCCGTTCTCGTTGTCGTAGAAGACGGTCGGAACGTCACCGTAGGCGGACAGGTGACCCGGATCGACACCGTACAGAAAGAAGGCGTCGGGGCCCCGGGAGATCTGCTCTTCCGTGGCCAGCTCGAACAGGTTGGCCAGGGAACATCCCAGCCCCATGAACATCTGGTGGAAGTAGACGAATACCACCACAGGACCCACCTGAGCCGGGTAGCACAGCCATTTGCCTTCCTCCAGGGGAAGTCCCGCGAGCGGGTCGGATTCGATACGTAGGAACTGGCCGGTCCGACGGTTTTCCGGGGGGTCGATGATCAGCGGCGGATTGATGAGGACCTGTCGGATGAACGGTATGTTCCTCAAGATCTGGGCGGTGGGGATTACAGGATCCCACTTCTTCTGCACGGCGATCAAACCTACGTCCGCGCCGGCCGAGACCTGCCGATAGATCCGGCAGTGGTCCCCCGTGATGTTCTCGCAAAGGTCCCGGTAAAGGCCTCTCGTCAGATCCTTGAGCCGCTCGGCGGTAACGGTAAACGTCCGGTAGGGACGGATATCGTGGCTGTGCGGCCCCTGTTCGGAGTGGCAGATAAGATACCGGTCGAAGGACCGCCAGAAATCGTAGAATTTTTCCACGAACAGGTGGAGGGTGCGGGGGGTGTCCGCGCAGATCCGGGTGCCCGGGACTGCCTTGACCGCGTGTATGAAGGGGGTTTCGGACAGGCGACGGAGAAGCGTGAGCAGGCTGGATCGCCCCTCGGAAGATCCCACGTCGGACGCCAGGCCGTCCAGGATCGTGTCTTCCTTTTCGATGAGGTGGTCGAGGAAGATATTCAGCATCGCCTGGAAGGCACGGCTGCTTACGATCTCCGTGGTCGTGCCGCAAAGTATCCCGTCCGTGTGCAGGATGATCTGGTTCCCGACGAAGGTAAGCTTCCTCAGGAACTGGTCGTTGATGGCGGTATACTCGTTCTTCATGGGGTTGTATCATCTCCTCGATTCGCCCTGCGGGGCCGGGCGGGGCGTATTCATTCCGGGTTCACTCATCTATTATGACTTCCGAAAGATATCCGATATTAAAACAAGGGACGATTATAAATGAAATCACGATTCGGTGCGGTTCCGGAACTGGATCATACCGTAACAGGAAGGACTTGGCCAAAGCATCCAATTTCCAGGAGGCATCGGGGCTACTGGAGTAAAGTGGCGCGCCTGGGAAGACTCGAACTCCCGACCCGCTGCTTGGAAGTGAACGGCCGAAGGGGTCACCGATCAACCCTGATGCGGGTACGGATCCCCAGGTCCGGATCGGTTCGGACGCAGGAGGGAGTTGACACAAGCGTGGGGGAGGTCACACTTATTTCAAGAAACGTTTTGGACGAGGAATCTTCCCCCGTTTTGGCTCCATCAAATGGAAAAGTAAAAAGAGAAAACGTTTATGGTACCTTCCAGACAGGAGGAGATCTCTCATGAAAATTTTATCCTGCAGGGACGTTGGGGTGGATTGTGATTTCGTTGCCCGGGGGAAAACGGAGGATGAGATTTTTGGCCAGTGTGCGAAGCATGCCAAAGAGGCACACGGCATGGATGAAATTCCGGAAGAACACCGTGTAAAGATGCGTGCGCTCATTCGCGAGGAAACAGCCGCCTGAAGGGGAGAGTCCACAGAGAGAGATAAGGTGGGGACGGGGCCATCGGCTCCGTCCTTTTTTTGTCTCCACCGACCAGTTGCCGATCCTGTCTGTTTCGATTCAATGCTTCCTGCAACTTGCAACGCTCTTAACTCACTGCTTTGATCACCAACACCGTCTCAATCGCTGCCGCGAGCACCAGCAGGGGGAGAATGATCTCGACGTATTTTCTGAGAGCATGTTTCATCTGGCCCTCGATAGGGAGAACCTTGCGACCTCGGGCCTTCCGGATCGCCGTCATGCCGATCCATAGACCATAGGAAGCTGTCAGGAGCAGAGCCGGGACCTCGAACACGCCATGCAGGAACACCTCGAGGTCTGCGTTACCGTATCCCACTATTTCAGCCGCATGGCGCCACAAGATGCCAAGGACCAACCCGTTCGACAGGACGCCAAAGAACGGAACGATCCCAAACGCTACGCCGAGAACGAGCATGAGAATCGTCGCGATGAGATTGTTTGCGAGAATGAGGAGGAAGAGCACACCGCCGCTCATGTTGGTATACGGCTCCGCTGCGGCCATAAACGCGTCCGCCAAACCATTCCGCAGAGACGGCGGCGCATAAACTCCGCCCAGAAATGCCGCAACGTAGAGTCCCGCGGCGACGGCCAGGTATGGGCGGATCGCCGGTTCGGGAAGATACGACGATAGGCGGGATCCGGGGAACAAGGCGTTTGTGCTTACTTCGCGAGCGAATCTGAACGGGACAAGATCTCTTTCTCCTGCCAACTGTAATTCTGCTGCATGGGGTTAAGTCTAACACCCATCGTCAACGGTTCCTCCTCCTGAATTCCGACGGCGACAATGCAGGATGAGGCAAGAAAGGAAAGAGCATGAGGAATCGATCGGCAACCTGCTTGTATCATTGGAGAAGGGGAAAACTGCAAACCCGGCGCAAACAACTTCCCGTTCTCATGTCCCTTGGGATTCGACCGTCGGATTTCTCGGAAGCCTGCCCTTCAACGAGATTGTTCACGGAAAGCGTGCGATCAGTGCGGATACGGCTCTTCGGCTGTCGCGCTACTTCGGGATGTCGGACCGGTTCTGGATCAACCTGCAGGCACGGTATGACATCGAGAGGGAGAAGGACCTGTTGGCCGGCCGTCTCGACCGCGAAGTGCGTCCGCGTGCCGCAGCCGGCTAATCGAAGAACGGGGGCCCCTCATTATTACCCGATCAGGTGTCTACGAAACCGTGGGAAGTCCACCTCCCAAACCCGACCAATCCTACCAATCCACTACCTAAGTGGAATCATCCTTCGATGAATCTTATGCGAAAATCTCGACCGTTTTCCAATCGCAGATTGCTCACCAGACCATAACCATACCAACGCCCGTGTCCCATCCGTCCTTGTTTGTGTCCTGGCCTTGCCGTCCTGCCATTTCTTGTACTGTAGAAGGACACCCGTTTAATTCCTCCCGGGTTTGGACACAATTGTAATGTTGATATTGAAATACTGAAATATTTGACGATCTATTGTTTTTTGCGCTTGCAGCGCACCCCGTAAATGAAACCATAATCGCAAATGAGAAAATTATCTTTTTACTCCATGACAACATCTGGGATCCTCGCCATTTCCGCCGGTAGTTCCCTGTTTTTGTCCATGCCCGTTCTCCCCCGGGTAACGAAAAAGGGGGCCCCGGGGAGAGGGCCGTCAGGGACGGTCCCTCCTTGGAGGCGTACCCGGTTTTACTTCACCGTGTAGTGAAACGTGGAGGTGCCGGTCTTGCCGCCGGATTCCATTTTCACGTTACACGTGTACTTGCCGGGCTTGGGCAGGTTGACGTCCGCGCCAAAGTTCCCCTGCATGCCAGTAATATCGTACGTCATCATGCTCTTGTCCGGCCCGATCACCGTGACTGCTCCGGTCCCTTCGGTGATGCGAGCTTTCGTCTTCGGATCGGTCAGCGAGAGGGCGATGTGATGAGAATTGGTCATGGCCCCCTGCGCCTGCATCCCGGCGGCCTTCATCTGGGCCTTCGTGTCGATCATGCGGGCCTCGCTGTTCCAATGCCCCATCTTCCCGCGGTAGACCCGAGTCCCCATCTTCATCATGTCTTGGCCACCCTGCATGCCCTGGCCCGGCATCATCGTCCCTTGGCCCTGCATGCCCTGTCCCGGCATCATCGTCCCTTGACCCTGCATGCCCTGGCCCGGCATCATCGTCCCTTGACCCTGCATGCCTTGGCCCTGCATCATCGTCCCGTTGTCCCCCATGCCGGATATCCCTTCCTGGGCCTTGTCCGATGCGGGAGCCATCACCGGCAGGATAAGCATCAACAAAAACGCCGCACCTGTGATCAACCGTTTCATTCCCATGACATTGCTCCTTTCCTCCTTGTTCATTATCGGTTTCAAAAACGTTTATTCTCGGTTTCAAAAACGGACGACCTCCTTCGAGATCCACCGTCGCCCTCCGCCGGTCGTCCTTTGACCACAACCCACCCGAGCACCATCCAGATTCCCCCCATGTATGACATTTCCTGGCCTGAGTACATGTCTCACCGCCCCTGCGACGAACATATGCGCTGTCGTACGCGCGTTTCTCTCAAAGTTCCTCCCCGCGGAGCCGCAACGCGTTGCCCATGCCACACACAGGATCTTCCACTGCAGTCGTGCTCTTCATTGTCATCTCTCCTTCGTTCATGAAGTTTGGCTCGATGGCAGCAGAAATGTTTATTGACCGGGTTCAGCAACTCGTCATGCTCGGACTACTTACACGATAATCCTGCCCGCCGGCATTCGGTATCGGCTTCTGTCCGAAACGCGAGTCGCCGTTTGTCCTAATTTCGAATCGGTGTTTGTCCTATGACAGGAAGGGGCGCCTTGCTCAAACGGGGACTGACCGGAAAGCATCTCCGCGGGGGAGTCTCCTGAAGCGCGGGTTAGGGGGTATGGTGGAGGCCGAGGGAATCGGGGCACGAACACTTCGCTCCGGACACAGGGACGGAGGCGACGGTCAATGTCTCCGCACCCAATCGCATGACATGCAGACCGGGTACTTCCCGTACTCAAGATTCCCGAAGTCGTTCCGGACCCCAGATAGCACTGGACCATTCCACACTTCTTGGACAGTCTGAATTTTGAGATCTCCCAGAACCTGAACACCATTAGAATCCATACAACAGGTCACGACCCTGCCGTCCCAGAGAACCGACATGCATGTCCAAGGGAAATAGCATACGGACTTGATCTTCTTCCCCAGGTGGTTGTAGGCCCTCCCGCCTCCGTAGTTGTGCATCGTGGCGACATTCAGGCAATCACCGACCTGTCGATCAATGAGAGTGCTCCACAGAGACTTGAACTCCGCCACCTTGGCATGGTTCGTTGCGTTGGGAAGATATTGAAGGATCAGCCGGGGGGTTGCGCTCTTCATTTCCTTGCGGATCTTCAAGAAGTCTTTGATGTTCTGGAGCGTAACCTTGAAGTCCAGCTTCTTCATCGTGTTGTTGTACGACTCTTCGTCTGTGCCGCAGAAACTGATCTTCATCTTGTCCAGCCCGGCGCGGATGATCTTCCTCGATGTCTCGGGAAACAGGCGCGAAGCGTTCGAGACGATATAGGTATGCGTGATTCCGTAATTCTTTGCGAGCCGGATTTTGTCGGGCAGCAGCTTGTCCAGGAGCGGTTCGCCGAACCCGTGCAAATGCGTGACGGGCTTGCGGCTCTCGCTGGACGCTTCTTTAACGATCTTCTCAAAGAGCCCAAAGTCCATGAAGCCGCGGTTTCTCGATAGCGTGTCGCGAGGGCACATGATGCAATCGGCGTTGCAGAGATTCGTGTTTTCGATCGTCAGCACCGTCGGCAGTGGAAGGTGGTACTTGTAATGGGGATAGAACACCAAGGGGGTCTTGGCCAAACCCAAAAGGATCCTGGTCTTCGTGTCTCCGATATTTAGCATGATCGGCCGAGGGTCATGTTCATGCGCCAATAGTACATTTATTCTTCCTGGAGGACGATGGGGAATAGGAATTGACCTTCCCCATGAAACCTCTCCAACTGCGCAAGGGGTTTATCCCGTTACGGGTTCCCTCCCGATGTAGCCACCGTAGCCGCCTTGTTATCGTACCGGAAGGGGAGACGCGCTTTACTCATTGTCTCGCCCGGAGGAGCGTGTATCGTATGGACGATAAGGGGAAGAGGATGGTGGAATCCATCGTCATCGAACTGACCGCAACGGGAAAGGGGTCCTTCGCGGGACGGACCATGCGGGTTGCCGCCCTTCTTCTCCTGTTCGGGCTGCTTGCACCTCCGGGAGTGTCGCCCGGCCCTGTCGCCGCTCCCGGAAACACCTCTTCACGCGGCGTAATGATTGGTCACAATTCGGTCTTTCTCCCCGGGAATGTCCGCGTTTCCGAGCGTCTCTTCGGTCTCCCGGGGCTCACCGACGTCGGTCGCGTGGCACCCGGAATCTTTCGGGGCGCCCAGCCGAAGCCCGAGGGGTACGCCACCCTGAAGGCGATGGGCGTCAGGACGGTGATCAATCTTCGCACGCGTCACGGGGCGAGGGAGGCGGTCGAGGCGGCGGGGATGCGATACGTAGAGATCCCCATGAGTGTGTGGAAGAATGTCGACCCGGCGGCAGTGCGGAAAGCGCTGTCGGTGATGACCGACCCGGCGAACCAGCCCGTATTCGTCCACTGCTTCCGCGGGAAGGACCGCACGGGGTTGGTGATGGCTGTCTTCCGGATGGAGGTCGAAGGGTGGAGCGAAGCGGAGGCGGAGGCGGAGATGGAGGCCTTCGGCTTCCACGAGTTCTGGTCACAGTTCAAAGAGTTCGTTCGCCGGTACCCGGGAGGACCGAAAGGAGACCCGGACCGGGATCGTCCCGTGAATCCATAAGGGATGGATATGCGGCGGTTGACGGGAGGAGGGTCGAAGGCGGGGGGGGCTCGTCCTATCGGCGTCGTCTATTGGTTAGCAAAATGAGCTAACCCGACATATCGCACCTTGATTCCGACCTCGAAAATTCCCATTCCCCAAGATGAAGCAGGCTGTCTGGTACAATGAAAGCGATCGGCAAAGCGTAGTATTCGGCCCGACGATATGCAAGGAGGACGGGGGGGTACATGCCGCAAAGCAACGGCCAGAAGTCCGCTCCCCTCGTCGGCCTGTTCACCCTCGCGATCTTCTATACCCTTTACGTCGTGCGAGAGTTCCTGTTGCCGGTCATTCTGGCGCTGGTGCTCTGTTTTCTCCTTCGGCCCGTCGTCCGCCTGCTTCGGAAGGCATATATCCCCCATTCCGTCGGCGCGCTGCTCATGGTCGTAGCGATAGTGGCGACGACTTTCGTCGGCATCGGGAGTCTCTACAAACCGGCCACGGAATGGATGGAGAAGGCCCCGCAAATCCTCCGAACCTTCGAACGCAAGATGTACCCGGTGCGGAAATCCCTGGAGGGTGTAAAGGAGACGGCCAAGGAGCTGGAGAAGATCACCACCTCGGAAAAACGGGAGGTTCCGAAGGTGCAGGTGCAGGGAACGAGTCTCGCCGAGATGGTCCTGAGCGGAACGCGGTCCACGATGGCGGCCGCGGCGGTCATGCTCACCCTGCTCTATTTCCTCCTGGCCGACGGCGACATATTTATCGGGAAGCTCGTGAACCTCTTCTCCAGTCCGGACACGAAACAGGAAATCCTTCTCGTGGCCCTGAAACTGGAGAACCAGGTCTCCCGTTACCTCTTCACGGTGACCGTGATCAATGCCTTCCTGGGAGTGGCCATCGGCGTCGCCATGTATCTGATCGGCATGCCGAACCCGATATTGTGGGGTGTTGCGGCGGCCCTGGCGAACTACATACCCTACCTGGGAGCGATCGTCGGTGCGGCATTCGTGGGGGTTGTGGCGTTCCTCTCCTTCGACAGCCTGTCCCATGCGCTCCTGGCCCCGCTGTCGTACATGACGCTGACCGTGATCGAGGGGCAGTTCATCACGCCCACGGTTCTCGGCCTTCGGTTCTCGCTGAATCCGGTGGTGGTCTTCGTATGGCTGATCTTCTGGGGCTGGATGTGGGGCGTGGTCGGGGCGATCCTGGCCGTGCCGCTGCTCACGATATTCAAGATCTTCTGCGATCACGTCCCCTTCCTCTCGCCGGTGGGCGCTTTTTTGGAGAAATGACCTTCCTGCCTCCCGACCTTGACAACCATCGCAAGCTCCAGGAGAGCTGCGGCCTGACCAAGGAGCGGGCTGAGGAGGCCGTTGAAAAGTATCCAAGGAATCCAGACACGGGATATTCGGAGTCCTTCACCCCGACGCGCACCTACCGGGGGCTGACGGTCGGTACTGCCGCGAATACGTGCAGACCGTCATGATCGGGGGAGAAAAGCATCAGGCGTACGGCACGGCATGCCGTCAGCCGGAAGGAGCGTGGAAGATCGTCGGCGGCAGATAGAGCAACGGGGGAATTCTCCGGGAGGAGGGGTGGATGAATGCGTTCCGGATCTCTCATTCTTCTCGTACGCAAGAATTACTGAGGTGGGAGCAGTGCCAGGTACCGTAGGGGCATGCCCGAAGGCGTCTTGGGAATCCTGGCCTCTCCGGTGGATCGCTGAGGATGATGGTATTCACTTCGTGGTTTCTCGTGAAACTCCACATGTCCATGTTCGCCGAACCCACGGTCGACCAGCCGGAGTCATCCAGTCCTGTTATCGATGGGAACCGTATGAACGGATCGCAAACCCCGCGCAAACAACTCCCCTTTCGGGGTAAAAAGGGAGGTTCTTCGGATACCCCGTTGCCCCCGGAAACCCCTTGCTCGGTTAGTAAGAATTACGGGAACAGGTCACACGGGATTACGAAGCTTTACGCCTTCGTTCCGATCAGGGCTTGGATGATCGTCCGACAGAATGCCGGCAGATCTTCCGGCTTCCTCGAGGTAACCAGGTTCCCGTCCCGGATGACTTCCCTGTCTTCGTACCGGGCTCCCGCGTTCACCAGGTCGTCCTTGATGGCGAAGAAGCAGGTCGCCTTCTTGCCCTGCAGGACGTTCGCCGAAACCAGCATCCAGCCGCCGTGGCAGATCGCCGCGACCACCTTCCCGCTTGCGAACACTTCGCGAACGAGGTCCACCATGGCTTTGTGGCGGCGCATCCGGTCGGGCGCGTAGCCGCCCGGTATGATCACCGCGTCGAAGTCGACGGCGTTTACTTTCTCCGCTGTCGCGTCTGGAGTAACAGGGTATCCGTGCTTGGAGGAGTATCCGCTAGCGTTTCCCCCCACGATGGTTACCTTCGCTCCCGCCTCCCGGAACCGATACGCGGGATACCACAACTCAAGATCTTCGTAGAGATCCTCCGCCAGTACGGCAACGTGTTTCCCTTTCAGCTCCATCGTTCCCTCCCTCTTTTCGGTTGCCGGAATTCCGGACTCATCCGACTCTTACCTGTTGGAGAAGGTCCCCGCAGCCATGGTTTCAATATTTCGGGCCGTTCAAGAGGAACTCAACGGAGAGGTGCCTTGTGGATACGCTGTCGTGGCGGTACTGGGAGGCGATGTTGCTATCTGGTTCTACCGATGGGAGTTCGGTGACGGGAGAATGCAACAGACTGCAGGCCCCGTGCGAACAACGGTCGTTTTCGGGGGAAAAAGGGGGGCCTCTGATCCGCTGATGACGCCGACACCCCATGCCGCAACCCGGCGGATGGGACAGGTGGGAATGAGCGAGGCGCTACGAATTGTGGACGGGTTTTCCCTCGACGGCCGGTCGGAGGAGGTGGGCGAGGGGGAGCGTGACGAGGATCACCGCAGCCAGGAGCGCCAACGTCACCGGGACGCCGGACGCATCGGAGAGGAGTCCGAAGAGCGGAGGCGCCAGCGCGCCTGTGCCGATGCCGATGGTGTAGAAAAGGCCGTAACCGCGTGAGCGGCGCTCCGGTGCCACCATCTCGGCGACGGTTCCGTACAGCACGGACGAGGTTCCGTTGAGTGCGATGCCCAGAATGGGCAGGAGGAACAGCGCAGGTGTCACGGGGAGGGCCAGGAGCAGCAGAATGCCGAGGCCCGTGGCGATCTCGGTGACGAGGACCGTCCGGATGATGCCCCACCGCTCGGCCAGGTGCCCGCAGACGAACTTCCCCGTGGCCCCGCCTGCAAAGGTCACCCCCAGAGCCAGCCACATCAGATCCATTCTCGCGCCCTTCCCGAGCAGGAGGAACGGCAGGTAGGTGAGGAAGACCGTTCGTGACCCGTTGTCGATGGCGTGAATCGTGGAGAGCAGGGAGAAGCCCCAGGCGTTCCGGATTCCCCATCCGTTGCCAGCGCGGTCGGCTGCCGAAGTCGCTTGAGGACCAGCGGGGACTCCTGCCAGCGATGTCAGGAGGAAGAAGATGCCGACCGCGGTGGCCAGGACGACCAGCCCGATGCCCTGTGCAGCCCAGCGCCAGCCGGCCCACGCGGTGACAAAGGCCACGCAGGCCGGCCAGGTCACCTTGCCCAGATCCCCCGAGAAGTTGTACGTCCCGATGGCTACGCGGCGCCCTCCCGCCTCGTAGGCACGGGAGACCAACGAGGACGATAACGGGTGCTGTGTGCCGGAGCCCAGCCCGGAGATCATCAGAAACAGGAGGAGCGGAATAAACCCTTCCGCGGTGCCGATGCAGAGAAAACCGACGGCCGTGAGGAACGTCCCGGCGGCCAGGATACGCGGCTCGCCCCAGCGGTCCGCCAGGTATCCCGCCGGGATCTGGAAAAGGGCGAGCGCGCCCGAGTATCCGGTGCGCAGCAGGCCGACCTGCACGAAGGAGAGGGAGAACCCGCGCGCCCACACGGGGAAGAGAACGTACAGGAGATCGGAGCATCCGTCGTGCAGGAAATGGATGATGCAGCTTGCGGCGAGCGTGGCACGAGCACGCTGCGGGATCATGACGGCGATTCTTTCAACCGCCTTTCAAACTGTCAAGCCCGGGACGAGTGAAGCGACAGTGGCACGAGAGGATTTCACCGAAGTCCGCACGGACGGCAAACCCCGCGCAAACAACCGCTGTTTTTGGGAGGAAAAGGGGAGTACGGTAGAGGGTGTCGACTGTTGAACCCCTTAAACAGCACGAAAGGATTTCAAGTCAGTCGGCAGGAGCGATCCGTCGGGGTGTCTAAGAGTCGCCCTGGGATTCCCCAGAATCCCCCTTCTGTTGGCATTGGCGGTGCCTGGCTGCGGCGGAGTAGCCGGTTTCGATACCCCGTTTACCATGTATACCTCGATCGTTTCCGCGGACTTGAACGGTGACGGAAGGGGGGACATCGCGATGTCGAGTTCCTACCTGTCCGGGTCGCTCATCGGCGGTATCCACGAGACCCGGGAGATGCTCGACTTTTGCGGTGCACACAACATCACGGCAGATGTCGAAGTCATTCCCATCCAGAAGGTCAACGAAGCCTACGAGAGACTGCTCAAG
>Ga0307417_10000510_pt1 | contig 15830 bp, 25 predicted proteins | sample SalMarWE160210MG_2_FD_202514 | JGI IMG/M metagenome (GOLD analysis project Ga0307417, IMG submission 202514) | Salt marsh sediment microbial communities from the Plum Island Ecosystem LTER, Massachusetts, United States - WE1602-10 | ecosystem: Environmental > Aquatic > Marine > Intertidal zone...
ATTTTTGACATTTTTTCCCGGATTAAATCTTTTTAACAGTTCCGCCAGAAGCTTCAACCTTTTCTTTTGCTGTCTGACTAAAAGCATTGACTTCTACCTGAAACTTTGCTTTAATTTCTCCAGCCCCCAATAATTTTACCGGTGTTTTCAGGTTTGAAATCAAACCAGCTGCTTTTAAAGCTTCAGGGTTAACGACACCTTCTTTAATTTTTTTTGCATCAAATAGCTTTTGTAAGGAATCGACATTCACTACTTGAAATTCTTTTTTAAAAATATTTGTAAAACCAAACTTTGGTATTCTTCTTTGTAATGGCATCTGACCGCCTTCAAACCAGGCTTTGTGTTTTGCACCTGAACGTGAAAGCTGTCCATTCATACCTTTGGTAGCAGTGCCACCATGACCTGAGCCTTCTCCTCTTGCAATTCTTTTGCGTTTCTTTCTTGAGCCTTCCGCATATTTTAAATTACTTAGTCTATCCATTTTCAAACCTTTTACTTACCTTTTATTTCTTCAACAGTAACAAGATGTTTTACTTTATTAATCATCCCTCTTATTTGGGGAGTGTCATTGTGTATCTTTTCCCAATTTGGTCTCCCCAAACCCAAAGCTTCAATAGTTAGCTTTTGATCTTTTGGCCTGTCGATTACACTGCCTTTTTGTATAACTTTAATTTTACCCATTTCTTCCTCTGTTAAGAAGCGAACAATTCACTTACTGTCATTCCTCTTTTCTTTGCCATTTTTCTAGCATCTGTCAGGCTTAACAAGCCATTTAAAGTAGCCTTAACTTGGTTGTGTGGATTACTTGAGCCAAGCGATTTAGTCAGAATATCCTGAACCCCGGCGGCTTCCAGAACCGCGCGAACTCCACCGCCAGCAATCAAACCAGTACCTGGAGAAGCAGGTTTTAACAATACTTTTCCAGCTCCATATTTTCCAAGAATTTGGTGAGCAATAGTTCCTTTAATAACATTTACCTTAACAAGGCTTTTCTTTGCATCATCAATTCCTTTAGAGATAGCATCAGTAACTTCATTTGCTTTGCCAAGGCCAACACCAACAATTCCGTTTCCATTCCCAACGACTACAATGGAGTTAAAGCTGAATCGGCGCCCGCCTTTAACAACTTTTGCAACCCTATTAATCTGAACTACTTTTTCTTTTAATCCTTCAACTTCCGTTGATTTAACAATTTTCAATTTTTTCTCGCGTAAAAAATTTATAAATACATTTCAAAACTTTTATTTTTCACCGGCTTGCTCAACTAAGCTGCCGGGAGAGGATTCGAACCTCTACAGACGCCTCCAAAGGGCGTAGTCCTGCCATTAGACGACCCGGCAAAAAGCAGTTACTTTCATAACTAAAACTTCAAGCCTCCTTCACGTGCTCCTTCAGCAATTGCCTGAATTCTGCCGTGGTAGCGATAACCATTTCTGTCAAATACAACAGAGGATATATTTTGCTCTACAGCTTTTTTAGCCAGGAAACTACCAACCACCTTACTCTTTGCAATTTTCCCTTTTGCATTCTTTATTTCTTCAACAACTTCTTTATTTAATGAAGAAGCTGAGACGAGTGTTTTTCCTGTAGTGTCGTCTATTAATTGAGCATAAACATTTGAAAGACTCCGATAAATCGTCAATCTGGGCCTTTCAGCAGTACCGGAAATTTTTTTCCTGATTTTTATTTTTGATCGTAATCTTGAATTTCTATTCCTGTTAATCATTTTCCTCTAATTCTCCACTAAATATTATTTACCGGCGGTCTTACCTGCTTTTCTCTGAATTTGTTCATCCGAATACTTTATACCTTTTCCTTTATAAGGTTCAGGCTTTCTTATAGACCGGATCTTTGAAGCAACCAATCCGACCAGTTGTTTGTCGATTCCGGAAATTATAATTTGTGTCGGAACCGGCACCTGAAAAGTAATTCCTTCAGGAGGTATAAAATAAATCGGGTGCGAATAGCCAATGTTTAATAAAAGATTTTTGTCTTTTAATTCAGCTCTGTATCCAACTCCTACGATCTCAAGCTTTTTTTCGAAACCAGTTGTTACACCAACCACCATATTCTGAATTAATGCTCTAGTAAGACCGTGAAGTGATTTATTTTCTTTTAAATCGTTTGGACGAGTTACATTAATTTCATTATCCTTCGATTCTATTTTCATTGCATTAGGAAAACTGCTTTCGAGTTCTCCCTTTGCTCCTTTAACTTTTAACGTATTACCATTAAGAGTAAATGTTACTCCTTTTGGTATTGATACTGGTTTTTTACCGATTCTTGACACTTTCAATCTCCATTCAATTTAAAGCCCGTTACTACGGGAATAATTACCACACATGACAAACTACTTCGCCACCCAAGGATTTACTTTTGGCCTCTTTATCCGTCATTAATCCTTTTGAAGTTGATATTACTGCAATACCCAATCCGTTTAAAACTCTTGGTAATGAATCAGCAGCCTTATAAACTCTTAAACCAGGTGTACTGATTTTTTTCAACCCGCTGATAGCGCTTTCTCCATCAGTATATTTTAATCTTAAGCGCAAAATGTTTTGTTTATTATCCTCAATAAGTTCATAATCGTGGATGAATTTATTTTGCTTTAAAATTTCAACCAGGCTTTTCTTCATATTGGAAGATGGTATATCAACTCGCACTTTTTTAGCCTTTGCTGCATTTCTAATTCTGGTTAATAAATCTGAAATCGGATCTGTTACTGGCATATATTTCTCCTACTACCAACTTGACTTTTTTAATCCAGGAATCTCACCTTTAAGAGCCATTTCTCTTAAAACTAATCTTGAAACTCCAAATTTTCTGTAATAACTGCGTGCTCTTCCTGTAAACATGCATCTGTTGTGTAACCTGACAGCAGAAGAATTTCTGGGTAATTTTTGCAAACTATCGTAATCGCCACTTTCTTTCAATTCCTTTCGAAGTTTTGCGTATTTATCAACCAGTCTTTTTCTTTTTTCTTGTCTGGCAATTAAGCATGTACGAGCCATTAAGTCTCCTTTTTACGCTGTTTTAATTTCTTTTTTTATAAATGGAACTCCCAAAGCTAAAAGCAAATCAAAAGCTTCAGCATCACTTTTTGCTGTGGTAACAAAAGTTATATCCATTCCCATTACTTTGGTTATTTTTTCAACATTAATTTCCGGGAAAATTATTTGTTCCTTTACTCCGATTGTATAATTTCCTCTTCCATCAAATGATTTATCAGACAAACCTCTAAAATCTCTAACTCGGGGCAATGCAACATTTACAAATCTGTCCATGAATTCATACATTCTTTCTCTTCGTAGAGTAACCATTGCACCAATTTTTAAACCTTCTCTTAATTTAAAATTAGATATAGCCTTTTTCGCTTTTCTAACGCTGGGTTTTTGCCCTGTAATTGTTTCTAATTCTTTAATTGCTTCCTCAAGAATTTTTGGATCCGCAACAGCTGCCCCAACACCCATATTAACAACTATCTTGTCCAATTTTGGAACCTGCATTACAGACTTATAACCGAACTTCTTCATTAAAGAAGGTACAATATCCTTTTTATAATCCTCGAAAAGTCTTACTTTAACTTTTATCTCTTTCTCAGGTGTCGCTGTTTCCTTTTTAGAAACTTTATCTTTTTTTACAGCGCCATCTTTTTTTGCTTTCTTCTCTGCCATAGTTAGATCAAACCTTGAATAAAATTTTTATATTAAATCATTTCACCAGTTAATCTGCTGATACGGGTTCTTTTCTTTTTCCCTGTATTTTCATCAAGAATTATCTGAGCGCCTATTCTTGTTGGTTCATTCGTTTTAGGATCAAGTATCATAACATTAGAAATATGAATAGGAGCTTCCTTTTCAATAATTCCACCCTGGGGGGTCTTCTGATTGGGCTTAGTATGTCTTTTCCTCAGGTTAATTCCTTCGATAATAATACGGGACTCTTTCGGAAATACTTTTAATACTTTTCCGGTCTTCCCTGCGTCATTACCAGCTATGATCATTACATTATCGTTTTTTCTAATTTTCATAATTTTACCAAACTTTATAAAACTTCAGGAGCTAGTGAAACAATTTTCATAAACTGTTTATCTCTTAATTCTCTTGCTACAGGACCGAAGATACGTGTACCTTTCGGTTCATTCTGATTTGATATCAGAACAGCAGCATTCTCATCAAATCTAATATAAGAACCGTCTTTGCGTCTAACTTCTTTTTTAGTTCTGACAATAACTGCCCTGGAAACTTCACCTTTTTTTACCGCCCCGTTTGGTATCGCAGACTTAACCGCAACTACTATTAAATCTCCCAAACTGGCATACTGACGTCCGCTTCCACCAAGCACTCTAATGCATCTAACTTTTTTTGCACCCGAGTTATCTGCAACTACTAGATTAGTTTCTTCCTGAATCATTTTTCTACATCACTCCTATTGCTACTTGGCTTTTTCAACTATTTGGACCAAACGCCATCTTTTATTTTTACTTAGTGGACGAGTTTCCATAATTTTTACTTTATCACCTATTCCACATTCTTTTTTTTCATCATGAGCCATTAACTTCGTAGTCTTCTTAAAATATTTTTTATATATCGGATGAGGAACTCTTCTTTCAATGGCAACTGTAACTGTTTTTTCCATCTTATTGCTAACTACTATACCAATTCTGGTTTTTCTTAATGTTCTTTCTGCCATAATTAAGCGCTAGCTCCTTCTTCTTTTTTCTCTACATCAGCAGATTTTTGATCGGCTAATTGTCTTTCTCTTAAAATAGATTTCATCCTGGCAATATCTTTTTTAGCAAGTTTTAATTTTGCCGTATTTGTTAATTCCTTTAGTTGATGCGAAAAACGAAGATCGATCATATTTTTTTCTTCTTCGTTGATTCTTTTAGTCAACTCATCAGTTTTCATTTCTCTTATTTCACGAATATTCATTTTATCCCTTTAAACTCTTACTCAAAATCAGGTCTTGAAACAACTTTAGTTTTTATCGGCAGCTTAAAAGAACAGCCTCTTAAAGCATCATGTGCTATTTCCTTTGACACACCTGAAACCTCAAATAGAATTCTTCCCGGTTTTACAACTGCCACCCAGAATTCAGGAGCACCTTTACCTTTACCCATTCTTGTTTCAAGAGGTTTTTTGGAAACAGGCTTATCAGGAAATATCCTGATATAAACTTTTCCATCTCTTTTCATTTTTCTTGATAGAGAAACACGGCAAGCTTCAATCTGTCGGCTTGTTATCCAGTGTGGTTCTAAAGCTTTTAAACCAAAATCACCATATGCAACTCTACTGCCTCTTTTAGCCTTCCCGGCCATTCTTCCACGCTGTGCTTTCCTAAACTTTACTCTTTTGGGCATTAACATGATTAAAAAACTCCTGAACTTTTATTCTGTAACTCTTTTTCCTAAAATTTCGCCACGGCAAATCCAGACTTTAACGCCAATTGAACCATAAATTGTCTCTGCTCTTCCATTTGCATAATCGATATCTGCACGAATAGTATGCAGCGGAATTCTGCCTTGTTTATATTGTTCTGTTCTTGCCATTTCGGCTCCACCTAAACGACCTGAGCACATAATTCTTATTCCTTCAGCACCCATCCGCATACCAGCTGTAATAGCCATCTTCATTGCTCTTCTGAAAGAAACTCTTCCAGCAAGCTGGTTGGCAACATTTTCAGCAACGAGATATGCATCCAGCTCAGGACGTTTAATTTCTGATATCTGAACTTTTACATCTTTATCAGTGACTTGTCTTAATTCCTGTTCAAGCTGAGTAATTTCTTTACCGCTCTTTCCAATCACAACTCCCGGTCTTGAGGTATGAATGGTTAAAATTATATTTTTAGAAGTCCTGTCAATTATTATTCTGGAGATTCCGGCTTTTTTTAATCTGTTCCTTACGTAATCTCTAAGCTTCGAATCTTCTTTGATTTTACTAGCATAGCTTTTATTTTCATACCAATTAGAGTCCCAGCCTCTAATTACACCAACTCTAAAACCAACCGGATGTGTTTTCTGTCCCAAAAAAATAACCTCCTAAAATTTACGCCCTAGTGGCAACCACTATAGTTAAATGACAAGATCTTTTTCTAATTTTATATGCACGTCCCATTGGGGCGGCTGAAATTCTTTTTAATGTAGGACCCTGATTTACGTAAGCTTCTTTAACAAATAAATTTGCCGGATCAATCTTCTCCCCTTCACCGCGGTTCAGAATATTCGCAACTGCTGATCTTAAAACTTTCTCAGCATCTTTTGATGCATGCTTTGGTTGAAAGTGTAAAATTTCAATTGCCCTTTCAACTGGTATTCCTCTAATAAGATCAACAACCAATCTCATTTTCCTTGGCGACGAAGGAATAAATCTATGTTTTGCTAATGCTTCCATTTTTATAAAAATCCTTAAATATAATTAGCCAGCTGGAGTACTTGACTTTTCAGATTTTGTGCCTGAATGCGCCCTAAAAATTCTTGTCGGAGAAAATTCTCCCAGTTTGTGTCCTACCATATTCTCCGTTATGTAAACTGGAATCATTTTATTACCATTATGAACTGCAATTGTATGCCCAACAAAATCAGGAATTATAGTCGATGAACGAGACCAGGTCTTAATTATCTTCTTCTGATTTGTTTCATTCAGTTTATTAATTTTCTCTACCAGTTTATAATCAACAAATGGACCTTTCTTAACGGATCTTGGCATAATTATTCTCTACTTTTTATTGCGTCTTTTAATGATAAACTTGTTAGATTGTTTTTTATGCTTTCTTGTTTTTAAACCTTTCGCCTTCTGACCCCAGGGAGAAACTGGATGACCGCCGCCGGAAGTTTTTCCTTCGCCACCACCCATCGGGTGATCAACGGGATTCATTACAACACCTCTGACATGAGGTCTTTTTCCTTTCCAGCGCATTCTGCCCGCTTTGCCCCAGCTGATATTTTCCTGTTCAGCGTTTCCGACTGTTCCGTAAGTAGCCATGCACTCAAGCCTGACACTTCTTACTTCACCGGATGGCATTTTTAATTGGGCATACTCACCCTCTTTTGCGAGGACCTGCAATGCTGTTCCGGCACTTCGTCCAAGCTGTCCACCTTTACCTACTTTCATTTCAACATTGTGAATGAAACTACCTAAAGGCATTTCTTTCAATGGTAGAGCGTTTCCAAAATTTATATCACTTCCACTGCCTGAAACTACGGTGCTTCCCACTTTCAATCCATCAGGTGCAAGTATGTACCGCTTTTCACCATCAGCATAATGAAGCAATGCAATTCTGCAAGTCCTGTTAGGATCATATTCAATTGAATGAACTTTAGCAGGAACGCCATTCTTATCTCTTTTAAAGTCTATGATTCTATATCTTCTTTTATGACCGCCACCGATAAAACGGGTTGTAATTCTACCCAGATTATTTCTACCACCAGATTTTTTTAACGATACTGTCAGAGATTTTTCAGGAGTATCCTTCGTAATTTCATCGAAGGAAGACTTAGACATAAATCTCGTTCCAGCAGTCATCGGTCTTAATTTTTTAATAGCCATTTCTAAATCCCGTTTTCAAAAATCTATACTTGTTCGAATAATTCGATTGTTTCACCCTCTTTAAGAGTTATGATCGCTTTCTTATATGCTGATGTTCTACCTACAAATTTTCCGCTCTTTCTAAACTGAGTTTTTAGTTTACCTGAATGTTTTATGGTTTTAACAGCAACAACATGAACATTAAATCTTTTCTCAATAGCTTTTGCTATTTCAATCTTGTTTGATTTTGGATTAACTAAAAATCCATATTGACCATGGTCAGCAGAAAGATTAGTCATCTTCTCAGTAATCAAAGGTTTTATTAAAATATCATGCATCTTAGTTCACAGCCTCTGATTTATTATTCTCAAATGTCCTACTAATCGCGTCAATTGCTCCCTGCTGAAGCACAAGAATCTGGTTATTAAGAATATCATAAGTAGAAGCCTTTGCTGCTTCCAGAATTTTTACTTTAGCGATATTCCTTCCTGACTTATAAACATTCTCAGATTTTCCATTAGTAAGCAATAAAACTTTTTTCCCGCTAAGCTTTAGTGAATTAAGAAAATTTTGAAAATCCTTAGTTTTGGGTTTTTCAAAATTAAAATCCTCAACTACAATCAGCTGTTCATCTTTTACTTTATAGCTTAGCGCTGATTTTCTTGCCAGCCTTTTAACTTTTTTCGGTAAATCTTGTCTGTAATCTCTTGGACGAGGACCGAAAATAGTTCCACCACCTACCCACAAAGGAGACCTTGAAGTACCAGCACGTGCACCGCCTCTTCCTTTCTGTTTCCAGGGCTTCTTACCACCTCCTCTCACTTCGCCTCTTTCCTTCGCCTTATGAGTACCCTGTCTCTGATTTGCCAGGTAAGATTTTACTGATAAATATATAGCGTGATCATTCGGTTCTATTGCAAAAACACCATCCGAAAGATCAGCTTGTTGGCCGGAGGTTGTACCGTCTATTTTATAAATTTCTAATTTCATTTTTTTACCAAATTACTTCTTTATCAATTCCACATAAGAGTTTATTGAGCCTGGGACAGCACCTTTAACAAGAATTAAATTCTGCTCAGGTAAAATTTTGACAACACTTAGATTTGAAGTTGTAACATTTTCGTTCCCTTTTCTACCTGCCATCCTGGTTCCTTTAAAAACTCTGGATGGATATGAACTCGAGCCGATCGAGCCCGGTGCTCTTAGCCTATCGCTTTGCCCGTGTGTTGTTCCACCGACACCGCCAAACCCGTGTCTTCTCATTACACCCTGAAAACCTTTGCCTTTACTCCTGCCACGAACTTTAATTTTCTCACCTTCCTTGAAGAAGTCTACCTTTATTTCATCACCAACTTTATATTCGGTACCTGCAGGAAAATTGAATTCTTTTAATATCCTGCTGGGTGTAAGTTCTTTTTTCTTATACTGCCCCAACACTGGTTTGCTGATATTTTTTTCTTTCCTATCACCAAAACCTAATTGTAAAGCCTCGTAACCATCTTTGCCTTTTTCCCTGATTGATACGATTTTACATGGACCGGCTTGAATAACTGTCACAGGAATTAAATCTCCCTGTGCGTTAAACACACTCGACATTCCTAATTTTTTACCGATTAAACCGGACATCTTATCTCCAAAATTCATTAAAGCTTAATCTCAATATCAACACCTGCCGGTATATCTAACTTGCTCAGCGAATCGACAGTTTTGTTGTTTGAGTTATGTATATCAATAATTCTTTTATGTGCTCTCGTTTCAAATTGTTCACGTGACTTTTTATCAACGTGCGGCGATCTTAAAACAGTATATAATGTTCTTTTGGTTGGTAGAGGAATTGGCCCTGAAACCACCGCTCCTGTACTCCTAACTGTTTTGATAATTTTTTCAGTTGACTTATCAATCAATATATGATCGTACGATTTCAGTTTTATTCTTATCTTCTGACCAGCCAATTTTAAGATACTCCTTATAAATTATTAGTCACGAACAGGAAATCATTAAATTTCCTCTTTGCCTACAACTTTACTTTATTCTAAAATCTTAGTTACAACACCTGCGCCAACAGTTCTACCGCCTTCACGAATAGCAAAACGTAAACCTTCTTCCATAGCAATTTCAGAAATAAGTTCTACGCTAAGTTTTACGTTATCACCCGGCATAACCATTTCAGTTCCTGAAGGTAATGTTGCTACACCTGTAACGTCAGTTGTTCTGAAGTAGAACTGAGGTCTGTAACCGTTAAAGAATGGCGTATGACGTCCACCCTCTTCTTTTGAAAGGATATAAACCTCACCTTCAAATTTTTTGTGAGGAGTAATTGACCCTGTTTTAGCAAGAACCATTCCTCTTTCTATTTCAGTCTTATCAATACCTCTTAATAGAATACCTGCGTTATCACCAGCCATTGCAGAATCAAGTTCTTTTCTGAACATTTCGATTCCTGTAACAACTGTTTTTTTGTGAAGTCCAAGTCCAATAAGTTCAACTTCTTCCTGTATTTTTACCTGACCTCTTTCAACTCTTCCTGTAGCAACTGTTCCACGTCCAGTAATTGAGAACACGTCTTCAACAGGCATAAGGAATGGTTTATCCGTATCTCTCTGGGGTACCGGAATATATTCGTCAACTGCTTTCATAAGATCCCAGATGCATTGCAATCTTGGATCATCAGAAGGAGCATCTGAACTTGCAGCTTCAAGAGCTTTTAAAGCAGAACCACGAATAATTGGGATTTCATCACCAGGAAATTCATATTTTTTTAGAAGGTCCTTCAATTCTTCCTCAACCAGGTCGAGAAGTTCAGGATCATCAACCAGATCAACTTTATTCATGAAAACAACTATTCTCGGAACACCAACCTGACGGGCAAGGAGAATGTGTTCACTTGTTTGTGGCATCGGACCATCTGTTGCAGCAACAACTAAGATTGCACCATCCATCTGGGCAGCACCTGTAATCATGTTTTTTACATAGTCAGCGTGGCCAGGACAATCAACGTGTGCATAGTGTCTGTTTTCTGTTGAATATTCTACGTGAGCTGTTGCTATAGTTATACCTCTTTCTCTTTCTTCAGGGGCATTATCAATACTATCAAAAGATCTTTTTTCTGATAAACCTTTTGCTGAAAGAGCGATAGTGATGGCAGCGGTTAATGTAGTTTTTCCATGATCTACGTGACCAATTGTACCAACGTTAACGTGAGGCTTACTTCTATCAAATTTTTCTTTAGCCATCTTATTTACTCCTTTAAAATTTATTTATTAATAATTCTTTTTACGCGGTAGTAGTTGTTTTACTTCCGGATTTCTCAGAAATTTCTTCAGCAATTGATTTAGGAACTTCTGCATAATGCAGAAACTGCATCGTATAGATTGCTCTACCCTGGGTCATTGATCTTAGCACAGTCGCATATCCGAACATTTCAGACAGCGGAACTGTTGCTTTAATTACCTGAGCATCTTTTCTTGCTGAAAAACCTTCTATCTTTCCGCGACGTGAATTTAGATCTCCCATTACGTCGCCGAGATATTCCTCCGGAGTTACTACTTCTACATCCATAATAGGTTCAAGAAGTATTGGCTTAGCCTTTTTAGCTCCGGCTTTAAAAGCCATTGAGCCTGCCACCTTAAATGATACTTCATCCGAATCAACGTCATGATATGATCCATCATAAAGTTTTGCTTTAATGTCAACTACAGGAAATCCCGCAACAACACCATTTTTAAGTGCATCCTGAATTCCCGCAGAAACGGCAGGTATATATTCTTTTGGCACTACACCGCCAACTATTGCATTTTCAAATTCAAATCCCTTACCCGGTTCGTTAGGGCCTAATTCAATCCAAACATGCCCAAATTTACCACGACCACCGGATTGTTTAACAAATTTTCCTTCAGACTGAACAGTCTGAGTAATTGTTTCTCTGTAAGCAACCTGCGGCTTGCCTACATTTGCTTCAACTTTAAACTCGCGTTTCATCCTGTCAACCAGAATTTCAAGGTGAAGTTCACCCATTCCGCTGATCAGTGTTTGACCAGTTTCTTCATCAACTTTGATCCTAAAAGTAGGATCTTCATCAGATAGTTTAACGAGCGATTCAGAAAGTTTATCCTGATCTGCTTTTGTTTTCGGTTCAATTGCAATCTGAATAACAGGTTCAGGGAATACAATTTTTTCAAGCATCACAGCATCATCTTCGGTGCAGAGTGTATCTCCTGTTTTTGTAAATTTTAATCCAACAGCTGCAGCAATATCACCGGCTCTGACTTCACCAATTTCTTCCCTGTGATTTGCATGCATCTGGAGAAGTCTGCTTATCCTTTCTTTCTTACCACTTACAGAATTATAAATATATGAGCCAGCTTTCAATGTGCCGGAATAAACTCTGAAGAAAGTAAGTTTACCGACAAATGGATCGGTCATTATTTTAAATGCCAAAGCAACAAATTTCTCTTTCTCATCAATTTTTCTTTTTACTAAATCATTCATCCCCACGTGGTGCGCTTCAATTTCTTTGAAATCAATGGGTGCAGGAAGAAAATCAACAACTGAATCAAGAAGCCTCTGTATTCCTTTGTTTTTGAACGCAGAACCACAAAGTACAGGAACTATTGTTAATCCGATCGTAGCTTGTCTTAAAACTCTTTTAACTTCATCTTCTGTTATTTCTTTACCATCAAGATATTTTTCAAGCAAAGTATCATCTACTTCAGATACTGCTTCAAGCATTTCAGTTCTGTATTTCTTTGCTACTTCCAACAAGTCTTCAGGTATTTCTATATCATCAAAAGTAGCGCCGAAAGTTTCTTCGTGAAACATTCTGGCTTTAAAAGTGATAAGATCGATAACGCCGGTAAATATATCACCTTCGCCGATCGGAAGATTGATCGGTATTGCATTTGCACCCAATCTTTCCTTCATCATTTCAACTGCATGATAAAAATCAGCACCGGTTCTGTCCATCTTATTGATAAAAGCGACTCTTGGTACTTTATATTTATCAGCCTGTCTCCATACAGTCTCGGACTGCGGTTCAACGCCGCCAACTGCACAGAAAAGAGCAACAGCTCCATCTAAAACTCTCAATGATCTTTCAACTTCAACAGTAAAATCAACGTGTCCCGGAGTATCAATAATATTTATCTGATGATCATCCCAGAAACAGGTAGTTGCGGCACTTGTAATTGTTATACCGCGTTCTTTTTCCTGCTCCATCCAGTCCATAGTTGCAGCACCATCATGTACTTCACCGAGTCTGTGTAATTTACCAGTGTAGAATAATATTCTTTCCGTAGTCGTAGTCTTACCCGCATCAATATGCGCCATAATTCCTATATTACGAACTTTCTCTATGTTGTTGATCTTATTTGCCATATATATCTTTTTCTCTTTACCGTTATCTTGTTGTAATTACCATTTAAAATGAGCAAATGCTTTATTGGCCTCAGCCATTTTATGAACATCTTCTTTTTTCTTCACGGAAGATCCGTCATTATTTGAGGCAGATATTAATTCAGATGCCAGTCTCATAGCCATCGATTTTTCATTTCTCTGTCTTGCATAAGTCTTAAGCCATCTCATTGCAAGAGCAGTTCTTCTTTCAGATCTAACTTCCGTTGGAACCTGATAAGTTGCACCACCAACTCTTCTGCTTCTTACTTCAATAACCGGCTGTGTATTGCTTAGTGCTTTTTTAAAAATTTCCAGTCCGTTTTTTTTTGTTTTTTCTTCTATTATATCAAAGGCTGTATAAACAACACTTCTTGCCTTTGATTTTTTCCCATCGTACATAATTGTATTGATAAATCTTGAAACCATAATATCATTAAATTTTGGATCCGGTTTTAATAAAGATTTACCTGCTCTTTTTTTTCTCATAACTTATTTAGCTGCCTTTGGTTTTTTAGCTCCGTATTTTGATCTTCCTTTTTTTCTATCTTCCACTCCACTAGTATCTAGGGTACCTCTGATAATATGGTAACGCACACCGGGCAGATCTTTTACCCTTCCGCCTCGGATCAGTACTATTGAGTGTTCCTGTAAGTTATGTCCTTCTCCGGGAATGTATGCTGTTACTTCCATGCTGTTAGTAAGACGAACTCTTGCAACTTTTCTCAAAGCCGAATTCGGTTTTTTTGGTGTTGTCGTATAAACTCTTGTACATACACCTCTTTTCTGGGGGCAATTTTCCAACGCCGGGGCTTTCTTTTTAGCCAAAATTCTGACGCGGCCCTTTCTTACTAACTGGTTAATAGTTGGCACAAAAATCTCCTAATACTTGTCAAATCAAAAAAAATTCAGACTTCTAATATAGGTTTTATTAAAAAACCAGTCAAGAAGGCAAGAAAATAATTTGCTTATATATATATGAATTTGGCACAAAAATCCGGTTCTCTTTTGGGGAACCGGATTCGTAAAAAGCTCAAATTACGCTTGCACTTGCTCTTCTTCAGCAGCAGTAGCTTCTTCAGTGGCTTCCTCAGCTGCAAGGATTACATCCTTATATTTCTTCAAGCCGCTTCCAGCTGGAATCAGGTGGCCCATAACAACATTTTCCTTCAATCCAAGTAAATGGTCCACTTTTGCTTCTGTTGCTGCATTAGCAAGTACTTTTGTGGTTTCCTGGAACGAAGCAGCGGAGATAAAGCTTTCTGTCGATAATGCTGCTTGTGTAATTCCCAGAAGAATATGCTCAAAAGTTGCAGGTTCTGCATCCCGCGCAATCGCAGGTTTTTTACTTTTCATTTTAAGGTCTGAATTTATTTCCCTCAGATCACTCTTAGAAATCAGCTGACCTTGTTTAAGTTTTGAATCGCCTTTGTCTTCAATATAAATCATTGAAGTAACTTTCTGGTTTTCCAAAATGAATTCAACTCTGTCAACGATATCTTCTTCAAGAAATCTTGTATCTCCAGGAGAAACAATCTTGATCTTTTGCAGCATTTGTCTGACGATTACTTCGATGTGTTTATCATTAATTTTAACACCCTGCAATCGATAAACATCTTGAATTTCATTTACAAGATATTCCTGTACTGCACTTGTTCCTTTAATCTTAAGGATATCATGGGGATTGATCGGACCATCTGTAATCTTTTCACCTGCTGGTATTTCATCCCCCTCCTGAACGAGAACATGTTTACCTAATGGCACACTATACTTTTTCTCGTCTGATTTATCAGGAGCAATAACAATTATTTCCCTTGAGCCTTTTTTCCTTGCACCGAATTTTACTATTCCTTCAATCTCTGAAACAATAGCTGATTCCTGTGGACTTCTTGCCTCGAAAAGTTCTGTAACTCTTGGAAGACCACCGGTGATATCTCTACTTTTTGTAGCTGATTTCGAAATCTTGGCAAGGATAGTTCCTGCTGTTACAGTTTCACCTTCATCTACTGACAGGTAAGCTCTTGTTGGAATATTGAATGTTTTCTTTTCTCCATTTTCAGATTCAATGGTAATACTTGGAGTTAGAGTTTTATCCTTTGATTCAATTACTACCTTTTGAACGTGTCCTGTCTGTTCGTCAGTAACTTGCTGAATTGTTACATTATCAAGCATATCAACAAATTTTACAATACCATTAATATCTGAGAGAATTACAGCATTGTAAGGGTCGTGATTGTAAAGCGGTGTACGTTTTTTAACAGTTGTTCCCTCATTAACTAAAATTTCAGCGCCATAGGGGATATCAAATTTCTTGATCTGACGATTGTTATCATCGTAAACACCAAGTACTCCCCTTCTTCCTGTTACAACTTTAACGGTTCCAAGGAAATCTGATTTCTCAACAAAAGCCATTCTTTCAAATTTTACGATACCTTCCACATTAGTTTCAACCTGTGACTGACTTGCAATACGAGAAGAAGTACCCCCAAGGTGGAATGTTCTTAGCGTAAGCTGTGTTCCCGGTTCACCTATTGATTGAGCTGCAATAATACCAACAGCCTCACCAATCTCAACCATCTTACCATTTGTAAGATTTCTTCCGTAACATTTTTCACAAACACCGCGCTTAGATTCGCAGGTTAATACCGTTCTAATATAAACCGACTCAATACTCGAATCTTCTATTTTTTCAGCGATTTCCTCAGTGATCATATCACCAGCAGAAACAATTAATTCATCAGTACGAGGATCATAAACATCTTCCTGAGCAGTACGTCCAACAATTCTTTCACCAAGCGGCTCTCTTTCCTGTTCAACATCTTTCAATGCAGTTATTTCGATACCGAGAATTGTTCCGCAATCTACTTCAGTGATGATCACATCCTGTGAAACGTCAACAAGCCTTCTTGTCAA
>Ga0307417_10000512_pt1 | contig 15815 bp, 19 predicted proteins | sample SalMarWE160210MG_2_FD_202514 | JGI IMG/M metagenome (GOLD analysis project Ga0307417, IMG submission 202514) | Salt marsh sediment microbial communities from the Plum Island Ecosystem LTER, Massachusetts, United States - WE1602-10 | ecosystem: Environmental > Aquatic > Marine > Intertidal zone...
AGAACCTGGGCAAAGCCGAACTGGCCGCCGCTGAACTGTAAAAGCTCGTCGAGCCGGGCATCGGGCAGTCCGGAAACGAAAGCGATCCCGTCCGCCACTTCCTCGACCCGGCCGACCTGCTCGGCATGCGGCCCGAGCACCGGCTGCTCGAGCCTGCCGCGCATGGCTTCGAGCCAGCCGTCGGCCTTGTGGTCAGCGTCAGCCGTCACGGGAAACCTCCGCGAGCATGGCATCGAGATCGGCCCGCCAGCTATTGCGGATCGTCAGGTGCGGACTGCGCAATTCAAGCCCGGAGATCAGCGCCGGATCGGTTTTGAAACCGATTTCCGCCTTGCCCGCCAGAGCCTCGGCGACGCGCTTGCGGCATTGGCTCTGCTCGCTGCGCGGCAGGGCGATCGCGGAGACCACGTCGAATCTCGCGCCGTCGGCCAGCGCTGCCTCCCGCGCCTCCGCCGGCAGTTTTGCAATCGCTGTGACAAGCCAGTCGAGAAAAACCGCCCGGACCTGCGGTCCGTCGAGCCGCGCCGCCAGCCGCCCGGCCATGTCCGCGGCAAGTTTGGCCGACCGATCCGCCCAGGCCTTGTCCGCCTCGACGCGTCCCGCCTCGAGCGCTGCCTGTTCCGCCTGGTGCAGCGAGCGTGCCTCGTCTTTGGCCTTGGCGATCAGCTCCCCACGCAGCTTCTCCGCCTCTTTGCGCGCCGTCGCCAGCAAGGCCTCGCGGTCGCGGCCGAGCGCGCCCCGCGCGTCCTCGGCATCCGCCAGGGCCTTGTCGGCTGCCTGCCGTGTGGCTTCCGCTTCGCTCATGATCTTGGCCGCCGCCTTCCGGCGCGCCTCGATCATCGCCACCGCCGGTCGCCAGAAGAAGCGGCCGAGTAGCCAGATCAGGACCGCGACATTGACGGTCTCGAGCCCGAGCGTCCACCAGTCGATCGTCATGGGCCGTTCAGAGCAGCGGGTTGGCGAAAAGCAGCAGGAGCGCGACCACCAGGCAGTAGATTGCCGTCGTCTCGATCATGGCGAGACCGACGAAGAGGGTGCGCGAAATGCTGTTGGCCGCTTCCGGCTGCCGGGCGATGGCCTCCATCGCCGCGGCGACCGCCCGTCCTTCGGCAAGGGCCGGACCCAGCGCGCCGAACGACACCGCGAAGGCGGCCGACAGGATACTGACAAGAGCCAACCAGTTCATTGATCTGTCCTTTTGTCTTTCTTTTGAGGATGTTCGCGGGCTTCACTGACGGCCCCGGCGATAAACACCATTGCCAGCACCGAAAAGATATAGGCCTGGATCGCCCCGGTGAGCAGGTCAAGGGCCATGAAGGGTATCGGCACCAAAAGCCCGGCAAGCGACAGGATGATGCCAATGACGAACACCCCGCTCATCACATTGCCGAAAAGCCGCACCAGAAGCGAGAAGGTCCGCGTCAGGCTCTCGACGAAATTGAGCGGGATCATCGCCGGCATCGGCGAGGCGAAAGTCTTCAGATAGCCGGAAACCCCGCCGGCCCTGACGCTGAACCAGATCACCGCCACGAAGACCAGCAGCGCCAGCCCGGCATCGGTTTCCAGATGCGCCGTCGGCGGGTCGATCCCCGGCACCAGCGACGACCAGTTGGCCACGAAGATGAAGACGAAAAGCGTACCGATGAAGGCGCGATAGGGCGCCGGATCGAGTTTCATCGTATCGCCGATCTGGGTGTCGAGCGTCTCGACGATCATTTCGACCACGGTCTGCGGCCGTCCCGGCACCAGCGCCGGACGACGCGTCAGCAACACACTTAGCCCGACGAGCAGCGCCATGATGCCCCAGGTCACCGCGACCGTCGTGCTGATCGGCACCGGACCGAGATGAAAGGCGATTGTCGTCTCGAGCGGCGATCTCATTGTGCCGTCTCGCTTTTCTTGCCCAGTACCGCCTGCCGTCCAATCATGAGCCCGGCGGCGGCGGCGACAAGCGGCAGCGCCCCTTCGAGCGCCGCAATGATCAGCACCGCCCCGGTCACCGCGAGCCGCCCAACGGTCAGTGCCGCGACACGCCGGACGTTGCCGGCTTCCACAAGCTGCCGGGCGCTCTCCCGGATGGCGCGGAAATGCAGCACCCCGACCCCGATCCCGATCGCCAGATGCAGCACCAGAAGCGGCACCCGAACCAGGAGGTCCAAAGAAGAATACCAGCTTCCGATCATGCCGAATTCACCCATCGCCATGCCGACCACGAGCCGATGCCGAGCCCGACCATCAGCAAGGCCGCCGTCCAGAAAAGACCCATTGCGAACTGGTGATCGATCCAGCGGCCGATAAGAATGCCCAACAGCATCGGCACCACGATCATCCAGCCCAGAACCCCGATCTGCGCCAGCCTGTGGGCAACCGATGGCTCGCCCTCCTCGAGGTAGCGCTTGTGTCGCTCGCCCTGTTGCCGCGCCGCGTCGGCCAGTGGATCCTCATGTTTGGGCGCATCGCTCATTTCGTCGGCCCGCCGACAATAGGCTGCTGCAATTGCAGCATGATCTGCCGGATCGCCGCAAGCTGCAGGCGCATGCCTTCCGTATGCTCGGCCCGTTCGGTCTCGATCTCGCTGCGATAGCGCGTGAGAACCGTGAGATCGAGCATTTCGATATCGTCGCCCTGCACCGCTTCGCGGCTGGTGATCGTAACGTCCTTTCCGCCTTCGACCGTCAGCACGCCGCCGCGCACCGCACAATATTGCCACTCCCCCTCGGTGTGCCGCCAGGCGATGACGGACAGCGACAGGGCAGTGAGAAAATCGGCATGCCCCGGCATGATGCCGAAATCGCCGCTGTCGTCGACCGCCGTTATCGAGGCGACATCGTCCTGATCGACCGCGATTTCCAGCGGTGTGATGATGCGCAGCCTCACGTCCCCGCCTCCGCCGATTGGCTCGCCGCTTCCTTGTGCCGGGCGTCTTCGAGCGTACCGATCATATAAAGCGAGCTTTCCGCCCAATCGTCCGCCTCGCCATCGAGGATCGCCTCGCAGCCGGCGAGCGTGTCGGCCCGGCCGACGCTTTTGCCCTTCATGCCGGTAAAGGATTCGGTCACCGCGAACGGTTGAGTCAAAAAGCGCTGTAGCCGGCGCGCCCGCTTGACCACCAGCCGGTCGGCCGCCCCCAGTTCCTCGACCCCGAGAAGCGAGATGATGTCCTGCAATTCCTTGAACCGCGCCAGGGTCTCGCGTGCCCGCGTGGCGATACGGTAGTGTTCCTCTCCGGCGATCAGCGGGTCGAGCAGCAGCGAGGTCGACGCCAGCGGGTCCACAGCCGGATAGAACCCTGCCGCCGCCGCCGACCGCGACAACACGATCGCGCTGTCGGTATGAGTCGAAATCGCCGTCACCGCCGGGTCGGTGAAATCGTCGGCCGGCACATAAACGGCCTGGATGGAGGTCACCGAGGAGCCGGCAACCGACGCGATCCGTTCCTCGAGCGCCGCGACTTCGCTTGCCAGCGTCGGCTGATAGCCCACCCGCGACGGCAACCGTCCCAGGAGGCTGGAAATCTCGCTGCCCGCCTGCACGAAGCGGAAGACATTGTCCATCAACAGCAGCACGTCCTGATGCTTCTGGTCGCGGAAATATTCGGCAACCGTCAGTGCCGTCATCGGCACCCGCCAGCGTGCGCCCGGCGGCTCGTTCATCTGCCCGTAGATCAGCGCCGTCCGTTCCAGAACGCCCGAGCCACGCATGTCCGAGAGCATTTCATGCCCTTCGCGCGACCGTTCTCCCACCCCGGCGAAGATCGAGATGCCCTGGTATTTCTCGACCATGGCGTGGATCAATTCCATGACCAGAACCGTCTTGCCGACCCCGGCACCGCCGAACATCGCCGCCTTGCCGCCGCGCGCCAGGGGCGCCAGCAGGTCGATCACCTTGATCCCGGTCTCGAAGACCGACGACATTGCCGTTTCGTTGACAAGATCGGGCGGCGGAGCATGGATCGGCCGGCGTGGCGTATCGTCAGGCAAATCGGCGCCATTGTCGCGCACACGTCCCGAGACGTCCAGCAAACGTCCAAGCACTGCCTCGCCGACCGGCACCGTGATCGGCTGGCCCGTCGCCGCGACGCCGACGCCGCGCTGCAGGCCCGCCGTCGACGCCAGCGCGATCGCCCGCACCGAACCGGTATCGATATGGCTGTGCACTTCGAGCAGCAGCGGATCGGCCTGCTGCCAATTGACGAAAAGCGCGCTGTTGACCGGCGGCAAACGCCCCTCCCCGAAGGACACGTCGACGACCGGCCCGCGAACTGCAATTACCTTACCCTGTGCCATCCCGTTTTCTTCTCGACCCACCGCCGCCGCACCGGCTCGGCGCCTTCACCAATACGCCTGCCGGCGATCACTTACGCCTCCAGATCGGCAAAATCGAGGTCGAGCGACCGGATCATCACATGCTGGGCATTGGGGTCGCTCACATCGTCGGACAGGACGATATCGAGCCGCGCGCCCTCGGCGATCGTGCCGGCGGCCTCGTCCTCGTAATGTTCCTTGAAATGCGCCGGCGAGAACTGGCTCAACGCCCCGAGCCAGATTTCGGCCCGCGAAACCCGCTCCGCTCCCGCCTCGGTGGCCGCATCGACCAGACGGCGCACCAAATCCCTGACAATGCCGGTCTCATGCATCTGCCGACGCCTCAAGCCCGAGCAGCGCCAGGACCTCGTCCAGAGCTTTGACGGCGATGCCGTCCACCGCGGCCGCGACCATCGGCGACAGCCCGGCCCCCGTGGCAAAATCTTCGCCTTCGACCGCCAGGACGACGATCTGGCCGGGTGCCTGCCCCAGCGATCGCGCCAGGGCGATAGCCTCGGGCAGGCCGAAGGCATGGCTCGAGGCCGGCTGCCTCGGCAGCGGCATGTCGCCGGAGGTCGCATCGATCCGGTGCACCCGTCCCGGCGTGCCCAGAGCGGCCGCCGCATCGACGACCACCAGCCCCTCGACTTCCGCCCAGTCGTTGATCAGATTGAGAAAGTCGCCGCCGGAAACCTGCCCTTCGGCGCCGGCCGGCAGGCGCCCCCGGAGCCGGTCAAGAACCGCCGGACCGACACCATCGTCACCCCGGTCGGGATTGCCGACCCCGAGCACCATGACCCGCCCTTGTCCGCCGGATGTCATGACCGCTTGATATTGAGGTTGAGGAAATGCGCCGAGCAGGAAATGCACGGATCATAATTGCGGATCGTCTGCTCGCAACGATATTTGATCGCCTCGTCGGCCTCCTCCACCATGCCCGAGGCCACGCTCTTGAGGTCGGCCTCGATGCTCGGCTGGTTCTGCGAGGTTGGCGGGATGATCCGCGCATCCATGACCGTCCCCTCCGCATCGAATTCATAGCGATGCCAGCAGATGCCGCGCGGCGCCTCGGTGCACCCGTAGCCAACCCCGGCCCGCGGCTTGACCGGCACAAACGCTTCCGCCGGCCGCTCATAGGCGGCGATGAGCCTTAGCGCCTCGTCGACCGCGAAGAGGATTTCGAGCGAGCGGACGATGATGCTCTTGAACGGATTGCGGCAGACCGGGCCGAGCCCGACTTCCTGGGCCAGCGCCTGGACCGTTGGCGGCAGCTTGTCGAAATTGAGCGCATAGCGCGCCATCGGCCCGACCAGATAGGCGCCGCGCGCCTTGATCGCCGCGTGCAGCGCCGTCGAATGCGCCATGTGCCGTTCTTCGAAAGACGAGTCGAATTCGGCGATATCGATATCGATGCCCTTGTTCGACACCAGCCTCCCCTCGTTGAAGGGATATTCGTCCTCATGCCTGAGGGCGACGAATTCGTAATCCTGCTCGAGATCGGGAAAGTCGAACCCGGCCACCCAATGGGTCAATTCGACGGCCGTGTCGCGCACCGCCTTGAGTTGTTCGGCGAGCGGCGCGAGTTCGGCCTTCGTCGGCACCCGGTGAAAACCGCCGGGCCGGACGCTGACCGGGTGGATTTCCCGTCCGCCGAGCACCCTGAGGATTTCGTTGCCGGCCTTTTTCAGCGCCAGCGCCTTCTTGACCACCTCACCATGCTGCGAGGCCATCTGGATCGCATCGTCAAAGCCGAGAAAGTCAGGCGCGTGCAGCATCACCACATGCAATCCGTGGCTTTCGATCCACTCGCCGCAATAGATCAGCCGCCTCAGGGCCCGTAATTGCCCCTCGACCTTGATCCCGAAGGCATTCTCGGCCGCGTGCACCGCCCCCATTTGATAAGCGATCGGGCAAATGCCGCAGATACGGGCGACGATGTCGGGAACCTCGGCATAGCTGCGTCCGCGCAGGAACGCCTCGAAGAAGCGTGGCGGCTCGAAAATCCGCAATTGCGCGTTCGTCACCTCGCCATTGGCAATACTGAGATCGAGCGCCCCTTCCCCCTCGACCCGCGCCAGATATTCGACCTTGATCGTTTTAGTCGCCATGCTTCGCGGCCTCCTCGGCAAACGGCTCGGCGGCCACGTTGAAGGTCGACAAAGCCAGCCTGATATCGCGCGGACTGGCCCCGAGTGCCGTCCATTCCCGCGCCAGGGCCGGCATGTTAGGCGTCTCCATCGGCCCGTAACACCCATAGCAGCCGCGCTGATAGGCCGGGCAGATCGCCCCGCACCCGGCATGGGTCACCGGCCCGAGACAGGGCGTGCCCTGCACCATGATGCAGGGCGTGCCGCGCTGCTTGCACTCGACGCAAACGCTGTGCGCCGCAACCGCCGGCTTGCGCCCCGCCAAAAAGGCCGAGACAACCTCGATAAGTTGCACCTTGTTGACCGGACAGCCCCTGAGTTCGAAATCGACAGGCACATGGGCCGAGATCGGTGTCGAGGTTTCCAGCGTGTCGATATATTGCGGCGAGGCGTAAACGGTTCGGATGTAGTCGTCCACGTCGGCGAAATTCTTCAGCGCCTGGATGCCGCCCGAGGTCGCGCAGGCCCCGATCGTGACCAGGAATTTCGACTGCGCCCTGACCATCTTGATCCGCTCGGCGTCGTGCGGCGTCGTCACCGATCCCTCGACCAGCGACAGATCGTAAGGTCCTTCGACGAAAGTGCGCGTGGCTTCCGGGAAATTGGCGATCTCGACCGCCCCCGCCAGCGCCAGGATTTCGTCCTCGCAATCGAGAAGCGACAATTGGCACCCGTCGCAGGAAGCGAATTTCCATACCGCCAGTTTCGGTCGGCGCCTCTCACTCATCTCACACCTCCCGCAGGGCAAAGATCTCGGCGATACGGTCGTAGGCCATCACCGGCCCGTCCTTGCAAATGAAATCCGGCCCGAACTGGCAATGCCCGCAAAGCCCGATCGCGCATTTCATGTTGCGTTCCATCGAAAGATAGATGCTCCCGGCGGCAAGACCCGTGTCGCCGAGCGCCGCCGCGGTGAACCGCATCATCACCTCCGGCCCGCAGACCATGGCCACCGTATCCGCCGGATCGAAGGTCGCCCGGCGGACCAGCCCGGTCACCACGCCGACATTGCCGTGCCATTCGGCATCGGCATGATCGACCGTTACATCGACCTCGATATCGAGCCGCTGCCGCCAGCTTTCGAGTTCCTGGCGATAGAGCATGTCGCCCGGGCTGCGCGTGCCGAACAGGATCGCCACCCGCCCGTAGCGCTCGCGATGCTTCAGGACCTGGTAGATCGCCGGCCTGAGCGGCGCGAGCCCCAGGCCGCCGGCGGCGAAGACCACGTCCGATCCCTCGGCCTCGGCGACCGGCCAGCCGGCGCCGAACGGTCCGCGCACGCCGATTTGATCGCCTGCCTTCAGCCCCGAGATCGCCGCGCTGACCGCGCCGACATTGCGCACCGTGTGAACATAGCCGCCGCCCGCTGTCGGATCGCCGCTCATCGAGATCGCCGCCTCGCCGACCCCGAAGGCGTAAAGCATGTTGAACTGGCCGGGCGCAAACACCGGCCGCGCCCCGTTCTCCGGCACCAGTTCAAGTGTCACCGTGTCGTGCAATTCCTGCTGGGCCGCCGCGACCCGGTAGATTTCCGGCGCGAAGGCGTCGATGGCGCAAAGCTCGACTGTAGCGTCAGGTTCGGCCGGCATCTCAGTGTCCCATATAGACATCGAGCAGTTGCAATTGCGTCGAATGCAGCTGCTTGACCAGCATCGGCAGGAAAAGCTTCATCATGTCGTAGCCGAGCGCCGGATCGGCGTCGCATTTGCCTCTGAGACAGGCCGCATCGATCCCGATGGCCCGGGTCAGCGTCCGCGCCCGCGCGTCGTACATCCAGCGATAGGGCGGCACCAGCCAGGCGGCTCCCACGACCTCGTCCTCGCCCAGCGTCGAAATGACCCGCGGCGTTCGCCCCGGTGCCACGATCTCGAGCGCCACCTGCCCATGCCGGACAATGAAGAATTCGTCGGCCGCGTCGCCCTCGCGAAACAGATATTGCCCGGCATCGAACCTGTGATTGCGGGCGCAGCCCGAGATCAGGACCTGCTGGTCCGGGGTCAGATCGGCGAAAAACGGCAGTTTCCGCAGGATAGCGTCAAGCCCTTCCATGAGCATCCTCCGTAACGCGGCCCGGATTGGCCCGGATGGCCGCAGCTTCCTCGGTGATATCGATGCCGACCGGACACCAGGTGATGCAGCGCCCGCACCCGACGCAGCCCGATGTGCCGAACTGGTCGATCCAGTTGGCCAGCTTGTGGGTCATCCATTGCCGGTAGCGCGCCCCTGTCGACGGCCTGACGCTGCCGCCATGGATAAAGGAGAAATCCATGGTGAAGCAGGAATCCCACGACCTGACCCGCTCCGCCACCTCGCCGGCGAGATCGCTGTGATCCTCGACCGTGGTGCAAAAACACGTCGGGCAGACCATGGTGCAATTGCCGCAGGTCAGGCACCGCTCGGCGACATCGTCCCATTGCTTGTGGGTAAGATTGGCCTGCAATAATTCCTTGAGACCGGCCGTCTCCATCTGCCGGCCCATATTGTCCGCCGTATGCGCGCTGATCGCATCGGCAGCCACGATCTGCGCATCCGAGGCGGCCTGCGCGCTGATCGCCGCCAGCATCGCATCGCCCGCCGCGCTGCCGATCTCGATCAAGAAGGGATGGTCCGAACCGTCCCCCAATTCGGTGAGCGCCAGATCGAAGCCCGTGGTCGCCTTCGGCCCGGTACCCATCGAGGTACAAAAGCAGGTGCCACCCGCCTCGCCGCAATTGATCGCGACGATGAAATTGTCGCGCCGCCTCAGATCGTAGCTGCGATCGCGATAGGGCCCGTCGAGAAACACCTTGTCCTGAATGGCGATCGCCGCGATCTCGCACGGCCTGACCCCGAAAAACGCATAGCGCGGCACCTCGGCGTCGTCCGCCTCGATCTTGAGGCCGGTTTCGCTCTTGCGCGCCCGCCACAGGGTCTCGCGCGCCGGATGCAGGAACTGCTTCCAGGAATGCGGCCCGACCACATAGCCGAAAAGCGCATCGTCATCGCGCCGTTCCAGTCGATAGCGGCCCGCCTCCTGCCGATCGGTCCACCCCTCGGGCAGATCGGCCACACCGCCAATCCCGTCATAAACGATGGCCCCGTCGCGCACGGTCGGACCGACGACCTCGTAGCCCTCGGCGCCGATTGCCTTGATCAGGGCGTCGAGCTCCTGCCGCGAAATGCAAACCTTGTCTCCGATCGGCATCGCCTGCCCGCCTCCCGCGCCTCTGGATAAGCTCTCAACCTAGTTAAACCATACGCCAGCATATTGACATAGGTTAAGTCCCCGCAACCGATTAACCTCGTTACCCGCCAAGCGGCGCCGAAGCGCCGTTTACCGCTCATTAAGCCTGCTGCGAGTTGGCGCCGCGCCGTTTACCATGTGTAATCGGTGGCCCCACTACCGTTCGATCCACGACGCGGGAAACCGTGTTGCGTTGCAACGGTCAAATGGGGGCATGGGGGCATGTCGAGCCGCTTTGTCAAAGTCCTGAGCCACGGTGCCATCGCCTTGGCGGTGTCGGTTTTGCCACTTGCCGCTTGCAGCACGGCCAATTTCACCCATTCCAGCTTTGCCAATTCGCAGGTAAGCGTCGCCGACGTGCCCAATCTGGGCAGCTATACCGCCGACACCGCGCTTTACGAGGCGCGCAACCACTTCCGCAACAGCGATTTCGGCTATTCCGCCGCCTTCTACAAGCGTGTGGTCGATCTGACGCCACGCAACCCCGAGGGCTATATCGGCCTCGGCGCCTCCTACGACCGGTTGCGCCGCTTTGATCTTTCCGACCGCGTCTATGCCGCGCTCCTCAAGATCTCCGGCCCGACGGCGCAATATTACAATAATGTCGGCTATTCGCGCATGCTGCGCGGCGACCTCAAGGCGGCGCTGGCCGATTTCCGCAAGGCCCAGGCGCTGGCCCCCGATAATGTCGTGGTCGCCAACAACCTGCGCATCCTCGCCAACGCTGCCGGCGCCAAGGCCTGACGGGCCTCTGGATCTGATCCTTTTTTAGCGAAAAACACCCTTCGCCATCGTCCGGCGCGGCGCGCCCTGGCCATCGAGGGCCCGAACCGGCCCGGGCTTTATGCCGCCGCGCCCACGTCCGGCGTCGGCGATAATGCGGACTATGATTGGTTTGAGACCGACACCGGTCTAATTGGTCGTCGCCGCGCTCGGATCGACTTCCCCGTTCTGGCCAAGACCGGAAGTCTTGTCGTTCGACGCCTTTTCCGGATCGATCGTCTCGCTTTCGAGATTGGCCTGAACCGCATCGCCGGCGCCATAGGTCACCCGGTCGGTATGCTGCATATAGTCGTACGAACAGCCCCCAAGCACCAGCGCGGCCGCCGCCGCCAGCCCGGAAAGCCTCATCGCCGCAAGGGTCCGTCGCGCCCTCATTTGTCGCTCTCCGTCCCGAGGTTGATGATATAGCCATACGGGCCATCGGACCCGGCGCCGGATTCGAAATCGGCCAGCATCTTCGGGGTGACTTCCATCTGCCCCAGCGCGAAGAATTCCGCGTCGTTCGCCGGCCGTGTCGCATCGAGAGGCGTCGCCAGCACCTGGTCGGGCCGGCTCGGCTTCACCAGGCGCGGCGTCACGATGACCACCAGTTCGGTCTCGTTCTTCTTGAAGCTCGACGACTTGAACAGCGCCCCCAGGACCGGCACGTCGCCGATCCAGGGCAACTGGTTCTGGTTCATCGTCGTCGAATTCTGCAGCAGGCCCGCGACGGAAAAACTCTGTCCGTCGCGCAGTTCGACCGTGGCATCGAGATTGCGCGTGTTGAACACCGGATCGCCCGAAGTCGTATAGCCGCCGATCCCGCTGACCTCCGGGGTCAGGTGGATCTGGATGCGGTCGTCATCGAGCACCACCGGCGTAAACACCAGCCTGACGCCGAAATCGCGATAGGTCAGCGTCGAATTGCCGTTATTGTCATTGGTACGGATCGGCACCTGGCCGCCGGCGAGGAAACTGGCATTGACCCCGGAAAGCGTTGTCAGGTTCGGCTCCGCCAGCGTGCGCACCAGCCCCTTGGCCTCGAGCGCATTGATCGTCGCCGTCAGATTGATGCCGGCAAAACTCGAAATCACGTTGGTCACGAAGGAGGAAAAGGTCTTGGCATCGGCTGCCGGATTTTCAGGGCCCCCGGCGACGGTCGTGTTTACCCCGGCGATATCGCCGCCCCATTGCAGCCCGAGCTGACGCCCGGCATTGCGCTGGGCTTCGAGAATCCTGACCTCGAGATTGACCTGCTGCCCGCCGACGAGCGTCATGGTGTTGATCACCGCCGGGCTGCCGTACTGGCCGACGACATCGAGCACCTTCTGCATCGAGACCTGATCGGTCACCGTGCCCGATAGCCGCACTCGCCCGTTGACCGAACCGACCGCCACGTGAGATCCGGGCACCGCCGCCTTGATCGACCGTGCGATGTCATTGGTATCGGCTCCGACCTCGACCGCCAGCAGCCCCACCGGCGCCCCGTCCGCCGAATAAAGATTGACCGTCGTCAGACCGAAGGCCTTGCCGACCAGATAAAGCGACTTATCGGTGATCGGCTGCGCGTCGGCGATCGTCGGATCGGCGGCGACGACCTTGCCGACCACATCCGAGAACGTCACGGTGATCGCCTGCGATACCGGCAGCCTGATCCTGAGCACCGAGGTTGTCGAAAGATCGTAATTGACCGTCTGCGCCAGCGCCGGACCGGCCTCGGCCGCCAATGTCATCGCCAGCACGACGATCGCCAACAGCCTGACGATCGAAGGCCAGGCCGGAAACGCCACCTGCCTGTCGCGCCACGTTTTGGAATTCGGGTTCGTTTCTTGCCGCATTATCGTTTTATCCAGCGCACCATGGCCGATCATGCCAGCCTTTGGTCAATAGTGACTTAACCGCTCAGCGGGTAATGGGGGTCCTACTTGGTCCAGAACGGGCTCGAGATACGGATCGCCTGATTAAGACCGTTCTGACCCTCCCCTGCGGTTTCCGAAAAATCGGTCACCGCGCGCAGGACCAGCGATAACGGGCCGATGCTCTGTGCATTGATGACCGCCTCGGCCTGATGCGGATCGAGCGCCAACGTGGCGACGGCCCGCCCCGAGAAGGTGCCGGCACCGCTGGCATCGGATTTCTCGCCGTCGCCGCCGCCATCCGTGGTGCCGAGCCGCGTATTGATCGCCAGAACCCGGACATTGGACAAAACGATCTTGGAGACCTGCTGGTCGCCGATCGGCCGCGTCAGGACCACGTCGACATGATCGCCCGGATTGACGAAGCCGCCCGAAGCCGATTCCGCCGACACCGCGACCGAAACGCCGCGCATGCCGTCCGAAAGAACCGACGACAACAGGCCCGGTCCATTTTGCGACAGCTTGTCCTGCCGGATCGGCTCACCCGGGAAAATCACATAGCGCGCGACCTCGCCCACCATTTCCGTTTCGGCATCCGGGGACGCCGAAATGGTGACGAATTCGGGACGGACCGAGGCTTCTGGCCAGTCCTCCCAGCCGATCGAATCGGCCTTCAGCGGGTCGCCGATACCGATCTGCTCCTGAGCAACCAGCACCTTGGTGCGGGGTTCCTCGATGACTTTTTGCGGCACGGCCTCGGCAACCACCGGTTGCGGTGCCGACGGCTGGCTCTGAAAAGCGATGAAGGCCGCAAGGCCGCCCGCAACGAGCGCCACGCCGAGAAGCGCCAGGCGCGACGGCTTGAATTGAAACCGGCTGAGCGCGGCCGGCCGGCGACCCTTGCGCCGGTCTTCCTGCTCCGCGGCGGCCGTCCATTGCACATCGGCCAACATTTCCTCCAGGGCTCGACGATCGAGCTTTGTGCCTTCGATCTTGCGGCGATCGACCTCGGGAAAGACGGTGCGCTCGATTTCCGGCTGCGGCGGAGGCGGCGCCTCCTCCACGATCTCGGCCACGGTCTCGACCTCGGGCGTCACCCGCGGTCGCGACTGACTTTTTGCTTCCGCCTTTGCCTGCGTCCCTTCTTGGGACTGCGCCTGTTCCTGCGCCGCAAGCACTTCGGAAAGGGGTTTCAAACGACGAAGCACTGTTACCTCACCAGGACAATTGGATACCCACCGCCGCCGGAGCGAACTCCGCGCCCTAATAGCCCTACGCGAGAAGCCTCACACTTTGGTTCCAAAAGCCCAGAAAAATAGCGGGTAATGCTCAACCGCCGGTTAACCCTGATCGGGACCGGGCACTGCCACAAGGGCCGCCCGTGAAATCCGGCAAGGCGATGCAGGCGGAAGCCGGTGGCGATCGGGGCGACGAAGGGGCGGCCTTTTCCCGCTATCGTCTTTCACGCCGGACCCCGCTGTTCTGCTATCCTGAAACCGTCTCTGGCAAGGGCTTGACCCGCGCGATAGAATTATTCAAGTATCAGATCAATATTCTTTTCTTGTTCATTGCAATACCGTCATAAATAAGGTGATCTTAAGAAAGGAAATCATCATGCGAATCGCCGTGGGCGGTCTTCATATCGAATCGAGCAGCTACAATCCCGCCCTCAGCCGCGCAGCCGATTTCCATATCCTGCGCGGTAACGATCTGCTCGACGCCGAAGACTTCGCCTTTCTTGGCCGCTACCAAGCCGAATTCCTCCCCACCTTTCACGCTCGCGCCGTCCCCGGGGCTCCGATCGAAAGGGCGACCTACGATGCCTTCAAGGCCGAAATCCTCGATGGCATCGCCAGAAGCCGGCCCTTTGACGGCGTCTATCTCGCCCTGCACGGCGCCGCCTTTGTCGATGGAATGGAAGATGCCGAGGGCGATCTCGTCGCCGCCGTGCGCGACCTTGTCGGCCCTGATTGCCCGATCGGCGCCAGCTATGATCTGCACGGCAATCTGTCGCAAAGGATCATCGATGGTCTCGATCTCTTCTCCGCCTATCGCACCGCCCCGCATATCGACGTCGCCGAAACCATGCGCCGCGCCGTCGATCTTTTGGTTCGCCGGCTAGAAACCGGCGACAGGACGGGCCTGTGCTGGTGCCCCATCCCGGTCAGCCTGCCCGGCGAGAAGACCTCGACCGAAAACGAGCCCGCCCGTTCGCTCTATGCCCGCCTCGCCGGCATTGAGAAAAACCCCGCAATCTGGGACGCCGCGCTGATGGTCGGCTATGTCTGGGTCGACGAACCGCGCGTCACCGCCGCCGCGGTGATGACCGGCACCGACTGTGCCGCAATGGAGAAGGCCGCCGCCGACCTCGCCCGCGCCTATTGGAACGCCCGTACCGACTTTGCCTTCGGCACCGAAACCGGACCGATCGAGGCATGCATCGCCAGGGCCATGCAAAGCCGGACCCACCCGGTCGTTCTCGCCGATTCCGGCGACAACCCCACCGCCGGCGGTTCCGGCGACCGCGCCGACATGCTTAGGGCCCTGATCGATGCCGGTGCGACCGGCGTCGTTTTCGCCGGCATCGCCGACCGGCCGGCGACCGAGGCCGCCTATGCCGCCGGTATTGGCACCACCTCCACCTTCCGCGTCGGCGCCACCATCGACACCATCAACAGCGCGCCCGTCCCGGTGACCGCCACGGTCGGTTTCCTCCACCGAACTTCCGATCCCGCCGACCGCATGGCGGTGTTGGACATCGGTGGCATCCGTCTCGTCGTCACCGCCCGCCGCCGGCCGTTTCACGATCTCGCCGATTTCCGCCTTCTCGGCATCGAGCCGCTCGAAACGCCGATTGTCGTCGTCAAATCCGGCTATCTTTCGCCCGAACTCGCTCCGATCGCCAATCCCTCGTTGATGGCCCTGACCGAGGGGATCGTCGATCAGGCCGTCGAGCGCCTGCCGCGCCGCCGCACCCCGCGCCCGACCTTCCCCTTCGACACCGATTTCGACTTTACCCCGAAGGTTTTTTGGTCGCGGCGCACCCGAATCTAGCTCAGAGCCGCGGCATCAATTTCGAGATCGCCGCAAAGCGTAGCCAGTCCTTGCCGGCCTTCGGCGTCCATCCCGCCTCGGCAATCGCCCCCAGACGCGGGAAAACCATATGGTTGAACCTCGCCTTCGAGGTCATGTTCTCGCTCCAGATACAGCCCTGCACTCCCTTCAGCCGCTCGAGCAGCGCATCCGGGAAATCTCCCGCCGCCTCATAGCCGTAGCAATGTTCGGGTGGCGAAATGCCTGCCCAGGTAAGCCCCGGCTCCAGCCAGGCCGGCGACTGCACCATGTCGAGATAATAGGCTTGGCCCGGGGTCATCACCACGTCATAGCCCATTTCGGCCAGGCCGATCCCGACCTCCGGCTTCTGCCAGGCCATCAAAAGCGTCCCCGCGGGGTCGACGCCGCCGCCATGCGAGACCTCGTCCCAGCCCGACAGTTTCTTGCCGCGCCTGACGATCATCTCCTG
>Ga0307417_10000513_pt1 | contig 15808 bp, 15 predicted proteins | sample SalMarWE160210MG_2_FD_202514 | JGI IMG/M metagenome (GOLD analysis project Ga0307417, IMG submission 202514) | Salt marsh sediment microbial communities from the Plum Island Ecosystem LTER, Massachusetts, United States - WE1602-10 | ecosystem: Environmental > Aquatic > Marine > Intertidal zone...
TTCCATTATCCATCTAAAACCATCTTTTATGCCTAAAACTTCTACACCTTCTAGATGAGCTCTGATTGTAGCTGCACTAATTACGCTATTTATACCCGGGGCTGGTCCACCCCCGACAAGTATGGCCAATTTTTTAGGCATCACTGGCATTTTCTTAGTTACCTCCTGTTCCTGATTTAGTTCAATACCAAAAACACTTATTATTAAATAATATATTAAAGAACTTTTAACTTAGCAAATTTGAGCATTAACTGCTTCACATTATTGCCTTCAAACTGGACAGTTGCTTTTTGCATTTCACCAGCACCTGAAACATCCGTCACTTTACCCAGACCAAATTTATCGTGCATTACCCTGCTACCAGGCCGTAATGTTTTATTATCCTGATCAAAATCCTCATAATCTACTTTTTCAAAATATTCGTAATAAATCTCTTTCTTAGATTTTCTTTGTGAGGATTTTCTTCCAATGCCGCCGTTTACTTCACTGTAAGTCTTTTCGTCCAGTTCATCAATAAAACGTGACCTGCTCTGGTAAGCCACTTCACCGAATCGATATCTTGATCGTGCATGCAATAAGTATACTTTCTGTTCTGCACGAGTAACGGCCACATAAAACAATCTCCTTTCTTCTTCTAGTGTGGCATCAGTACTAAACCTGTTTGAAAGTGGAAATATGTCTTCTTCGCAGCCCGAAATAAATACAACTGGAAATTCAAGTCCTTTAGCACTGTGAATTGTCATAAAAGTAACACTATTTTTTTCCTCCTCATACATGTCCACACCGGTTATTAATGAAACCTCTTCGAGATATTGTTCAAGCATTGCATTTTTGTTAGAATTTGAATAATCACTCAAAGCTGAGAGTAATTCATTAACGTTATCCCACCTTGCCATAGATTCCGGAGTATGCTCTTCTTTAAACATCCTAAGTACGCCCAACTCATCAACAAGCGCACGCGTTAATTCGCCTACTGAAAGTTTTTCTTTCAGTTCTATATATTTATCCAGAAGCTGTTTAAAAGCTTTAACATTCTTCTGTATCCTTTCTTTAATATCAATAACCTCAAATACCCTCGCCATAGTTTCAAATAATGTCAGATCAAGCTTCCTGGAAAAAGCTATCATTCTTTTAATGGTTGTATTACCTATACCTCTTTGAGGAAAGTTCATTATTCTTAGTAAACTTTCTTCATCTCTCTGATTTGAAATCACTCGTAAATAAGCAACAATATCTTTTACTTCTTTTCTACGGTAAAACTCAATCCCTCCGATTATTTTATAAGGGATCTTTTCTTTCCTGAAAATATCTTCAAGAGCTCTTGACTGAGCATTAGTCCTATAGAGAATTGCAAAATCCTTAAGAGAAAGTTTCTTCTTTGATATTTCTTGTTTGATATGTTTGGCTATCTGGTAAGCTTCATCTTTTTCATCAGCACATTTTATCAAGGTAAGCAATTCACCGTCATTGTTTTCTGTCCACAAAGTTTTCTTAATCTGACCGGAATTATTTTTTATTACCGAATCAGCAGCATTTAAAATAGTTTTTGTAGATCGGTAATTTTGCTCAAGTTTAAAAAGCTTCTGTTTTGGAAAATCTTTTTTGAAACCGAGCATATTTGCTATATTTGCTCCGCGCCAGCTATAAATACTCTGTGCATCATCACCCACTACACAAATCTTTCCGCCTTTATTAAGTAGCAATTTCAATAATTCATACTGTGCTTTATTTGTATCTTGAAATTCATCAACAAGTATGTAACTAAATTTCTTTTTATAGGTTTGAAGAATTTTGAAATTGTTTTCAAACAAGTCTATTGGTTTCAACAAAAGGTCTTCAAAATCCATAGCATTATTTTCTACAAGCCTCTTCTGATATTCATCATAAATATCCGCTATCTTTTCATCAATAAAAGATTCTATGTGCTTCTTCCTGAATTTATCAGGCATGATCATCTGATTTTTTAAATAGCTGATCCTGTGCTTGATAGAATTTGGAGTTATGCCTTCAATTTCAATATTAAAATTTGAAATAATATTCTGTACCAGGGAAAGAGAATCTTCAGCATCATAGATTGAAAAATTACTTTTATAATTCAGGTGTTTTGCTTCGATTCTCAAAATTCTCGCAAAAATTGAATGAAAAGTTCCCATCCAGATTTGTTCAGCTTTTGCACCAACCAGTTCTCTGATCCGGGATTTCATCTCATTGGCTGCCTTGTTCGTAAATGTTAAAGCCAGTACCTCGGATGGTTTATATCCATTACTGATTAAATAAGCTACTTTGTAAGTCAATACTCTTGTTTTACCGGAGCCCGCGCCTGCTACTATCATAGAAGGACCTTTATCGTGCTCTACTGCTTTTTTTTGTTGGTCATTTAACGATTTTAGGTTCATATAACTCTTTTTTGTGGTTTTTAAGTTCGCAAATATATGTAATTATGAACTGAAATTAAAGGAAAGAATAAGGTTGAAAATAAGAATTATGTAGTGGACCTATAAAAACATAGACTTAGATAAAAACAGTTCTTTGTGAAAGCAGATCCCAAATCTCCTGACAATAGAATATTACTGAATGCTTATCTTCCAATTTGTAAAGGATCTGCCAATTTTGAAGTTTTTAATAGGATGGAGCCTTGCAACGTTTAATCTTAAAGTTGTATCTTGCGTACAAGATTTCAGATAATGTAATTTCAATTCAAAATAAAGGTAATATTATGATAAAGGAAAAAATAGAAAAAGCTTTGAACCACCAGCTAAACCAGGAATTGTACGCGTTCTATCTTTATTTATCAATGTCAGCATATTTCGAGTCCCTAAATCTTAATGGATTCGCAAATTGGATGCGTTTTCAGGCAGAAGAAGAAAAAACTCATGGTTTGAAGTTTTACGATTATATTTTGCAAGCAAATGGAAAGATTGATCTAAAGCAAATTGATGCTCCTAAGAAAAGCTGGAAATCAGTTCCGGAGGTTTTTGAAGATACTTATAATCATGAGAAAAAAGTCACAGAATCAATTTACGATATAGTTGATCTCTCAATAGCTGAAAAAGATCACGCAACGCATAACTTTTTGCAATGGTTTGTTAGTGAGCAGGTTGAAGAAGAAGCAACAGCACTAAAAATTCTTGAGAAAATAAAATTCATAGGCAACAACCAGGGAGCTTTATTTATTTTAGATAGAGAGATGGGAGCACGAACAACTTCTTGATGCTATTTAGCAGGTTAGCTTTATGCTGACCTGCAATTTTTATTCTGTAACGTCTGCTAATGGATTTACTGTATGTCTCATTGAGTGAACTTTATTTGCAACAGGTATAGCAACCTCTTTACTAACCCTCTTTTCAAAATAGTCCCTAAACCTTTGAACCATAAACTTTACCGGCCATGCTGCTGCTTCGCCAAGTGCACAAATTGTGTTCCCTTCAATATTGTTTGCTACCGAAATTAGTAAGTCCACATCTTTTATAGAACCTTCACCACGGATGATTCTGTCTAGAATTTTCACCATCCATCCAGTCCCTTCACGGCAAGGCGTACATTGTCCACAGCTTTCGTGGTGATAAAATTTTGTAATACGCGCCAGGACTTTAACAAGGTCAGTATCTTCATCCATCACCATTATTCCGCCGGTACCAATAGCTGAACCTACAGTTTTTAATGATTCAGCATCCATTTTAACGCCTTCGAGCTGATCACCCCTAAGCGGAGGCATTGAAGAACCACCAGGAATGACACATAGTATTTTTTTATTTCCCGGAACACCCCCAGCATAATTATAAATAATATCGGTTAGCAGCGTCCCTGACGGCAATTCATATACGCCTGGATTATTAACGTGACCACTGACTCCGAAAAGAATGGTGCCCGGATGTTTCGGTTCACCTATTTTGGAAAACCATTCCCATCCATTATTAATAATTGCAGGCACATTCGTCAAAGTTTCAACATTGTTTATAGTGGTTGGGCAACCCCATAAACCGAACTGGGCAGGAAATGGAGGTTTCACTCTAGGATATCCTCTTTTTCCCTCAAGTGAATTCATCAGTGACGATTCTTCACCACAGATATAAGCTCCGGCACCTTTATGTATATAAATATCACAGAAGAAATCTGTTTTGTATTTCTTCTTCATTTTTTCACCGACGTATCCTTCTTCGTATGCAGCATCAAGAGCTTTTTGCAATAACTTTATCCATTTATGATATTCGCCCCTGATGTAGACATAAGCAACTTTAGCGCCTATTGCATAACAAGTAATGAGGATACCTTCGATAAGCTGATTGGGATTATATTCAAAAATCTGTCTGTCTTTAAAAGAACCCGGTTCACTTTCATCACCGTTAACACACAAGTATTTCGGCTTGTCTGTGGTCTTCGGCATGAAACTCCATTTCAATCCCGCTGAAAAAGCTGCTCCTCCCCTTCCTCTCAATCCCGATTTCTTAACCTGGTCGATAATATCATCGGGTGATTGTTTTAAAGATTTCCTTATAGCTTTAAAACCTCCGTTGTCAACATAAACATTGAGTAAATGTAGTTTCTTTATATCAGGTAATACAATTTTTTCCATTTAGTTCTTCTTCAGGGTTTTTATAATATCAAGGACTTTTTCTTTTGTAAGGCTTTCATAATAATCTTCGTTAACCGCTATCATCGGAGCTGTTCCACAGGAACCCATGCATTCAACTTCTTCCAAAGAAAATAGCTGGTCTTTTGTTACTTCCATATTATCGATACCAAGCTTATCTTTTACTTTATCATAAATATCATAAGCACCACGAAGCATACAAGAAACATTTGTGCAAACCTGGATATGAAATTTCCCCATCGGCTTCTGATAATACATCGTATAAAAGGTAACAATACCCAAAACTTCTTCAGGATGCATATTAAGAATATTTGCAACTTCTTCCATTACTTCCTTACTTATCCAGCCATTCTGTTCCTGAGCAAGATAAAGTACAGGCATAACTGCTGGCTTTTTAGCAGGATATTTTGCAAGTATTTCTTCAATTTTTTTTAGATTTTTTGCAGAAAATTTAAATTCCATAACAAAGTCAAAATTTAAGTTTATTTATTTATCGGCCTCGCCCATAATTGGATCTATGCTGCCGATTATTGCAACCACGTCAGAGATCATATAACCTTTAATTAATTTTGGAAGTGATTGAAGATTGCAGAACGAAGGTGATCTTATTTTGCATTTCCAGGGTTTACCTTCACCCTTACTGACAAAATAAAATCCAAGTTCACCTTTTGAGCCTTCGATTGCATGGTATATTTCTCCTACAGGTGGGTTAATTCCAAAATTTACGATCATAAAATCGTGAATGAGTTCTTCCATCCTTGAGTAAATTTCCGTTTTCTTTGGAAGAACTTTTTTCGGCTGATTTAACAACACATCACCCTTGGGCATATTATCCAGAACCTGCCTGATAATCTTTACGCTTTCCCTTGTTTCATCAGCACGAACGAAATAGCGCGCCAACGCATCGCCTTCTTTATATGTAATAACTTTAAAATCCATATCATTGTAACAGAGGTAAGGTGAATTCCTTCTTAGATCAAATTCGATCCCGCTTCCTCTTAAGCTCGGTCCTGTCATTCCCAGATCAATAGCCTCATCGCCCGAAATAGCGCCAATGCCATCCAGTCTTTCAACAAAAATTCTGTTAGAATTCAGAAGCCTTTCACATTCATCCATGTTTTCTTCGAACTGATCGATAAACCATCTGGCTTTTGCAAGTGCTTCTGGCTGGGCATCGTTTGCTACGCCGCCAATTCTTGTATAGCTGTTTGTAAATCTTGCACCGCAAAGTATGTCCCAGATATCAAGTATTTTTTCTCTTTCTCTTAGCGTCCATAAAAACACTGTTAATGCACCAACATCCATGGCAAGTGCGCCAATAGCTACCAGGTGTGAAGCCATTCTAGCAAATTCAGCTATCAACATTCTGATATATTGTGCTCGCGGAGGAGCCTCGATTCCTGCAAGTTTTTCAACTGCAAGCACCCATGCAACATTATTCATCATTGGAGAGAGGTAGTCGAGCCTATCGGTATGTGGAATAAATTCATAGTAAGACATATTCTCAGCCATCTTTTCATAACCCCGATGCAGATAACCAAGTTCGGGAACACTTGAGACTACTGTTTCACCATCAAGCCTTAATAATACTCTAAGCACACCGTGAGTTGCCGGATGCTGCGGCCCCATATTGAGAATCATTTCATTCTCTAAAGCATCCTCAACGGTGATATCTGTATCAGCTAACAGAGTCTCTAAAATTTTCGGATTAACATCTTCCTTAGTTAATTTTTCCATAATCAGTTTTTCTTTGGAAGTGGTAGTGAGCCCGGAATTCCCATTAGCGGAAAATCTTTTCGAAGCGGGTGATACTCAAATTCCTCAGGCATATACATTCGACGAAGATCGGGATGCCCCTTAAATTTTATTCCATACATATCATACGCTTCTCTTTCTGCCCAGTTAGCCGATTTCCAGACTGATGTAACTGTTTCAATCGAACAATCTGATTCATCTACATCTGCTTTTAATCTTAGTCTGAAATTATTTTTTAAGGAAAAGATATGATAGACTACTGTAAACCGGTCAGTCCTTTTTGCCCAATCAATAGCAGTAACATCTTCACAAAGCCTGAAATCTAATTCTTCATTTTCTTTTAAGAATTTACAGACCTTAACAATATTTTTTTTATCAAGCTTAACCGTCAATTCATTTCTGAATTCTGAGGTTTCAAAATTATATTTTGGGAATTTTTCTTTTAGCTTGACTACTACTAAATCTTTAATATCCATAATTCATCAATTATTTTGGAGGACTGGCAATTCAGGAAGAGGTATATCCTGAAATTCTCTTGCTTTGCTTCTTTTAATTTTATCCTGAATTTGAATAAGCGCATTCAATAAATTTTCAGGTCTCGGCGGGCAGCCGGCAAGATAAATATCTACCGGAAGGAACTGATCAATTCCCTGTACAACTGAGTATGACCTGTACATTCCTCCTGAAGAGGTACAGGCTCCCATTGCAATTACCCATTTAGGATCAGGCATCTGGTCATATATTTTTTTTACTACATGCGACATTTTATAGGTTACAGTACCGGCAACAATCATAAGATCGCATTGCCTGGGAGTAAAGCGCATTACTTCAGAGCCAAAACGTGCTATATCATATTTGGGATCTCCCGAAGCCATCATTTCAATCGCACAGCACGAAATTCCCATAGGCATTGGCCAGACAGAATTCTTTCTCGACCATCCAACTAATGCATCAACTGTTGTAGCTAAAAACCCATCATTCTTTAATTTTGCTTCTAATCCCATTTAAAACCACCTTTCTTATAAGCATATAAGTATCCGAATTCCAAAACTATCAGGAACACCAGCATAGAATAGAATATCGGTGCTCCCTGCTCACTAAACAATCTCTTAAATTCAACAGCCCATGGATAAACAAAAATAACTTCAAGATCAAAAATGATAAAAAACATTGCTACCAGGTAATATTTTACCGACATTCTTTCTTTTGTCGTTCCGACTGGCTTCATTCCACTTTCATAAGTAGAAAGCTTTTCGGAATTTGGTCTTTGTGGACCAAAAATCGTTGACGAAAATACTGTCGCAAAAGCAAAGATAAGTGCGAATCCTAAAACCAAAAATACCGGTATATACTGCTCGATCATGTAGGCAAATATTTTATTTAATTATTCAAAGTTATCCAAAAATTGACATATTGTCAATTTAAACAAACATTCAACTACTTACTTTATAAATAGTAAACGAATTTATTTGGCATCTTTAGGTACTTTATAAATTACAGCAGGAGGATTTTGGATAAACACGACAGTTTGAAGTCCGGGATGTTTACTACTGGGATTAAGCAAAAATTGAAATTAAGTGCGGGTTTGTGCCTCTATAAGGCTTTGGTGTGAATAATCATCATTTTCACTTTTCAATTTCTCCAAAAATTGTTGATAATTATCAGCAAGTGGAATGACATGGAAACTAATATTCTGGAAATAGTAGTTTGGAATTATCCATAAACTCTAGCTTATTAATATCATAAAAAAGTGGTTTTTCTAAAAGCATATATCTTAAATATGCTAACATATTTTCAAATTACTTTGGAGATAAATTTTACTTATTTTTAGTTTTATCATTGAATATACATATATGGAGAATTATGAAACTTCAATTTATTGGCGCTGCAAGAACTGTTACCGGATCAATGCATCATTTAACAGTAAACAATAAACAATATTTACTTGACTGCGGACTCTACCAGGGCAGAAGAAAAGAAGCTTTTGAAATTAACAGAAATTTTGATCTCTTTGATCCATCTAAAATTGAATGCCTGATACTTTCACACGCTCACATCGACCATTGCGGTAATATCCCCAATCTTGTTAAAAAAGGTTTCGCCGGAAATATCTATTGCACACCTGCAACCAAAGACCTAATTACTTATATGCTGAAGGACAGTGCACATATTCAGGAAAAGGATGTTGAGTTTGTAAATAAGAGAAGAAAAAAACAGGGGAAAAACCCGTTTGAACCTCTTTACACAAATGAAGATGTAGAAAAAGCCCTGGAACTTGTCAGACCTGTAAAATATCGCACTGAATTCAAAATTAACGATGACATTGCTATTAAGTTTTTTGACGCTGGACATATACTTGGCTCAGCTGTTACACATTTAACGTTACGTGAAAATTCAAATACTATTAAACTTGGTTTTTCAGGCGATCTGGGAAGACCAAACCTCCCGATATTAAAAGATCCGGAATTAATTCCTGAAATAGATTATTGGATTTCAGAAAGCACCTACGGTGGCAGGCTACATGATAAAATAGAAGGCATGGAACAAAATTTAGCCGACGTAATCAAGAAGGCAATTTCAAGAAAAGCAAAAATAATTGTACCTGCATTCAGCGTTGGAAGAACGCAGGAACTGGTTTATTCTTTTCATAAAATATTTGAAAAGGGACTTGCGAAACCAATACCAATTTATGTTGACAGTCCACTCGCAGTAAACGTAACAGGAATTTTCAGAGAACACGAGGAATGTTTTGATAAAGAAACGATTGACTTTATGAATAAATATGATGATCCATTTGGATTTAATAAATTGGCATACGTTAACAGTGTTGAAGAATCCAAAAAACTGAATGAACTTAATGGGCCATTGATGATAATTTCGGCTTCTGGAATGGCTGAAGCAGGAAGAATTCTTCATCATTTGAGAAATAATATTGAAAATCCCAACAACATTATTTTAATGGTCGGATATTGCGCTGAAAATACCTTGGGAAGAAAAATAATTGATAAAGAAAAAATTGTTAAAATTTTTGGAGAAGAATTTCACTTAAATGCTGAAGTTGTTGTATTACACTCTATGAGTGCGCACGCAGATGCCGACGAATTGATTAATTATTGCAAAAAACTGAGTATCGCTAAAATCAGGAAGACATTTTTGGTGCATGGCGACTACGACCAACAGCAGTTATATTCGGAGCGTCTCAAAGAAATAAGTATAAGGAATGTTGAAATACCAAATCGGGGAGATGTGTTTGAAATTTAATAAATGACTGAGAGATTATAAGTCATTAGATCCAGTCGTATTTCATCGAAAATAATTTTATTATTGTCAAATAATAACCTGCAGTAATTTTTTGAAAAGAATCACATTAACTGTTACAATTATTATTTTACTCTCCATGAAATCATATTCACAGTATGTGGTTGACAGCCTGATGTTTATTCAACCCGAACCATTCAAAAATAGCCTGAGCACAAATTTTGATAAACAGCTAAACACTTATCTGTTTTCATCTTCATTTAATCTTGATAAATCATTTAACAGTCTTGCATTTAGAATTAATGAGAACTACAACTCTTCATTTATTAAGTCGGCTATAAAAAGTATTCGCGAGGAAAACTTTCTCAGGTTTTCTACTTCCTATAAAATCAATTCTTATATAAATACCGGAATATTGGCCAGCAACAGTATCCTTTCTGATAGTAGGAATATTGAAATCAATCAGGCTTCACAATCCAGTGCAGCATTATATACAACCTACAAACCTGAAGATAGAATTTATGTCTCCCCCTTTTTCGGCTACATTACAAATGAACAAACAGGTGAAAAGGATTTTGGCAATCTCTATGGCTTAGAAGGTCTGCTTGATACAGTAAGATTATCAGATAACTATTTATATTCACAGATAAAGTTCAGGAATGAAGATATCTCGCCGCGGAAAAATACAATAAGATATTACAATTTCGTTTTGATTGATAGCCTTGGATATAATTCCGGCAACCTGCTAAATGCAAGCTATTCAGAGAACAGGAAAGATTTTTATTTTGCAGCAGATTCAGTAACAGCTGCGGAATATAATATCAATAACAATATACAAAGCAGAATTGAATCAAATTATTTTTTGCAGGACAGATTTACAACGAAAAGATTTCTTGATTTGTTAGATATGGACCTAACAGGAAGATTTCTATGGAGAACTATTGACAGAAATACAAGGTATAGAGATTTCTCCTCTACTTCTTCAAGTATATTCGACACAAAAGTAAATGAACTACGGATAGAATTTGAGTCTATGGCCTCATACTACTCTTCTTTTTTTATAGGATCAATTTCATTAAAGTATTCGGAAAGGGATGAGAACCACCAGACAAAAAACTTTGACGGTGCAAACCAGATACTTTATGAAGACAAAGCCCAAACTGAAAACAGAAAAAATAACAGAGCATTAAGAGGCTCCCTGGTATTTAACGGAACATTTAATCTTTCAAAAACTGATTTTATAACTCTGAGTTTATTCCAGAATAAATTAAGGTATGATACACCAAGTGCAGAGAACTATGATGACAGGGACGAGGTGCTTTCAATCGCAAGGTTAAGATACTCAAAGCAACTTACACCCTTTTTTGAATTTTTTGTAAATACTGATGCAACTTTCAATAGAACTGCTTATATTTTTTCAGAACAAAGTTCGAATAATAATATTAACAGAGTTATAAGACTGAATACAGGAGGAAATTACAGAGGTAAATATTTTTCGACGCTCAATTCCTTCGAGGTTTCTGCGAATTATACTGTTTATGATTTTGAAGATATTAATCCAAACTTCAAAAGTTTCTCGTTCAGACAGTTCACGGCAAGGGACTCTTCAAATATTAAATTGAGCCGTGATTTCTCTTTTTCAACATATGGATATGCTAAATTTTCTGAACAAGGAGACCTTAAATGGGCATCTTTTTCCACGAATCCGACAAGATATCTCAGGGAGATTTTTTCTGAGTCAAAATTTACCGTAAATTACAATTCTATTTGGTTATCGGTTGGTGCAAGGATATTTTCACTGAATACTTACAAGTATAACACCGGCGATAGGGTTATAGATTCTAAGTTTTTAAGCCTAGCTCCCCTTACTGAAATAATTATTTCGATTAGAGAGTCGTTATATTTAAGATTATACGGTTGGTACGAGTTTATAACGCAAAATGATGTAAATAGAAAAGAGGAAGCTAATTTGTCGATTCAGGCCACATGGTATTTTTGAAATTGATAAAAATTAACTATTATTCTATATAAGATTTTAAGGAAAATTTTTGGCTGGAAATAATTTCTTTCTCGAAATAGAAAGTAACCCCAACAACCTCATCACAGTTGAAGAATTCGTTAATTATTTCTCTAAAGAATTAAATTTAGATGAATCAAAATTATCCGGTCTACTTCTGGCTGTTACAGAAGCTGTGACAAACGCAATTATTCATGCCAACAAATGTGATGAAACTAAAATGGTTCAAATGAATGTTACGAAGGATGGTAATAAACTAATTATTTCGATTAAAGATGAAGGTAAAGGATTTGATCCGGCAAAAGTCCCTGATCCAACAGCTCCGGAAAATTTATTGAAAGATTCAGGTCGTGGTCTTTACCTGATGAAAATTTATATGGATGAACTTAAATATAATATCACCCCTACCGGAACTGAAACGATTCTGATCTTAAATCTGTAGCAGACTTTACATCCGATCTAATTTATATCTTTAACTTCTTAATATTTGAGGCAACCTCATCACCAGATTTTTTAAGCGCTGCCAGTTCTTCATCAGTTAATTTTAATTCAATTATTTGTTCAATCCCCTTTGACCCGAGCTTAACCGGTACACCACAAAAAACTCCATCAAGGCCGTATTCCCCTTCCAGCCACGCCGCACAGGGTAAAATTCTTTTCCTGTTTTTAACTATTGCGTCTGCCATTTCAACAGCAGCAGATGACGGAGCATAATAAGCGCTTCCAGTTTTGAGATGATTCACAATTTCAATTCCGCCATTTCTTGCCCGTGTAACCAGTTCGTTAATTTTCTTCTTAGGAAGTAATTCAGAAATTGGAATGCCGCTGACTGTAGAATACCGGACAAGCGGAACCATAGAATCTCCGTGTCCACCAAGTACCATTGCGCTGATATCATTTACTGAAACGTTCAGTGCCTCTGCAATAAAAAGTCTGAACCGGGCGGTATCCAAAATTCCTGCCATGCCTATCACCCTGTTTTTCTCAAAGCCACTCACTTTTAGTGCAACATAAGACATAACATCGAGGGGATTTGAAACAAGAATTATTATTGATTGAGGGGAAAACTCCGATATTTTTTCAGTAACTTCTCTAACTATTTTTATATTTGCCTCTAAAAGATCGTCACGACTCATTCCCGGCTTCCTTGCCAAACCGGCTGTGATTATTACGAGGTTGGAGTTTGTTGTGTCTTTATAATTATTCGTACCGATAATTTTTGTATCGAATAATTCCACAGGAGAACTCTCCCACATGTCCAATCCCTTGCCCTGAGGTGTGCCTTCAATAATATCGATTAACACAACTTCTTCAGCAAGTTGTTTCTCGGCCAGACGCTGAACCGTTGTGGCTCCCACATTGCCTGCGCCGACAACCGTAATTTTTTTCATTCATACCCTTATATTTATTCGGATTAAGTTTAAGACTACTTAACTATAATTCTTAATTGCTTACCATCTTTGCATTAAGATGGAGACATCTTTATTTTTAATAACTTATAAAATTAAGTTAAGTATAAATTAAAATATTATTACTCAATAAAATAAAAAATTTTGGGAGAAATTATGGCAAGGAAAAAGATAGCTTTAATAGGCGGTGGTCAGATTGGTGGAGTTTTAGCTCAATTGGCAGCATCAAAACAATTGGGTGATGTAGTTATGTTTGACATCGTTGAAGACCTGCCGCAGGGCAAAACTCTTGACATAGCAGAAGCATCACGTGTTGATGGTTTTGATGTCAATGTTACAGGAACTAATGATTACAAAGATATTAATGGCGCTGATCTTGTTATCATCACAGCCGGGCTTCCGAGAAAACCCGGTATGAGCAGAGATGATCTGCTTACAACAAACGCTAAAATAATGAAAAACGTTGCTGAGAATGTAAAACAACATGCACCTAATGCTATCGTATTAATTATTTCAAATCCACTTGACGCAATGGTAACATTATTTCAGAAAGTTACTGGATTTCCACACAACAAAGTCATTGGCCAGGCGGGTGTACTCGATTCTTCCCGCTTCTCATCTTTCATTGCCTGGGAACTTGGAGTTTCTGTTAAAGATGTTAACGCTATGGTCCTTGGTGGACACGGAGACACAATGGTTCCATTAATCAGATATGCAAATGTAAACGGTGTGCCTGTAATGGAAATGTTAGAGAGAAAATACAAAGATGCGGTTAAAGCAAAAGAAGTTATGGACGCAATGATTTCAAGAACCAAAATGGCAGGCGGCGAAGTGGTAAAATTATTGAAAACAGGCTCAGCGTTTTATTCACCTGCTTCATCTGCAATTTCAATGGCTCAGTCAATTCTACTTGATGAAAAAAGACTACTTCCGGTTTGCGCTCACCTGAACGGCGAATTTAATGTAAAAGGTTACTATGTAGGTGTTCCTGCAGTTTTGGGAAGCAATGGCGTTGAAAGAATTGTTGAACTCTCTCTAAATGCAGAAGAGCAATCTGCTCTTGATAATTCTGTAAATGCAGTTAAAAAGCTTGTTGAAGATATGAAGAGACTTGGCTTCTAATATCAACAACCTACTTTTTATTTAACTTTAAAACAAAAAATCCGGCTTTAAGCCGGATTTTTTGAAAAATATTGTTTTATCAGTTTAGTTAGCTTGCTGATAGACGCTGACTATTTTTCTGTTTCCTCTCCTGGTTTCAAATTTTACCATTCCTTCTGCAACTGCGAACAATGTATCATCCTTTCCTTTTTGAACATTAATGCCTGGATGAAATTTTGTGCCTCTTTGTCTTACCAGAATATTTCCCGCAAGCACGTGTTCGCCACCAAACTTTTTAACGCCGAGACGCTGCGCATTACTATCTCTTCCGTTCCTGGATGATCCCTGACCTTTTTTATGAGCCATTATAATTTCTCCTGATAATTAACCAATCTTTGTAACTTCAATTCTTGTTAGTTGCTGCCTGTGCCCGTTTGATTTCTGATAACCCGTTCTTCTCTTCTTTTTGAACACGATCACCTTATCATCTTTAACGTGTTCCAATACTTTTGCAGTTACTTTTGCTCCTTTAACATAAGGAGTTCCCACCTGAGTTGATTTATCATCTCCCATTAAAAGTATGCTTTCAAATGAAACTTCCGAATCAACCTTCTCTTTTAATTTTGGAACGTAATATTTAGTGTTTTCCAAAACCTTCAACTGCTGCCCTAATATATCGACAACCGCAAACATTATTACCTCTGATTTTCAAATTTAGTTGCTAAAGTTAAGAAAAGGATTGATTCTTGTCAATTTTAACATTGCTTATTTTGGTAAAATTCCAGCTGATTAGGCTGCAAATAACGCCCCAAGTCTATATTTTCAATTTAAATGAAAACTCAGAGCCTTCATTCAGTTTACTTTTAACTACTATTTTGGAATCGTGTGCTTCTATAATATGCTTTACTATAGCAAGACCAAGCCCTGTTCCACCCACAGATCGCGAACGGGCTTTATCAACCCGGTAAAATCTTTCGAAAATTCTGCCGAGGGCATCTTCGGGAATCCCTATGCCTGTATCTCGAACAATGATATTACAATCTTTTTCTTCCCTTTCTACTATTATCGCAACCGTACCCTTCTCTGTATACTTTATTGCGTTCTGGATCAAATTTATAAAAGCCTGACGCAATTTGTCTTTATCACCATACACATTTAATCTATCAAGTTTTGTAACAAGGTCAAGACTTATATCTTTACCGGCAATTGTGGGCCTTATTTCTTCAATCAATTTTTTAAGGTAATCAACTATATCAAAATACCTGAAGCTCAATCGCATCTCACCAGATTCAATCATTGAGATATCGATCAGATCATTCAGGAGATTACTTAAACTTATAGTATGAGTATTTGCTTTTTCTAAGAAAGATTTGTTCACCTTTTTATCATCAATCGCGCCGTGCAGCAATGTTTCAATATATCCCTGAATTGTAAATATCGGAGTTCGCAATTCGTGAGAGACATTTGCAAGAAATTCTTTTCTCATCTTTTCCAGCTTCTTAAGATATTCAATATCATTTTTTCCCTTCTCAAACATTTCCCTAATTTCAAATTGTAACCCCAGGAGGTTTTCCGATAACATTATTTCTTCCGAAGTTTGAAATTTATTCCTCCTAATACTTGATATTACATTTTTAATACTTCCTAACTCATTTAATCTTTTAGCGCCGAGAGACA
>Ga0307417_10000515_pt1 | contig 15770 bp, 14 predicted proteins | sample SalMarWE160210MG_2_FD_202514 | JGI IMG/M metagenome (GOLD analysis project Ga0307417, IMG submission 202514) | Salt marsh sediment microbial communities from the Plum Island Ecosystem LTER, Massachusetts, United States - WE1602-10 | ecosystem: Environmental > Aquatic > Marine > Intertidal zone...
GGCATGGCCATCAAGGCGCGGGGGCGACCGGTCGTCAGCGGCCAGGAAGAACTGCTCAAAGCCCGGGGAACGGTGCAGCAGGACTTCAGTGACGAAGGGTGGATACATATTCACGGCGAGTCCTGGCGAGCGAAAAGCATAGTGCCGCTGAAACGCGGCCAGACGGTACGGGTTACCCGCATCGACGGACTGACCCTGTTTGTGGAACCGCAAGAGGAGGACTGACGATGCCTGTCATTACTATCGCCGTAGCCGCACTGATTGTCGCATTACTGGCCTGGACTTTCCGCATTCTGCGCGAATACGAACGGGGCGTGGTATTTATGCTCGGGCGTTTCTGGAAAGTGAAGGGGCCGGGGCTGGTCATTGTCGTACCGCTGATACAGCAGATGGTGCGCGTGGATCTGCGCACCATTGTCATGGATGTGCCCAGCCAGGACGTCATTTCCCGTGACAACGTGTCGGTCAAGGTGAATGCGGTGCTCTATTTCCGGGTTATCGACGCCGAACGCGCCATCATCCAGGTTGAGGACTACCTGATGGCGACCAGCCAGCTGGCGCAGACGACGCTGCGCTCGGTGCTGGGCCAGCACGAACTCGATGATATGCTCGCCGAGCGCGACAAGCTCAACCGCGATATCCAGTTGCTGCTCGACGAGCAAACCGACACCTGGGGCATCAAGGTCTCCAATGTTGAGATCAAGCACCTCGATATCGACGAGAGCATGATTCGCGCTATCGCGCGGCAGGCCGAAGCGGAACGCGAACGGCGCGCCAAGGTGATCCATGCCGAAGGCGAACTGCAAGCCTCGGAAAAACTGCTGCAGGCCTCGGAAGTGCTGTCGCGCAACCCGGGCTCTTTCCAGTTGCGCTACCTGCAGACGCTGACGGAAATCGCCGGGGATAAAAACTCCACCGTGGTCTTCCCCTTTCCAATGGACCTGATCAAGCCGCTGCTGAAGACGATCGAAAAAGATACATGAGGCGCTTACCCGGCGATGAACAACTGGTACAGCATGCAGGACAGCGAATGCCTGCGTCTTATCGACAGCCGGATGACCGGTCTGTCGCGGGAGGAAGTCAGGCAACGGCTGGCACAATACGGCCCCAACCGTCTCAAACCACCTCAGGGCCGCAGCCCCTGGCTACGCTTTCTCGGCCAGTTTCATAACGTCCTTATCTATATCCTGTTGATCGCCGGCGTGGTCACTGCCCTGCTGGCGCACTGGATCGACAGCGGAGTGATTTTCGGCGTCGTCGTTATCAACGCCGTTATCGGCTTCCTGCAGGAGGGCAAGGCAGAGCGGGCCATGGACGCTATTCGCAACATGCTCTCACCCTCCGCCATGGTGCTGCGTGACGGACATTTCCGCGAAATCGACGCTGAAGCACTGGTTCCGGGCGATCTGGTGCAGCTGCAGGCCGGCGATCGTGTCCCCGCGGACCTGCGGTTGCTGCGACTGCGGGATCTGCGTATCGATGAAGCGGCGCTGACCGGCGAATCGGTGCCGGTCGACAAACAGCTCGCCTGTGTAGCCGAATCAGCGCCGATCGGCGATCGGTGCAACATGGCCTATTCCGGCACACTGGTGACCTACGGCCAGGGCCTGGGGCTGGTGGTGGCAACCGGCGAACTCACCCAGGTCGGGCATATCAGCGAACTGCTCGGTTCGGTACACACCCTCACCACGCCGCTGCTCAACCAGATCGCCCGCTTCGGCCGGGTGCTGACCGTGGCCATTCTCGCACTCGCAGCACTGACCTTCCTGTTCGGTGTACTGATCCACGGCGAGCCCGCGGACCGGATGTTTCTCGCCGGGGTCGCGCTCGCCGTGGCCGCGATCCCGGAAGGCCTGCCAGCCATCATCACCATTACGCTCGCCATCGGCGTGCAGGCCATGGCGCGACGCAATGTCATCATCCGGCGCCTGCCTGCGGTGGAAACACTCGGGTCGGTGACCGTCATCTGTTCCGACAAAACAGGCACCCTGACCCACAACGAACTGACGGTTACACGACTGCTCACCGCCGGTTACGACTTCAGTGTCACCGGCGCCGGGTATGCGCCGCATGGCGAATTCTGCCACGACGGAACAGCGGTGGATATCAAGGATTATCCGGGGGTACTGGAAGTCCTGCGCGCCGGACTGCTGTGCAACGATGCCGAACTGCAGCTTGACGATGAAGGCCAGTGGCTGCCTCACGGCGACACGCTGGATGCCGCCCTGCTGAGCCTGGCGCGCAAGGCCGGCCTCGACGATGAATTCGAGCGCAGCGAATGGCCGCGCGACGACAACATCCCCTTCGATTCCAGCCACCGTTTCATGGCCACGCTGCATCACGACCATACCGGTCACGGGTTCATGTATATCAAGGGCGCACCGGAGCGCCTGTTCGCCATGTGCACCAGCGAACGCTATGCGGGTGAGGACCGCCCCATTCACCTTGATTACTGGCACCGCAAACAGCAGGAAATGGGTGAGCAGGGCCAGCGGGTTCTGGCGGTGGCTTTCCGCACACCCACCGACCACTGCCGCTCGGTGACCTTTGGCGATGTGGAACAGGGCCTCACCCTGCTGGGATTGTACGGTTTCACCGACCCGCCGCGTGACGACGCCCGGCAGGCCGTCGCCGCCTGTCGCAGCGCGGGCATTCAGGTCAAGATGATTACCGGTGATCACGCCACCACCGCGCGCGCCATAGGCGCCCAGTTGGGCATTGACGACGCTCACCCCGCGCTCACCGGCCAGGAACTGGAAGTCATGGACGATGTGGCACTGCAGCAGGCCGTCACCGACACCGACATCTTTGCGCGCGCCAGCCCGGAGCATAAGCTGCGCCTGGTGCAGGCCCTGCAGGCGCGCGGCCAGGTAACCGCCATGACGGGCGACGGCGTCAACGACGCACCCGCGCTGAAGCGCGCCGATGTCGGTGTGGCGATGGGTCGCAAAGGTACGGAAGCTGCGAAGGAAGCGGCGGAAATGGTGATCACCGACGACCACTTCGCGTCCATCGTTGCCGGGGTGGAGGAAGGCCGTACGGTCTACGACAACATCCGCAAGTCGATATTGTTCATCCTGCCCACCAACGGCGCCGAGGCGCTGGTGGTCGTGGCCGCCGTACTGTTGGGACGCATGCTGCCCATCACGCCCGCCCAGATCCTGTGGATCAACATGATCACTGCCGTCACGCTGGCCCTGTCCCTGGCTTTCGAGCCTGCAGAGCGCAATGTCATGCAGCGTCCGCCTCGACGGCCCGAAGAGCCACTGCTGTCCGCCCTGCTGGTGGAGCGCATTCTGCTGGTGTCTGTGCTCATGGTGATCGGCACGTTCGGGCTGTTTATCTGGGCCCGTGAGCAGGGGGCGCCACTCGAGCTGGCGCGCACACTCGCCGTGAATACGCTGGTCGTCGGCGAGACCTTCTACCTGTTCAACACGCGCTATCTCACGGCCTCATCGCTCAAGCCGGACACCCTGACAGGCAATCGCTATGCCGTTATCGCTACGGTGGTCGTCCTGCTGTTTCAGCTGCTGTTTACCTATGCGCCGCCGATGCAGACGCTGTTCGCGACCCAGGGGCTGGACGCGCTGCACTGGCTGCAGATTTTCGCCGTGGGACTGGCGGTTTTCCTGCTGGTGGAAGTGGAAAAAGCCTGGCTACGGCGCCACCAGCACCAGCACACCCCGCAACAGTAATCAACCAGCCGCCATCACAGGCCAGGCAGTGTGGTGTGGAGCCGGCCGCGCATCGTTTACCCGGATTGCGTCACCGCGCCAGTCGCTAGACCAATGACAGGTACAGCCACACCAGCCCCATGACAAGCCCCAGACCCATCACGCCCAGCAGCACCGTACTGGCATGGTTTTTCCGCCAGCCTCTGAATATCCAGTAACTTTGCAGTCCTGCAAAACCCGCCGCCACACCCAGCACCATAACCAGTCGCTTGTCCGGAATGTCCATCGGCATTATGAGAAAGAAAAAGAATACAAATGCCACGCCCAGTGGCGTCAGGGAGAAAATCCAGTCCTGTACTTCCCTCGGGTCCCTGCGGGTCTTCAACATTCTATGCAGCTTGCTCTCGCCATCCATCGAGCCGATTCCTCTCAAAAACGCATCAACGAAATTGAAGGTTAGCATAGCCACGACACGTCTTATTGACTCAGATCAACTGCGGATCGCGACAGTACAGATGACTACCCCTGCCGCTTCTGGCAAGACCCCCCAATGCCTTTTGCACGCCGGTCAGCGCGCACGTCAGCGCAACGATATCGCGGTCATCGGACGACACGCGGGTATTACAATCTTGCAAACAACATCGGCCCTGACCGTTCGTATCTGCAACACCGGTTTCGCCGCGAAGGTCAGTGGTGGATAGAACCGTCCCGGACCGGTTCATCTATGACGATATTTCTCCTTGGCCCATGACCGACCGGCAACAGGCGCACAATGCGCTTTTCACGGGCATCTACAATGGCTACCTGATCACGATCGGAAAGTGCAACCGCTGCATAGCGACCGTCAGGTGCAAAGCTGAGCCAGTAGCCTGTACCACCGAGCTGCAAATGCGCTGTTTCAGCGTAGTTGTCATGGTCCAGGCTATGAACACTCAGGTTGTGACCACAGGTTGACCAGACTTCCTTCTGGTCCGGCCGCACAGCCAGACCGTGACAATGTACCAGGTCGAACATTTTGCCGTAGCCAAGACGCAAGGATACCCGGTTCATCAGTTTTTGCACCGGCCGGAACCACCCCAGACCGATACTGTGCCGTACTGTCATTATAACCGTACTCTGCTCTATATCCGCAACCCTGAAACCATTCACCCCGTCCACCTGCTGGAAGAGCAACTGTCCGTCGCGCGACAGGTCAAGCGGCCGCACCTGCCCGCCGAACGGGATGAAACCCGTTGCCCGGTGACCGGCCGCCACATCGACAACGGTTACACCGTGCGGGTTACCCAATGGCGACAGATACGTGTGGCGCCCGTCGCTCGATGCTTTCGCGTTGTGCGGTCGACCACCCGTGCTGATTTTTTTTACTGTGGTTCCGGACCCGGTGTCGACGACCCAGTACTCACCATTTTTGCAGGGGACGTACAACCACTTTCCGTCGGGCGTTACAGCGATGTTCTGCGGTTCTTCGCAGGTTTGCATACGCCTCTCGATATCCAGGCTCGCCGGGTTGATCCACAGCAACTCACCGTGAGGTTGCCGGTAGCGCTCGAGCGAGACATAGATCATCCGCTGGTCTTTCGGGACGGCGATGCCGTGCGGGTTGCGGCCGACGTCCAGACGACGCACAAGCCGGAAGTCGTCGAGATTGAAGATATGTATATCATTGCCCCAGGCATTTAACTGCCACAGATAGGGCGTTGCCTGGGCCGCTGTTGAAGACGCCAGCACCGCCGCGAGAACTCGCAAAATCCCCCAGCCTCTTGACACGCTCATCCTGTCAACACTCCCCGTTCCCGGCCTATCGCTTCTTGATGCCCCTGCGAACCAGTCGGCTTTTGATTGCATTTTTCACACTCCGCCCTGTTTTTCTCAGACTGCCCCGCCCTTCACTTTTGTCGGGGTTGATCGGCTCGTCCAACAGGTCCGGCCACATTTTCTCTATGAGCGCGTAAAAAGCCCGATGGCGGGGTGAACTTCTATACCTCGCGTCTATAGACAACATGGTCGTGAGCAATTCACGACAGTTGAACGGTGTAAACATATCCCGCCACGCCAGGTCAAATTCCATCTGGGTTGCAGCCAGCCAGTTACCATGTGACTGCTCCCAGCTGAAAAGATCCAGCAAATGTATATTGTAGCGTTCGCCGATTCCGCCAAGCCATCGCTGAAAGCTGTCCACCGCAAATTCGCACTCGCCCATCGATTGCAGGGTTGCGAGGTCGCGGGCGGTGATTTCACGCTTTTCCGCGTCGATCTTTTTGCGAAACGGTTCCCTGACAACCTCCGCACCGCTGCCGGTCACAACCACTTTGGTGCGCCCGAAGCGGTGCAGAATGGCTTCCACATCCTGGCCGTAATGGTCGTGTGCCAGGAACACGTTCTGTTTAAACGCCTTGCTGAATTCGGCGGACATATAAGGAAGCGCTTTGATGACCTCGCGGGAAATCCCGGCCTTGCCGAGCACCCGTGCCGCCACCGCAATATCCTGATGGTTGTCCGGCATCCCGCCCTGCCGAACCGTAACCCCCGCAACCCCTTTGCGTATCGCGCTGCTTGCCGCGAGGACGATGCGGCTGTCAAACCCCGCGGTCATACCGATGACAACGTCGAAGCGCGCGTGGACAGCACGCATCATACCTTGCAGTAGGCCCGCTGCCTTCTCGATCGCCTCATCGAAACCCTCTTCCTGCAGCGCCCGACCCGGCCAATAGCGGTGGCACTGACCCGTGCACAGGTCGAGATAGTGATTGGGCAGCAGGCGTACCATCTCCCGGAACGGCGTTGCCGTACCGGGCCAACGATATTCGCGGTGACGCCGGAACTCCAGCGAGTCAATGAATTTCTCCGCCGTGGCATCGACGCGAAGCTCGAAGAGCCATCCCAGAAGGCCCGGCTGCGACGCGACCCAAAAGCCGCGCGAACATTCGCCGGTGGTGTAAAACACCTGGCGCAGGCCCAGCGCGTCGGTGAACATCGCCTTGCGCTCAGCGTCATATGCAATGATTATCCATCGCCCCCCGCACACCGCAGTTGCCGCCATCAGGCGTTCAACGCTGGAAAACACATCGAACAGTGCCCGCGCGACACCGGCATTGTCCGCGCCGGGAGTCCGCGGATCGAATATCTGACCGATGACGGTGATTGACCTGGTCGCGTCCGACACCTGCTCGACAGCGATTTCCGGGTGCACGGTCAGCTTAAACGACTCATCTACCGGTACACGCTGCCAGCCTTGCAAGGCGTCGACAAACGCGCTGCCCAGGACGAACTGGTGGCAAAACCGGTCCTTGCTGAAACTTCCCCGCAGGTCTTTTTCAATGAGTAGCATCGAGCAGGATTCGCTAGGCGCTCCTGCGCATAATTCGCCAATCACCGACTATCGTTATGTCCTGGCTGGGTCCGACTTCCTCAAACCCCAGGTGCTGCATGGATGGTACCCGGCTGTTCTGCACCTCCACCCATACCTCGGCAGCACCCTGGCGGGCCGCGAGTTCCAGCCGTTCCACATTCAGCCGCATGCCTAGTCCGTTGCCGGAGTACTCCCAGTGAACGACCAGTCGGTTGAGGACACCTATGGGAAACTGCATACGCTCCACGTATGGCCCGAAACTGCAGCGGTCCGGCACAGCCGCTTGTTCGCTGGCAATAATCAATCGCCCACTGGCTATGATATTGCCCCGGTCCTGGTATGCGACGTGCCATCCGTCATGGTCGAACTGATCGATACCGAAGCGGCTGGATGCCGCTTTGGTATCGATCACACGGCTCCAGACGGTCAGCCGAAATTTTTCAATCTCCCTCAGCATATTGATGTTGTCGCTGCCTTTGAAAATCAGCGGATCTTTCATGACCAGAACCTCAATCGGCCATCTTCGAAGGCACTGATAAACGAGCCGAAGGCAAGCCGATCCCGGGCTTCCCCAACGGCGTGATAGTTCCGCGAATTGATGATAATCACTTCGCCGGGCTGAACGTCCACGCTCAACATGCGGGCGCCGCCAACCACCGCCTCAGTGTAAAAATAGCTGTCCGGAACCTGGTGGACATCATCTTCCGGGCTCCACAGCTTATCCCAGAGGAGCAGCTCACCGCCTTGCTCGGATACACGCAGGTACAGGTTCCAGGCCAGCTGGGCCGAGGCTGCCCCAATCGCCCAGCCGTCCGAATCCTGTGCAGCGAAGTCAACATGAATGGGGCTGAAGCCGTTGCGCAACTTGCCGTTGCCGGCAAAATAGCTCCCCAGACCCGGTTCGGACATGATTTCGGCGTCAAAACCGACCTCACTCAGCTTGCCAATCAGCCGTTGTACCGGTGGAAAGCTCTGCGCGAATATGCGGGAAAAATTCTCGTCCAGCTGCCTGGCGAGGGCAAAGTAAGCCTGTTTGGAGGCACGCACGCCCTGCTCGTACTGGCTGATGCCAAGCCTCGCCACTTGCTTGATGCTGCTGGTCCGGCAGGCATGTTCGAGGAGCCCGGCCAGCAGCCGTTGCATTTCCTCATGCGTAGCAAAGTTGTCGATACGAACAGCCGGAATACGACTCTCAATCAGAGCCCGCAGCGAGGCGTGGCTGAGCGAATGAATCTGAGTATCTTCCCACATCGTGTCACATGGAGACTTGTCACATTAAAAAAGCTATCGTTTTTCATCGACAGCGCCAAAAAACATGTCGGCACATAGCAGATTTAGTGCACTCCATTTTCACCCACAGGCAGGCGTGGCGCGCCAATCTGCGCTCGCATCCGATTGGTGCCGTCCGGGCGGCCAGCCGCAGCGCTTTGAGTCAATGGCAACGCCGCTACTCGAAAAGCGTGCAAGACAGCGACCTGATATTCGCATAAGGAAGGGTATTTCAACGGTTTTTTATCGCTTCCACCTGTTGGGCAGTGATCAACCGGGGCTCGCTGTTGCCCCAGGCATTACGCTCGTAATTGATGATATCGGCTATCGACCGGGTGTCGAGCGCGCCGGCGAAGGCGGGCATGGCGCCGTTACCCCGGCCGTTGAGAACAATGCCGATATGCAGCGCCACCGGACCGGTTGCCACCGCGCTGCCCCGCAGCGCCGGTGCCCCCAGCGCAACCTGCCCCTGCCCGGACGTCAGGTGGCAGGCAGCGCACTTATGTGCATACAGCCGTCTGCCGCTTTCCAGTTGCTGAATCTGTGCCGGAGTCCACGCGGACGGGTCCCAGAGCGGCGGGGCGCCATTGCCCGAATCGCGCTGCCCGCAGGCAGCTGCGAACAGCAGCGCAAGCGCGGGATATGCCGCGCTCAGACGGTGTGGGCGCCCGTCAGACATCCGTGCCGTTGCAGCGCAACGCGCGCCGCAGGCCGGGCAGGCGCCGCAGCGTTCGGCAGCCCGTGTGGCTGGCAACCAAAGCGGGCCGCAACTGGCGCCTGCACTGAGTTTGCCATGAGCATGCTCATGCTTTCGCTCGCGACCCGAGTCTGGGTAAATTCAATATAGCCGACGACTCGGTCAGCACAAAGTGCTTGAAACTCTGCGCCACAGCCGAGAGCCGCTTACCGGCGCGATGCATGATGTACCACTTGCGCAGGATGGGCAGTTCGTGCACATCGAGGATTACCAGGCGCTTAAGCGTCAATTCCATCTCCAGGGTGTGCAATGATAACAGTCCGAAGCCGAGTCCTGCCTCGACGCCCTGCTTGATAGCCTCGGAGCTGCTCATTTCCATGGTCGACGACAGGGAAACACCGTGCTCGACAAAAAAGCGCTCCATGGCGGAACGCGTGCCGGAGCCTTTCTCACGCACCAGAAAGGTTTCCTCCTGGAGTCGTTTCAGGGGGATATCGCGGGCGCCGGCCAGGGGGTGACTGGGCGGCGCGATCACCACCAGCGGATTGTCCATAAAGCTTTCAGCGACCAGATCCATGTTGGTCGGCGGTTTGCCCATAATCACCAGGTCGGTCTCATTGGCCGATAGCGCTTCGAGCAGCCGTTTTCGGTTGGTGACATCGAGGCTCACCTGTACGTTGGGATATCGCTGGCAGAAAGACGCCAGCAGCTGCGGCACGAAATAGTTGGCCGTACTGGCCACAGCAATGCGCAGGCGGCCACGCTCCAGACCGCGCATTTCATCGAAGACCAGGCTCACTTCGGCCAGCGTCGTCAGCACCGAACCCGCATAGCGCTGCATTTCTTCGCCGGCATCGGTAAGAAATACCTTTTTGCCCACCTGCTCGAACAAGGGCAGCCCCACCTCTTCCTCGAGCTGCTTGACCTGCATGGACACAGCGGGCTGGGTCAAATGGAGCTCTTTCGAGGCCTGGGTGAAACTGAGGTGGCGCGCCACCGCGTCGAAGATTTTGAGTTGCCGCAGGGTCAGGTTCACGTGAGTTCTCTTTATGCTGCTGGCCGCAATAATAACCATTTCTTATCGGTTTACCAAGTGCAGCCGGTCCGGAAATGGGTCCGCTCCCGCGTCCGTGCGCCCTTCAGGAAATTGCGCGCCGTCGCGGCGGCTTTGCCCGTGCGGCGACAGTTTTTTGCTAACCTAGCAGGCCGGAATGACAGTTCGATGACCCGCGCGCCCCACGGCCCGAACGAAAGGATACCGCTATGCGCACCTTAACCCTGATCCGCCACGCCAAGTCCAGCTGGAAGGACACCACGCTCGAGGACTTCGAGCGGCCCCTGAACCGGCGCGGCAAGGAGAACGCGCCGACGATGGGTCGGCTGTTGAACAGGATGGGTGTCAGCTTTGATTTGATCGTCACCAGCCCGGCAACCAGGGCTGTCGCGACCGCCCGGCTGATCGCCAGGGAACTGGGCTACCCGGAAAAGACCCTGAGGGAGGAGCCCGAACTCTACGCGGCGTCGGCGGCGCAACTCCTGAAGACGGTGCAGCAGCTGCCGGACGAAAGCAACGACGTGGCCCTGGTCGCACACAACCCGGGGTTGACGTCGTTCTGCAATTATCTCTGCGGGGAAACCATCGACAACCTGCCGACCTGCGCCGTGGCCACCATCGCTTTCGACCTCGATACCTGGCAAGCCGTCTACCGCAATACGGGCAGGCTCACCCGCTACGAGTACCCGCGCAAGCACACCACCGGTTAGTCAGCCGGCTTTTTTGTCCTTGAGGCGCTCTATGCCGAGGGCCTTGAGCACATACTTTTCATAGATCGGCTCGGAGCTGCCCTTTTTCATCTTGCGGATGAAATACTTCTCGAACGCAACCTTTGCGTAGTGAACCCACTTGCCTTTCTTGAACCAGTTGACGTTGCGCGGCGGGATCTGCGGACAGGCCACGAATGCCGCGCCGGTATCACCCATGTCGGCAAGACAAATAGCATTCCAGGTCCCCTTGTGGCTTGGCGTCTGGCCGGCGAGTTCCTCCTTGATGTTCTCGACAATGGCCGTGATCATCGATTCGATCATGTAGCCGGTCTTGGGGGCACCCGTGGGTACCGGGGTTGCTTCCACCGGCGGAATGGCAATGCACACGCCCGCAGAGTAGATGTTGGGATAGGTGGGGTTGCGCTGGTTGTCGTCCACGAAAACGAAGCCGCGCGGGTTACACAGGCCCTCGACGCCAGCGACGGCATCCACGCCCTTGAAGGCCGGCAGCATCATCGAATAGTTGAATGGCAGCTCATGCTGTTTCTTCACCGCGCCATCCTCGGTGTACTCATCGACGAACATCTTGCCGGCGTCCACCTTCGTGACCTTGGCGTTGGTTATCCAGGTGATATGGCGGCCGCGCAACTCGGATTCCAGCATGCCCTTGGAATCACCCACGCCGCCCAGACCCAGGTGGCCGATGTACGGCTCCGAGGTCACGAACACCATGGGAACCTTGTCGCGCAGCTTGCGCTTGCACAGGTCGGTGTCCATGATGAAAGCGAACTCGTAGGCCGGCCCGAAGCAGCTGGCAAACGGCATGGCACCGACAACCACGGGGCCGGGGTTTTCCAGCAGCTGCTGGTACTGGTCCCAGGCCTGCTTCGCATGGTCCACGGTACACACGGACACGGTGTTCGCAGCCGGTCCCGAGCCCTCCACCTCGTCGAAAGCGAGCTTGGGCCCGGTGGCAATCACCAGAAAATCATATTTCACCGTGTTGCCCGAAGCCAGCGTGATGGTATTACTCTTCGGGTCTATCTGATTGGCGGCTTCGGCGATGAAAGCGATGTTTTTCTTTTCGAGATAGGGACGTATCGGAAAGCTGATGTCGTCGGGTGTACGCCAGCCCACCGCCAACCAGGGATTCGACGGCACGAACTGGAAATTCTCGCTGGCGTTGATCAGGGTAACCTGATGCTCGCCCGATAGCACGTCGCGCATTTCATAAGCGCAGGGCAGCCCCCCTGTACCGGCGCCGAGAATAACAATGTGTGCCATAATTCACCTCCATCCTTTCTTCAACGGTCTGTCATTAGTTAACTATAGCAGGAAATCATACACCCCTATACGCCACCAGCGCATTGGACAAACGCACACTGCCCGGCACCGGCTGTCGGACAAATTGGCAGGATATCTTGTGTCAGGCCGCTGACACGAAGGGGCGGTTGTGAAACTCCAGCCTCAGCCCCCCGGCGTTGGCGAGAATCCGGGTGAAAGCCGCATTATCGACGCGCGTGCGATACCAGCCGGCCGGGTCGGCCCGCAGTACAAACCCCAGTGCCGCGCGAATCACCCCGGCGTGCGCGACCACCAGCACGTGCTTGCCGGCGTACCCCCGCAGCGAATCGGTCAGCGCCTCGGCGACCCGCTCGCCAAACCCTTCAAGGGGTTCGGAACCCGCCGGCCGGTTGCGCAAGGGATCACGATAAAAGGCCCGATACTCGCTTTCATCAGTGGCGACAATTTCCGCCCGGGTGCGCCCCTCCCAGCTGCCGAAGCCCACCTCGCGGAAACGTTCATCGACCGACAGGGGCACCGCATCGCGCTCGCTCAGTGCCGCCGCGAAATCCAGGCAGCGCCGCAGGGGCGAACTGACGATCTGTTGCCAGGGACCGCGGTCGCCGACGGCGTCCCACATTTGCTGCCAACCCTTTTCGCTTAGGGGGTCATCGGCACCATCCCCCCGGTAGCGCCGTCCACCCACGGGTTCACCGTGGCGCAGAAAGTCGATGAGCGTCTCGCCCATGACTGTCTATTCGCCGTGACGCTCAAAAGGCGTGATCGTTGCATCCGACGGTTTATGCTGTCGATCTTCCATCAATTCGAGCGCCTTGAAGAATTCGCTCTGCAGGCGGTTCATTATTACGGAGCCTTTTTCATCATAGTAAACGCAGGTGTAAGTTACCGGTGCGCGGAGATCCTTACGCTCGCCGGATTGAAAGTCGCGCCAGGAAAGTTCAATCAGCCTCGGCCCCTGACCGTCGACAAATACAATTTCATCCCTGTCGATAATACCCAGGTACTGCATGGCTCGAATGGGAACAAAGAGGCTGTCACCACTCTTACGGGTAAACAGCAAGTGAATGATGCGATAATGCTCAGCAGGCAAGGTACGCAGCTCGCGTCCGATTTCGGAACCTCGCTCAAAACTCATATGCATATTCGATCACCTGCGCGTGGCGGCTAGTTGCCGTCTCCCAACCCGGGACCCTGTTTCATAGCCCCTATGATGTCAGGGTTGCAAACAGAACCGGCAGCTTCTCCGGCAGTTTCTGTACATTATCCACTATGGTGTAGTTATTCATCCCGAAGATGCGTTTAACGTAGTTGTCGGCATTGGGATCGAGCGTCAGGCAGTAACTCAGGACGCCCTTGCTGTACAGCTCTTCAACGGCCTTCTTGGTGTCGTGGCGCAGATGTTGAGGATCGCGTTCGTCGATATCAGCGGGCTCGCCATCGGTGATGAGCAGCAACAGCTTTCTGCGTTCGGGCTGCTTGAGCAAATGCTGCCCCGCATGACGTATGGCTGCGCCCATGCGCGTGGACAAACCACCCCGCATACCTGCCAGGCGCGATTTAGCCTCATCGTCAAAGTGTTGATTAAAATCCTTGAAGCGATAGTACTGTACATCATGGCGGCCATCCGAGGCGAAACCGTGAAGTGCAAACGGGTCGCCAATCCCATTGATCGCCGTAGCCACCAGCGTCGATGCCTCTCTTGTAAGCTGCAGAACGGTCTTGTCGGAGCCTTCCACGGTTTCATTGGTGGATTCGGACAAATCCATCAACACCACGACGGCCAGGTCGCGGGTTTTGAGGACATTACGCATGGTGATGCGAGGATTGGGCTGTTCACCCATGCGGATAGCGACCATGGCATCGATGGCGGCATTGATGTCGATTTCGTCGCCGTCTTCCATGTTGCGCACGCGTTGAACACCTTCCGGCGTGAGCAGGTCGATGATCTGTTTGATGCGGTGTGCCACCGGTTTGTACTCGGTGATGATCTTTTCGATCTCTTCCGGATCACCCTTGGGCTGGCGACGTTCGTAAAGTGTCGCCCAATCGGGGCGGTGCAGCTGAATCTGGTAGTCCCACTCCTGGTAATGAAAGGGTTCCGATACCGATTCCTTGCCCCACATTTCGTTGAAACTGACACCCTCGTCTTCGTAGGGAAACAGCTCGGTTTCGCAAGTCCAGATCTCCTGGGCGTCGTCACCAGCCAACTCGCAGTCGAGTTCGTTGATCATTTCCATGACATTGACCTTGCGCCGCACCTGGCGTTGGCTGGCGGGCAGATAGTCCACGCCCTGACTCCAGTCGAACTCCTCGAACTCCCAAACGAAGCGATTGTCATCGCGGTACGGTATGCGGATACGCTCGAGGATGCGCAGGCTGGGGACTTCCCGGCGCGCAGCCAACAGGTTGAACAGATCGACACCCACGTTCCAGGAGAACTGGTTGTTATCCTGCTGTTGCTCAATGCCGGCGTGGAAACGCTCGGCCAGGGCATTCAATTCTTCGTCATCGCAGCGTTCCGACGAATCCAGCAGCATCAGCGCAAAGTGCTCCAGTACCGGAATAGTCGGATGTTCCGCATCCTCCTCATACTCAAGCATCAGCAATGAACGCCAGAGTTTTTTCAGGCCGGGAAATTCTTTTATCGCCTTGTACTCGATGCGGGCGTCTTCGGCCATACCGATAAAAAACATCTGTGCCGGACTCAGCTGCTCGGCGGAAATGCGCGACGAGGTATAACAGACATGCGCGGCCATATGCGCCGAGGTCGCGCGGTACAACTCCAGACCGGTTATGTCCCCGATCGCATCGACGGCATCCGGCATGTGCACGATGTTCTTGTCGATATAGGGCCTGAAATCGGTGTAGTCAGCGCCCGTCGGGCGCAAAAAGAAATCACGCCCCCACAGGGCGCGCAAATAGAAATTGAGTTTGCGCTGGGTATCGATAAACAGCGTGCCGCGCCGTTCTTTTTGCAGCACGGCAAGACTGTCCTGGGATTCAAGGTTGAAATAGGACGTCAGGTTCTGGAAGTCCCGGCGATAGGCCTGTGCCCCGAAATTGGCCCAGCGGCGCAGTCCACTCAGGGTCAGCTTGGACAGCAGTTCGTCGATATGACCCAGCATCGGGCGCAGGCCACGCGCCGCGGTCGCCGAGAGCTGGTGGATCAGCGTCAGGTAACCGCGTAACAGCTCGGCATCGCCCAGACGTCGCGAGGCAGTCGGCAGGCTGTCGAACAACAGCGTAATGACCTCTCCCGAGGTCATCGATGAAAGTTTCATAGCCGCACTGATGCAGTCGGTAATAATGTCCTCACCGCATTCCTTGGCGACCAGCGGCATCTGCTGCAGATAGGAAATCACCAGGCCTTTGCCGCGGCCGAGGTTTGCAAGGCTCTTGGCACCTTCCAGATAATTCTCCAAACCGGTCGGCGACATGACATGCGAGGCCTCCGTAAAGGTGCCTTCCAGCACGTCGCGGATTTCCGGCGCGATACCTTCCAGATATTTTTCGTAGTCTTCTAGTTTGACGGCCATAACACACTTCCACACGCCGGCAAGGGCCGGGAGCAAACTGGGCGGTGTTCTGCCACTAACGCCGGCTCCCGCGCGACCGGGAGTTTGTTAACCAAAGAACGTCTGTACCGCTGCGTTCAACGTATCGCGCATGTCCGGATCATCGGTCAATGGCGTTACCATGGTCATGGTGCAAG